>Ga0222421_100305_pt1 | contig 20393 bp, 17 predicted proteins | sample 3A1ome_2_FD_182473 | JGI IMG/M metagenome (GOLD analysis project Ga0222421, IMG submission 182473) | Enriched microbial communities from leaf-cutter ant dump, University of Wisconsin, Madison, United States - 3A150A (version 2) | ecosystem: Environmental > Terrestrial > Nest > Insects nest > Nest... | reverse complement strand
CTCGATGAGCAGGCCGGCATGGCCTGGCTGGGTATGCCGGGTGCAGGCGGATGGAAATGGCTGCCCCAGCCGGAGGCCAGATCCCGCGTCGCCGCGTTGATCGCCATCTATAATGACAAGGCCGATCCCGCGTTGGTCGCCGTGCCCGCCCGCCTGACCCATCCCGCCGGCTCCCGCTGATCCCATGAAACTTTACCAAGCGATGGTGATGACCCTGGCGCTGGTCGCGGGCGTGCAGGCGGCGGAGAATTACGACCAGACGCTCAAGGCGGCGGCGAACCGTTATGCGGAGCGCACGCGCCAGGCTGCGGAGGAGCTGAACGGCGCCCGTGAGCGCATCGCCGCGGAGAAGGCGCCGCTGTTGCGCCGCATGCGGGCGGCGGAGGACCGGATCATCGCCGCGGAAAGCGAGACCACCCGATGGCAGACGCAGCAGGACAATGCGGCGGACGAACGCCGGCGGCTGCTCAGGGATTTCGACGCCCTGCGCAAGACGTCGGGCTACATCACGACGCTCGCGCACGACAGCCTGAAGGCGGCCGTCGACGGTCTGGCTCCCGGCGAGGAGCAGGGCTGGGGCGAGCGGCTGGAGGCATTGCGGGGCAAGCTCGCCGACGCCTCCGGCGCGCCGGACAGCCGGGCCGCGGTGGATGCGATGGCCGAGCTGCTGGACCGCACGCGGCAGCAGCTCGGCGGCTACGCCGCCCCGGGACGGGCGACGGCCGACGCCGACAACCAGGTGCTCGACGGGACGTTCGCGTTTGTCGGACCCGAGACCTTCTACCGTTCGCGGGATGGCGCGCGCATCGGAGCCGTGCGGCCGCGCTCCGGCGCGACGTATCCGATCCTTTATGCGCTGGCCGATTGGAAACCGGCCGAGGCGGCGGCTTTCTTCGCCGGCGAACCGGCGGAGATCGTGGCGGATGCCTCGGGCGGGAAGGCGCTGCGCCTGCGGGAAATCAGCGGCTCTTTCGCGGATCACGTTCGCAAGGGCGGCCTGGTGGCCTACGCGATCATCGTGGTGGGCCTCTTCGCGCTCGCGCTCGCGCTCAAGAAAATCCACGACCTGCGCCAGATGGCGGTCAGCGACGCCGCGGCCGTGCGGATTTTCCTGGGCCGGATCGCCGACGGTGCGACGTCCGAGGCGCAGGCGGGGCTCGGTGCCCTCGGCGTCACGACCCGGGAGCTGTTCGCGGCGGGACTGCAGCACCTCCACGAGCCGAAGGCGCTGCTCGAGGAGCGGCTGCAGGCCGTGCTGCTGGGGCAGCGGCTGCATTACGAACGGCGGCTGCCGTTGCTGGCGGTGATCGCGACCGCGGCGCCGCTCATGGGACTCCTCGGCACCGTCATGGGCATGGTGAAGACCTTCGCGTTGATCACCGTGTTCGGCACGGGCAACGCCGCCAAGCTCTCCAGCGGCATCTCCGAAGTGCTCGTGGCGACCGAGCTGGGCCTGATCGTGGCGATCCCCGCCTTGGTGGCGCACGGCTTCATCGCCCACCGTCTCCAGCGCAATCTCGCCTTCCTCGAGCGCCAGGCGCTCGAGTTCGTGACGGCGGTCGAGGTCGCGCGCACGCGCGGGCGCGCACCGGCGGGGAAGGAGAGCGTGGCGGCATGAACGCGTTGCGTGAACTCTTGGAGAAAGGAGGCCCGGTCATGATCGCGATCGGCGCGCTTTCCGTCGTGCTTTACTGGCATTGCTTCCGGCTGCTGGGATCGTTGTGGTGCGCGCGCCGCCGGCTCGCGCAGGCGGCGCCGACGCCGGCCGAGCTGCCCCGGCTGCGCCGGATGCGGGACGAGATCCAGCAGGCTTTCGCCGGCCAGCGCCTCGCCGTGGGTGCGATGATCGCGGCGGCGCCGCTGCTCGGGCTGCTCGGCACCGTCACCGGCATGGAGCGGACCTTCAAGAGCCTGTCCGCGCGGGCGGGCGAGACGTCGGTCGAAGGGCTCGCCAGCGGCATCTCGGAGGTGCTGGTGGCCACCGAGTCGGGCCTGGCGGTGGCGCTGCCGGCGCTGCTGCTCGTCTATCTCGCCCACCGCGAGGTGCACCGGCACGTGCAGCGGATGAACGACATCGAACAACGGATACGCCGGGAGGGCGTCGCGCCATGATCGGCCGGGACCGCGGCCACGGCCGCTTCGAGACCACGCACATCGACATGGTGCCGATGGTCGACTGCATCATGGTGCTGGTGATCTTTCTGATGATCAGCAGCTCGTTCATCAGCGATCCCGGTGTCGAGGTGCAGAAGCCGGAGGTCGTCGGCTCCCTCGGCGGCGAGCAAAACGCGCTCATCATCGCGATCTCGGCGGACAACCGGATCTTTTTCGACGGGCAGGAGATCCGCGCCGACCAGGTCGCCGCGGTCCTGCGGCAGGCCGCGATCGGCCGCGGCTCGACGTTGATCATCCGCGGCGACCGCGCCTCGAATCTCGGCGTGTTCGCGACCGTCTACACCGAGGCGAAACGCTCGGGCATCCAGCACGTGCAGTTCGCCACCAATCGCGTGGAGGGTTCATGAGCCGCGCCGCCACCTCTGCGGAGATCTCCTTTTCGGACCACGGGGCGGGCGAGCCGGACCGCTGGATCAATCTCGGCAGCCTTGTGCTGGGCGTGGCGTTCACCCTCGGGCTGATGGCGGGCATCGCCTATTTCGAGACGCGGCGCCCGGACGCGCCGCCCGACGAGATCGAGGATCTCCGCGCCTGGTCGATCCCGCTGGAGACGCCTCCGCCGCCGCGTCCCCGCGAGCCCGTGACCGCACCGGAGGAAGTCGCCCCGCTGGCGGGCCTGGAGATCGGTCCGTCCGACAGTCCGGTGAAGATCGCGGTGCTGCCGCCGGAGTTCGACGCGTTGGTGCCGCCGGCCCACGCCGCGCCGTCGGCCACCATCCAGGCCGGACAGTTTCACGCCAACCTGAAGCCGCGGACGGAACTCACCGGTGATCTGGGGCGCGTCTTTCTGCGGCGCGAGGTCGACAGCATTCCCACCGTCATCTACCGGGCGAAGCCTGCCATCCCGCGTTGGCTGCGTCAGGACGTGGAGGTCATGCGCCTGGTCGTGCTCCTCGTCACGAACACGACCGGGACGGTCGACAGCGTGCGCGTCCTGCAATCCTCCGGAAATCCCGACATCGACAAGATCGTCGTGCGCAGCGTGAAGAACGAGTGGACGTTCACGCCCGCGATCAAGAAGGGCCGCAAGGTCAAATGCCTGCTGCAGCAGTCCATCGTCCTCAAATGGTCGGGCGGGTCGCCCTTCGTCAACTGAGCCCATGAAGCGTCTCGCCTGTCTTTTTCTCTCCGGCCTGCTTCCGATCGCCGCGCTGTCGGCGGCGGACGATCCGCGCCCGCCCAAGCTCGATCCGAAACGGATCATCAACGAATCGAATTCCTTCCTCAAGGAACGCGAACCGGAGATGAACGCGGAGGAATACGCGCTCTACGAGAAGGTCGTAACCCTGCTCGAGACCAATTCCGCGCTCGCCGTGCGCCTGCTCGAGGGCATGGGCGGCGAGGACGGGGGACCGAGCCCGGCGTTCGAGTTCATCCTCGGCAACGCCTACTACGCCGCCGGCCAGACCGACGAGGCCGAGGCCCGTTACCAGAGCGCGGTGAAACGTTATCCGACTTTCCTCCGCGCCTGGAACAACCTCGGCGTGCTCTATTACACGAACGATCGTTTCGCCGATGCGATCCGCTGCTTCTCCAAATCGGTCGTGCTCGGCGACCGCGATCCGACGACGTTCGGCCTGCTCGGCTACAGCCTGGAAAAGTCCGGCAACAACGTCTCCGCCGAGATGGCCTACATGCAGGCGCTCGGCGGCGATCCCGACAGCGCCGACTGGAAGGAGGGACTGCTGCGGATCTGCGTCCAGAGCCGCCAGTTCGTCCGCGCCGAATCGCTGGTGCGGGACCTGATCCGGACCCAGCCGAAGGAGACGCGATTCTGGCTGAGCTACGCGAACATCCTCCTGTCCGACAACCGCAAGCTGAAGGCCATGGCGCTGCTGGAGACGGCCGCCGACAGCGGCGTGGCCGGACCCGACGAACTCGTCCTGCTCGCCGATCTGCACGCCGAGCAGGGATTGATCCCCGAGGCGCTCGCGACCTATGCGAAGGTGTTCGCGGCGTCTCCGCCGATCGGCGAGAAAAAGCTGCTGCATTTCGCGCAGACGCTCATCGCCGGCGGCAGGCTGTCCGAAGCGGAGGCGGCGCTCGCCGCGCTGTCCGCGCCCACGTCCGAGGGCCGGGTTCCGTATCTGCAGGCGAAGGCCGATCTCGCCGCCGCGCGCAAACAATGGAAGGCGGCCCGTGCCGAACTCGATACGCTCCTGCAACTCGCTCCGCTCGACGGCCTCGCCCTGCTCAGCCTCGGGCGCACCTATGCGGCCGAGGAGGATCTCGCGCGCGCCACGCTCGCCTTCGAGGCGGCCTATCGCATCCCCGCGTCGACGTATCGCGCCAGCCTCGAACTCGCCAATATCGAAATCCGAAACCGGCACTATGCCCGCGGCGTCGAATATCTCGAAAAAGCCCTGAGCCTGGAAAAGTCCGATGCCGTCGAGGATTACCTCGCCCGCATCCGGACTCTCGTGCCCAAGGACAGCTGATTTCCCATGCCCCATGAAAACGTATCCTGACCTCCTGCATTCGAGCGCGTCTTCGCCGACGATTCGGCGGACGCTGTTTTCCTTTGCCCTGATCGCGGCCCTGGCGGTTCCCGCCGTTGCGGCCGATGCCGCCAAGCCGGCGCCTGAGCCGAAGACCCACACGCTTTTCATGGGTGCCGATTTTCAACTGGAGCGGGACAAGCAGTTTTACCACGTCCAGGACGTGTCGGGCGGCTCGCTCGTGATCGAGGTCGGCGGGCAGGCCGTCCGCGTGCCGACGAACTCGGGGTCGCTGAATCTCAAGATCGACCAGAGCCTGAAGCTCACGGAGTCCTCGGGCGTGACGGTCCAGAATTTCAAGAATGCCCGTGCCTACACGCCGGCCAACGATCCCAACCGCAAGTGGGCCGCCGCCCAGAGCGAGGCCTTGTCCGCGGCTTATGCGGTCGAATCGGCCACGCACAATCTCGCGGTCGCGCAGGAATCCGCCGGCGAGCGCTCGCGGCTCGTCAGCAGCGGCAGTGCGGCGGCGTCGGCGTCGGCCGAGGTGGATGTTTCCGGACCCACGGCCGCCTTGAGCCGGGCGGTCTCCACGAATCAGGGTGACTTGAGCAACGCGGGCTATCTCACCGGCAAGCTCGAGAAGGAACTCGCGCTGGAGTTGTTCGATGCCGTCGAGGTTTCCTTCGAAGTTTCCTCCGCGACGCCGGTGCTGAATCCTTATCTGTTCATCGTGGCCCGCTACCGCGGCCCCGAGGACAAACCCGGCACCGTCCGCAGCTGGATTTACGCGAAGGCGATCGACCCGATCGGGAGCGTGCCGCGGAAGGTGACCTTCCGTCAGGGTGGTTTCCCGCCCGGCTTCACGCTCGAGGACGTCCAACTCCATCTCTACACCGCCGGCCGCGAAATCGCGAGCAACGTGGCGCCGAAGCGCGTCGAGCTGACCCGGAGCGAGGCGTTTCTGTATATCGTGGCCGACTACATCGGCACCCATCGCGGCGCCACGCTTCCCGCCACGCCGGCGATGAGCGATCTCTCCGGCGACCGGCGTGCGCGGCTGACCGCGGACCAGCTCCAGCAGACCTACTACGTGCGCGTCGCGAAGGACGGACGCGTCGTCGCCGCCTATGCCGACGAAGCCTGCCGCACGCAGGTCGACGATCCCGCGTTGCTGGCGGCCGTGCAGAGCGTCCTGTTCAAACCCGCGCTCGAGAAGGGCAAGCCGGTGGAGGCCGTCGCCCATATGCGTTAACTTAACGGTTGAGCCTTCCCGCAATTTCCACGAAGATTGCAGGTATGAGCTACGATCTATCGGCAGAGCCATGGGAGACAGTTCGGAGTTTTCTGCCGGCGGACTGGCAGGCGAGCGCGCGAACGATGGGAGCGCTGACTCGCGCACGAGGAGTGAAGGACGAGGAAACCCTGTTGCGATTGCTGCTGATGCACACTGCCGGAGGACTGTCGTTAAAGCAGACAGCCGTGCGCGCCGCCGAATCCGGTTTGGCGGAGGTCAGTTCGGTTGCGCTCTTCAAGCGACTACGGAGCGCGGAGCCGTGGTTGCGGCATCTGAGCGCGCAGATGGCCCAAGGCATGGCGACAAAGATGAAGTCGCTGCCGCAGTCCGGTCGGCGCTGGCGAATCATGGACGCAACCGACATCCTGGAGCCCGGGCGCACCGGTTCGCATTGGAATCTGCACTACAGCTTGCGTCTTCCCAACCTGGCCTGCGATCACTTCGAGGTCAGCGATCAGCAAGGAGGGGAGTCGTTTGTTCGGCTGCCGGTGCGGCCCGGGGATGTGGTCATCGCCGACCGCGGCTACGCCCACCGCAAGGGCATCGCTTATCTGATGGAGGCCAAGGCCGAGGTCTTGGTGCGGGTGCGCTTTCGCAACGCGCTCTTCAATGAAGACGAAGACCCGCTTCCGTTGCTGGAAAAACTCCGGGGCTTGGAGCAAACCCGGTGCGGTGAGTGGAACATCAGTTTCCTGTGGGAGAGCAAGCGCTACCGGGCCAGGCTGTGCGCGGTGCGAAAAAGTGCGCTCCATGCGGCTCGCGCCCGGAAGAAGGCCATCAACAAAAGCCGGCGCAAGGGCCAGCAGATCAAGCCTCTCACCTTGGAGCTGGCCGACTATGTCCTCATTTTAACCACGCTTCCCAAGGCCGACTATCCCGCCAAGGACGTGCTGGAGATCTATCGTTGCCGCTGGCAGGTCGAACTGGCTTTCAAACGCCTGAAGGGACTGTTGGAGATCGGGTATGTCCCCAAAACAGACCCCGATTCGGCACGCGCCTGGATGCAGGGCAAGGTGCTCGCGGCACTGCTCATCGACAAAATCCTGCGCCAAGGGCGCTTTTTTTCCCCATGGGGCTTCGGCCTCGAATGAACCCAGTGCGTGGCGCTGCTTCCTGGAGGTCAGGGACTCTCTGATCACTGCGCTGGCCCGGCCACTCCCACTTGCGCACCTGCTCACCCACAGCCGGCGAATCTCGCGACGCCTTGGCGAACGCAGATCGAACCGGCCGAGCCAAGCGCTTCATCTTCGCGGCTTGTTAAGTTAACGCATATGGGCCGTCGCCCCCTTGAGTCTGGGCCGGCTGTCCATCTGAGCCGCGCCGGCCGCGGACCGCGGCGAATGCGCGCGGATCGTATGGCGTGATCGTCCGGACGCCGGCTGAAGCCGGCCCGGACGCTCCGATGCGAACGCCCGGAAGCGGTGGGACGTTGGTCTGATGCCGGCCGGGTGTGCGATCCCGCGGTTGGCGCCGGGCGACAAAAAAGGGCGCCGCGAGGATGTGCGGCGCCCGTGGATACGGAGGACGGGGGCGGGGCGCCCGCCCGCGGCGGCGTTTACTTCGCGCCGAACCGGGCCTCGTGCCAGACCTTCGCGGCGCGCTTTTTCACGCCGCTGGTCTTGTTGGCCGCGAGGTGCTCGAGGATCTTGAACGCGAGCTCCGGGTCGCCGCCGACCTGCGCGGCGAGCGCCTCGGCGGTGTAGAATTCGCCCGGCGCCGCCTTCAGCGCCGCGGCGAGCTTGAGCTTGAGGGCGATCACGCCGGTCGCGGCCTTCTTGCCCGCCTCGACGCCCGGCTGGTGGTAGGCGTTGATGCCGACGAGCGTCGCGTAGAAGCCGACCGCGCGTTCATACAGCGCGATGAGCAGGCCGAGCGTGCGCGGCGAGACGTCGTTGACCGTGACGGTGAGCGACGCGCGGTCCTTCTCGCTGAGCGCGTCGCGCGTGCCGAGGTAGAAACCCTGCAGGTAGTCGCCGGTCGTGATGCCCGGCTCGACCTCGAAGGCGGCCTTCGCATCGCGGTCCTTCAGGACCTCGATGAAGGTCACGAAGAAGTTGTTCACGCCCTCGCGCAACTGCTGCACGTAGGCGTGCTGGTCGGTCGAGCCCTTGTTGCCGTAGACGGCGATGCCCTGGTTGACGACGTTGCCCTGCAGGTCGAATTCCTTGCCGAGAGATTCCATCACGAGCTGCTGCAGATAACGCGAGAAGAGGAGGAGGCGGTCCTTGTAGGGGAGGACGACCATGTCCTTCGCCCCGCGGCCGTCGGTCGCGAAATGCCACATTAGCGCGAGGAGCGCGGCGGGATTTTCGGTCGTGACGGTCTTGCGGGTGACTTCGTCGGCCGCGGCGGCGCCGGCGAGCAGCGCGTCGATGTCGATGCCCTGGAGCGCGGCGGGCAGCAGGCCCACGGCGGAGAGCTCGGAGGTGCGGCCGCCGACCCAGTCCCACATCGGGAAGCGGGCGAGCCAGCCCTGCTCGATCGCGGTTTTCTCGAGCTTGGAGCCGGTGCCGGTGACGGCGACGAACTGCTTCGCGAAATCGAGGCCCGCGGCGGTGAACGCGGCGGCGGCTTCGAGCTGGCCGTTGCGCGTCTCGACCGTGCCGCCGGATTTCGAGATCACGACGACGAGCGTCTTCGCGAGCTGGCCGCGGAGCTGGCCGAGCACGTAGTCGATGCCGTCGGGATCGGTGTTGTCGAAGAAGTGGACGGCGAGCTTGTCCTTGCGCGGATTGCCGAGCGCGTGGTTGACGAGTTGCGGGCCGAGGGCGGAGCCGCCGATGCCGACGACGAGGAGATGCTTGAACTTCCCCTTCGGGCCGGCGATCGCGCCGGAATGGACCTTGGCGGCGAAGTCCTTGATCGCGGCGAGCGTCGCGGTGATCTCACCGGCCAGCTCGGGCGTCGGGGCGAGCTGCGGCGCGCGCAGCCAGTAGTGGCCGACCATGCGCTGCTCGTCGGGATTGGCGATCGCGCCTTTCTCCAGCGCGGCCATCGCGGCGAAGGCCTGCTGGATCGCGGGCTCCTTCGCGGCGAGAAAATCGTCCGGAAACGGCACGCGGCTGAGGTCGAGCGCGAGGCCGAGCGACGGGTATTGGTAGGAGTGGGTTTTGAAACGTGACCAGCTCATGAGGAAGAAGTGAAGGAGTAGCAGCCGCCGCGCAACGGTCGACGCCAAAAGATTCGCGAGGGCATCCGGCGGCGACGGCGGTGCGCGCTCTCGGATGAAGACGGCGATCGCGAAAGAAATGGCGACGCGGGCGTCCGCCGCTACGTTCGCGCCCGTGAGTTTCTCGCGCCATCTGCTCGTCGACGGGGCCAACATCCTGCATGCGTGGGCGCCGGGCCGGGCCATCGCCCGCCGGGACCTCGAGGCCGCGCGTTCGCAACTCGTGCAGCGGCTGGCCGCGATCCACGACGAGGAACGGGTGCGCGTGACCGTCGTCTTCGACGGCCGCGGCCCGGAGCTGACGATCGAGCGACCGTCGGACGAGATGACGTTCAGCGTCGTGCACACGCCGGCCGGCACCACCGCGGACGACGTCATCGAGCGGCTCGCGGCGCAGGCGGCGGAGCCGGCGGCGTGCGTGATCGCAACCGAGGACCGCGGGGAGCGCGAGACCGTGACGGCCGCGGGCGCGGCGGTGATCCGGGCGGCGGACTTGGAAACCTGGATACGCCGGGCGGAGGCGGGTCAGGCGCGGCGGCTGGGCGCGCTGAAGCGGGCGGGCGACCAGGCGTGGCGGCGGACGTGACCGCGGCGGAAAGGAGCCGACGCCGCGAGGAAAAGAAGTGGAGTCCCGGGACGATCCGGGCCAGCATGCCGGCGTGAGTTCGCCGGGCATGACCAACCGATCTTCCAGGGCCGCGGGCGGCGGCGCGCCGGCGGTCGCGGAGATCCAGGGACTTTACGGACCGTTTTCGTTTCCCGAAAAGCTGCTGCAAAAGATCTGGCTGCGCGGCGATTTCGACCGCACGCGGGCGACGACAGTGGACGGCCGGAGGCTCGCGGTCGTGCAGCCCGGGCGGTGGAATCTGCTCGGCGGCCCCGATTTCGCGGGCGCGCGACTGCGCCTCGGCGACGGGCCGGAGTTCACTGGCGACGTGGAACTGCACCTGCACGCGGCGGACTGGGCGGCGCACGGCCACGCCCGCGACGAGGCGTATGACGGCGTGGTGCTGCACGTGGTGCTGTTTCCGCCGCCGGCGGGCCATGTGACGCGCGGCGGCGATGGCCGGGAGATTCCCGTGGTCGCGCTGCTGCCGCTGCTGCACCACGATCTCGAGGAATACGCCGCCGACGACGCGGTCGAGACGCTCGCGAATCGCCCCGTCTCCACGATTCTCGAACACTTGGGGCCGCTGCCGGCGGCGGAGCGCGACGCGCTGCTGGCGCGCCACGCGAAGGAGCGCTGGCGGCAGAAGGTCCATTTCGCGCGGCTGCGCGTGCAGCGGCTCGGCTGGGACGAAGCCTGTCACCAGACGGCGCTCGAGATTCTCGGCTATCGTTTCAACCGCGCGCCGATGCTGCGCCTCGCCGCGGCGTGGCCGCTGGCCGCATGGACGGGCGGGGCGATCACGCCCGATCATGCCTTCGCGGCCGAACACGACGCCTGGAGCCTGCAGGGCGTGCGGCCGGCGAATCATCCGCGCACGCGGTTGCGGCAATACGCGGAGTGGATCGAATCCCGACCCGACTGGCCGGCGCGGCTGGCCGGAGCGGGCCTGCGGTTGCCGGTGATCCCCGCGGGCGATTCGGTGGCGGAGGCGCGGCGCCGCCACGATCTGGGCCGGCTCCGGCGGCTGTTCGCCGAAGAGGTGGCGGGCGAGGCGATCGGCGGCACGCGGCTCGACACGCTCGTGTGCGATGGTTGGCTGCCCCTGCTGACGGCTCACACCGGGCTGGATCTTCACGGACTCTGGTTCGTCTGGTTCGCGGGCGATCTGCCGCCGGCGTGGACGAAATCGCTGCGCACGGTGGGCGTGTTCGCCGGGCGTTCGTCGCCGTCCGCCCACGGTTGGGCGCAGGGTCTGCTCGGGTGGTTGATCGAACGGGAACGGCCGAAGGAGAATCCGGCGCGCGGTTAACGGGCGGACCGGCGGAAGGTCCGTTTGCCGGCGGAAGAATCGACGGCCGGAACCCGTTTTCAATGGCCGGGTTGAAATTCCCGGCGCCCGTCCGGGCGCGGGGCTTGACAAGTTTTCGGGCCAACGAATAACTTTTCCGACTCACTAACACTCACTTTCCCAAAGTGGGCCCTGCGGCCCGCTTTTTTTTTCCCTATTTAAGCCAATCCTATGAGCAGCGAAATACTTTCCGTCCTCGAATACATGGAGAAGGAGAAGGGGATCCCGCGTGCCGACATGATCGCCACGATCGCGAACGCGTTGAAGACAGCGGCGCAGAAGGGCGTGAATTCCGGGCAGGAGCTCAAGATCGAGATCAACCCGAAAAATGGTCAGCTGCATGCGTGGTGCCTGCTCAAGGTCGTCGACTCCGTCAGCAATCCCAAGACCGAGATCCATGTCGAAAAAGCGCAGGTCCTGAAGGCCGGCGCGGTGCTGGGTGAAATCCTCGAGAAGGAGATCGATCCGTCCACGCTCGGCCGCATCGCCGCGCAGACCGCCCGCCAGGCCGTCATGCAACGCCTGCGCCAGTTCGAGAAGGACCGCATCTTCGACGATTTCAAGGATCAGGTCGGCAACATCGTCACGGGCACCGTGCGACGCCGCGAGCGCAACGATCTCTTCGTCGACCTCGGCAAGGCCGAGGCCGTCATGCCGGGCAAGGAACAGGTCCCCGGCGAGGAGTATCAGCCGGGCGAGCGCATCCGCTGCCTGCTGCTGAACATCGAGTCCACGCCGCGCGGCCCCGAGATCATCCTTTCCCGCGCCAGCCCGCGCTTCGTCCGCCGGCTCTTCGAACTCGAGGTCACCGAGATCGCCGACGGCACCGTCAAGATCGAGGCGTTCGCCCGCGAGCCCGGTTATCGCACCAAGATCGCCGTCACCAGCGGCGACTCCAAGGTCGATCCGGTCGGCGCCTGCGTCGGCGCCCGCGGCGCGCGCGTGAAGACGATCGTCCGCGAGCTCAACGGCGAGAAGATCGACATCATCCGCTATTTCGCCGATCCGCGCGAGATGGTCATCGAGGCGATGAAGCCGGCGGTGCCGCGCGAGATCATCATCGACGACAAGTCGCACCGCATCCTGCTGAAGGTCGCGACCGAGGATCTCGCCATCGCGATCGGCCGCAAGGGCCAGAACGCGCGCCTGACCTCCCGCCTCATCGGCTGGCGGCTCGACATCGAGGAGTTCCGCGCCGTCGGCGACGACCCTCGCGGCAACGCCGTCGCCTCGCTCGTGAAGGCCTACCAGCTCGACGCGGTCATCGCCGGCCGTCTCGTCGACATGGGCATCAATTCGCCCGCGGCCTTCGAGGGCGTCGAGGCCGACGACCTCCAGAGTGCCGGCTTTACGCCGGACGAGAGCGCTGCGATCATCGCGCGCGTTTCGCACCGCTAATTTACAAACAACCCTGCTGACAACTGATGAGCCTCCGCATTCACGAACTCGCCAAACGACATAACATGGAGGGCAAGGACATGCTGGCCTTGCTCAGGGAGCGAGGCTACGTCTCTGCGGACACGAAATCGGTTTCGAGCACGGTCGCCAACATCTACATCGAGGAGCTCGAGAAGGAGTTCGCCGCCAAGGCTGCCGCGGCACCGGCCGCTTCGGCGGGCGCCGCGGTTCCCGTCGCTTCCACCCCGGCCGCCCTGCCGGTGGAGGAGGCCGTCGAGGACGCGCTGCCGAAGGTCCGTGTGCCGACGGGGGCGTTCGTGAAGACGAAGGCCGATCTCGAGCGCGAGAAGGAGGAAGCCGCGTTGGCGAAGGCCGCCGCGCTGAAAGCTGCGGCGCTCGTCGCGCCGCCTCCGCCGATGCCGGCTGCCCGTCCGGTCGTATCCGCGCCGGCACCGCTGCCGCCGCCTCGTCCGGTTTCCGCGCCTCCGCCTCCGCCGCGCATCTTCACGCCGCCCGCGCCGGTCGCGCCCGTGTCCGCGCCCAAGCCGCCGCCCGCCGTGCCGGTTTCCGCGCCGCGTCCGCTCTCGATGCCCGCGCCCGTGTCCGCCCCTCTCGTGCCGCCGCCGATGGCCAAGGCCCCGGCGCTGCCGCCGCGCATCGTGCCGCCCGCGCCGCCGGCCCATCCCGGCTCCTCGCCGGCCGCCGTGCCGACGCCGCTCGCGCCTTCGCTGCCGCCGAGCTCCGCGACCGTCACGCAGCAGGGCGACGTCAAAATCATTCACATCAAGCCGCCGATCGTCGTCCGCGATTTCGCGGCCGCGCTCGGGCTGAAGCCGTTCAAGCTGATCTCCGAGCTGAACCAGGCGGGCGGGTTCGCGTCGATGAATTCCAACATCGACGAGGCCGTCGCCCTGAAGGTGGCCGAGAAACATGGCTTCCTGCTCGAGATCAAGCACCGCGGCGACGCGGCGCAGCAGCAGGCGCAGAAGGAAAAGAAGGAGAAGAAGCCGGAGGTGGAGGACGAGTCGAAGTTCCTCGTCGCCCGTCCGCCGGTGGTCTGCATCCTCGGCCACGTCGACCACGGCAAGACCTCCCTGCTCGACGCGATCCGCAAGGCCAACGTGGCCGCGGGCGAGGCCGGCGGCATCACCCAGCACATCGGCGCCTACCAGATCGAATACCAGGGCCGGAAGATCACGTTTCTGGATACGCCCGGCCACGCGGCGTTCACCAAGATGCGCTCGCGCGGCGCCAGCGTCACCGACGTCGCGATCCTCGTGGTCGCGGCCGACGACGGCTTCATGCCGCAGACCGACGAGGCGCTGAAGATCGCCCTCGGCGTCAAGGAGCAGCACCCGGACAAGTTCGCGCTGATCGTCGCCGTCAACAAGATGGACGTGAAGGGCGCGAACCTCGACCAGGTGAAGGGCCAGATGCAGCAGCGCAACATCGCGCCCGAGGACTGGGGCGGCGAGACCGTCACCGTCCCCGTCTCCGCGATCAAGGGCACCGGCGTCACCGACCTGCTGGAGATGATCCTCCTGCAGTCCGATGTGCTCGAGCTTAAGGCCAACCCGAAGGCCGAGGCCAGCGGCGTGGTCATCGAGTCGCAGGTCGACGTGGGCCGCGGCCCGCTCGCCACCGTCATCGTCCAGCGCGGCACGCTCCGCATCGGCGACGCGCTCGTCTGCGGCCCGAACTACGCGCGCGTCCGCGCCATGTTCGACGACCAGGGCAGGAATCTGAAGGAGGCCCCGCCGGCCACGCCCGTGCGGGTCATCGGCTGGTCCGGCACGCCGGACAGCGGCGCCGCGTTCCGCGCGGTCAAGAACGCCCGCGAGGCCGAGAAGCTCGCCGAGGAGGAGCAGCAGCGTCTCCGGAAAGCCGCGACGACGAGCGACGCCGCGCCGAAGGAGGTCTCCGTCGAGCAGCTCTTCGCCAACATCGCCGCCACGCAGGCGAAGGTCCTCAAGCTCATCATCAAGACCGATGTCTTCGGCTCGTCCGAGGCCGTGCGCGTCGTGCTCGAGGCGATCAAGAGCACCAAGGTCTCGCTCGAGATCGTGTCCACCGACGTCGGTCTCGTCACCAAGAACGACGTGCTCATGGCCAGCGCCTCCGGCGCCGTCGTGATCGGTTTCAACACCAAGCTGGAGAACGGCGTCACGCCGCTCGCCAAGCACCACGGCGTCCGCATCGAGACCTACGCGATCATCTACGAACTCGCCGACAAGGTCCGCGAGATGATGGCCGACCTGCTCGAGCCCGATCTCAAGGAGATCAAGATCGGCGGCGCCGAGGTCCGGCAGGTGTTCCCGCTCGCCAAGGGCTTCGTGGCCGGCTGCCTCGTCACCGAGGGCAAAATCTCGCGCAACGCCGCCGCGCGCCTGCGCCGCGGCCGCGAGATCGTGCACGAGGGCAAGATCGCCACGCTCAAACGCTTCAAGGACGACGCCAACGAGGTGCGCGCCGGCCTCGAGTGCGGCATCAAGCTCGACGATTTCAACGGCTACCAGCCCGGCGACGCCATCGAGTGCTACGAAATCCAGAAGGTGCGCGCCGCGCTCTGATGCGTTGCTGATCGCCGATGGCCCGTTTCCGATTGGCTTTCGGACCCACCGCCAATCGCTTCCCTTCCTCCGGCCATGAGCAACCGCACCCTTCGCGTCAACGAGCTGATCCAGCGCGAGCTCAGCGACATCCTGCGCAAGCGCTACCAGAGCGAGGCCGTCGCCATCACGCTCACGGAAGTGCGCGTGGCGCCGGATCTGCGCGATGCGCGCGTGTTCGTCTCCGTCGTGGGCTCCGAGGAGGAGATCGAGGCCCGGCTCCGCTGGCTGCGCGCCCGCGCACGCGAGCTGCGCGAGGAGCTCGGCCGGCGCATCGTCCTGAAATACCTGCCGAAGTTCGAATACGTGGCCGATCATTCGACGGCGCAGGGCGCCCGCATCCTGCAGGTGCTCGACGAGATCGAGCGCCAGCCGCGCTCGATCCAGCCGGAAACCGCCCCCGCGCAGGAGCCCGATGACCGTGGATAAATACTATCCGGAACTTTCCGCCCGCTTCCTGCAGCTGCTCGGCCGGCTCGCCGGCCGCAAGGTCGCGGTCGTGGGCCACGCGCGGCCGGATGGCGACTGCATCGGCTCCCAGATCGCGCTGGCGCGCGTGCTGCGGACGCTCGGCCACGACGTCGTCTGCGTGAACGCCGACGCGGTGCCGCGGCGGCTGATGTTTCTCGCGCCCGGGATGACGTTTCTCCGCACGGACGACGTGCTGGCCGACACCACCGACTACGCCGTGGTGTTCGTCGACTGCGCCGATCACGGCCGCGGCGGCGAGCGGCTGCGCGCGCGTTTCCCCGCGCCCGTCGGCAACATCGACCATCATCTTTCCAACATCGGCTACGCGGAGTGCAACCTCGTCGACAGCGCGTCCGCGGCGACCTGCGAGATCCTCGCCGGCGTGTTCTTCGACTGCGGCCTGACGGTCGACGCGCAGGCGGCGCAGGGACTCTACACCGGCATCCTCACGGACACGGGGCAGTTTCGCTTCACCTCGACCTCGCGCCGCACGTTCCTGCTTGCGGCGGAGCTGATGGCCCGCGGCGCGCGGCCGACCGAGGCGGGCTTCGAACTCTACGAACGCGAGACGACCGGCAAGCTCCAGCTCCTGCAACGCTTCCTCTCGTCGCTGCGCATGGAGTGCGACGGCCGTGTCTGCATCGGCACGCTGCCGGACGGCGTCTTCGCGGAGACCGGATCGAACGCCGAGGACACCGAGGGCCTCGTCGACTACGCGCGCTGCATCGACGGCGTGGATGTGGGCGTGCTGATCGAGGAGCGGCCCGACGGTTCGGTGAAGGCCAGCCTGCGCGCGAAGGATCCCGCCTACCGGCTCGACCGCGTCGCCGCCCTGTTCAACGGCGGCGGCCATGCCTGCGCGGCCGGCCTGAACCTGAAGGCGGGCGCGGAGAATTTCCGCGCGCGCCTCGTCGCCGCGCTCGCGGCCCAGATCGCGGCCGTCGACGCCGCCGGTTCCGTCTCCACATGATCGTCCCGCGCAAAGAGCTGGAGGGCGTCCTCCTCGTCGACAAACCGTCCGACCACACCTCGCACGACGTCGTGGCCCGGTTGCGGCGCAAGCTGAACATGAAGCGTATCGGCCACGCCGGGACGCTCGATCCCATGGCCACGGGCCTCATGATCCTGCTCATCGGCAAGGCGACGCGGATCTCCCAGTATCTCATCAGCCTCGACAAGGAATACGAAGGCACGATCGAACTCGGCAGGGTCACCGATTCGCAGGATGCCGACGGCGAGGTGCTCGAGACGCGCCCGGTGCCGCCGTTGACGGAGGCGGAGGTGCGCACGGCGATGCAGGGTTTTCTCGGCGACCAATACCAGACGCCGCCGATGTTTTCCGCGATCAAGATCGACGGCGTGCCACTCTACAAGAGCGCGCGGAAGGGCGAGGACGTCGAACGCGAGCCGCGGTTCATCCGCGTGATGGAGTTCGAGCTGAAGCGCTTCGTCTCCCCGCACATCGACTTCCGGCTGAAGTGCACCAAGGGCACCTACGTGCGCACGATCGCGCACGACTTCGGCCACCGGCTCGGCTGCGGCGCCCATCTCTCGGCCCTGCGCCGCACCGCGACGCAGAACTTCACGCTCGCCGACGCGCTGACCCTCGACCAGATCGAGGCGCTGCCTCTGCCCGAAATCGAGAAACGCCTGATCCCCGTGCACCAGGCGGTGCCCGGCGTGGCGCTGTAGGACCGATGAACGCGAGGCCTGCGATGCCTCCTTCGTCCCGGACCGGATTCCGACCGTGCGATCGGGCGCGACCGACCGGCCGCACAGGCGACGTTTTACTGCGATGAGTCTCCCGTTTGTCTTTCCCGGATTCGCCGCCGCCACGCTGCCGCCGCGGCCGTTGCATCTCGCCATCGGCATCTTCGACGGCGTGCACCTCGGGCACCGCGCCGTGATCGAGGCCGCCGTGCAGTCCGCGCGGCGCACCGGCGGTTATGCGGCGGTGCTGACGTTTTCCCCGCATCCGAGCGCGTTGCTGCGACCGGAACGGCCGACACGGCTGCTCTTGCCGGCGGCGGCGCAGGCGCGGGTCCTCGGCCGGCTGGGGGCGGACGCGGTGATCACAGAGCCCTTCACGCCGGAATTGGCGCGACTGCCCGCGGAACAATTTCTTCCGTGGCTGCGGCGCCTGGTTCCGCAGCTCGCGGCGGTGTATGTCGGCGAGAACTGGCGTTTCGGCGCGGGCCGGCGGGGCGATGTGGCGCTGCTCGTGGACGAGGGGCGCAGGCTGGGCGTGGGCGTCTTCAGTGCGCCGCGGGTGAATGTCGACGGCGAGCCGGTCAGCAGCACGCGCATCCGGACCCTGATCGAGGCGGGTGACGTGGCGGCGGCCAACACCTTGCTCGGCTACGCGTATTTCGCGGCCGGGCGGGTGGCGTCCGGGAAGAAGCTCGGCCGCACGATCGGTTTCCCGACCGTGAATCTCGCGTGGCGGCCGGAGCTGCTCCCGCGCTTCGGCGTCTACGTGGTGCGCGTATCCGGAGAAAAAAGTCAGGTGCCGCTGCCGGGCGTGGCGAATTACGGACTGCGCCCGACCGTCGAGCAGGCGGCGGAGCCGAGACTGGAGACGCATCTGCTCGGAGCGTGTCCGTTCGACGCCGGCGACGAGATCGAGGTCGAATGGCTGCGCTTTCTGCGGCCGGAGCGGAAGTTCGCGGATCTCGCCGGCCTGCGGGCGCAGATTTCGCTCGACCGAAATGCGGCGGCCGCAGATTTTTCCTTGCGCTGAGGCGGCCGGGTCGCGTTACTCGCCAACCTCACATTTTGGACCTTTAGCTCAGTTGGTTAGAGCGTTTCCTTGACATGGAAAAGGTCACTGGTTCGAGTCCAGTAAGGTCCACCATTTCAGGCGCTTAGGATTAAAAACGAGCACTGGATGGCTTGAGGGTTTCGCCGGTTCACCGGTGACGAAAACGTGGTCTCCTGCGCTCAAAGCCGGTGCAAAATGTCGACTCTGCGGTTGCGCTTACGCCGCGCGAGTGAAGGCGGAAAACGCATGTCGCCACGCCGCGGAGACGATCTGGTGTCACAGGCGTGGCGGAGGATGTATCGGTGATCGATGGTGCGGACGGGCTGCGTCGCGCGGGCGACCAGCGGGGGAGTGCGGCGAATGTTTTGTCGTTGTTGATGGGCAATAATCTTGACGCAAAATCATGTAAGTTGCCTGTTCGAGGCGATAACTCCGCCCTCCAGCGACGAAGTGACATCGCGGAATTGCCGAAGGGTGGCACCTCAACCCTAAACTCGACACGACCATGCCCGTTTCAGGTCAGGAACTCGCCAGTCTGGACTTCTCGAATCTCATCGGTGGTCCGCTCAACGCCATCGTGCAAGCGCAGGCCAAATCGGCCATCACGACGGCTGAATTCGTCAAGGCCGTCGGCTTCAACAAGGACGGATCCGTCGTCAACACGACGTTCAAATACAACCGCAAGAACGATAACGGCAGCGATCAGGAATTCTCGCTCACGGTGCCGTTCATCATGATGCTGCCGATTCCCTACATCTCGGTCTCGAACGCGGTGGTGGAATTCAACGCCAAGATCACGTCCACGACGGCGAGCAGCTCTGAAAGCACCTTCAACACGGAGGTCAAGGCCTCTGCGGGCGGCAGTTGGTGGTTCGCCAAGGCCTCGCTGGACACGAAGACCTCCTACCAGCGGACGGCGTCCTCGTCCGACAAGGAGGAGCGCACGTTCGACATGCATGTCCGCGTCGAGGCGCGGAACATCGACATGCCGGCGGGCACGGAGCGGATCATGACGCTGCTGGAAAACAGCATCGCGGAAAAGACCAACAACAAGCTGCTCACCATCGCGCTGGTCGTGAAGGCGGTCGACGCCGCCGGTCTGAGCCTGAGCGTCGAGGGCAAGGACTTCGCGGCGATCCCCGCGACGGGCGCGACGCTCAACTACGGCGGCGTCAACTACAACGTGGTTCCGGTGGCGGCCACCGCGACCGATCCGGCGAAGCTGACCCTGACGCTGGTGACGGGGGCGCCGGCGGGTTCGAAAGTGCCGGCCACGGCGGTCGACAAGAACATCAACGTCAGCCTGCCCTGAACGGGCGGCGACCGGTGGCGCAGCGGCCGCCGGTCCGACGCGGGCCGCCGGGTGAAAGCCCGGCGGCCTTCCCGCGGGAGGCATTCCTGTCATGGAAGAACAAAAGCAGCGTTTCTCCGAGGTGATCGGCGGACTCGTGTCGGGCGTGGCCTACGCCCGCAGCGTCGCCGACCGCGAGGCCATGCGCATCGCGTATTTTTATCACCAGCACGAGTTGTTGAAAGGCATGCCCGTCCCGCGCCTGCGCATCCAGCGGATGAGCATCAGCCTGCCGATGGTCGTCTCGGACATCATCCCCGGCGCCCCGGCCGTGCGCAATCCGGCGGTCGACATCGCCTGGCTCGCGACGGAGGAGCTGGGCCGGGCGATCCGTGATCTCGAAGGCGAGATAGCGGAGACCCAGCGGCTCGACACCGAGGGTAAGACGATCCTCGAGGCGGACGCGAAGGATCGGGTGGAGCGTTTCCGCAAGATTCTCGAGCTCGGCCTGAGCCAGAAGGCGGGCGAGCGGTTCCAATCCAGTCTCGTCGCGGATATCGAGCACGCCTACACGGACCTGAACCTGCGCGAGGGCAGCCATCCGTCCGATGCGTCGCTTTGCGACACGATCGGACGCGTGACCGAGGCGGTGATCCGCCAGATTTTCGCCGAGGTCGTGGCCGCCTATGTGCACGGCATCGCCGGGCAGAAGAACGAGACCTTCGATCCCGAGCGCGGCCGGAAAGCCATCCAGGAATGGATGGACGATCCGCTCGTGATCAAAGTGATCCGGCGCGTCCGGCACATCGCCGAGGAGAAGACGATC
>Ga0222421_100304_pt1 | contig 20452 bp, 15 predicted proteins | sample 3A1ome_2_FD_182473 | JGI IMG/M metagenome (GOLD analysis project Ga0222421, IMG submission 182473) | Enriched microbial communities from leaf-cutter ant dump, University of Wisconsin, Madison, United States - 3A150A (version 2) | ecosystem: Environmental > Terrestrial > Nest > Insects nest > Nest... | reverse complement strand
GCCTCGGCGGCGCCGCGCTGCGCCACACGTATTACTGCGACAGTTTCTCCACCGAGTCCGCCGTCCCCGAGACGCAGCGCTTCATCGCCCGCTTCCGCGCGCGCTACGGCGCGGCGCCCGACTCGATCGCGGCCGACGCCTACGACAGCGTGCTCATGCTCGCCGACGCCATCCGGCGCGCCGGCTCCGCCGAGCCCGCAAAGATCCGCGACGCGCTCGCGACCATCCGCGACCTGCCCGGCGTCGGCGGGCCGCTCACGGTCGACGCCCAGCGCAACCAGCTGAAGCCCGCCTACGTGCTCGGCTTCCGCGACGGCGACTACCACCTCGCGGAGACGATCCGGCCGTGAGCCCGCCCTCCCCTTGAAACGCCTTTCCCGCCCGTGACCGAGTTTCTCCAGCAACTGCTCAACGGCCTCTCGCTCGGCGCGATCTACGCGCTGATCGCGCTCGGCTACACCATGGTCTACGGCGTGCTGCGCTTCATCAACTTCGCGCACTCCGATGTCTTCATGGTCGGCGCCTTCCTCGGCTACTACCTCGGCAACCACGTGCCCGAGGGCACGCTCTGGGGCGGCCTGCTCGTCCTCGCCGGCGCCATGACCGGCTGCGCGCTGCTCGGCATGCTGATCGAGCGCCTGGTCTACCGGCCGCTCCGCGGCGCCCCCACGCTCAACGTCCTCATCACCGCGATTGGCGTGTCGCTGCTTCTCGAATACAGCGGCCAGCTCGTCTTCGGCGCCGCCCCGCGGACCTTCCCCGCCGTGTTCCCGTCGGCCAACTTCCACCTCGGCGGGCTCACCATCTCCACCAACCAGCTCTTCGTCATCGGCGTGGCGATCGCGCTCATGGTCGTGCTGCAGCTGATCGTCTTCCGCACCCGGATCGGCACGGCGATGCGCGCCGTCTCGCTCAATCCGAAGGCCGCCGCGCTCATGGGCGTGAACATCGACGTCGTGATCGCGTTCACCTTCGCGCTCGGCTCCGCGCTCGCCGGCGCCGGCGGCATCCTCTACGCGCTCAACTATCCGTCGATCGATCCGCTCATGGGCGTGATGCCGGGCCTGAAGGCCTTCGTCGCCGCCATCCTCGGCGGCATCGGCAACATCCCCGGCGCCGCGCTCGGCGGCCTGCTGCTCGGCACGGTCGAGACCTTCGTCGCCGGCAGCGAGTGGTCGACCTACAAGGACGCGATCGCGTTCGCCATCCTGATCGTGATCCTGCTCTTCCGCCCCGCCGGCCTGCTGGGCCGGTTCACGGTGGAAAAGGTGTAGCAGTTTTCCGCCATCAGCGTTCAGCCACTCAGCTCCCAGTATTCAGCTTTCAGCACCGAACCATGCTTCCGACCGCTTCACCGCTTCCGTCCGCCTCCTTCGCCCGCCGCCGTCCCGGGCTGATCGCCGATCGCTGATGGCCGATCGCTCAAAAGCTCCCCGCATGATTCCGAAGCCTCATCTTTTCCTCCTCGCCGGGCTGCTCGCGGCCTTCGGGATCTCGTATTTCTCGGACCACATCGACCCGTATCACCTCGACGTGCTCACCGGCGTCGGGATCAACGTCATCCTCGCCGTCTCGCTCAACCTCGTCAACGGCCACACCGGCCAGTTCTCGCTCGGCCACGCGGGCTTCATGGCCGTCGGCGCCTATCTCTCCGCCGCGGTCTCCGTCCTGCTCGGGCCGCGGTTGCTGGGCGAGGACGGCGGCACGGTCGTGCAGCAGGGCGTGCTGTTCTTCGGCGCCCTGCTCGTGGGCGGACTCAGCGCGGCGCTGGCCGGTCTCCTCGTCGGCGTGCCGTCGTTGCGGCTCAAGGGCGACTACCTCGCGCTCGTCACGCTCGGCTTCGGCGAGATCATCCGCGTCATTTTCCAGAACGTCGAGGTCCTCGGCGGCGCGCTCGGCATGAACGGCATCCCGCCCTACACCACGATCTTCTGGGTGCTCGCGTTCGTCGGCGTCGCCATCTTCGTCGTCACCTGCCTCGTGAGCTCCACCTACGGCCGCGGCTTCCTCGCCACGCGCGACGACGAGGTGGCGGCCGAGGCCGTCGGCCTCGACACCACGCGCTACAAGATCGTCGCGTTCGTCGTCGGCGCGTTTTTCGCCGGCATCGCGGGCGGGCTCTACGGACATTTCAAGATGACGATCACGCCCACGGGCTTCGATTTCACCAAGAGTATCGAGATTGTGGTGATGGTCATCCTCGGCGGCATGGGCAACACCCTCGGCGTCGTCCTCGCCGCCATCCTGCTCACGCTGCTGCCCGAGCTGCTCCGGCCCATCGCGGAATACCGCATGGTGCTCTACTCCTTCCTCCTCATCGTCCTCATGCTCGCCCGCCCGCAGGGGCTGTTCAACTTCAAGCTCGGCCGGGCCAAAGTCTGATGTCCGCCCCTCTCCTCCAGCTCGCGCAGGCCACCATCCGCTTCGGCGGCCTCACTGCCGTCAACGCCGTCGACTTCGCCGTCGGCGAAAACGAGCTCGTCGGGCTCATCGGCCCCAACGGCGCCGGCAAGACCACGGTCTTCAACCTCATCACGGGCGTCTACCGGCCGACCGACGGCACCGTGTCGTTCGGCGGCCGCGACCTCGCCGGCCTCAGCGTCCACGAGATCGTCGGACTCGGGATCGCGCGCACGTTTCAAAACATCCGGCTCTTCGAATCGCTCTCCGTCTTCGACAACGTCCGCGTCGCCGCCAACCTGCACCGCCGCACCGGCGCGCTGCAGCCGCTCGGGCGCGGGCGCGCCTTCCGCGCGGACGAGGCCGCCATCGCGCGCCGCACCGAGGAGCTGCTCGACATCTTCAACCTCCGGCGCTTCCGCGACGCGCCCGCGAAAAGCCTGCCCTACGGCGAGCAGCGCCGGCTCGAGATCGTCCGCTGCCTCGCGACCAAGCCCCGGCTGCTGCTCCTCGACGAACCCGCCGCCGGCATGAACCCGACGGAGAAGCTCGAGCTCGTCCGGCTCATCCAGCAGATCCAGAAACAGTTTTCCCTCTCGATCCTGCTCGTGGAGCACTCGATGAAGGTCGTGATGGGCGTGTGCCAGCGGATCGCCGTGCTCGACTACGGCGTGAAGATCGCCGAGGGCGATCCCGCCGCGATCCAGGCCGACCCGAAGGTGATCGAAGCCTACCTCGGCGAGGACCACCAGAAATCGCTGTCGCATCACTGAGGAGCGGTAAGCTTTAAGCGCCAAGCCATAAGCCCGACCCAGTTTGTCATGATCCCCACGCAGCTCACGATCACCGCCGATCATTCGACCCCGAAGGCTCGGAGCTTACCGCTTACCGCTTAAAGCTCCGCTTCCCCCATGCTCTCCGTCTCCGACCTTTCCGTCTCGTATGGTGCGATCAGCGCGCTGGGCGGCGTCTCGTTCAAGATCGAGCGCGGCGCGATCGTCACGCTCATCGGCGGCAACGGCGCCGGCAAGACGACCACGCTGCGCACGATCTCCGGCCTGCTGCGCGCCCGCGAGGGCAGCGTGAAATTCCTCGGCACCGACATCACCGACCTGCCCGCGCACCAGATCGTCGCACGCGGCCTCTGCCACGTGCCGGAGGGCCGGATGATCTTCTCCAACCTCACCGTCGACGAGAACCTCGCGATGGGCGCGTATCTGCAGCGCGATCACGCGTCGATCGCGAGGAACCGCGACTACGTCTTCAGCATCTTCCCGCGCCTGCACGAGCGGTTGAAGCAGACGGCCGGCACGCTCTCCGGCGGCGAACAGCAGATGCTCGCGATCGGCCGCGCGCTGATGGCCAACCCGAAGTTCCTCATGCTCGACGAGCCGTCGCTCGGCATCGCCCCGAGGCTCATCAGCACGATCTTCGAGAAGATCGCGGAGATCAACCGCGACCACGGCATCACGATCCTGCTCGTCGAACAAAACGCCAATCTCGCCCTCGAGGTCTCCTCCTACGCCTACGTCCTCGAGACCGGCCGCATCGTGATGGAGGGCGAGAGCCGCAAGCTCCGCGCCGACCCGCGCCTCAAGGCCACCTACCTCGGCGGCTGAGCGGCGCGCCGCCGCTCACCGCAGCACGCACTCCGCGTCCGGCTCCGGCGCCGGCGGCAGACCGGTCTCGCCGAGCGTCTCGCGCAGCGTGCACTCGATCGCCCGGCTCATCGCGTCCAGCGCGAGGTCGTTGGGCATCGTGCCGAAGGGTTCCTCGATCTCGTCGCTCAGCGTCTCGAGCGCGAAGAACGTGTAGGCCACGAACATCACCACCAGCGGCGTCAGCACGCCCACCGTATCCACCAATCCGAACGGCAGCAGGAAGCAGTAAAGGTAGACCACGCGGTGGATGATCACCGAGTAGGTGAAGGGGATCGGCGTGTTCGCGATCCGCTCGCAGCCGCCGAGCACGTGGGACAGCCCGCCGAGCGCCGGCTCGAACGCCGCCGCCAGGATCGGCTCCACGCGGCCCGCCCGCCGCACCGCCGCCAGCTCCTCGCCGAACATCGCCAGCAGCACCGCCGGCTTGAACCGCGCGGCGTCGACGCGCGCCCACGCCGCCGGCTCGAGCCACGGGCGCAGCTCCGCCGCCTCCTCCGCGCCCCGCAGCTGCAGCCGCAGCGCGTGCACGAAGGCGATCAGCAGCCACACCAGCCGCCGGCGCTCCTCCGGCGTCGCCTCCGTGAGCGACATCACCTGCCGCGCCAGCGTGCGGGCGTCGTTGAGCAGCGAGCCCCAGAGTTTCCGCGCCTCCCAGAAGCGCTCGTAGCTGGCGCTGTTGCGGAAGCTGAGGAAGATCGCCAGCGCCACGCCGAAGAGCGTGAACGGCGTCGCGGTCAGCGTCGCCTTCCAGCCGCCGACATAGCCGTGGCTCCCCACGACGGCCGACGCGAGCGCGCCGGTGAACAGCAGCTGCGGCAGGATCCGGCGGAGCACGGAGCCCCGCCAGACGAAGAGCATGCGCAGCCAGTGCAGACGCGGTCGGACGATCATGGGAAACCCGTCAGCCTGCCCGCCGCGTCTCCCGCCCGCAACGGCGAAGCGTCCCCATTTTTTGCACACGCCGTGCCGCAACCCGGCGGCGCGAAGCGCCGGCGCCCGCAATCGCGGATAACACGGCCGCCTCCGCGGCAACTCCGGGACGCGACGCTCAGCCCGCGCCGAGCAGGCGGAGCAGCTCCGCCTCGTCGATGACGCTCACGCCGAGCGCGCGGGCCTTGTCCAGCTTCGATCCGGCCTCGGCGCCGGCGAGGACGTAGCTGGTCTTCTTGCTGACGCTGTCGGTCACCTTGCCACCGGCCGCAAGGATCTTCTGCTTCGCCTCGTCGCGCGTCATCGAGGGCAGCGTGCCCGTCAGCACGAAGGTCCGGCCCGAGAAAACGCCGGCGACGGGCGCCGTCGCCAGCCGCGCCGCCACCGGCGCGATGCCCAGCTCCGCCAGCCGGGCGACGGCCTGCCGGCCGCGCTCGCCCGCGAAAAACGCCACGGTGTGCCGCGCCACTTCCGCGCCGATCCGGTCGGCGCCGGGCGTGCGTTCGCGGATCGCCTCCAGTTCCGCGATCTCGCCGGCCAGCGCGGCATGCCGCGCTTCGCGCGCGGCGCGCTCCGCCTCGTCCTTCGGCGGATTCTTGCGCGAGCGGGGGTTGATCTCCACCTGCTCCGCCCGGGCGTCCGCCAGCCGCACGAGTTTCGGCAGGATCTCCGACGCGGCCAGCGCCGGCAGCGTCCCGTGCAGCGCGGCCAGATCCTGCGCCGTCGCGCCGCCCACGTCGCGGATCTGCAGGGCCAGGATCCAGCGCGCGAGGTCGTGGCCGCGCGCGCGCGCGATCGCGTCGACGATCCGTTTCGCGTTGCTCGCACCGAGCACGCGCGGCGCCTCCGGCGTGCCGAGGTTGAGCGCGCCGAGCGGCTCCGCCTGCAGGGCGAACAGATCGAAGAGTTCGCGAACCGCGCCCGCGGCCACCAGTTTTTCCGCGACCACGCCACCCAGGCCCTCGAGGTCGAGCACGCCGCGGCCCGCCACGTAGTCGAGCCGGCCGGAAAGTTGCGCCGGACAGTCGGGATTCGGACAGCGGATCGCCACCTCGCCCGCGACCTGCACGGCCGTCGTGCCGCACACCGGACAGGTTTCCGGAAACGCATACGCCGCGCACTCCGGCGGACGCTTCGCGAGATTCACGCCGATCACCGCCGGGATGATCTCGCCCGCCTTCTCCACCGCCACGAGGTCGCCGATGCGGATGTCCTTCCGCGCGATCTCGTCGCGGTTGTGCAGCGTCGCGCGCGCCACGGTCGTGCCCGCGAGCTGCACGGGCTCGAGCTCGGCCACCGGCGTCAGCACGCCCGTGCGGCCGACCTGGATCGTGATCGCCCGCAGCCGCGTCTCCGCCCGCTCGGGCGCGAACTTGTAGGCGCAGGCCCAGCGGGGCGACAGTTTCCGCGCGCTCTGGCCCTCGCCGCGGTAGCCGGCCCGCGCCTGCAGGCCGAAATCGTCGAGCTTCACGACCGCGCCGTCCGTCGCATACGGCAGGGCCGCGCGCTTCGTATCCAGATCCCGGATCGCGGCCACCGCCTCGTCGATGCCGCGGACGGTCCGGCGGAGCTCGAGCGTCGGCAGGCCCCACCGGGCCAGCGCCGCGTGCAGCGCGGTCTGCGTCGCCACCACGCCGCCGGGCTCGCACGCACCGATCCCGTAGAGCACGATCTCGAGCCCGCGCGTCCTCACCTCGGCGGTGTCGAGCAGCTTGAGCGTGCCCGCGGCGAGGTTGCGCGGGTTGGCGTAGGGTTCGAGCCCGGCCTCCTCCTGCGCCTGGTTGATGCGCGCGAACTCCGCGAAGCGCAGGTAGATCTCGCCGCGGATCTCGACCAGATCCGGCACGGGCGGCTCCGTCAGGTCCTCCGGCGGGCGCAGGGTGTGCGGCAGGCCGGAGATCGTCTTCACGTTGGCCGTCACGTCGTCGCCCTCCTCGCCGTCGCCGCGCGTCACGGCGCGGACGAGCCGGCCGCGTTCGTAGGTGAGGTTGATGGAGGCGCCGTCGATCTTCGGCTCGACCGAGTAGACGAGATCCTCGCGGCCGAAAAGCCTCGCGAGCCGGTCGTGGAATTCCCGCAGTTCGCCCTCGTCGTAGGTGTTGTCGAGCGTGGTCATCGCCAGGCGATGTTTCACGCGGACAAAGCCCTCCGCCCGGTCGTCGCCCACGCGCGCGGACGGCGAGCCGGCGGTCGCGAACTGGGGAAACTCCGCCTCGAGGTCCGCGAGCGACCGTTTCAGCCGGTCGTAGTCGAAATCGCCGATCTCCGGCCGCGCGTGGCGGTAATAGAGCTCGTCATGATGCGCGATCTGCGAACGCAGGTCGGCGATCCGTTTCTGGGCCTCGGCGGAATCCATCGGCGCCGATTAGGCACGCGTCCGGCGCGATTTCAACGCGCCGTTTGCCCCGGCCGAAGATCCGCCATTCGAGGGCGTCGCGATACGTCCGCCAGCGCGCATACACCACGACGGCCACAGCCGCGCCGGCGGTATCCGTCACCCAGTCCCAGACGTCGCACGAGCGGCCCGGCGTGAAATACTGATGCCACTCGTCCGTCGCCCCGAAACACGAGGCGAAGAAGATCGCCGCGTAAATCCCGAACGGCCGCCGCCGCTGCGTCCACGGAATCCGCGCGGCCAGCGTCGCGAGCAGGCCGAAGAGGAAAAAGTGGACGACCTTGTCGGCATTGGCGATATGCACGGCATCCGGATAATCCGGCATCCGGACGCTCGAGCAGGCGATCACAGTCAGCGCCAGCGCGGCGAGCCAGAGCGTGCGCGGCAGATCGTCGGAGGAGCGTGGTTTCATGCGGGCGGAGAAGAAGAGACGCAAATGTGCGCGTCGTTCTGCCACGAACGCCCACGGGCGTCCACTTCCGGCTGCGTCAGGATCGTCAAACCATCCTCCGGCCGGCGACTTCCGTCGCGATCCGGCGGGGACGAAAACGAAATGGTCGGGCTGGTGAGATTCGAACTCACGACCTCTTGCACCCCATGCAAGCGCGCTACCAGGCTACGCTACAGCCCGAACAAGGAACGGTCACAAAGACCCACGCGCCGACCCGAGGCAAGTGTTTTCCTAGGCGCATTTCTCCACGTCCTTTTCATCCCACTTTTGGGAAAAGCCGCTCCCGGTCCCGAGTCGTTCTCCGTTGATCGGTTTTGGGTGAATAAGTTTATTATTTTATATATTAACATCTTACAAAACTAAATCGTGCTTGGCACGGCGGGTGCAAAAGGAGGCGCATCAACCACCACTCAGTATGAAATCCACGATCAAATCCCTCGCCCTCGTCCTCGCCGCCGCTCTGCCGGCCGTCGTCCTCGCCAAGTCCTTCGGTGCCGCACTGCCCGCCTCGTTCACGCTCGAGGCCGGTCTTGGCGCCTTCTCCCTCGCCTTCCTCGGACTGATCTTGTTCGCCGAGTATGCGCGTCCCAGCCGGAAGCTCGTCACGGACCTCGCGGCCACCGCGCCAGCTGCCAGGTCCGCCCACGGCGAGTCGCACCGCCTCGCCGCTTGACTCGTCTTCTCCCGCTCCCGTCACTGTCGCCATGAGCATGGTCGCCCCGGATTCACCTGCCTCCCGCATCCTGATTGCCGACGATCAAGCCGATGTGCTCGAGGCGCTCCGCCTGCTGCTGAAGGGCGAGGGTTACCAGCTCGAGGCCGTCAAGTCGCCCGCCGCCGTCCTGAAGGCGGTCGAGGCGCGCGACTTCGCGCTCGTGTTGATGGATCTCAACTACACGCGCGACACGACGTCCGGCCAGGAAGGTCTCGACCTGCTCAACAAGCTCCAGTCGGTCGATTCCTCGCTGCCCGTCGTCGTCATGACTGCGTGGGCAAGCGTCGATCTCGCCGTCGAGGCGATGCGCCGCGGCGCCCGCGATTTCGTCACCAAACCCTGGGACAATCCCCGCCTGCTCGCCATCGTCCGCAACCAGATCGCGCTCGGCAGCGCCGTGCGCGCCTACCACCGGCTCGAGGAGGAAAACCAGCTGCTCCGCGGCAAGGGCGGCCCGACGCTCATCGCCCAGTCCGCCGCGATGCGGCCGGTCCTCGACGTGATCGCACGCGTCGGCCCGGCCGACGCCAACGTCCTCATCACCGGCGAAAACGGCACGGGCAAGGGCGTCGTCGCCCAGGCGCTTCACGCCGTCTCCGTGCGCGCCGGCAAACCTTTCATCTCCGTCAACATGGGCGGCCTGCCCGAGGGCGTGTTCGAGAGCGAACTCTTCGGCCATGTCCGCGGCGCGTTCACCGACGCGAAGAGCGACCGCGCCGGCCGCTTCGAGCTGGCCGACGGCGGCACGCTGTTCATGGACGAGATCGGCAACATCCCGATGAGCCAGCAGGCGAAGCTGCTGCGCACGATCGAGACGGGCGATTTCGAGCGCGTCGGCTCGTCGCGCACGTATCACGCAAGCGTGCGCCTGATCGCCGCAACCAATTCCGATCTGCAGGCCGAGGTCGCCGCCGGGCGTTTCCGGCAGGATCTGCTTTTCCGGCTCAACACGATCCACCTCCATCTCCCGCCGCTGCGCGAGCGCCGCGAGGACATCGAGTTGCTCGCCCAGCATTTTCTGAAGATGCACGTCGACCGCTATCGGAAGGCGATCACCGGCTTCGACGAATCCGCCATCGGCGCGATGAAGGACTACGCCTGGCCCGGCAACGTCCGCGAACTCGACCACGCGGTCGAGCGCGGCGTGCTCATGTCGTCGGGTAAGGTCGTCCGCGCCCCCGACCTCGGGCTCAACGTCGCCCGCGACTCCGCGCCGCGGCTCGACGAGATGAGCATCGAGGAAGTGGAGGCCTATCTCATCAAGAAGACGCTCGCCCGCTGCGACGGCAACGCGCGCAAGGCCGCCGAGGAACTCGGCTTGAGCCGCAGCGCCTTCTACCGCCGGCTCGAGAAATACGGACTCTGAGTCCGCGCGGTAAGCATTAAGCTTTAAGCGATAAGCTTCCGACCCAAAGCTGTCGCCGGCGTGAAAGAATTCCGCGAGCTTCACATCTGGCAACGCAGTCACGCGCTGACGCTCGCCATTTACCGGGCCACGCGCGCCTTTCCCAAGGAGGAACTCTTCGGTCTCACGAGCCAGCTCCGTCGCGCCTGCGCCTCCATCCCGGCCAATATCGCCGAGGGCTGCGGCCGCGACGGCGACGCCGAACTGAAGCGTTTCCTGAACATCGCTCTCGGCTCCGCCTGCGAGGTCGACTACCATCTCCTGCTCGCCACCGAACTCGGCTACCTGAATGCCTCGGACGCCTCCGAGCTCGCGGCCGAAATCATGGAGCTGCGACGTATGCTCGGCGCCTTTGTTCAGAAGCTTAAAGCTTAGCGCTTATCGCTTATTGCCTCCAAATCCCCGCCAATGCCCAAGCCCGCCCACCGCCTCTCCCACGAACAGACCGTCTTCCTCCAGACGCTGCTCGGCGGGCTGCCCGCGGTCGTCACGGCGTTGTGGCTGCTGTTCAGCGAGGACCACACGAGCAAGGTCCAGTGGACGCTCACGCTCTTCCTCGTCGGCGCCTGGCTCGCGTTCGCCGTCGCCGTCCGCGCCCGCGTCGTCCGCCCGCTCCAAACCATGGCCAACCTGCTCTCGGCGCTGCGCGAGGGCGACTTTTCCGTCCGCGCCCGCGGCGCGCGGCGCGACGAACCGCTCGGCGACGTCATGGCCGAGATCAACACCCTCAGCCGCACGCTCCAGGAGCAGCGGCTCAGCGCGCTCGAGGCCACCGCGCTCCTGCGCACCGTGATGGAGGAGATCGAGGTCGCCATCTTCGCCTTCGACGGCGACGGCAAGCTCCGGCTCGCCAACCAGGCCGGCCAGCGCCTGCTCGCCAAGCCCGCCGAGCGTATCCTCGGTCGTGATGCGGCCGAGCTCGGCCTCGCCGACTGCCTCGCGGGCGACCCCACGCGCCTGCTCAACAACTTCGCCTTCCCCGGCGCCACCGGCCGCTGGGGCCTGCGCCGCAGCCAGTTTCGCGAGGGCGGCCGGCCGCATCACCTGCTCGTCATCGGCGACCTCAGCCGCACGCTGCGCGAGGAGGAGTTGCACGCCTGGCAGCGGCTCGTCCGCGTCCTCGGCCACGAGCTCAACAACTCCCTCGCCCCCATCAAGTCGATCGCCGGCAGCCTCGGCACACTCCTCCGGCGCGAGAAACGCGCCCCCGACTGGGAGGACGACATGCGCTCCGGCCTCGAGGTCATCGAGTCGCGGGCCGACGGTCTCGGCCGTTTCATGCAGTCCTACGCGCGGCTCGCCCGCCTGCCCGCGCCCAACCGCGCCCCGTGCGAACTGCCCGCGCTCGTCCGGCGCGTCGCCGCGCTCGAGACGCGCCTGGCCGTGACGGTCCTCGACGGCCCCGACACCATCGTCAGCTGCGACGCCGCCCAGATCGAGCAGGTGTTGATCAACCTGCTGAAAAACGCCGTCGAGGCCACGCTCGAGGCGCACGCCCACGATGCCGGCACCGGCGGCGTGCGGCTCGGATGGCGGAAATTCGCCCATCACGTCGAGCTCGCCGTCGAGGACGACGGCCACGGCATCGCCAATCCCGGCAATCTCTTCGTGCCCTTTTTCACCACGAAGCCCGAAGGCTCCGGCATCGGGCTCGTGCTCTGCCGGCAGATCGCCGAAAACCACGGCGGCAGCCTCACGCTCGAAAACCGCACCGACGCGCCCGGCGGCCTCGCCCGCCTGAACCTGCCGCTCTGAGCGGCCCGCGGCGCACGCGCTTCCGTCCGCGCGCCGCGTCCTTTCGTATCCGCCACGCCCAGCACAGGAGGCGCGATCTTTCGCCGATCTCCACCGCGGCAACCCACATCGCTCCGTGCGTTTTCCGCCCGCCGCGATCCGGCCTCACGCTTGCCAGCGGCCCGCCATGCACCCATCGCGCCTGCATCGGTCGCACGCTGCACGCCGCGCTGCGCTTCCCGATTTTGGGACGGCACCGTCCCGGGTTTGATGCGAACCGTCGCACACCCTTGCTTACGTTAATTTTTAATTAATTATCCTAACGTTTCTTACATTACATTTCACCCGCTGGCACAGCGCGTGCAATGAAGCTCGCACGCATGGACATCCCACGCCCCTCTCAAGCGAAGGCCAAACTCAGGAAGCGCCTCACCTACGGCGGCCTCGCCGTCGTCGCGCTCGTCGGCATCACCGTGCTGCTCGCACGGCTCAAGCCCGCCGCCCCCACCGTCGAGCGCAATCTCGTGTGGACCGACACCGTCAAGCGCGGCCAGATGCTGCGCCAGGTCCGCGGTCTCGGCACGCTCGTGCCCGAGGAGATCACCTGGATCGCCGCGCGCACGCAGGGTCGCGTGGAAAAGATCGTCCTGCGGCCCGGCGCGCTCGTAAAGCCCGAGAGCGTCATCCTCCTCCTCAACAATCCCGACGTCGTCCGCGCCGCGACCGACGCCGACTCGCAACTGAAGGCCGCCGAGGCCGAGCTCGCCAATCTCAAGGTCCAGCTCGAGAGCGGCGTGCTCGCCGCCGAATCCACCGCCGCCAGCGCCCGCGCCGAGTTCGAACAGGCCAAGCTCCGCGCCGAGGTCAACGACCAGCTCTTCAAGGACGGTCTCGTCTCCCCGCTCGAGATGCGCCTCGCCAAGGTCACCGCCGAACAGGCCGAGACGCGCAACAACATCGAGCAAAAACGCTACGCCTTCGCCAAGGATTCCATCGCCCCGCAGCTCGCCGTGAAGGCCGCCGAGGTCGACCGGCTCACCTCGCAGGCGAAACTCCGCCACGACGAACTCGACGCCCTCACCGTCCGCGCCGGCATGAACGGCGTCCTGCAATTGCTCCCCGTCGAGGTCGGCGCCCAGGTCCAGCCCGGCGGCAATCTCGCCCGCGTCGCCGACCCGCACCGGCTCAAGGCCGAGGTCCGCATCGCCGAGACCCAGGCCAAGGACATCCAGATCGGCCAGCCCGCCTCCGTCGACACGCGCAACGGCATCGTCGCCGGCCAGGTCGCACGCATCGATCCGTCCGTCCAGAACGGCACCGTCACCGTCGACGTCACCTTCACCGATCCGCTGCCGAAGGGCGCGCGCCCCGACCTCTCCGTCGACGGCACGATCGAACTCGAGCGGCTCGACGACGTCGTCTACGTCAGCCGGCCCGCCTTCGGCCAGGAGCGCAGCACGGTCGGCATCTTCAAGCTCGACGCGTCCGGCTCCTACGCCACGCGCACGCAGGTCCAGCTCGGCCGCTCTTCCGTCAACACCATCGAGATCGTCGGCGGCCTCCAGCCCGGCGACCGCGTCATCCTCTCCGACATGTCCCAGTGGGATGCCAACGATCGCATCCGGCTGAACTGATCTTTTCCCGCCCGCTGTAACTTTTCCCACCCGCCGCGTGTTTCGTTTCCATCCGCGGCTCCGCTCCGGCTTCCGCCTTTTCTCTCCCAACTCCCAACCGCTCCTCCCATGTCCGAATCCCTCATCAAGCTCGACGGCGTCACCAAGGTCTTCCTCACCGACGAAGTCGAAACCCACGCCCTCTCCGGCATCCACATGGATATCCTGAAGGGCGAATACGTCTCGATCGCCGGTCCGTCGGGCTGCGGCAAGTCCACGCTGCTCTCCATCCTCGGCCTGCTCGATTCGCCGACCGACGGCTCCTACATCCTCAACGGCCGCCCCGTCCAGGGCCTCTCGCTGCCGGAGCGCGCGCGTATCCGCAATCGTGAGATCGGCTTCATTTTCCAGTCGTTCAACCTCATCGGCGACCTGACCGTCTTCGAGAACGTCGAGCTCCCGCTCACCTACCGCGGCATGCCCGCCGCCGAGCGCAAGGCCGCCGCGATGGAGGCCCTCGAGAAGGTCGGCATGGGCCACCGCGCGAAGCATCTCCCGTCCCAGCTCTCCGGCGGCCAGCAGCAGCGCGTCGCCGTCGCCCGCGCGCTCGCCGGCAAGCCCGCCGTCCTCCTCGCCGACGAGCCCACCGGCAACCTCGATTCGAAGAACGGCGACGCCGTCATGCAGCTCCTCCGCGACCTGCACGCCGGCGGTGCGACCATCGTGATGGTCACGCACGACGCCCGCTTCGCCCGCAACGCCGACCGCACGATCCACATCTTCGACGGCCGCGTGGTCCAGGAGCAGGTCGAGTCCGATCCGACGCGCTCGTAAGCGCGCGCCCGCGCGCGCCAGCACTAAGCGATAAGCTTTAAGCTGTAAGCCAAACCAACTTCCAGCCCTCCGAGCCTAGAGCTTACCGCTTGAAGCTTACAGCTTCCCCATGCTCTCCGACCTGAAGTTCGCGCTGCGCACGCTCGCGAAAACCCCCGGCTTCACCGCCGTCGCCGTCCTCACGCTCGCCCTCGCCATCGGCGTCAACTCCGCGATCTTCTCGATCGTCAACGGCCTGATCCTGCGCCCGCTCGTCCCCCTCAAACCGGAGGAGGTCGTCAACGTCTTCACCGCGCGCGCGGGCGCGCAGCACGACTACCGGCAGTTCTCGCACGCGGAATTCCAGGCGCTGCGCGGCGCCGGCGATGTCTTCGCCGATGTCGCCGCCGTCCAGTTCTCGCTCGCCGGCATCGGCCGCGACGAGGGCATGCGCCGCAGCTTCGTCTTCCTCACCTCGGAGAACTTCTTCCCGCTCATGGGCGTCGCGCCCGCCGCCGGCCGGTTCTACACCGCCGAGGAGTGCCGGCCCAACGCCGCCATCCCCGTCGTCGTCGCCAGCTACGCCTACTGGCAGCGCGCCGGCGGCCGGCCGGACTTCGTCGGCGGCACGCTGCACGTGAACGGCCGGCCCTACACCGTCATCGGCGTCACGCCCGACGGCTTCAGCGGCGTCAACGCCCTGCTCGCACCCGATCTCTGGATACCGCTCGGCGCCTACAGCCAGCTCGGCACCGCGTTCAACGACACCGCCGCCCAGTCCGACCTCGCCCAGCCGAAGAACTACACGCTCAACCTCGTCGCCCGCCTGCGCCCCGGCCTCACGGCCGAGGCCGCGCAGCCGCGCCTGCCCGTCCTCGCCGCCCGGCTCGACGCGCTCCAGCCGCCCGGCGAGCCGGCGCGGCGCGAGCTGCAGATCCAGGCGCCGTCGCGCTTCAGCCTGAGCACGGAGCCCGAGAGCGACGGTTCCGTCGGCCTCATCGGCGTGCTGCTCATGGGCATGGCCGGCGCGGTGCTCCTCATCGCCAGCCTCAATCTCGCCAACATGCTCCTCGCCCGCGGCACGGCCCGCGCCCGGGAGATCGCCATCCGGCTCGCGCTCGGAGCCTCCCGCTGGCGCGTCATCCGCCAGCTGCTCGCCGAGGGCTTCCTGCTCTCCCTGCTCGGCGGCGCCGCCGGTCTCCTGCTCAGCCTCTGGACCAACGACCTGCTCGTCCAGTCGATCGGCACGCTCTTCAGCTCGATGAACTTTTCCATCGTGCTGCACCTGCGGCCCGACGCCACCGTGCTCGGCGTCACGTTCCTCTTCTGCCTCCTCGCCACCCTGCTCTTCAGCCTCGGGCCCGCGCTCAAGGCCACCAGGCTCGACCTCGTCAACGACCTGAAACAGCAGGCCGGCGAACCGGCCCACCACGGCCGCTTCAACCGGTTCTTCGCCGGCCGCCATCTCCTCGTCATGGCCCAGATCGCCCTCTCGCTCATGCTGCTGTTCAGCGCCGGGCTCTTCGTCCGCGGCGCGCTCAAGGCCGGCGGGCTCGCCCTCGGCTTCGATCCCGCCGGCGGCATCGTCACCGAGATGGACTTCACGCTCGGCCAGCGCGACGCCGCCGCGGCGCAGCGCACGCTGTTCGCCGCCGTCGACCGCGCGGCCGGCCTGCCCGGCGTCGCCGGCGCCGCCGTCTCCACCATGGTGCCCTACGGCAACCTCACCAACACCCGCCGCGTCATGTCCGCCTCCGAGGCGCCCGCCGCCAAGGTCGACGCCGGCGCCCCGACCCCCGGCGCCAACAGCCTGTTCACCGCCGTCTCCACCGGCTACTTCGACGCCGTCGGCGTGCGCCTGCTCCGCGGCCGCGATTTCACCGTCACCGAATCGCGCGAGAAAAACTCCCCCAAGGTCGCCATCATCGACGTCGGCCTGGCAAAGAAGCTCTTCCCCGCCGGCGACGCGCTCGGCCAGCGCATCCGGCCGACGCAGGCGCCGGCCGACGGCGGCACGGGCGAGATGGAGATCGTCGGCATCGTCAACGCCCACCACCACGGCACGCTCGACAGCAATCCCGACGGTCCCAGCCGGCTCTTCGTCCCGTTCGCGCAGAGCTACGCCGGCAATGTCTTTCTCCACGTCCGCACCGCCGGCCGCGACCGCGCGGCCGTGCTCGCCCAGGTCGGCGCGCTGCGTTCGGCGTGGCACGCGCTCGATCCCGAGCTGCCGATCCTGCGGATGGTGCCGTTCACCGACTTCATCGAGAAGGATGTCGGCCTCTGGGCCGTGCGGCTCTCCGCGGTGATGTTCGGCGTCTTCGGCGGCATCGCGCTGCTCCTCGCCGCCGTCGGCGTCTACGGCGTGAAGGCCTACGCCGTCGCCCGCCGCACCCGCGAGATCGGCATCCGCATGGCGATCGGCGCGCGGCCCGCCGACGTGTTTTCCCTCATCATGAAGCAGGGCGCGTTGCAGACGGCCGTCGCCGTGGCCGCCGGTCTGCTGCTCGCGCTCGGCGCCGGCCAGCTGCTCGGCAAGATCCTCTATCGCGTGAGCCCGGCCGATCCGCTCGCCCTTGGCGCCGCCACGCTCGTCCTCGCCGCCGCCGCGCTGCTCGCCTGCTGGCTGCCCGCGCGGCGCGCGACCAAGGTGAATCCGATCACCGCGCTGCGCTCCGAGTAGCGCCGCGGCGCCGCCCGACGGCGGCGACATCGCGCACCGGGCTCGACGCCGCGGGCCGGCCTCTCCATCCAGAGGACCGCGCACGCTCATGCTTCGCAAAGCCGGCTACCTCCTCTTCGCGCTGCTTTTCGTCGGCACCGCGGTCTTCCTCGCCGGGCCGCGCGTCGACACCGCCTATCGGCCGCGTCCGCTCGCGCTGCCCTCCGATCTCGAAGCCTATCTCCGCGCCGGGGAATCTCGTTTCCCGGATATCACGCCCGGCGCGGAAAAGACCATCGTGTGGGCCCGGCCCGACCGGGGAAAAACGCCGCTCGCGATCATCTACCTCCACGGTTTCTCCGCCACGCGGCAGGAGACCGCGCCGCTCTGCGACCAGCTTGCGGCGAGACTCGGCGCCAATCTGTTCTACACGCGCCTGACCGGCCACGGTCGCGGCGACGCCGCGCTCGCGCAGGCCTCCGTCGACGACTGGCTCAACGACGCCGTCGAGGCGCTCCGCATCGGCGAGCGGCTCGGCGACCGCGTCCTCGTCGTCGGTTGCTCCACCGGCGGCGCCCTCGCCGCCTGGCTTGCGGTGCAGGCGGACAACCGTCGCGTCCTCGGCTACGTGCTGCTCTCGCCGAATTTCGCGCCGCGGGATCCGGCGGCCCGCCTGCTCGCCTGGCCCTGGGCCCGGCAGTTCGTCCCCCGGCTGGTCGGCGACACCCGGCGGATGCCGCCGCTCAGTCCGGCGCACGCCCGGTATTGGAATCTCACCTACCCGACGACCGCGCTCCTGCCCATGATGGGCGTCTGCCGGGTCGCGCAGCGGCTCGATCTCGCCGCCGCCACGCGGCCGCTGCTCGTGCTCTATTCCCCGCACGACCCGGTGATCGACATCGCCGCGGTCGAGCGCGCCTGGCGGCAATGGTCGCCGGCGCAGCCCAAGGAGCTCGTGCCGTTCTCCCCCGCGGACGCCCGCGAGGCCCACGTCCTCGCCGGCGACATCCGCGCGCCCGACGGCACTGGACCGGTGCGCGATGCGATCCTGCGCTTCGTCGCCGCGATCGATTCGCCGCCGCGTTGAGCGCCGCCGGCTGCGCCGCTGTCTCCGGCTTCGCATGCGCGGAGCGGACCGATCCCATTCGCGGGAAAATCGTGTTCCATTTTCATCACCCGCCGGCTCCCCCCGGCGCCGCAGACTTTCATATCATTTTGGATTTCATCGGCTAAAATCGCAGCCGATTTTCTGGCACACACCGTGCAAAGGCCTGCGCGCCTTCCATCCAGCGATTCCACAGCCGCCGGATCTTCTCTGCCACGACCATGTTTCTCGAAACCTTCCTCCAGGATCTCCGCATCGGCCTCCGCGTGCTCGTGAAGGAGAGGAGCTTCTGCGCACTCGCCATCACCGTCCTCGCCATCGGCATCAGCGTCGTCACCACCCAGTTCGCGGTCGTCAACGGCGTGCTGCTCCGCGGCTTCTCGTTTCCGCGCGCCGCCGATCTCGTCGACGTGCAACTCGTCGACCCCGTCGCTTTCAGTCCGGCCAATTTCAACGGCCGCATCACCACTGCCGACTACGCCGAGCTCAAGGAGCAGCTCGCGTCCTATGACGCCTTCGTCGCCTACCTCAACGGTTCGACCGTCAATCTTACCTCCAACGGCATCCCGCAGCGTCTGCAGGGCGGCTATGTCACCCACGACTTTTTCCGGGCGATCGGCGTGGCCCCGGCGCTCGGGCGCGATTTCCTGCCCGAGGACGACCGGCCCGGCGGCACGAAGGCGATCATCCTCAGCGACGCAATCTGGAAGCGCGACTTTGGCGGCGACGCCCGCGTCCTCGGCCAGTCCGTCCGCGTGAATGGTCGCGCCGGCGTTGTCATCGGCGTGATGCCGCCGAAGTTCGCTTTCCCGCAAAACGAGCAGCTCTGGCTGCCGCTCAACTCCGAATTTCCCGTCCGTCCCCGCAATGATCGCACTATCAACACCGTTCAGATCATCGGCCGCCTGAAGCCCGGAGTCACTCTCGACCAGGCCAACTCCGAGCTCTCCGGCGTCGCCCGGCGCTTCGCCGACACGTATCCGGAAAACAAGCAGTTCAGCCAGGGCTACGTCCGGCCGCTCATCGCCCAGTTCACCGGCGGCCAGGCCACCGGACTGCTCTACACGATGCTGGCCTTCTGCCTCGGCGTCCTCCTCATCGCGTGCGTCAACGTGATGAACATGCAGTTCGCCCGCGCCACGCTGCGGGCGAAGGAGCTCGCCATCCGCTCCTCCCTCGGCGCCTCGCGTTTCCGGCTCATCCGCCAGATGCTCACCGAGAGCCTGCTGCTCTCCTCCCTCGGCGCCCTCCTCGGTGTCGCCCTCGCGGTCTGGAGCATCGACTGGGTCAACGCCTCGCTTCACGCCGGCACCAATCAAGCACCCGCGTGGATGCAGATTACCCTCGATCCGCCCGTCCTCGGTTTCGTCGCCGCCGCCACCATGCTCGCCGCCCTCGGCTCCGGCCTGCTGCCCGCCCTCGCCGCCTCGCGCGCCAACGCCGTCGATGTCCTCAAGGAATCCGGCCGCGGCAACACCGGTCGCCTCACCCGATTCATCACGCGCGGCCTGGTCGTTTTCCAGATTTTGGTCACCAGCGTCCTGCTCGTTGGCGCGATCCTCCAAGTCCAGTCGATCGTCCGCCAGACGACGATCGACTACGGCTACGACACCGGCGGCCTGCTCTCAGCCCGCATGGGCCTGATGGAGGGCGACTATCCGACGAACGAGTCCCGCGTCCTGTTTTACGAGAAACTGCTCCGCTCACTCCGCGCCAACTCCGCCATCGAGCAGGTCGCCCTCACCAACCGCCTCCAGATGGTCTTCTCCGGCAACGACACCATCGAGATCGAAGGGCGGACCTACGCCAAACCCGAGGACCGACCCGCCGCCAATTTCGAAAACGTCACCGACGGTTATTTCGCCACCACCGGCCAGCGCCTGATCGAGGGACGCGATTTCACCATGGCCGACAACGACCTCAAGCAGCCTGTCGCCATCGTGAACGCTTCGTTCGCTCGAAAACACTTCGGCAACGAAAGCCCGATCGGCCGGCGTTTCCGCCCTTCCTGGAATTACGGTGCATTCACCGACCCTTGGCGGACGATCGTCGGCGTCGTCTCCGATGTCCGGATGCTCGGGCCGTTCAACAACCGCCTCGACAACACCGGCTATTACCTGCCGTTCACCGCCCTCATCTACGCCGACGGCCAGCCCGTCATCAACGGCCTGAAGTTCGGCACCGTGCTGCTCAAGCTCCGCGGCGACGCCCGCCCCGAAGCTTTCGTCCCGTCGCTCCGCCGCGCCGTCGCCGCGGTCGACCCGAACCTGCCGCTCTATTTCGTCGCCACGCCGAAGGCGAATCTCGCCGCCCAGATCTCCCAGCTCAAGGTCGTGACGGCGATGTTCGTCGTCTTCGGCATCATCGCCACCCTCCTCGCCGCGGTCGGCCTCTACGGTGTGATGTCGTTTGCCGTGAACCAGCGCACCCAGGAGTTCGGCATCCGCATGGCGCTCGGCGCCGATCCGCGCACCGTCCTCGGCATGGTCCTGCGGCAGGGTGCCATCCAGCTCGGACTCGGACTCGCGCTCGGACTCGGACTCGCGCTGCTCGTCAGCGTCGTGGCCG
>Ga0222421_100301_pt1 | contig 20776 bp, 17 predicted proteins | sample 3A1ome_2_FD_182473 | JGI IMG/M metagenome (GOLD analysis project Ga0222421, IMG submission 182473) | Enriched microbial communities from leaf-cutter ant dump, University of Wisconsin, Madison, United States - 3A150A (version 2) | ecosystem: Environmental > Terrestrial > Nest > Insects nest > Nest... | reverse complement strand
AAGTTGGACAGGGATCGACCGTCATACCGCAACACGCCGAGGCCGTTGTTACCGACCCACAGCACTCCACGGCTGTCTTCGAAAACGCTGCGGACGTGAAACGGCTCCTTTTCCGCCGCGAGGCCCAAGGTTCGGCCGTCCAGAATCGTGAAGTTTCGTCCGTCATATCCAAACACCGCAGGATACGTCCCGAACCAGATCATCCCGTTGCGCCCGCGGCTGATTGCGGTGACGCGGTAGTCGTCACGGGTGGCGCCATCAGCCGACACCGGGAAGGGCAGAAATTCCATCCTCCGGCCATCAAAGCGATACACACCCTGGCCATCAAACGGGGCGGCGGGTTTTCCGCTATCGCCGATAAACCAGAGATCACCGTCGTCCTTGCGCCAAGTAGATCCCAGGGCGGCGTTCCCCACGTCCTGATTTCGTCCGACTGGGGTCGTGAACGATTTGCCATCGAAACGGCTGATCCCTTGTTCGGTCCCGAACCACAGGTTGCCGGCCGCATCTTCCTGAATCGTTCGGACCTGATTTCCGCTCAAGCCATCGGCCACCGTGTAGTAGGAAAACTCTCGCCCATCCCAACGGCTCACGCCCTCATTGTGGCTGCCGAACCAGAAGCGCCCCTGGCTATCCTCAAAAATCGAGCGAATCCCGGAGGTGAACCGGAGGGACACCTTTGAAGGTTTCGCCTCCGCGATCGTTTCGGGCGATCGGTCAATCCGGGCCTCCCGCCCATTGGCATCGGATGCGGCCTGACCCGATTGAGAGCCCAGCAACGCAATCATCGGCAGAGTTCTCCATACGATTCCGTCAGCCATCGCACCAGCCGATAGCCATATTCCGACCCGGTCAAGGCGCCAGGGGGCCTCGCCATTACAGGTAAGCCAAAGGGGCATGGGTTGAGGACCCGTTGCCCAAACGCTCAATTTTGGAACGCCGATACGGACGGAGCGCTGCATTGCGTCTGACCGCGTCGTGCCAAATCGCACTTGGTCCAGCTAGATAACTAGGAAATCAACTAGGAAGCGGAAAAATGGTCGATGCATCCTTGTCGGGCGCGAGGTCGTTCTCGACCTACGTTCGAGCGAGACCTACAGGATGCCCGCCTGGCGAGACGAACAGTGTCCGACCTGTAGCGGGTCGTTCCCGCGTGTGCTCTCGATCATGTGATCGATTAGGTCGATACCGATGATCTTGCCGGCCGCAGGCCATGAGCAAGCCGACCAACGGGAGGCGCGTCGAATAGCTGCCCTTGGTGGGCGGCACTCCGAACTTTCTGGAGCGAATCAGGGTGTTTCCCCAGACATTTCCCTCGGGGATTGCCCAGCTCGGTCAAATTCATGGAACGAATGCACCCGGGCATCAGCGATTTCGGCGCAGCGGATTCGCTCCATTCGCTTCAAGAATCTTCACCCTAACGGGCTCGTTCCCTCCCCCTAACGACCCACGGAAATAGCGAACGGCCTTATTTCCATTAATTGAGCTTGCCGGAAATAAGCACCCCGCTTGTTTCCACCCATGAAATCCACCTCGGCAGGGAGCCCATCCGGGCGGTGGGTCAAGACTCCGGAAGGCTACCGGGCCTTTCATCCCAGCCCGCTGCCACCGGAAATCGTCTGGACGCCCAAGCTGGTTCGGGCGCTCTCCCATGCGGATCGGTTGCTGGGCCGTCTCGCAGGCGAGGGTCGGCGGCTGCCCAATCCACACTTGCTGATACGTCCGTTCGTGCAGCGGGAGGCGGTTTATTCGAGCCGCATCGAAGGCACCCAGGCGACGCTCGGCGAACTGCTCGCGGCCGACGCCGGCGTGATCCCCGAGCGCAGTCCGGAAGACCTGCGCGAAGTCGGCAACTACGTCACGGCCCTGAATCACGGCCTCAAACGCCTTGAGACGTTGCCGCTGTCGCTTCGGCTCGTTCGGGAACTCCACGAAAAACTCATGACCGGAGTGCGCGGCGACCACGCCACGCCCGGGCAATTCCGACGGACCCAGAACTGGATTGGTCGCCCGGGTTGCACCCTGGCCGAGGCCTCCTATGTGCCGCCACCGCCGGCCGACCTGCTGGACCACCTCGGCCGGTGGGAGGAGTTTCTGCACGACGAATCGGTGCCGCCGCTGGCCCACGCCGCGCTGATGCACTACCAATTCGAGGCCATCCACCCATTCATCGACGGCAACGGGCGCGTCGGACGCCTGCTGATCACGCTCTCGCTGTGTGCCCGCGGAGTCCTGACGGAACCGCTCCTCTACCTGTCGGCCTTCTTCGAGGCGACGCGCAACGACTACTACGACGGCTTGCGCGGCATCACCGAACGCGGCGACTGGGCTGGTTGGCTGGAGTATTTCTGCAACGGCGTCGCGCGGCAATCGGAGGATGCACTGAGCCGGGCCGAGCGCATCAACCGGCAACTGGCCGACTGGCGCGAGGTCTTCGCCGGGAGCGGATCGAAGGTGACGTTACAGCTCATCGAGCTGGTCGGCTCGAACCCCTTCCTCACACCGCGTGAAACCGAGCGTCGCCTCGGGGTCGCCTACAACACCGTGATGCGCGCCATCACTGCGTTGGAAGCCAGCGGCGTCCTGACCAAGGTCGGGGAAGGCAAACGCGACCGTGTCTTCTGCGCCCGCGCGATCCTCGACATTCTCGAAGAGCCTGCGCGCCTCGTGCCGGAGCAGCCCGTCACGAAGCGCCGGGCCAGCCGAGACTGATGGACTCAACACCACCGGTGCGACTCTGCGAAAAGCGATGAGCAACTAATCGCCATGCCCGAGCCTGACCAGACCCGCAAGCGGCAGGAGATTTGGGAGGAGGAATACCGGAAGCACCCGTATCTCGCAGGCAATCCCGAGGCGCACCTCATCGAACGTTTTCGCTACCTGATCGAAAGCCAGGTCACCCTGACCGACAGCGGCCAGCTCGGCTTTGAGGTCGAGAAGCGGCTCGCGATTTGGCACCTGTCCCGCCTGACGCACTTGTTCATGGAATTCAATTCGCGCGGCGGCATTCCCGCAGGCATCGACCCCAAGCTGCCCAACCTTACCCACCCGGAAATCCCCAAAGGCGTCCTGGCCTACCGTTCCCGCAAACGGCCGGAGCCCGGCCAGCTTTTCAAGTTCGGCCAACGGGAATGGCTTCTCTCCATGAAGGAGCAGGGCTCCATCCGTTTCGCGCCGGCTTCCTCCTACCGCGACGCGAGCCTGAATGCGACAATCCAAGATGATGAACTCGGCTTCACTTACTACCCGAGCAAGGCCGGGCCTCCGCTTGCGAAACTGCCGCACCCCGCTGGCACGGACTGGGTGGCGCTGCGCCACCCGAGCGATTTCTATGTGCAGTGTCTGAGCCTGCGCTTCGCCCCCCGGCTGTTCGACGACTTTCCGGGAGGCAGCTGCCTGATCATCTACGACGCGCAGGAATTCGGCCGGCGGGTCTTGGGCGCACTCAAGGCCCGGTTTCCCGACTGGTTTGTGACCGCTTTCGGAATGAGCTACATTGATCCGGACAATCCCGGCGACGAGCCGATCCTCCTGCCGAGGGCGAAGCACATGCGTTACATCTACCAACAGGAACAGCGGATTCTTTGTCATCCCCGCACGCCCATCGCCAAGTTGGAAGCTGTGACGGTCGAGGTCGGCCCGCTGACTGGCCTCGCGGAACTGGTGACGGCGTAGCGAATACGGAACTCATCAGGGCGACGAAATATCCGCACGCCGAAAATACCCACCACTTCAGCGCCCAATGTGGCGCGAGCAATATCTTGCCGACTGCGAGGCCTATGGAGGGCAGGACGCGCGGTATACGTGCTGACGATATTTTCCCGATCAAAGGTGAAGCCGATAGACCTCTGCTCCCTCCGCGTTAATTTTCGCAGGAGCAAAATAGGACATGCCGCCCGTTATCGCCATACGGTTATCTCGAACGAGGCCGACCGTGGCGTCGAACTCAGCCTTCGAGAAATTCGCAACAAGGTGCAGGCACCGCTCGAACAGGTTTCCAAGCGGCAAATTCGTAATGATCTCCGATTGGAAATGCGGCCCGGCGGGAACCAGTGTATCGAGATACAACGCGCACCCGGCGTGGAGGTGTCGGAAAAGGAATTCGGATCGCCGGTGGGCCGCCGCCCACTGCTTGCCCCGGCTGGGTTCGATCCAGTCCGGCCCCTGATAGGCACCGTTGCCTACGGTCTGGCCCGGAGTCGTGGTGTTCGGCCGGCGCACAACTCCAAGGCTTGCTGCAAGGCGGTCCATCTTCGCCTCGACCGCGGTGTAATTGCGGCAAGCCAGCCTCAGTTCGATGTCGGCGGCTCCGTGGTCGAGAAATACGAAAGCCTTTACTCCCGGGTAACGGCAAATCGGGGCGAAGAACTTTCCCACGATTGTCGGCCAGCGGGTGTTCGCTTGGTTGAACGGCGCATGCTGTGGATTATCGAACTTGTAGAAACGATGGGGCGTATAGGCGAGTTTCATAGCCCTATACCGTCAGCGCCCGGTTTACCGTCGAACTACAAACTCGACGAACACTACAGCGCGAGCCGTCCATTCCAACGGCATCACTGGTTGGCGAGGGCTTCGATCTCCCCCAATTGGACACCCTCGTGCTGGCGATGCCGCTCTCCTTCAAGGGCCGACTGGTGCAATACGCCGGCCGGCTGCATCGCAGTCATGAGGCGAAGCGCGACGTTCTCATTTTCGATTACCTCGACGAAAACCACGCCGTCACTAACGCGATGTTCCGTCGCCGTCTGGCCGGCTACCGAGAAATGGGCTATGGCCTCGAAATGCCGGGGCGGCGTGACGCCCCTCGGCTTTTAGAACACACTACCCCTAAGAATTTTGGCTGCCCGGCCTGGATTCGAACCAGGACTAGGCGAGTCAAAGTCGCCTGTGCTACCATTACACCACCAGGCAGTGGAGCGTGGAACGGCCTACGCTGCGGCGCCGCTCCCACTGGTCAAGGCCGGAAACGCCCGCACCACCGCGCTTCCCATCGCGGATGCGGCGGCCTCCGCCGCCGCGCCGGACTCGGGTCTTGCCTCGCGTCCGATGGCCGCCCGAAACTGGCGCCACGATGCTCGTCCATTCCGTCCTGTTTTACCTCAAACCCGATCTCACCGCCGCGCAGCTCGCCGACTTCGACCGCGGCGTCCGCACGCTCGCCACGATCAGGACCGTCGCCCAGGTCTACATCGGCAAACCCGCGGCCACCGAGAAACGGCCCGTGATCGACACGTCCTACGGCTGCGCGCTCACCGTCATCTTCAAGGACATCGCCGCCCACGACGCCTATCAGGTCGATCCGATCCACCTGAAGTTCATCGCCGACTGCAAGGACTACTGGACGCGCGTCCAGATCTACGACGCCGAGTGAGCCGCCGGCCGCAGCGCGGGAAAATCGCATTTCCCCGCGCCGGGAACAGGACCAGACTGGCGACTCGCCCGCCGCGTGGCGGGCCGTCCCATGAGCCTGTCCTGTCCCGATCTTTCGCTGCTCGATTTCGACGGCACGTATGAACAACAGCCGCGGCTGGCCGCGCGGTTTCCCCACCGGCGGATCGATTTCCGCGGCCTGCGCGAGGCCAGCCTCTACTGCTCGCTCGACGCGTTCCACGTCATCCGCCGCTCGCTGCCGCCGGCGCGCGGCACGCCCGTCACGCTGCTCGGCAGCGGCAACCGCCACTTCGTCGCCCTCGCCCTCATCGCCCGCCTGCCGCGGCCGTTCACGCTCGTCCTGATCGATCATCATACCGACGGCGCGGAGGGCACCGCCCCGGCCATGATCTCCTGCGGCTCGTGGCTCAACCACGCCGCGCTCCGTCTCCCGCGGCTCGCGCGCGTCGTCATGCTGGGTCCGCCGCCCGACGCCGCCGCGCATCTCCGCGCGGCGCTGCGCGCCCGGACGGTCTTCCTGTCCGGCTCGACCGCCGTCACGCCCGAGCGGCTGCTCGCCGCGATTCCGACGGAGGACGTCTACCTCAGCCTCGACAAGGACGCCTTCGCCCTGTCCGTCGCCCGCACGAACTGGGACCAGGGCGATCTCACGCTCGATGCGGTGCTGCCGCTGCTGACGGCGCTCGCCCGCACCCACACCGTCCGCGGCGTGGATCTTTGCGGCGAATGGCCCGCATCGCCGCTGGAGTTGCTGCGCGCCGACGTGCGCGCCGCGATCCGGCAGAACGAAACCGCCAACACCCGCCTGCTCGAGACGTTGTTCTCCGCAGCGTGAGCCGCGCCGGCGCGTTCAGAGCGCCGTGCCACCGCCGGCCAGCGTGAGCACGGCCGTGGTCTTCTGTTTCCCGCTCTGGCCGCCGCCGGAGCCGCTGCTTTCCTTCACATGCGAGACGACCACGAGCCGGTCGCCGACGGGCGTAAAACGAAATTCCTCCCGCTCGTCCGACTCGAAACCGATCACCAGCAGCGCGCGGCCCTTGAGGTAGACGTGCCGCTCGGCGCCGAGCGGCCGGCCGTCCTCGCCGATCCACACGCTCGCCGTCGCGTCGAGCCGCTTGATGTAGCTGCGATCCTGCTCGCTCATCGCCGGCGCAAGTTTGAATAACATCTTCCGCGCCGGCCGGCCCTGCCACGGCTCGGCCTTCACCTCGACCAGCTGCGCCTGCTCGAGCGTGCGCAAGAGCGAGGGCGCGGCGTTGAGATAGTCGCTGAGCGCGATCGCCCCCAGTTCGTCCATCGCCTGGCGCGTCGTCGTTTTCTTCTCCGGATCGGCCGCGCGGGCGCGCTGCTCCGCGGCCGCCGCCTCGATCAGCTCGCGCGGCCAGGCGATGCGCAGGCCCTCCGGCCCGGCGTCGGCGCGGAGCGAGATCTTCGCCGTTTCCTCGACGGGTTTCTTTTCGTCGCCGCTGCGGTGCCAGTAATCGTAGGCGACGTCCGCCTTGACGAAATCGCGGCCGGTGAAGGTCGCGAGCGCGGTCTTCAGCTCCGCCGCCGGATCGGCGTGGAGCAGCGTGAGTCCGAGCAGAAAAAATGCGGCGGGCAGTTTCATGGCGGCAGGTTCGGACCGGGAGCCAATCCGATTGCTCCGGGAAAATCGAGTCGCACCGGCTGATCCAGCCAGCCGGTCCCCGCCGGGAATCGACGCATCCACGCTTTCAGGACGATGCCGGCGCACGAAGATATTCCGTCCAAAAACGGAAAAACCGTTGCGAACCGGCGAACCTGACTCCGGTCTTGGAAGCACGCCCCCGCATTTCCGAGGTGTGACGGCCCGGAGCCGCGGCGGGCGGACCCCATGCGCGATCCTTTTCTCTTTTTCTCCGTCATCGTCGCAGGGTTGATGGCCTGCTCCGCCGGAATCGTCCGGGCGGATTCCCCGGATTCTTCCGCATCGACGCATGTCCTCCGGGTCTGGTGCCACCAGGGGCAGGAACGAGAAAACGCCGCCATGCGCGCCATCGCCGCCGCCTTCAACGCCGCGCACGCCGCGCACGCCGCGCAACGCGTCCGCGTCGTCCTCACGTTCTTTCCCGATTTTCACTACACTGAAAAGATCGCGATCGCCGCGGCCGCCCGCGACCTGCCCGATGTGCTCGACCTCGACGGCCCGCTCGTCGCCCGCTTCGCCTCCGCAGGATTGCTCCGGCCGCTCGAACCGTGGTTCTCCGCCGGAGAACTCGCCGATTTCCTGCCCACGATCCTCGCCCAGGGCACGGTGGACGGCCGGCTCTACGCGCTCGGCGCCTTCGAGTCGGCCGCGGTGCTCTATTACGATCGCGCGATGCTCGCGGCGGCGGGCGTCGCGCCGCCGCCGGACGGCCGCGGCTGGAGTTGGGAGGAATTTCTCGCGGCCTGCGCCCGGCTGCGCCGCGCCGGCATCGAACCCGTCGCCCTGCACATGAACGAAGGCGCCGACGAATGGTTCACGTATGCCTTCAGCCCGGTCGTCTGGTCCGGCGGCGGCCACCTGATCTCGGCCGACGGCCGGCGCGTGCGCGGCGTGCTCGCCAGCGCGGAGAACATCCGCAGCCTCCGGCGCTGGCAGGACCTGTTCCGCCAAGGCTTCGCCGCCACCGATCCGCTCGATCCCGATCCCTTCGGCCACGGTCGCGTCGCGCTGGACTGGAGCGGCCACTGGATGGCGCGCTCGCATGCCGCGGTGAAAGGCGACCGGCTCGGCGCGATGCCGCTGCCCGCGGCCGGCGCGCAGCCCGTCGCTCCCTGCGGCAGCTGGTGCTGGGCGCTGACGACCGCCGCCCGCGAACCCGCGCTCGCCGCGCGCTGGCTCCGCTGGGTCACGGATTCCCGCCACGGCATCGAACCCGTCGTCCAAGCCAACGGCGCCGTGCCCGCGCGCCGCTCCGCCTTCGCCGCGTTTCCGGACTACGCCCGGCCGCCCTACCGGCTGTTTCGCGACCAGCTGGAGCACTTCGCCCGCCCGCGGCCGCGCACGCCGTATTATGCGACGCTCACGTCGCAGTTCGCCGCCGCGCTCCGCGACATCGCGCACGGCGCCGATGTCGCCGCCCGGCTCCTCACCGCCGAGGACGAAATCCAGTCCGTGATCGACCGCCGCGAGCCGGCGGGCGGCACCGCGGTCCCGCCCGCCGCGACCGGAGAGACCGCGCCATGATCGCCTGGAGGAAATCCCAGGCGCGCGCCGCGCCGTGGTTCCTGCTGCCCGCGCTGGCGTTGCTCGCCGTATTCGTCGTCTGGCCGATGCTGCGCGCGCTCGCCTGGAGTTTCACCAACGCCGACCTGCTCGCGCCCGGGCAGGGCCGCGGGATCGGCCTCGCCAACTATTCCGACCTGCTCGCCGATCCGCGCTTCCGGCGTGCGTTTGCGAATACGGCGTTGTTCGCGCTCCTGGTCGTGCCGGTGCAGACGGCCGCGGCGTTCCTCCTCGCGCTGTGGGTCAACCGGCCCGAACCCGCGTGGCGGTGGCTGCGCACGGCGTTCTTCGCGCCGGTCGTGGTGTCGATGCCGGTGCTCGCCGTGCTGTGGACGATGCTCTACCAGCCGGCGCAGGGCCGCGAGATGGGCCTCGTCAACGCCCTGCTCGGGCTCGTCGGCGCGCCGCCGCAAGCCTGGCTGCGCGATCCGTCGCTCGCGCTGCCGGCGATCGCGGCGATGTCGCTCTGGCAGGGCGTCGGCCTGCAGATGATGGTGTTCCTCGCCGGGCTGCAGGGGGTGCCGCGCGAGCTCGTCGAGGCCGCGCGGATCGACGGCGCGGGCGCGTGGGCGCGCCTGCGCCACGTGATCCTGCCGGCGCTGCGCAACACGCTCGTGTTCGTCGTCACCGTCACGACCCTGCTCGCCTTCCGGCTGTTCGTGCAGCCCTACCTGATGACGCGGGGCGGACCGGGCACGAGCACGCTGTCGCTCATCCAGTCGATCTACGAGACGACCTTCGTCGCGCAGGACCTCGGGCGCGCGTGCGCGGCGGCGTTCCTGTTCCTGCTGCTGGTCGGCGCGCTCGCGCTCGTCCAGCGGCGGGCCGCCCGGGAGGAGCGCGCATGAAACGGCTCCTGTCGTGGGCGGCCAGCCTCGCGGCCGGGCTGTTGTTTCTCGCGCCGCTGCTCTGGATGCTGCTGGCCTCGCTGCGCGAGGAGTCGCGGATTTTCCAGTTCGGCGACTGGCTCGGGAGCGGCGGATGGACCGCGACGCACTATGCGGACGCCTGGCGCCGCGCGGAGCTGGGCCGCGCGCTGGTCAACTCGCTCGCGCAGGTCGCCGCGATCGCCGGCGCCGGGCTGTTCGTGAACGCGCTCGCGGCGTATGCGTTCGCCCGGCTGGAGTTTCGCGGCCGCGAGGTGCTGTTCGGCGCGGTCGTGATCCTGATCGTGCTGCCCGTCGAGGTGCTGGCGGTGCCGATGCTGTTCACGGCGCGCGATCTCGGGCTCACCGGCGGCCACGGCGCGGCGATGGCCGGGCTCGCGGTGCCGTTCGTCGCGAAGGCGTTCAACATCTATTTCCTGCGGCAGCATTTTATGGCGCTGCCGGCGGAGCTCGAGGAGGCCGCGGTCCTCGACGGCGCGGGCGCCTGGCGCCAGTTCTGGAGCGTCGCGCTGCCCGCGGTGCGGCCCGCGCTCGCGACCGTCGTGCTGCTCGACCTGCTCGCGCACTGGGGCGATTTTCTCTGGCCGCTGATGATCGCGACCCGCGAGGAGACGCGCACCGTGCAGCTCAGCCTCGCGGCGCTTTTCACGCAGCCGCCGGTCCAGTGGGGCGACATCCTCGCCTGCGCGGTGCTCGCCACCCTGCCCGTGCTCGTGCTCTTCCGCTGGCTCCAGCGCCATCTCGTCGCCACCGAGGCCCGCGCCGGCATCAAGTGAGGATCCGCATCGGGCCGCGCCGCGAGCTTGCGGCCCGCGCCCCGTTTCCCGCCGGACTGTTTTCCGCGCCCGCCGGATCGCATCCGCACGGCGCAACCGGCGTCCAGCGCGGGATTGACGTGATTTTTTCCGTGCCGTTTCCTGTCCGCCATGAATGAAAAGACGCCCGTGGATTCACGTGTGAAATACAAGCGCATCATCCTCAAGCTGAGCGGTGAGGTGCTCCGCGGCGGGAAATCCGGCGATGCGATCGACGCGCCCACGCTCGAAAAGACCTGCGCGCAGGTGAAGGAAATCCACGATCTCGGCGTCGAGGTCTGCGTCGTCATCGGCGGCGGCAACATCTTCCGCGGCCTCAACGGCGCGAAGCGCGGCGTCGACCGCACGACCGGCGACTACATGGGCATGCTCGCGACCGTGATCAACGGCCTCGCGCTCATGGACTGCCTCGAAAAGATGGGCGTGAAGACGCGCGTGCAAAGCGCCATCCCCATGAACCAGCTCGCGGAGCCGTTCATCCTCCGCCGCGCCATGCGCCACCTCGAGAAGGGCCGCGTCGTCATCTTCGTCGCCGGCACGGGCAATCCCTATTTCTCGACCGACACGACCGCGGCGCTGCGCGCCTCCGAGATGCACGCCGACATCATCATGAAGGCGACCAAGGTCGACGGCATCTACGACAAGGACCCGAAGAAGTTCCCCGACGCGGTCAAATACGACCAGATCACCTTCATCGACGCGCTCAAGCAGCGGCTCAACGTCATGGACTCGACCGCGTTTTCCCTCTGTCTGGACAACAACGTCCCGATCCTCGTGTTCGACCTCGGCACGGATCACGCCATCCTCAAGGCCGTCGTCGGCGAAAAGATCGGCACGCTCGTGAAAGGCTGATTCGCGGTTGTGCGCGGCGGCGGAAAGTCCGATCCTCGCCGCTCCGTCCCGCCGCCGCGCCCGCGCGCCGGTCGACCGCCTCCCCGCCTCATCCTTCGCTTCGCCACTCTCAACTCCCCCTCCCATGTCGCATCCAATTCTCAACGACACGCAAACCCGCATGAAGAAGGCCGTGGACCACACGCTGCTCGAATTCAGCGCCATCCACACCGGCAAGGCCACGCCCGCGATGGTCGAGGGCGTCATGCTCGAGGCCTACGGCGCGCAGATGCGGCTCAAGGACTGCGCCGCCATCTCGACGCCCGACGCCCGTCTGATCCAGATCCAGCCCTGGGACGCCGGCCTCGTGAAGGCGATCGTGAAGGGCATCCAGGAGGCCAACCTCGGCTTCAATCCCGTCCCGGACGGCAAGATCGTGCGCGTCCCGCTCCCCGAGATGAGCCGCGAGCGCCGGCAGGAATTCGTCAAGACCGCCCACCGCCTCGCCGAGGAGGGCCGCGTGCAGGTCCGCAACGTCCGCCGCGACGCCCTCGAGTCGATCAAGAAGGCCAAGCTGCCCGAGGATGAGGCCAAGCGCCTCGAAAAGGACATCCAGGTGGCGACCGACAAATCCATCGCCGACATCAACGCCAACCTCGCGCAGAAGGAGAAGGACCTGCTCACGGTCTGAGCGCGGCGCGCGGCTGTAGGCGACAAGCGGCAGGATTAAGCTCAGCCCAGGCTTCTCGCTTCCGCAGCCTGTCGCCTGAAGCCCGCCGCCTGAAGCTTGCAGCTTACAGCTCATCGCCACAGCCTATGGCTTCCAGCTTACCGCCCAAAGCGTCCGGGACTCCGCCCCGGCGCATCGTCGTCAAGCTCGGCACCGGCGTCCTCACGACCGGCATCGGCCAGCTCGACGAGCCGCGGATCGCATCGATCGCGACGCAGATCGCCGCGCTCCGCGCCCGCGGCACCGAGGTCATCGTCGTCTCCTCCGGCGCCGTCGGCCTCGGCATGGGCCGGCTCGGCCTCGCGAAGAAGCCGAAGGAGATCGCGAAGAAGCAGGCCTGCGCCGCCGTCGGCCAGAGCCTGCTGATGCAGACGTGGCAGCGCGCCTTCGCGCCCCACGCCCTGAACGTCGCGCAGGTGCTGCTCACCCACGACGACCTGCGCGTCCGCGCCCGCTACCTCGGCGTGAAGGAGACGCTCGGCCAGCTCATCGCCTACGGCACGATCCCCGTCATCAACGAAAACGACACCGTCAGCGCCGCCGAGATCAAGTTCGGCGACAACGACACGCTGTCCGCCATGGTCGCCTCGCTCGTCGAGGCCGATCATCTCTGCATCATCTCCACCGCGCCCGGCCTGATCGACCTGAAGGGCACGAAGCAGGTCGTGCCCGTCGTCCGGCGCATCACGCCCGAGATCGAGGCGATGGCCGGCGGCACGACGAGCGAGACCGCCACCGGCGGCATGATCTCGAAGATTTCCGCCGCGAAGCTCGCGACCCGGGCCGGCTGCGGCGTCTTCATCGCCAGCGGCGCCGAGCCCGACATCGTCACGCGGCTCCTCGCCGGCACCGGGCCGGGCACGTTCTTCGTGCCGAGCGGCCTGCCGATGGAGGCGAAGAAACGCTGGCTCGCGTATTTCCAGCGCCCCGCCGGCACGATCCTCGTCAACACCTGCGCGGTGCCCGTGCTGCGCGAGCAGGGCCGCAGCCTGCTGGCCGTCGGCGTGACGGAGACGCGCGGCGAATTCGCCGCCGGCGACATCGTCAACATCGCCGGGCCGGACGGGACCGTCTTCGCGCGCGGCAAGACCGCGTTTTCCCACGAGGAACTCCCCGCGATCGCCGGCCGGCACGGCGACGAGGTCCGCGCGCTGTATCCGTCGCGCAAACGCCTCGAGGTCGTGCATCGCAACGACCTCGTGCTGCTCTAGCCGCCGCGGCCACCCTGCCGGCGGCGTCCGTCCGGACCTATGCGCCGGCCGGCTTCGGCCGATCCTTGCGGACTTTTCGCGGCTCCGACCGCAAATCGCAGGCGTGAGCGCGTGGATACGCGCGCGGTTTTTTTGCACAAATCACGCGCAACGTTCGCCAATCCGCGCGGAGACAGCCCCGGACCCCGGGCGTAGCCTCGCCCCGTCCGCTGCTTTCGCCCCCGTCAACCGTCCACCCCTGCACGGTGTCATGAAACCCCACCTGTATATCTCCCTCCTGCCCGAGGCCCTCGTGGCCTCGCATCTCGATCCCGACGCCTACGGCGCTTATCTCGCCACGGGCCCCAAGCACCTGACGCGAGGCTCCGCCGCGTTCTTCAAGCTCACCGAGGACTACGCCGCCTCGAAATTCAGCGACTTCAGCATCGGCGCGGACCTCGAGCGGCGCAACGGCCCGCGCCGCTCCGCCTACCTCAGCATCTACCGCGTGCTCGAGCACACCCCGCTCAGCGCGATCGAGTCGCTCCACCTCGCCACCGAGGACGGCCGCGTGCTCACGCTCCGCCCCGCGCCCTACAAGGCCGAGCCGGGCCCGCGCTTCCATCTCTACCAGCAGTTCTGCCCCGTCACCCCCCGGGTCGTCAGCACGCTCGACCCGCTCGAGTTCGGCGAGCGCATCACCGACCGCACCCAGCGCGTCTCGCTCCCGGCGCTCGTCTACGCCGAGCTGAAGCTCGACCGGCTCGGCGACGACCCCGAGGCCGCGGGCGTCGACAATCTGCCGTATCCGAATCTCGAGCACCTGCGCGACTGCCTGCGCGAGCTCCGGACCAAGGCCGGCAAGAGCACCAAGACCGTGATCCGCTTCCTCCAGCAGGACGTGCTCTACCGCACGCTGCAGGGCGGCTTCTACGTCGTCACCTCCAGCGGCGGCTTCCTCTTCTTCCCCATGCCCGGCCGCGAGGAGCTCGAGACCACCTACTATCCGTGGTGGCGCTCCGCCCTCTCGTCCTTCGGCGGTTGATCCGCCCGCCCCGCTTCCGCGGGTCGGCGCGTCCGCCGCCCCGCCCTCCTCCGGCCCGTCCCGCCCCGTAGACTCCTTATGCGCGCACTCCTCTTCAAACGTCTTCGCGAGCCCCGTTTCGCGAGGTTATACCTGGGAGCGCTTGCGACGTTTTTCGTCGCGGCCTTTTTCGCCCGACCGCTCTTCGCAGCGGCGACGGGGGCGCCGCCGGAGGCCGGGCCGCACGGCTTCCACTACTTCACCCTGTTCAGCGATCCGCGCTACAATTCGCTCGAGGTCGTCGCGCTGCTCGTCGTCCTCGCGATCGCCGTCGCCGGCCTCGTGTATGCGCTCCTCCTCGCCCGCCAGGTCGAGGCCGCCGACAAGGGCACGCCGCGCATGCAGGCGATCGCGGGCGCCGTCCGCGAGGGCGCCAACGCCTACCTCGCCGCGCAGTTCCGCAAGATCGGGCCGCTCATCGTCCTGATCACGCTGGTCCTCTATTTCACCACGCAGAGCGACGAGATCGCCTTCCGGCTCGGGCGCGCGGGCGCGTTTCTCGTCGGCTCGCTCTTCAGCTGGGCCGTGGGCTTCGTCGGCATGCGGCTCGCCACCACCGGCAATCTCCGCGTCGCCGCCGCCGCCACCCGCTCCTACGGCGAGGCGATGCAGCTCGGCTACCGCACCGGCACCGTCACCGGCATGCTCACCGACGGCCTCGGCCTGCTCGGCGGCACGCTGATCTTCCTCGCCTACGGCGAACAGGCCTACGAGGCCCTCCTCGGCTTCGGCTTCGGCGGCACGCTGCTCGCGCTGTTCATGCGCGTCGGCGGCGGCATCTACACGAAGGCGGCCGATGTCGGCGCCGACCTCGTCGGCAAGATCGAGAAGAACATCCCCGAGGACGATCCGCGCAACGCCGCGACGATCGCCGACAACGTGGGCGACAACGTCGGCGACTGCGCCGGCATGGCGGCCGACATCTTCGAGAGCTACGAGGTCACGATCGTGGCCGCGATGATCCTCGGCCTCGCCTCCTTCGGCCACAAGGGCGTGATCTTCCCGCTGCTCGTCCGCGGCATCGGCGTCCTCGGCTCGATCATCTCGACCTACACGGTCAAGGCCGGACCGAACGACACTTCGGATACGGCGCTGCACAGCGTGCACCGCGGCTTCTGGATCGGCTCGATCATCTCGGTCGTGGGCTTCTTCGTCCTCGGCGCGTATTACCTGCGCTTCGACGCCGCCTACCTCGCGGCCAACCCCACCGCCCGCGCCGGCTTCCCCGGCGGCGATCCGTCCGCGCTCCCGGCCTGGGCCACGCTCGGCATCGCCGGCGCCGACATGCGCCCGGTGCTCACCTGCTTCATCGGCGTCCTGCTCGCCATCGTGCTCAACAAGGTCACGAGCTATTTCACCCACACGTCGTTCTCGCCGGTGAAGGGCCTCGCCAAGAGCTGCCAGACCGGCCACGCGACGAACATCATCCAGGGCTTCGCCGTCGGCTACGAAAGCACGGTCGCGACCGTGCTCGTGATCGCGATGTCCGTCCTCGCCTCCTACCTCTGCTACACCGGCACGCCGCCGCTCTTCGTCGCCTACGGCGTCGCCATGACCGGCATCGGCATGCTCACGCTCACCGGCAACACGATCTCGATGGACGTCTTCGGCCCCGTGGCCGACAACGCCAACGGCATCGGCGAGATGGGCTACGACGCCGACGAGATGGAGAAGAAGGAAAGGGGTTCCTACCGCCGCGCCCGCCAGATCCTCGCGGACCTCGACGCCGTCGGCAACACCACCAAGGCCGAGACCAAGGGCATCGCGATCGGCTCCGCCGTCATCGCCGCCGTCTCGCTCTTCGCCTCGTTCATCGCGGTCATCGCCGTCGGCAGCGAGGACAAGATCAGCACGATGACGACCGAGCAGTATCTCGCCGAGGCGGGCAAGCTCACCGTCGCGCATCCGATGGTGTTCATCGGCTTCCTCATCGGCGGCGCGGTGCCGTTCCTCTTCAGCTCGATGCTCATCCGCGCGGTCGGCCGCGCCGCGTTCCTGATCGTGAAGGAGTGCCGCATGCAGTTCCGCGACGAGGCCATCTGGGCCGGCACGAAGAAGCCCGACTACGGCCGCGTCGTCGCCATCTGCACCGGGACCGCGCAGAAGGAGCTCATCGGCCCGGGCTTCCTCGCCATCCTCACGCCCATCCTCGTCGGCTTCCTGCTCGGCACGCGCGCGCTCGGCGGCTTCCTCGCCGGCATGATCCTCACCGGCCAGCTCCTCGCCGTCTTCATGGCCAACGCCGGCGGCGCATGGGACAACGCCAAGAAGCTCATCGAAGACGGCCACTACGGCGGCAAGGGCTCCGAGGCGCACAAGGCCGCCGTCACCGGCGATACCGTGGGCGATCCGCTGAAGGACACCGCCGGCCCCGCGATCAATCCGCTCATCAAGGTCATGAACATGGTGAGCCTCCTCACCCTCGGGCTCGTGATGAAATACAACGTGCTCGATCCGACCGCCGGCACCGGCGGCCGCGTGATCGGCGTCTTCGTCGTGCTGTGCTGCATCGGCGCCATCGGCTGGGCGATCTGGCAGAGCAAGCGCGAATCGACCGCCATGAAGGAGATGGAGCAGCAGTTCAAGTAACGCTCCCGCTTTCGTCCGTCGGTTGTGTGTGCATGAGGCCGCGCCGGATTTTCGGCGCGGCCTTTTTCGGCCCGGCCGCCCGCGACCGGCGCCGGCGATTTCGTCTTTGCGTCCGCGCGCCGATCCGCGAGCCTCGGGCGCCTCATGGATTTCGACCTCGACCAGCCCGCGCCCACCGGCATCCCGCCGATCGATTTCCGCGCGGCGCTCAACGACGAGCAGTTCGCCGCCGTCACCGCGCCGCCCGGCCCGCTGCTCGTGCTTGCCGGCGCCGGCTCGGGCAAGACGCGCACGCTCACCTACCGCGTCGCGTATCTGCTTTCCCAGGGCGTGCGCCCGGGCGAGATCCTCCTGCTCACGTTCACCAACAAGGCCGCGAAGGAGATGCTCCACCGCGTGCAGGATCTCACCGGCGTCGAGCCGGCGCGGTTCTGGGGCGGCACGTTTCACTCCCTCGGCCACCGCGCGCTGCGCATCTACGGCGAGGCCATCGGGCTGCCGCGCAACTTCACCATCCTCGACGCCGAGGAGTCCGAGTCGCTGCTCAAGCAGGTCGTCGAGCACGAGGACAGGCTCTTCTTCAAGGACAAGACCAACCCACGCCCCGGCCCGCTCTTCAACGTCCTCTCGCTCGCCCGCAACACCCAGCTCTCGATCCCCGACACGGTCAAAAAGAACTTCCCGCAATACGACGAGATCGCGGCCCGCTTCCCCGCCTTCGCCGCCGCCTACGCCGCGAAGAAGCGCGAGCAGAACGTCGTCGACTACGACGATCTCCTCGAGCTCTGGCTCGAGCTGCTGGTGAAGGCGCCCAATGTCGCCGAGTATTTCTCGCACCGCTTCCGCCACCTGCTCGTCGACGAATACCAGGACACGAACACGATCCAGTCGCAGATCGTCGACCGGCTCGCCGCCCATCACTGCCTCATGGCCGTGGGCGACGACGCGCAGTGCATCTACTCGTGGCGCGGCGCGGACTTCGAGAACATCATGACGTTTCCCGACCGCCATCCGGGCACCGTCATCCACCGCATCGAGACAAACTACCGCTCGACGCCCGAGATCCTGAACCTCGCCAACGGCGTCCTGCTCGCGCAGCCGAAGGGCCGCCACTTCGACAAGGAGCTGCGCGCCGCCCGCGGCCATGCGCAAAAGCCGTTTGTCGTGCAGGCGATGGACGACCGCGAGCAGGCCGAGTTCATCCTGAAACGCATCCGCGCGCTCGTGGAGGACGAGGGTGTCTCGCTGGGCGAAATTGCGATTCTCTACCGCTCACACTTCCTGGCGCTCGAAGTGCAGCTTGCCCTTTCCCGAGCAGGGTTGCCCTACCAGATCACCAGCGGCGTGAAGTTCTTCGAACGCCAGCACGTTCGCGATCTCATCGCTTTCGTCCAGTTCGTGGCCAACCCGCGCAATGAATCCGCGTGGCTGCGCATTGCCATGCTGCTTCCCAAAATCGGCGACAAAGGAGCCCAGAAGATCTACTCGGCCGCACGCGATCACGCGCGGCTCATGCAGCAGAACTTCATCGATGCGCTCGCGACCGACGACGTGAAGACGAAGGTCTCGAAAGACGCCAAGGGCGACTGGAACAATTTCTGCGAGTCGCTCCGGCAGATCGCCGAGGTCATGCACACCGGCAAGCCGGACGCCGTGATCTCCACCGCGATCGACGGATGGTATAGCGAATACATGAAAGGCGAATACGCCGATTACGTTGACCGGCTGGAGGAGCTGAAGGCCCTGATCGGCTTTGCCAGCCGGTTCGACGACATCGCGGAGATGCTCGCGCAAGTCTCCCTGATGAATGGCGAGACCAGCGAACGCCACGTCGACGTGCCACCCGACTCGATCAAGCTCACCACCGTCCACCAGGCGAAGGGCCTCGAATACGACGTCGTCTTCCTCATCGGCCTCGCCGACGGCCAGTTCCCCGGCCGGCGCTCGATCGAGGCCGGCGACGTCGAGGAGGAGCGCCGGCTCTTCTACGTGGCGGTGACGCGCGCGCGCAACGAGCTCTACCTCTCGTATCCCAAAGTCGCGACCCGCGCCGGCCCCGGCGGCATGCTGCTGACGCCGAGCCGCTTCATCCTGGAACTGCCGACCGACCTCTACGAGCCGCTCCGGATCAAGCGCAGCTACGGGTGGTGAGAGGATTGAAAGGCGGCCAGGCCGAAAGGTGGCTTGTTTGACCGGTGGAACCCGACGTCCCCGTCGGGTTGGCTTGAGTCACCTTGGGAGGAACTTGGGCCGACGTCGCGCATCGCCCTTCAAGCCCGGCGGGACGTCGGGCTCCACCCTTTGCAGGCTCCGCTACTTGCAGGCCGCGCGGCAAGGGCCGGTCCTCCGTTTCTCCGACATCGGACCGGAAAACCGCTCGCTTAACGTCTCCCGTTTGCCAAAACGATTGGCCGGTCGCTTCAACCCATCCAGTCCCGCCCCATGAACCCCTCGCCTTCGGAAGAGGAGATTGGCCCGTTCCAGATCGTCGTTCTGGTTCTTTCGCTCGCTGTTTTGCTCACGCTGCTCGTCGATACCACCTTTGAACTTCCGGCCGAAGTGTCCCGCCTGTTGCAGGGCATGGATCATGCCGTATGCCTCATCCTGCTCGTCGACTTCGGGATCCGGTTCAAGCGTGCGAAATCGAAGCGAGTATTCATGAAATGGGGATGGATCGACCTTGTCGCCAGCCTGCCCACCGTCGACTGGCTCCGGCTGGGGCGGCTCGTGCGCGTGCTGCGGGTGCTGCGGGTGCTGCGCGCGATGCGATTGCTGCACCGGATCATCACCCTGCTCTTCCGCAACCGGATCAAGGGCACGCTCGCATCCGCAGCCGTCGCGGTCTTCCTGCTGCTTTGCTTCTCGTCCGTTTCGATCCTGATCTGCGAACGCACCCCGGAAGCGAATATCACGACGGCGGAGGACGCCGTCTGGTGGAGCGCGGCCACGATCACGACCGTCGGTTATGGCGACCGGTATCCCGTCACCACGGAAGGCCGTTTTGTCGCGGTCGTCCTCATGCTGTCCGGGCTCGGCTTGTTCGGCACCATCAGCGGTCTCACGGCCAGCTTCTTCGTCGGATTGCCGGATGACGACTTGACGGACGACATTCTCAAGGAAGTGCGTTCGCTCCGTCAGGAAATTTCGCTATTGCGCCTGGAGCAGGCTCTGAAAGCCACCGCACCCCACGAAGCCACCCGTTCAACTCACGTCATCGTTGCCGCCACGCCGTCTCTTCCCTCTTGACGCGGCCAGAACGCCGTGTGCCCAGAAGTTGTGAACTTCCCCATGAAACTCGACCGCCTCCAAGCCTTCGCGCTCTCGCTGCCGCACACGACCGTCGTCGCGCAATGGGGCGGGCTCGTCGACAAGGTCGCGGGCAAGGTCTTCCTCGTGCTTTCGCTCGACGGGAGCGTGCTCGAGGGGGTCACGTTCAAATGCACGCCGGAGGAATTCGACGCGCTCACCGACCTCGACGGCATCGTCCAGGCGCCGTATTTCGCCAAACGCCGGTGGGCGAAAATCGAGGACCTCGCCGCGCTGCCCGAGCCGCAACTGCTCGCCCGCCTCCGCCGCAGCTACGATCTCGTCGCCGCCGGCCTGCCGAAGAAGACCCGCATCGCCCTCGGCCTGCCGGTCTGATCCGCCCGGCCGCAGCGCCCGCACTCGTCCGCCCCTCCGGCACAGACCTGAACCCGCACCGGCAGACGCGCCTTGCGCACGACGCGCGCGTCGGCCTGCATCGCCGCGATGACCCAGCCCTCGAACCTCAGCGCCAAGTTCATCCTGCGCGGGCAGGCGCTCGGCTTCTCGACGCTGCTCGTGCTCATGTGGGCGATGGAGCTCTCCGGCCTGCCGCAGCGCCTCTTTGGCGATCCGCCAGAGTTCATGTGGATGCGCCTGCTCACACGCACGTCGGTCCTGGGCGTGATCTGGCTCATCGTCCACCTCACGACCAAGCGGCTGCTCCAGCGGCTGCATGAGCTCGAGGGATTCCTGGTGATCTGCAGCTGGTGCCGGCGCGTCG
>Ga0222421_100300_pt1 | contig 20993 bp, 19 predicted proteins | sample 3A1ome_2_FD_182473 | JGI IMG/M metagenome (GOLD analysis project Ga0222421, IMG submission 182473) | Enriched microbial communities from leaf-cutter ant dump, University of Wisconsin, Madison, United States - 3A150A (version 2) | ecosystem: Environmental > Terrestrial > Nest > Insects nest > Nest... | reverse complement strand
GCACTTCGACCCGGCCGGGCGAGGTGAACACGAGACGCTGGGAGGAGAAGGACATGGGGAGGAGGGATTCGAAACGGCGGCGATCCTAGCAGATCCGCGCCGCGAATGTCGTTGCCCGGAACCGCCTTTTGTTGTCCAAAACGCTCATCGCCTCCCACGATGAACCGTCTGCCTGACGTTAAAGTTGCCCGGATCAACCATTTCTCCGCACGCGCCTCGAGCGTGGAGGGCGCCTTCGTCGATCCCGAATGGGTCTTCCACGACATCGCCGCCGGCCGCTGGATCTTCCAGCTGCCGGACCGCGCCTACGAAGTCGGCCCCGGCAACCTCGTGCTGCTGCCGCCGGGCGTCCTGCACATCGTCCGGCCCGTGTCCGCCGGGCCGCGCGAACACCGGGTCGTCCACTTCCTGCTGCCGCTGCCCGAGCCCGAACTGCTGGACGCGCCGCACGTCGTCGCCATCGACCGGCCGACGAAGGCGGTTGTGCGGGCGCACTTTCTCACGTTCCTGCGCGAGCAGCAGTCCGCGCTCCCGCACAGCCGGCTCCGGCAGAGCGCGCTCATGGCGGATCTGCTCGCGCTCTACCTGCGGCACGCGCCCCGGGCGGTCGGCGCCATCGCCTCCCCGCTGCCGCTCTCCGCGAACATCGAGCGGGCGCTCCGCTGCGTGCAGGCCCGGCTCGGCGACACCGCCCTGGGCGTGCGGGACCTCGCCGCCGCGGCCGGACTCTCGCCATCGCATTTCCGGCGTATCTTCAGCACGTATACGGGCACGAGCCCGAAAAGCTACATCCTGCGCCAGCGGCTCGAGCGCGCCCAGGCGGCCCTGCTGGGCGGCGCCGCCAACTGCAGCCTCGCCGCCGATGCGTGCGGCTTTTCGTCGGTGCACGCCTTCTCGAAGGCGTTTCGCCGCCAGGCCGGCGTCTCGCCGAAGCGCTGGCTCGCCCGGCTCGAACAGTGAGCGCCATCCCCGCCCGCCTGTCTCACCCTCGCTTCGTCACCTCGTCATGCGCCCGTCCCCAACCTCCGCCTTCGGCCGCGCGGCCGCCGTCCATCCGCTGCAATTTCTCTGGGAACCGCTCGCCGACGATCCGACGTTTCTCCTCCGGCCGATGTTCGGCGGAAAGGCCGCCTACCTCGACGGCCGCATGGTCCTCTATTTCTGCGCCAAGGAGGAGCCGTGGCGCGGCATGCTCGTCGGCACCGGTCGGGGCCATCACGCCGTGCTCCGCGCGGAGTTCCCCGCGCTCGTCCCGCATCCGGTCCTTTCGAAATGGCTGTATCTGTCCGAGTCGCACGACGACTTCGAGACCGTCGCCGCGCAGCTCGTCCGTCTCGCCCGCGCGCGCGACCCGCGCATCGGCGTCGCCCCCCGGCCGAAAAAACGCCGCGGTGGCGCCCGGACCGGTCCGCAGCCGCGCCCGCGTTGACGGCGCGCCCGGGCGGGAACGCCCGGTCCGACCCGCGCGCCGCGTCAGGTGAGCCGGTTCAGCCAGCGGATGAGCGCGAGCAGTCCGGCGATGCCGGCGACGATCATCCACGGGATGCCCTCGAGCGAATACTCCGCGAGCCAGCCCGCGGCGGCGGGCAGGATCGCCGCGCCGAGATTGGCCGCGCCGGACTGACGGCCGATGAGGGTCTGCACCGCCTCGGGCGCGAAGCGCCGCGGCACCTCGTGCATGAGACACGGATACACCGGCGCGAAGCCGAGCCCGAGCAGGACGAGCGCCGCAGCCGCCGCCGGCGTCGCCGTGGCGAAGGCGAAGAGGATCGCGCCCGCGAGCGCCACCGCCCCGCCGAAGGCAACGAGCCGGCGGTTGCCCCAGCGCTCGACCACCAGGCCCACGAGAATGCGCCCGCCCGTGATCGAACCGTAGAAACACGCCGTGCAGAGCGCGGCGGTCTCCGCGGTGAAATGCCGGCCGACGATCAGGATCGATCCGGCCCAGAGCCCCACGGTCATCTCCACGGCCACGTAGAGCGCGAAGATCAGCGGCGAGAGCCAGCCCGCGAACGAGTTGGCACCGGCCGTCGGCGGCGGGCCCGCGTGTCCGTCGAGCGAGGCCGCCGCCGCGCGCTCCGGCACCGTCGCCCACAGGGGCAGCGTCAGCAGGAACAGCAGCGCGAGCGAGACCTGCGCGAGGCCGATCGTGAGATAACCCGCGCGCCAGCCATGGCCCCCTCCGATCGCCCAGCCCATGAACAGCGGCCCGCACGTCGCGCCGACGCCCCAGCACGCGTGCAGCCAGTTCATGTGCCGCCCGCTGTAGTGGCGTGCCACGAAACCGTTGAGCGCGGCATCGACCGCGCCCGCGCCCAGGCCCAGCGGCACCGCGGCCGCCAGAATCCATCCGAATCCGCCCGCCCGCGAGATGAGCAGCAGCGCGCCGCCGGTGAGCAGGCAGCTCGCCAGCACCACGGGCCCGGTCCGGAAGCGCGCCACGATCGGCCCGCTGGAAAATCCCGACACGCCCGACAGCAGCGTGATCACGATCGTGATCGTGCCGGCGAGTCCGATGGGCAGCCGCAGTTCGGGATAGATCGCGGGCCACGCCACGCCGAGCGTGCCGTCGGGCAGCCCGAGGCTGATGAAACCGAGATAGATGATCGGCAGCAGGAAAATGGAAGCGCGGCGGACGGTCACGGGGAGAACAGACAGCCAGAGCCTCTCACGCTCTGCAATGCGACTGCTTGCACTTGCTGAAGCATGCAGGCCGCATGCGCCGGATTTGGCCCATACTATGCATCTGGCAAACCGTCCGGCGCCGTCCGTCCCTTGGCGGCGTCGGAGCCATTCACCATGAAATTACGCCCGCTCCTTGCCCTCGCTCTCGCCGTTTCCTCGACGGTCATGGCTGCGCCCGTCAGCAAAGTGCTCAAGACCACCACCGACGTCGCCATCCCCGCCGGGAAGAAACTGGTGCTCTATAATTTCGGCTCCACGTCGGCGACGACCACCCCGGACGGCTTGGGATGGCTCGTCTACGTCGTGCCGGATCCGGCCAATGCGAAGTCGGAAAAGCTCTTCACGCCCGAGTGGCTGTCGACGGGCGGCGCCGCCTACGGTCCGGTGAAGATCCGCTTTCGGCCGGGAAAAGACATCCTCGGCAACACCACCTGGGTCTACGTGCTCTACGATATCGTCAACGCCTGACGCGGCCGAGCGGAGGACGTGATCCGGCGCGCCGTCGACCGGCGCATGCGCGCGATGAGAGCGACCTGCGAGCGCGCCGTTTCACCGTGCAGCGTTTGCAATCGCGGTGCACCGCCCGCGACGAAGTTGATCTCCGGTCGCGGTAGCGTTCGCCGCCGCGGTTTCAGTGATGGATGAAAATGGCCTCGCCGCCACTGCTTCGCGCGAGGTCTTCGTCGGTGAGATTGTCGTTCATCGTCGGGATGGGTTGCACCCCTCCTGATCGGATGACGGGAGAAGATTATCAGCGCATTCGCGCGTTTTTCGTCAGGAAAACACCCGAGGCCCAAAGCCATCGCCCACGCCGGCCGGGCGGACGGTCGCCAGCCGCGGAAGAGCAGATCAATCGCGGACGCCCGCGCCGGCCCGGTTCCGGGCGGACGCGGCGCCTCCGGGCCCGGCGTATCAGGGCGCGAGATACTGCGCGAAGAACTTCTCGAGCTCGGCGTAGAACGCCTCCTTGTTCTCGCGGCGGCGGTAGCCGTGGCCCTCGTCGTCGCGCTCCATCCAGACGACGGGGATGCCGCGCTTGCGCAGCGCCGTCGCCATCTTCGTGCCGTGCTTGATATCCACCCGCTCGTCGAGCCGGCCGTAGGCGAAGAAGACCGGCGCGGTGATCTTGTCGACATTGCGCAGGGGCGAGGTGGCCTCGAGCCGCTCGCGATCGCGTTTCGCGTTGCCCGTCATCGCCTCGAGCTGGCTCCGCGCCCGCTCCCAGGCGTCCGGCATGGTCCTCAGGAGGAGCGCGATGTCGGTGACGCCGACGTAGTTCACGCCGCAGCGGTAAAGCTCGGGCGTGAACGCCAGTCCGGCCATCGTGGCGTAGCCTCCGTAGCTCGCGCCGTAGATGGCGATGCGGTGCGGATCGGCGATGCCCTGCGCGATCGCCCAGCGCACGCCGTCCGTGATGTCGTCCTGCATCGCGAGGCCCCACTGGCCGTAGCCGGCCTCGAGCAGCTTGCGGCCGTAGCCGGTCGAGCCGCGGAAATTCATCTGCAGCACCGCATAGCCGCGGCTGGCGAGGAACTGCACCCCGGGGTCGAAGCCGCCGGTGTCGCGCGCCCACGGGCCGCCGTGCGGATGGACGATCAGCGGCAGGTTTTTGGCCGGACCGGCCGCGGGCAGCGTGAGATAGCCGTGAATCGTGAGACCGTCGCGCGCCTGATACTGGATCGGCTGCACCGGGCTCATCTGCGCAGGATTGAGCCAGCCCGCCCGGCTCACAAGTTTCTCCATCGTGAGGTCGCGGGTGTTGAGCAGGTAATACGCGCCGGGGTCGCGATCGGTCGCCGCCCGGATCACGATCCAGCGCCGGTCGCGGCTGCGGCTGGAGAAGAAATTCCGCGTGTCCGGCAGCGACTCGTCCACCAGCGCCTGTAGTTTCTTCAGGTTGTCGTCGGTCCAGACGATCGTCGGCACCTCGGTCTCGAGGAAGAAGCCGAGCAGCCCGCCGGTCTCCGGATCGAGCACCGGCTGCTCCACATCGTAGGTGTCGTTGTGAAAAAGCTCCTTCACCACCGCCTGCGTCTTCAGATCGAACAACACGATTTGCGCCGTGTCGCGGCCGAGGTTGCTGCGCACGTAGACGCGGCCGTTGGTCTCGTCGAAGGCCAGCGGCGTGAACTCGCCGTCGGAGAAGTCCCAGCGCTTGATCTCGCGAAACTCCCCGCGGTCGTCGTCGCGATAGACGAGGAAACGCGCGCGGTCGCGTTCGCCGTAGCCGAGGCGCACGATGCCGGCGCGGTCGGCGACCCACAGCTGCACGTCGCCCGGATTCGTCGCCACGCGGTGCTTGATCCCGGTGCGGATGTTCAGCCGGTAGACATCCGGCTCCTCCATCCGGCGCTGGTTGTTCGTGACGAGAATCTCGTCGGTCGAAGTGCCGAAGCGATCGAGATACTCCGTCGAACGAAAGATGCGCCCGCCCTTCTGGCCCTGCTGCTCGACGCTCTCGCCGAGGGCCCGCGAGTTTTTTCCGTCGGCATCGATGGCGAACAACCCGCCCGTCGCATAACCGTCCTTGCGACTGGTAAAGATGAGCCGGTCGTTGCCGATCCAATGCACGCCGGCGACCGACATCGTCGTGAGCCCGGTCAGCATCCGCGGCTGCTTCGTCTTCACGTCGATCACGTAGAGATTAAGCTGGCCCTTCCAGGTGGACAGCGCCGCGACCTTGCTGCCATCGGGCGAGACGGTGATCTCGTCGAAGTCGACGTCGCGGAAGAAATCCGCCAGCGGCACCACGGCCGAGGCGGCCTGGGCGAGGCCGGCGATGAAAGCGAACACGAGGGAAAGGCGAACCAGCAGTTTCATGGGAAGTATTAGTGTAGAAATGACTTCCGTTCGTGTCGAGCCGTAGGAAACGCAAACTTTACCCACGGCGTTTTTCTCCGCCCAGGCTGCGGCGCCTCCACCGCGCACGACTCCGATTTCATCCCGTGCGTGTCGCGCCGGAAGACGCCCCGCGGACGGCATCCGGCTTCACGCCGCCGTCGCTCGCACCGTTCAGGAATGTCGCGCCGGCTCGTGTATCCACAGGCCGATCACCAGCACGGCGAGTCCGAGCGCGGCGGTGAAAAGGAAATAGTGCCCGCCGGCGTTCAGCCCCAGCCCGGTGATCAACACCGGCGCGAAGCCGGCGAGGATGCGGCCGAGATTGTAGGCCGCGCCGGACAGCATCGTGCGATACGCGCCGAAGACTTCGTTGAAATACGCGCCCATCAGGCCGAACGGAATGCCGTTGAGCAGCGGCAGCGCGAACGCGAACGCCAGCTTGCGTCCCTCCCACGCGCTCGTCCACGCAAACGCCGACAGCGCCACGAGCGCCACGGCGTAGCCGAGCAGCGCGCGCCGCACGCCCGCGCGCCGCACCACCCACGCGCCGAGCAGCATGCCCGGGGCGATGTTCGCCCAGAAAAAGACCGTGTAGACCGGCGACTGCGGCAGCTCCTTCGCGAAGAAGACATTCACCGTGCCGCTCGCGATCGTCAGGCTCGCGATCCCGAAGCAGCGCAGGAACGCCGGCAGATTCTCCCGCACCGCCCTGCCGATCCCGATCACCGATCTCCGTTTCCCGATCTCCGATTTCCCATCTCCGACTTTCGCCCCCTCCTCCGCCGTCGCGGCGGCCAGCCACCGTCCGCGCACCGCGGACAAAACCGCCACCGGCACGATCGAGGCCGCGAACAGCCAGCGCCAGCCCACCACCGGCAGCACGAAGCGCGACAGCAGGGCGGCGAGCAGTCCGCCGAGGATCGCGAACTGCAGCCACGCCGCGAACCGGTAGCGGCGCTCCCGGTCCACGTGCTCGCTCATGAACGCGTGGCTGATCCCCCATTCCGCGCCGAGCGCGAGCGAGGCGACCAGCCGGAAGACGAGCAGGCTCGGGTAATCCCGCGCCAGGCTCAGCCCCGCGATGCCGAGTGCGTAAACTCCGAATACGGCCAGCATCATCCGCCCGCGGCCGAACCGGTCCGCGAGATAACCGAATCCGAGCGCGCCGACGCCCACGCCCGCGAGTCCGGTGAACTGCAGCGCGTTGCTCGCCGCCGGCGAAAGCGCGAACTGCGCCGCCAGCACCTTCTCGAGATACACGAAAAGATAGAGATCGTAGTAGTCGAAGAAGAGCCCGATGAACGCCGTCCAGTAAACCCGCGCGGGCGACGCGGAACGGGAGGCGGGCGGAAACGGGTTCATGGGCTGCACCTCATGCCCGCCCCGCCCGCGCGCTGCAAGGCCGCGCTGGAGCGTCCCGGCGCATGGCGCACCGCATCCGCCGCTCCGCCCGCAGGCATGCCGGCGTTTCCGCATCGGCCGCCGCCACGGATTTCCCTCGTCGCGCGCGCCGGCTCCGGCTCACTCCTCTTCCGGCCTCCAGGTGAACGCATGGCACAGGGCCACGCCCGCCGCGTCCGCCTCGTCGAGCGCCAGCGTCCGGCCGTGGCCGAGCAGCGCCATCACCGTGCGCGCCATCTGCTCCTTGCTCGCGCGCCCGGCGCCCACGACCGCCTGCTTCACGCGCAGCGGCGGATATTCGAAGACCGGCTTGTCGCGCAGCGCCGCCGCCGCGATCGCCGCGCCGCGCGCCGCGCCGAGGATCTGCGCCGTCTGGAAATTCTGCACGAAGATCGTCTGCTCGAGCGCCACGTGCCGCACCGCCGCCGCCTCGTCGAGAAACGCCGCCACCGCGCGGTGGATCTCGCCCAGCGCGTAGGCCATCGGGTGCTTCGACGGCACGCGCACCGTCTGGCAGCGCAGCAGGACCGGCGTGCGCCCCGGCGCGAACTCGATCAGCGCCAGGCCCGTGCCGCGCAGCGAGGGATCGATGCCCAGCACGCAGCCGGCGAACGCGGTCCGCGGCCGCAGTCCGGGCACGGCCGAGGCCGACACGGCCGCGCCGGGCGGCAACGGCAGCGCCGCGGGCATCGGTTTGCCCGCCAGCTTCGCCGCCCACATCTGCCTCGCCGTCATGCGCGCCATAGGGTGCAAGGATCGACCCGATCGCCGGAGGCCAGCGAGCGAAAACACCGCTCCCGTCGCGCCCGCGCGCGGCCGTTTCCTACCACAGCAGCTTCACGCCCGCCGCCGCGCTCAGCGCGAGCGCGAGGTTTTCGAACCAGCGCTGGTCGATCCTCCCGAGGATTTTCCGGCCCAGCCACGCGCCCGCCAGCACCGCCGGCGCAAGCACGAGATTGAGCATGACGCTGCCGCCGTTGATCAGGCCGAGGTTCAGCATGAACGGCACCTTGAACAGATTCAGCAGGAGGAAAAACACCGCGGCGGTGCCGACGTAGTCCAGCTTCGGCAGCCGCATCGCCAGCAGGTAGATCGCCATCAGCGGGCCCGCCGCGTTCGCCACCAGCGTCGTGAATCCGGCGAGCACGCCGACCACCGGCGCGAACCAGACGCCGCGCTCCGGCTCGTCGCCCTTGGCCCGCCAGCGCCGGGCGAGATGCAGCGCGAGCAGCCCGAGCACGATCGCGCCGATGAGCACGCGCGTCTGCCGGTCGTCGATCCGGCCGAGCGCGAAATAGCCGAGCACCACGCCGGCCGCCGTCCAGGGAAACAGCCGCCAGAGATGACGCCATTGCGCGTGGCGATGATACGAAAGCACCGCGACCACGTCGCCGCAGATCAGCAGCGGCAGCACCACGCCCGTCGCCTGCTTCGCCGGCAGGATCGCGGTGAACATCAGGACGAACAGCATCCCGAGTCCGGCGATGCCGGTCTTCGAGATGCCGACGAGCAGCGCCGCCGCCACCGCGACCGCCCATTGCCAGGGCTCGAGCGTCACGCCGCGCCTCCGATCGCGGTCCCGCGCTCCACGAACGCGCCGTCCTTCACCGCGAAGACCTGCCACTCGCCCAGCTCCGCGTCGGGCAGGCTCGTGCCGGTCGCGATCACCTGCGAGGCCGGATCGATCGCGGCCCAGAACCGCCGCCGCCGCGCCGGATCGAGCTCGCCGAGCACGTCGTCCGCCAGCAGCACCGGGCGCACGCCGCTCTTCTCCCGGAACCACGCCGTCTGCGCCAGCCGCAGCGCGAGCACGAGCGAGCGCTGCTGCCCTTCGGATCCGAAATCCTTCGCGGCCGTCCCGCGCACGGTCAGCGCGAGGTCGTCGCGGTGCGGCCCGGTCAGCGTCGTGCGAAACTGCGCGTCGCGGGCGCGGCCCGCCTCCCATTTCGCGCCCAGGGCGCCGGCGGACGCCTCCGGGAAATCCGGCGCGTAGGCCAGCCCCGCGGGCTCCGCCGCGTCGCTGAGCAGCGAATACGCCGCCTGCGTCGCCGCGGCCAGCGCGCGCACGCCGTCGGCCCGGCGCGCAATCAACTCGGCCGCGGCCGGCGCGAGCGTCTGCTCGAACGCCCCGAGTTCGCGCGCATCGGCCGCGCCGCGTTTCAGCAGCGCGTTCCGCCCGGCCAGCGCCCGCGCATACGTCTGCAGCGCCTGCAGGTAGCCGGCGTCCATCGACGCGAGCGTGAGATCGAGCCAGCGGCGCCGTCCGGCCGGCGCGCCGCGCACGAGCTGCTGGTCCTGCGACGAGAACACGACGGTCGGGAAACGCCCGAGATAATCCGCGAGCCGCGTGACGCGCTCCTGGTCGCACCAGAGTTCGCGGCCGTCGCGGCCCAGCCGGATCGCGATCCTCGCGTCGCCCTCGCGCTCGTGCTCCACCTCGGCGACGATCGACGCCTCCGCCTGGCCGTGGCCGATCAGCAGCCGGCCGTCGGTGGTGCGAAACGAGCGCAGCGCGGTGAGGAAGCCCGCCGCCTCGAGCAGATTCGTCTTCCCCTGGCCGTTGGCGCCGACGAGGAACTGCTGCCGTCCGGCGAAGGCGAGCGCGGCGTCGCCCACGTTGCGAAACTGGCGGAGAGTGAGCGAGCGCAGGCGCATGGTTCGTCGCGCATTACGCCGGGGGAAACGTGCGAGGGAAAATCAAATCTTCGCCGGCTTCCGGTCCGGCTGAAACGGTTCCGTCGGCCCGAGGGTCCGGCCAGCGGAGGCCCGGACCGCGGGCTGCGTTGCCCGGCGGCGGTTTTTCCGCCCCGGATTTGGTTCTTGCACGGGTGCGCCGGCGCCGGTTCGCTGCGCCTCTCATGAGCCAATCCGCACCTGCCGAACACGCCATCATCAAGACTTCCTACGGGGAGATGACGCTCGCCTTCTGGCCCGATGTCGCCCCCAAGACCGTCGAGAACTTCAAGAAGCTCGCCCGCGAGGGATTCTACAACGGCACCGCGTTTCACCGCATCATCAAGGGCTTCATGATCCAGGGCGGCTGCCCCAACACGAAGAAGGGCGAGACCGGGATGCCCGGCACCGGCGGTCCCGGCTACAAGATCAAGGCCGAGTTCAACACCAAGTCGCACGTCCGCGGCGTCATTTCCATGGCGCGCTCCGCGCATCCCGACTCCGCCGGCAGCCAGTTCTTCATCGTCCACGGCGACGCCCGCTTCCTCGACCGCCAATACACCGCCTTCGGCGAACTCGTGAAGGGCGACGATGTCCTCGAGCGCATCGCGACCGTCCCGACGCAGGGCGGCGGCGGCGGCGAGAAGAGCACGCCGATCGACCGCATCGAGATCGAGAGCGTCACGATCGTGCCCGCGGCCTGAGCCGTCGCGCACGTCAGCCCTCCGAACGCCGCCGCATTTCGCTGCGGCGTTTTTGTTTTCGGCCGCGTTCGCGCGGACGCAGTTCCCGTTCAGTTCGACGCGTCCGCCTTGGCGCGCTTCCGCTCGATGATATTCTGCAGCTGGCGGACCGCAGAGGTGACGTCGGGCGCAGTCGAGCCCTTGGCCAGGGCGTCGAGCATGAGCTGCGCGGTTTTCAAATCCCCCACCCGAACCCGGATGACCGCCAGCGCCAGCAGCGTCCGCGCGCGGTTGCTCACGTCGGACAGGTGCTCCTGGACGAGATTGATTTCCCGGGGCGAAGGTTTTTCCGCCGTGGCCTCGACCCAGGCGAGCACTTCGTAAGCCCGGGCCTGCTTCGGCGCCGCCTCGAGCGAGCCATGAAGCAGCCGGCGCAGTTCGGCGGCCTTGTCGTTGGGCAGGCGAAAATCGAGATCGAAACGGGCGAACCACTGCTGGTTTTCGATGCCGGCGAGTTCGTAATAGACCGCCGGATTGCGCGAGCCTGCCGTCAGCGCCTCCCGCCAGCGCTCCTGGGCACGGGCCATGTCGTTGTCGCGCTGGGCGTCCATGCCGAGCACTTCCCGCGCACGATATTCCCCCGGCTCGCGTGCGACCGCATCGAGCAGGGCCAGCCGGCCCGCGGCCGATTGGTTGACCCGCAGGTCGAGTTCCGCCAGCCGCAGCCGGATCTCTTCGCGCGGCATGCTTCTCATGGCATAGGTCGTCGCCTCCGGAATCGCCGGGAGCGGATACTTGCGCCAGACAAACTGGCCGCGCCGAATGTATTCGCGCAATTCGGAGAGCATCTGCGCGTAGGTCATGCCGATCGTCCGCTCGAACGTCTCGCGGCGCCGCTCCGGATCGCCCTGATCCGTTTCCTGACCGAGGTAGCGGAAGAATTCCTGGCGGCGCTCGATCTGCTCGGGCGTCAATCCGGGACTGCCGCACATCAGGTAGTGAATCAGGAGCCACGACTCGGCGTAAAGGAGGCCCGCCCGCGACGCCTCGTTGTAGCTCGGCGACTGATGATCGATGCCGAACAGCTGCTCGAGCGACATGAGCCCATCATACTTGATGGTGGCAATATGACCTGGGATCGGATCGCCCACCAGCAGGCTGTCGCGGTGCTCCCTGAAGGTGGAGAAAAACTCGGCTTCGCCTTCCGAAAACCAGATGGGCGGATGCTCGTCGGCGAGCGAGACGATGTGATGGATGTATTCGTGATAGACCAGCCGGCGCGTCTGGTCGCTGCCCCATCCCGGTGCGAGCACGATCACGGCCCGGTCGGCATGGCGGGAGTGATAGGCCGCGATGCGATCCTCGTCGCGCAGCTGCTCCGGCACGTAGGGCAGAAAGTCCTTCTTCCGCGCGAAATAGTAGACCGTCACCGGCACCACCCGCCGCTCGCGCAGGCCCATCGTGGCCCCGAAGAGGGCCTGCAACTGCTCCATCTGATGAAGCAGGTCACGCGAATCCTGCTCGCCCACCTGGCTGAACAATTCGCAGTGCGGAGACTCGAATCGCCGCCAGTTGTCCGCGGTGCCGGGAAATTGCTCCTGCGGCGCCGCCGTCAGTCCGACGATCGTCGCCAGCCCAAGACTCATCCACAATGCAACGGGGCGAATACACATGCGACGGTTCTGCCGGTCCGCCGCAGCCGCCTCAAGTCCGCAAATGCCAGAACCCGGCGCTGTCGCCGGCGCCCGCGCGGATCCGCGCGGGCGCCGGCCGGGACGCTCCCGTCAGGAATACCCCAGCGCCTTCGCCACCGCGCCGTAGGTGATGCGGCCGTCCTGCGTGTTCACGCCGCGCGCAAAATTCGGATACTCGTTGAGCACGCGCTCCACGCCCTTCTGCACCAGCAGCGCCACGTAGGGCTCCGTCGCCTGCGTCAGGCCCATCGTCGACGTCCGGCCCACGAGCGCCGGCATGTTCGGCACCGCGTAGTGGATCACGCCGTGCGCCTCGTAGACGGGCTTTTCGTGCGACGTCGGCCGCACGGTCTCGATGCAGCCGCCCTGGTCGATGGCGATGTCCACGATCACGCTGCCGGGCCGCATCTGCGCGACCATCTTTTTGGATACGACGATCGGCGCCTTCGCCGCCGGGATCAGCACCGCGCCGATCAGCAGGTCCGCGCTCGCGACCGCCGCCTCGATGTTGGCGGGATTCGAGAGGAGCGTGACGACGCGCCCGCGGTATTCGTGGTCGAGCGCCTCGAGCTTGCGCGCGTCGAGGTCGAGCACCGTCACGCGCGCCCCCATGCCCACGGCCATCTGCACCGCATGCGCGCCGGAGTTGCCCGCGCCGACGACCACGACGTGGCCCGGCATCGTGCCCGGGATGCCGCCGAGCAGCACGCCGGAGCCGCCGTGCTGCGACTGGAGGAAATACGCGCCGATCTGGATCGAGAGCCGCCCCGCGATCTGCGACATCGGCTTGAGCAGCGGGAAACTGCCGTCGCCGCCCTCGACCGTCTCGTAGGCGATGCCGAGGACCTTTTTCTTCAGCAGCGCCCGCGCAAGCTCGGGGCCCGCCGCGAGGTGCAGGTAGGTGAAGAGCGTCTGCTCCTCGCGCAGCAGCCCGTATTCGGCCGGCAGCGGTTCCTTCACCTTGAGGATGAGGTCGGACCGCCGCCAGATTTTCGCGGCGTCGGCGACGAGCGTCGCGCCGGCGTCGCGGTATTCCGCATCCGAGAAGCCGGCGGGCAGGCCCGCGGCTTTTTGCACGAGCACCTGGCCGCCGAGCGTCACGCAGCGGCGGCAAAGGCTCGGAGTCATCGAGACGCGCGTCTCGCCGATTTTGATCTCTTTCGGGACACCGATTATCATGGGTTTATGACACGGACATTTCCCGCCCCGCGCAATGCCGGAAGCGCCGGCCGTTTTCGCGCTCGCCTCGGCTCCCGCCCGATTCGCTAATCGCCCGGTCGTGCCCAAACCGCTCCACCTCATCGCCGCCTGCGCCGAGAACCGCGTCATCGGCCGCGACGGCCGCCTGCCGTGGCGCATCCCCGAGGACCTGGCGTTTCTCCACGCGCAGACCGCCGGCCAGATCGTAGTGCTCGGCCGCATCTGCTTCGAGACCTGGCCGGGCGCCGTGCAGGACGGACGCCGGGCCGTCGTGGTGACGCGCGCGGCGTCGCCGGCCGGCGGAGACGTCCGCACCGCCGCCTCGCTGCCCGGGGCGCTGGCGGTCGCCGAGACGCTCGCGGGCGACGTCTACGTCTGCGGCGGCCAGCGGATCTTCGAGGAGGCGATCGCGCTGCCGCAGGCGCGCTGGCTGCACCTCACGCTGATCCACGCCACCGTGCCGGGCGACCGCTTCTTCCCGGAATGGCGCACGGCCTTCCCGCGCGTGACCGCGCGGCGCGAGCGCGAGGACGCCGCCTGGCGCTATGCCTTCCTCACGTGCGAGCGGTGAGGATGCTCGTGGGCGAGTTCCCACGCTTTCGTATCCAGATGCAGGATCCAATACAGCGGGCAGAATCCGCAGACCGCCGACAGGATCGGAATGAGGCCGAGGAGGCCCCACGAGCCGAGCGTGCGATGGCTCAGGCTCAGCAGGACGCAACCAGCCACGAAACGCACCGCACCGTCATAGGAGCCGACGTTCGTTTTCATAGGAGTAACGGGGTTGCGCCGACTATACGCCCGCGCCCGCGAAACCACTCCGCAGTTTTTGGCGGAGTCGCCTCATTCGCTGCGCAGATCCTGCCGTCCCGCCGCAGCGCCCGCGGCCCCTGACGCGCCGCCTATTCCCTCACCCGCTCGGCGCGCGGATTCGTCCCGTTCTGATGCAGCACCAGGGCCTCCACCCGGCCGTCCGCCCCGCGCACGAAACTGATCCGCGCCTCGACCACCTTGTAGAAGAACTCGTCCGGCCCCGACGCGAACACCTGGAAAAACGGCTGCCCCGTCAGTTGCACCAGCAGCCGGTTCTCCTCCCGCTTCACCGTAAATGTCGCCCCGCCGATCCGGTAACGCCCGGCATACGCGTCCAGCACCTCGGGCGCCAGCGCGACCTCCTTCGGTGCCGCCGGTTTCTCGCCCGGGGCCAGTCGCGGTGCGCGCTGATCGCGTCCGCCTTGATGCAGCACGAGCGCCGCGACCTGGCCGTCCGCGCCGCGCTCGAACGTGATCGCCGCCTCCACGCCCTCGACCGAAAACCGATCCCCGCTTTCCCTGCGCAGTTTCAGCCGCGGCTGATTCGTTGCCTGGAGAAACAGCGTCCCGCCCTCGGCCGTCACCGCCATCACGAACGACGGCGCCAGCGGATAATTGCCCGGATACCCGCGCAACGCCTCCGCCACCGGAGCCACCGTCCGGGGGGCCGTCTCCGCGGGCGGCACTCCTGTGAGCAGCGCCTTCGCCAGCGCCTCCACCCCACGCGAATGGTTCGTGAGCACCACCACGCCGACGCGCTTCGTCGGATCGAGCATCACCACGCTGCGAAAGCCGCCCGTGCCGCCGTTGTGCCAGACGAGTCCGTCCGGCTCCACGATCCACGCGAGCCCCACCCGGCGCGCGGACGAGTCCATCGGCACGCGCGGACGCAGCGTGTCCTGCAGCGCCGCCGACAGCGGCGTCTCGACGAACCCGAGGGACACCTGCACGAAGCGAGCGAGGTCCCGCGTCGTCGACACCAGCGCGCCCGCCGGGGCATAGGCGCGCAAATCCCAGTGCGCCGCCGCCCCCTGGGCGTCATGCCCCGGCGCCAGCCGCGTCGCGTCCGCTTCGCGCCACGCCGTCGCCGTGTCCCGCAGCCCCAGCGGCCGCAGCACCCGCTCCCGCAACGCGGCCTCGTAGCCGACACCCCACGTCTGCGCCAGAGCCTGCCCGAGCACGGCAAAGCCGAAGTTGGAATAATCCGACTCGGTCGTGACCTTCGCCCGGCGCGCCTCCGCCTCGAACGACTTCGTCAACGCCGCCAGGTCCTGCTCCGCGTAGGGATTCGCGGGATCCGATGACGTGAAATCTCCCGGCAACCGCGGCAACCCCGAGGTGTGCGTGGCGAGCTGCCCGTAGGTGATCCCGCTCGCCGCGAACGGCGCGCCGACTTTCGCGTCCAGCGTCACCTTCCCCGCCTGCACACCGTCCGCCAGCAGCAGCGCCGTGAACACCTTCGACACCGAACCGATCTCGAACTCGGTATCCGGCGTCATGGGACGCGGGTCGGACGCGGAAAACCGGCCGGCGCTGGCGAACGTCACGCCGTTCGCGTCGACATACGCCGCCGCCACGCCGCCCGGCTGCGCGCCGAGCCACTGCGCCAGCGTCGCCGGCATCGTTTTCGGAGCTTCGGCGCGAAGCGAAGCCAGCGCGGCGGTCATCGTCAGGGCCGCCCTGACGCCCTGTCGGAATGAGGAAGGATTCATGAAGTGAAGGAGGAGCCGGGATCATGCCTCTCTTTTTCGAATTCGGCCAGCTGCCATTCCCATGGCCGCCGCCATCCGCGTCCGCTCCGCCCAGGGACGCGCCATGCGCGCCGGCATCCCGCCGCACGCCATCCGAGCGACTCGAAGCTCCGCTCCGCCCGGCGCGGCGGCTTCGGCGACCGCCGCTGGTCGCAGTCCCCGCCCCCTTCGGCCGACGTCGGTTATTTTCCCGCCTCGTGCGCGGCGTGCGCGGCGGATACGTGGACGTATTTCTCCGCCCAGCCCCTGAGCTTCGCCTGCTCCTCGGGCTTCAACGCGCGCGTCACCTTCGCCGGCGAACCGAGCACCATCGAGCCGGGCGGGATCACCGTCCGCGGCGTCACCACCGCGCCGGCGCCCACGATGCTGCGCGCGCCGATCACCGCGCCGTCGAGCACGGTCGCGCCCATGCCGATGAGGCATTCGTCCTCGATCGTGCAGGCGTGGACGATCGCGCCGTGGCCGATCGTGCACCACCTGCCGATCACCGCGTCGAGGTCGTCGGCGAGGTGCACGATGCAGTTGTCCTGGATATTGCTGCCCTCGCCCACGACGATGCGCGCGATGTCGCCGCGCAGCACCGCGCCGTAGAAGACACTCGACTTCGGTCCGAGCGTGACGTCGCCGACGACGGTGGCGTTGACCGCGACCCAGTTGGCCTGGGCGGTGTCGGGCGTTTTGGCGAGATGAGCGGCGAGGCGTTCCTGAACGTTCATGATCGTCCAGCATCGGGGCGCCCGCGCCCGGCCGCAAGCGGTGAACCCGCGCACCGTTTGTCGATCTTTGCGCCCGTTTTTTCCGCTACTTCTCCTTCGCGTAGGGCACGCCGATCGCGCGGGGCGCGACGGCCCGGCCGACGAAGCCGGCCAGCAGCAGCACGGTCAGCACATACGGCAGCGCGAGGATCGCCTGCACCGGGACCACGCCGACGAGCGGCAGCGCCACGCCCTGCAGCCGCGCCGCCAGCGCGTCGGTGAACGCGAACAGCAGGCACGCGCCGAGTGTCGGCCACGGTTTCCATTTGCCGAAGATCAGCGCCGCGAGCGCGAGGTAGCCCTTGCCCGCCGTCATGTCGCGCACGAAGCCCGAGCTCGCCGCCGTCGAGAGAAAGGTGCCCGCCACGCCGCACAGCACGCCCGACACGAGCATCGCCTGCCAGCGGAGGCCGTCGACGGAGATGCCCGCGGTGTCGACCGCCGCCGGATTCTCGCCCACGGCGCGCAGCCGCAGGCCGAAGCGCGTGCGATACAGCACCCACGCGCTCGCCGGCACGAGCGCCGCCGCGAGATACACGATCAGGCTGTGCCCGCTGATCAGCTCCGCATACGCCAGTCCGGGCAGCGGCAGCTCGCGCGCCCGCTCCGCCCACGGCCAGACGATCCCGAGAAAACGCTGGCCCGGCTGGTCGAGCTGCGGCGTCTGCCCGCCGAGCGAGAACCACGCGAGCCCGAGCGTCGGCCCGAGTCCGGCGACGATGAAATTCACGGCCATCGCGGCCACGACCTGGTTGCCGCGGTGCGTCACGCAGGCAAACGCGAGCAGCGCCGCGAGCGCGACCGCCGTCGCGATGCCCGCGCCGAGCCCGAGCCAGGCCGAGCCCGTCACCGCCGACACCGCCGCCGCCGCAAACGCCGCGCCGAGCATCTTCCCCTCGAGGCCGAGGTCGATCACGCCGGACCGCTCGGAAAACAGGCCCGCGAGCGCGGCGAGCAGCAGCGGCGTGGCGACGCGGATCGTCGCCGCCAGCGTGAGCACGATGAGCGTGCCGGTCTCCATCGTCAGCCCCCGCCTCCCTTCCGCCCCAGCAGCCGCGCGAGCGGCGCGCGGAACGCCCCGTCGAGCGCGCCGCAGAACAGGATCACGAGCCCCTGGATCACCACGACCATGTCGCGGTTGATCTTCGGCATGTCGAACGACAGCTGCGATCCGCCCTGCGTCAGCGCGCCGAAGAGGACCGCCGCGAGCACGATCCCGAGCGGATGATTGCGGCCCATCAGCGCAACCGCGATGCCGACGAAGCCCGCGCCGCCGGGGAAATCGATCAGGATGCGGTGCTGCGCCCCCATCAGCTCATTGAGCCCGAGGCAGCCGGCCAGCGCGCCCGACAGCAGCATCGCGCCGATGGTGACGCGGGACGGACGGATGCCCGCGTAGACCGCGGCCGCCGGATTTCCGCCCGCGACCCGCAGCGCGAACCCCCAGCGCGTGCGCCAGACGAAGACCCACACGCCCGCCGCCGCCGCCAGCGCGAGGACGAAGGCCAGGTTCAGCGGCGTATCCGCGAACACGATGCCGACTTTCGCCAGCAGCGCGCTCATCGCCGGCATCGTGGCGCCGGCGGCGAACTCGCGCGTCTCCGGCGACTGCTGGCCGGGCTCGATCAGGACGTTGACGAGCAGATACGTCATCGCCGCCGCCGCGACGAAGTTGAACATGATCGTCGTGATCACGACATGGCTGCCGCGCTTCGCCTGCAGCCAGCCCGGCACGAAGGCCCACGCCGCGCCGAAGACCGCGCCCGCGGCCACCGCCAGCGGCAGCACGACGTAGAACGGCCAGCCGCCGAGCCCGAGACACACGAGCCCGCTGCCGAGCCCGCCGATGTAGGCCTGCCCCTCCGCGCCGATGTTGAACAAGCCGGCCTGATACGCCACGGCCACGGCGAGGCCGGTGAAGACGTAGCTCGTCGCGTAGTAGAGCGTGTAGCCGATCGATTCCTGCGAGCCGAACGCGCCGGCCGCGAACAGCCGCAGCGCCGCCCACGGGCTCTCGCCCACGAGCTTCACGACCAGCCCGGAAAACAGCAGCGCCGCCAGCAGGCCGGCGACCGGCAGCAGCGTGTAGTCGGCCCAGCGGGGCAGCTTCGCCGGCGCGCTCATGCGTGACCCTCGCCCTTCACGCCGGCCATCATGAGGCCGAGCGTCTTCTCCGTCGCGTCCGCCCGGGCGAGTTCGCCGACGATCTCGCCGGCGTGCATGACGAGGATGCGGTCCGCGAGTCCGAGGATTTCGTCAAGTTCGACGGACACGACCAGCAGCGCCTTCCCCGCGTCGCGCAGGGCGACGAGTTTCCGGTGGATGAATTCGATCGCGCCGATGTCGACGCCGCGCGTCGGCTGGCCGACGAGCAGGACCGACGGATCGGCGTCGATCTCGCGCGCGAGGACGAGCTTCTGCTGATTGCCGCCGGAAAACGACCCGAGCCTCAGCCGCGGATCCGGCGGGCGCACGTCGAACGCCGCCATTTTCCTCCCGCAATCCTCCGCGATCGCCGCGCGATCCATCAGCACGCCGCGGTTGTAGCAGGCGCGGTCGTGGTAGCCGAGGATGGCGTTGGCCTCCGCGGAAAACGCGGCGACGACACCCATCCGCAGCCGGTCCTCGGGCACGTGCGCGAGGCCGAGCGCGCGCCGCTCGCGCGGGCCGAGCCGCTCGCGCACGAGGTCGCGGCCGCCGAGGCGGATCTCGCCCGCGCTCGGCGCGCGGATCCCGGCCAGCGCCTCGAGCAGTTCCGACTGGCCGTTGCCCGCCACCCCGGCCACGCCGACGATCTCGCCGGCGCGCAACGCGAAACTCACGTCCTTGACCCGCGCCACGCCGAACCGGTCGCGAACCTCGAGCCGCCGCACGTCGAGCAACGGCGCGCCCGGCGCCGCCGGCGCCTTGTCGACCTCGAGCAGGACGGCGCGGCCGACCATCATCCCGGCGAGTTCGCGCGGCGAGCTGGCGCGCGTCGCCACTTCGCCGACGACCGCGCCCTGGCGCATGACGGTGACGCGGTCGGTCGCGGCCATGATCTCGCGGAGCTTGTGCGTGACGAGAATCACGGACTTCCCCTGCGCCCGCAGCCGGCCGAGCATGGCGAAGAGCGCATCAGCCTCCTGCGGCGTGAGGACGGCCGTCGGTTCGTCGAGGATCAGGATCTCCGCGCCGCGATGCAGCGCCTTCAGGATCTCGACGCGTTGCTGCAGGCCGACGGGCAGTTCGGACACGACGGTGTCGAGCGGCACCTCGAGTCCGTAGTCGCGCGCCAGCGCCGCGAGCTCGGTCCGGGCCCGCGCGAGGCCGGCCCTAAGCCGGCGCCCGCCCTCGACACCGAGGACGATGTTTTCCAGGACCGTGAAATTCTCCACCAGCATGAAGTGCTGGTGCACCATGCCGATGCCGGCGCGGATCGCGTCCTGCGGCGAATGGATCTCCACGCGCCGCCCGCGCACCCGGATCTCGCCGGCATCGGGCCGGTGAAAACCGTAGACGATGTTCATCAGCGTGGACTTGCCCGCGCCGTTTTCGCCGATCAGCCCGTGGATGCTGCCGGCGGCGACCGTCAGCGCGACCGCGCGGTTGGCGTGCACCGCGCCGAAACGCTTGTCGATGCCACGCAACTCGAGCGCGGGCGCGGAAGGATGATCCGGCGGTTCAGCCACGAAGGAACGCGAATGCACGCAAAGCGGACACGGGCCAACAACCGAATCCATCTCGCGCGAACTTCATCCGCAGGGAATCCACGCGGCCCATCACGGAGCGCTCGCGGCGACCTGGATCCGGCCGGCGATGATGTCGGCCTTGGCCTGATCGAGGCGGGCCTTGATCGCGGGCGTGAGCAGCGCGCGGTTGTCGTCGTCGAAGGAGTAGTCGACGCCGTCCTCGGCCAGGCCGAGCACCTGCTCGCCGGCTTTCCAGGTGCCGTTTTTCGCGTCGGCAAAGGCCTTGTAGACGGCGGTGTCGACGCGCTTCAGCGCCGAGGTGAGCACGCTGCCCGGGTGCAGGTAATCCTGATTGCTGTCGCAACCGATGCTGAAGACGCCGGCGTCCTTCGCGGCCTGCATGACGCCGATGCCGGTCGCGCCGGCAGCGTGGAAGATCACATCCGCGCCGCGGCCGATCTGGCTCTTGGCGAGCTCGGCGCCCTTCGTCGGATCGGCCCAGGCGGCCGGCGTCGTGCCGGTCATGTTGACGAAGACCTCGGCGGACGGGTTCACGTAATGCGCGCCCTGCGTGTAGCCGGCGACGAATTTCCGGATCAGCGGGATGTCCATGCCGCCGACGATGCCGACCTTGCCGGTCTTCGAAACCAGCGCCGCCGCCATGCCGCAGAGAAAGGCGGACTCCTGCTCGCGGAAGACGATCGACTGCACATTGGGCAGGTCGACGACCGCGTCGATGATCGTGAATTTCACCTGGGGAAACTGCTTCGCGACGCGCTCGACGGCCGAGGCCTGGGTGAAGCCGACCGCCACGATGATCGTGGCG
>Ga0222421_100299_pt1 | contig 21052 bp, 13 predicted proteins | sample 3A1ome_2_FD_182473 | JGI IMG/M metagenome (GOLD analysis project Ga0222421, IMG submission 182473) | Enriched microbial communities from leaf-cutter ant dump, University of Wisconsin, Madison, United States - 3A150A (version 2) | ecosystem: Environmental > Terrestrial > Nest > Insects nest > Nest... | reverse complement strand
GGAGACGGCGCGTGCCCTGGGCTGCCAGCATACGACGCTGATGCTGGACGGACGGCGGGTGAGCGCCCGGCTGACCGACGCGATCCACAGCTACGACCAGCCGAGCTACGACGGGATCAACACATATTTCATCTCCCTGCTGGTCCGCGAGGCCGGCATGAAGGTGGCGTTGTCAGGCCTGGGTGGGGACGAGTTGTTCGTCGGCTACTCGGGATTTCGCAAGGGCATCCATTTCGAACAGACGGGCGCCTGGCTGGACCTCCTGCCCGACGCGATCCGACATCCCGCCGCCGACTTCATGGCGGCGATCGCGACGCCCGGCCACGCCGCGGTGGGCGGCTCCGTAGCCTTGATGATGCCCGCCCAGCCCGCGCCGTATTTCGCCAGCCGCACCGTCTTCTGCCGTCCGCATCGGGACCGGTTTGTCTCGTCCGCCTACCGGCAGACGCCGCGGGAGAGCTGGCTTCTGCGGGAGTGGGAACTGGCGCGCTTCGGCCGCACCCTGCCGCTGGTCGACCGGATTTCGTTTTACGAATTGCAGACCTACATGGTGTCGACGCTGCTGCGGGATTCCGACCAGATGAGCATGGCCCACGGATTGGAGCTGCGGGTTCCCTTCGTCGACTCCGAACTGGTCGAGCACGTCCTTCCCATCGCCGCGGTGGAGAAGACGGGCGGCGGCACGGGCAAACAGCTTCTGATCGATGCGCTGGCCGGGATCGTGCCTCGGTCGGTCTTCGAGCGGCCGAAGCGCGGATTCACGCTGCCTTTCAAGCGCTGGCTCCGACAGGATCTGCACACTGCGGTGGCCGAGTGCTTCAACGCTCCGACGCTGCGCGGGCCCTGGGAACGGAAGGCGTTTCGCGCCGTGTGGACCGGCTTCGAAAATGGCCGGGTGCCCTGGTCGCGCGTGCTGACGCTTTACGTGCTGGAGACGTGGCTGGAACAGAACGCGGTTTTCGCATGAGCGCCGCGACCGACGCGATGACCGACCGACCACGCTCTCCCGACTCTGCTCCGGGAGAGGTGACGGTGATCTGCCAAGTGTTTCACCCCGATGCGCAGTCGACCAGCCAGCTTTTGTCCGGCGTGCTGGCGGACGTCGCGGCCTCCGGCCATCGCGTGACCGTCTGGTCCGGCTACCCGGGACTCCATGGCGGCACGCCGCCGGCGAATCGGGAAACCTGGCGCGGGCTGGAGATCCGGCGGATGGGCTGGCGCGCGAGCGTGAAAAAAAGCGCCGTCTCGCGGGCGCTCAGCTATCTGAGCTTCACGCTCGCGGTGTGGCTCCGCCTCGTCTTCGGGCGCGGCGGTCGGCACGTCTTGGCGGTGACGAATCCGCCGTTCATGCCGGTCGTGGTCTGGCTGGCCTCCGTGCTGCGCGGGCACCGGTGCAAATACATGCTGCAGGACATTTATCCGGAGGGTTTGACGGCGGTTGGCCGGCTTCGGTCCGGCAGCTTCGTCGACTGTCTCTGGCACGCGTTGAACCGGCGGGCCTTCGCCGCCGCGGTGGACGTGTGGGTGCTGGGACGCGACATGGCGGCGCTGGTGCAAAACGATTATGGCGTGCCGGCGTCGCGGATCCGGATTGTGCCGCACTGGAGTCCCGTCGAGGAGCCCGTGCGACCGGCTGGAGAAACGCGACTGTGGGCGCGACTGGGGTTCGGCGAGCGATTCGTCGTTCAATATTCCGGCAACATGGGACTCTGGCACGACCTCGACACGATCGTGCGCGCGGCGGCGCGGCTGCGGGAGCGCGACGACATCCGTTTTCTCTTCATCGGCGCGGGGATGCGGCAGGCGGCGGCCGAGGCACTCGCGCGGGAATTATCCCTGACGAATGTCACCTGGCTGCCGTATCAGGACCGGGAGAATCTCAGCGATGCGCTGGCCTGCTGCGATGTGGCGCTGATCTCGCAACGCGCCGGGCTCTCCGGCGTGGCGGTGCCGTGCAAACTTTACGGCATCCTCGCCGCCGGGCGCGCGATCGTCGCACAGGTGCCCGCGGACAGCGAAGTCGCCCTGACCGTGACCGAGGAGGCTTGCGGCGTGGTCGTGGCGCCGGGCGATGCCGCGGCGCTTGTGGACCGGATCACCGCGCTGGCCGGCGACCGGACGAGCGTGCAGCGGATGGGGGCGCGGGCACGTGCCGGCTACGAGGCGCACTACACGCAGGCGCACGGCGCGGCGGCGTTTGCGGCCGGTCTGACGTCGTGGCCGCGATGAAGCGGCGACGGCAAAAACGAGTGCGTCCTGTCGTGTTTTCCGGATTCAGCCATGTCTGAATTGATCGGCGTAACCGGTGCGAATGGCTGGGTGGGCGGCGCCGTTTGCGCGTGGCTCGAAAACCGTGGCTACGAAGTGCGGCGGCTCGGTCGCGTCGACGATGCGCGGACCGTGCGGCTCGACCTGACGGAACCGGAATCGTCCGGAGCCTGGCGCAACGCGATCGCGGATGTGACGACGCTCGTGCACTGCGCGGCGCATGTGCACCGTCCGGATGAGACGCCGGCGGAAGTGCGGCTTTTTCAGCAAGTGAACGTCGAGGGCCTGGCCCGGCTCGTCGCCGCCGGCCGCGCGGCCGGCCTGCGCCGGATCGTGCTGGCGGGATCGTCGGCAGTTTACGACTGGTCTCAGGTCGGACCGGCCGCATCGGAAACGAGCCCGATCGTGGCTGCGACCGCTTATGCGCGCAGCAAGCTCGAGGGAGAGCAAATCGTGCGGGCCTCCGGACTCGACTGGCGGATCGCGCGACTCGGCACCGTCTTCGGCGCGGGCGACCGGGCGAACTTTCTTCGTCTCGCGCAGGGACTGAAACGGCGGCGCTTCGTCCTGCCGGGGCGGGGGGCGGCGCGCAAGAGCGTGCTTCCGATCGCGCAGGCCGGCGAGGCGCTCGGACGGCTGGCGACAGAGGCCGCCGGAGGCGAGGGACTCTTGAATGTCGCCGCGCCCGACGCGCCGACCCTGCGCGACATCTGCGACGCCTTCGTGCGCCAGTGCGGATTTCCTCCGCCGGTGGAGGTGCCGCTGCCGCTGCTGCGGGGGCTGGCCCGGGCGGGCGATCTCGCGGGCGGGATGAGGCTGCGCTTCCCTCTTACGACGGCCACGCTGCGCAAACTGACGACTGCGACGGTGCTCGATGTTTCGCGGATGTGCGCGCGCTGGCCGGACCTGCGCTGGCCGGATTTCGACGCGGCACTGGCCGGTGCGGCCGACTATTATGGTTCCCGTTAACATGGCCGGCGGTCTCCCCTTGGTGGCGGCGCTCGCCAGCTTCGCCGCCGGATTCCCCGTGCTGCGCTTGCTGCGGGCGTGGCAGGTGCTGGATCATCCCAACGCGCGTTCGAGTCATGTGCAACCGACGCCCCGTGGCGGCGGGCTGGGCATCCTGCTGGTGATCGAAGCGGGCCTGCTGAGTCTGGCTCTGGCCGGCGGAGGCGGACCGGCATGGGTGCTGGCCGCCGGCGCGGCGGCGCTCGGAGGCATCTCGTTTTACGACGATCGACATCCGCTTTCGTGGCGCGTGCGCTTCGGCACACAGGCACTGGCGGCGGCGGCGGTGGCGGCGGTCCTGCTGCCCGGAGCCGGGCTGCCGATTCTCGTCGTCGGACCGGCGGTGCTGTTCGGGATGCTGCTGCTCGCGGGCTATGCGAACGCCTTCAATTTCATGGACGGCATCAACGGCCTCGCGGCGGGGCAGGCGGCGGTCAGCGGGCTCGGTCTGGCGTGGCTGGCGACCGTGGCGGGTGCGGCACCGACGCATCCGGCCGTGAGCGCCGCGCTTGTGGTGGCCGGAGCGGCGGCGGGTTTTCTGCCCCATAATTTTCCGCGGGCGCGGATGTTCATGGGCGATGTCGGCAGCGTGCCGCTCGGCTTTCTGCTGATGGGGTTGACGCTCTGGCTGGCGCACGATCTCGGCTGGCGCTGGCTGCCGGTGCTCGGTGCGGTGCATGCCGGCTTCATCCTCGACACGGGCGTCACGCTGGTCCGACGCGCGCTCCGTCGGGAGGTGCTGCATCAGGCGCACCGGGAGCATTTTTACCAGCGTCTGGTCCGGGCCGGTTGGAGTCACGTGCAGGCGACGACCTTCGAATTGTCTCTGACCGCAACCGGCGTCCTGGTGCTGGCGGGATTCGTCTTCGGCGCGCCGCAATGGACTTATGCTGGCGTCGTCGCCGTCGGACTGATCTGGGGCGCGGGTCTGGCGCTGGCCGAGACGGTCTTCCGCCGGCACGCGAGTCCGAAATGAAACGCGGTGCGACCGCCGTCGAGGGAGAAGCCGCCGATCGCACGGAGTCCGTGAAAACATGATCCCGCAAAAAAACCGACTCATCGCGCCGTTCGTGGGTCTGCTGCTGGTGGTGGGCGCACTGGAATGGTCGACCCGGCGTCCCGTGGACGTCGAGCGCTGGTTCATGCCTGGAGAACTGGGTCACGAGCCGGGAGTGCCGGCGGCGACGTTTGCGTCCGCGCAGGGTTTCCGGACACGCAGCTTCTACGACGTGCGGTCGCCGGCTGGCGACGACTGGGCCGGCCGCAACGGCCTGACGGCGTCATTCGCCTTCTCGCACAATCTGGCGAACGTTTTTCCACCCGAACTTTACGATCGCCATCCGGAGTATTTCCCCTGGGTCGAAGGACGCCGGTTCAAACCGGGGGCGGGCTCCTCTTCGTGGAATCCCGATCTCGGACGGAAAGAAGTCGCGCAGCATGCGGCGGAGGTGGCGGGACGGTTTTTCGACGAGCATCCGGATGCGGAGAGCTTCGCGCTCGGCGTCAACGACGGCCTGATCTTCGGCAGCTCGGCGGACACTCGCCCGCTCGTGACTCCGCTGCGGTGGTTTCGCGACCGGCCGGATTATTCATCGCTGGTGTTTACGTTCATGAATCGGGCGGCGGCCGCGCTGCGGCCCGCGCATCCGGACAAATACCTCGGCGCGCTGGCCTATTATTGGGCGGAGAACGCACCGGATTTTGCGGTGGATCCGCAGGTCGTGCCATTCCTGACGGCGGACCGCAGCCAAGGCTACGACGACGCGTTCCGGCAGGAGGAGTTGCTCCTCCAACGCCGCTGGAGCCGGGCGCTGCACGCCGCTCCCGGGCTCCCGATTCAAGGCTCTCCCTCGTCGGCTCCGCCGATCCGCCTCGGCCTGTATGACTATCTTTACGGCGAGGCATATCTCGTCCCGCGGATTCATACGCGGCTGCTGGCCGAGAACCTGAGACAAGCGCATCGGGCGGGCTTCACGGATTATTTCGCCGAACTGCATCCCAACTGGGGACTCGACGGGCCGATGCCCTGGCTCGCCGCGCAGTTGCTGCGCAATCCGGAGCAGTCGCCGGAAACGCTGCTCGGCGAGTATTACACGCGCTTTTTCGGCGCGGCGGCGGGACCGATGCGCCGATTCTTCGAGGCGTGCGAACGGCAGTGGATGACGCAGCCTGGACCGGCGTATTGGCTCAAATACTACCGCGACGAGTCCCAGGCCGCGCTGTTTCCCTCGCCGGTCTGCCGCGAGCTGCGGCGGTGGTTGACGGAAGCGGAAGGCCGGGCCGACAGCGAGCGGACGCGGCGGCGGGTGCGTTTCGTGAGCGAGGCGTTCGGCATGACCGAACGTTTCGTGGCGATGCAGGAGGCACGCACGGCGGTGCTGTGCGCTGCGTTGCAACCGCCAGGCGGGCGAGGCGCCAAGACCGAAAAGGGAAATCGTGAGACCGAAGCCGGAAGCGGGATGCGCGAAACTTCGGGCTCCCGGTTTTCAGTGCCCGGTTCGCCGTCCGGCACCTCCGGCTCCATGCTCACGGCTCACTGCTCGCAGCTCATCGCGGGGTTGCGGCGGTTCCACGCGGCCCGGGCAGAGTGGGTGCGCTACACGGAGGATTTACAGAAACGGGAGCCGCTCGCGATCGCGCCGTTCCCCCGGACGTTTTACCTGCGCAATGACCCGACGGCGCGCGTGCTGCAGGCGATCCAGGTGCTGGCGGCGGACGCCGGCCAACTCGCAGCGGCGGAGAAAGCGGTGCGCGCGCTCCCGGCGCCCGAAGTGCAATCGCTGTGGGCAGGCATTGCGGCCCGGATGGGACCGGAGCGGCTGAGCAATGCGGATCTGGGTGGAGCGCTGGTTCCGTCGCGCGAAATTCTCGGGTTGCACTACGGCCTGCAAACTCCGGAAGGCTGGGGGAGTTTCACCGAACCGTGGCGGATGTTTCGCGAAGAATGGTCGGCCGGGACGCCGCGCATCCTCCGGCTGGAGGGAAACAAGAAGACACTGCTGTATCAGGGATGTGAGGTCACAAGTGCGGGCGTGCATCGGGCGGGCATGCACGTGCGAGGCCGGGTTTCGCGCGCGACGAACGTGAGCCTCCATCTCGAGGGATTCGATGGGGCGGGGAAACGACTGACAGAGTCGTCCTGCCGGCTGCCCGAAGGCGAGTGGGACGATTGGGTGGAGCTGACGGTGGCGGCGGTGACGCCGGCCGGCGTGGCGACGCTAAACATCGCGTTGGCGGTGCAGAACCAGGTCAACGGCGACTGGATCGAGGTGCGTGGATTCAGCCTGAGAAGCACGGAGCCGTGAGCGGGTGGGCACCGCGGGGAAAACGGAGTCGCCCTCGGACTTCAAGCATCGCAGTAGGAACTCCGAACTCTCCGCCCATCGTTCCCTGCTCAAGGCTCATCGCTCTCGGCTGCCCGTTCGCAGCTCATAACTGAAAGCCTCCCACTGCTGCGGGCTTGTAGCCTGCCGTTGAGAGAGTAGGGCTTGTCCCTGACTTCGACTGGGTAATGAATGCGAAAGAAAACCATACCATGACTTCGGGACTTTTGGATGTGTCGCGGAACCGGCGCACGTTGATGCTCGCGTTCGTCTACGCGACGATCCTCGCCGCGGCGTTCTACCTGTCCTATGAAGTCCGCTTCGATTTCACGGTGCCTGAGGGGCAGCAGATCGAGCGCCTGCGCCTGATCTGGATCGCGGTCAGCATCAAGCTGCTGGCCCTGATTCTGGTCCGGCAGTTGGGGAGCATGATGACCTACTTCAGCATTCCCGATCTGCTGCGGCTGATCTGGGCGATGACCGCATCGAGCCTTGTGCTGCTGGCGATCCGGCTGGCCGGGCCGGTCGGCTTGGGGCTGCCGCGCGGCATGCTGCTGGTCGATTTTTTCCTGAGCCTCGGCGGCTTGTGTGCGGTGCGGCTCGGCACCCGCATGTTTCGCGAGCGCCTCATGCCCGGCGGAAAACGGGCGGAGCGGGGACCGCAGCAGCGGATCGCGATCGTCGGTGCGGGCGATGCCGGCGCGTCGCTCGCGCGGGAGTTCATCAACTCCCCGTCGCGCGGCTTCAAGCCGATGGTGTTTTTCGACGACGACAAGAACAAGCACGGAAAGCTCATCCACGGTGTGCCGGTCGTCGGCTCGCCGGAGCAGATCGATCGATTGAAGGCGATGCCGCACATCGCGAAGGTCGTGATCGCGATGCCGACGGCGCCGGCGAAACGCATCCGCGAGGTCGTGCTGCTCATGAACCAGCACGGCTTCAAGGTGGAGACGTTGCCCTCGATGGAGGAACTCACCTCCGGCCGCGTCACCGCCAGCCGCATCCGGCCGGTGGAAGTGCAGGATCTGCTCGGCCGCGAGGCGGTCGATCTCGACTCCGCCGCCATCCGCCGGCTGATCGAGGGCAAGGCCGTGATGGTGACTGGCGCCGGCGGCAGCATCGGCAGCGAACTGTGCCGCCAAATCGCGCAGCTCAACCCCAAGCGGCTCCTGATGGTGGAGCAGTCGGAGCCGAATCTGTTCTTGATCGAGCAGGAGTTGAAGGAGACCGGACTCGGTGCCGTGGCATTACCGCTGATCGGCGACATCGCCGACCGGGACCGGATGGAGTTCATCTTCGCCCGCTATCGGCCGGCGATCGTCTTCCATGCAGCCGCGCACAAGCACGTCTACATGATGGAGCGCCAGCCGGCGGAGGCATTCCGCAACAACGTCCTCGGCACGCGCCTCGTGGCGCAGACGGCCGCGCGCCACGGGGCAGAGGCGGTGGTGCTGATCTCGACGGACAAGGCCATCAATCCCACGAGCGTCATGGGCGCGACCAAGCGTCTGGCGGAACTCGAATTGCAGGCTGCCCAAAGCACGGCGAAATCGACCAAGTTCATGGCGGTGCGCTTCGGCAACGTGCTCGGGTCGTCCGGCAGCGTGATCCCCATCTTCAAGCGCCAGATCGCGCACGGCGGACCGGTGACGGTCACGCATCCGGAGGTGACGCGCTATTTCATGACGATCCCCGAGGCCGTGGGGCTCGTCCTGCAAAGCTCGGTGCTCGGCCAAGGGGGCGAGATCTTCGTTTTGGACATGGGCCAGCCCGTAAAAATCGTCGATCTCGCGCAACAGATGATCGAACTCAGCGGGTATCGCCCCGGCGAGGACATCGAGATCAAGTTCACCGGCCTGAAACCCGGCGAAAAGCTCTTCGAGGAACTCCAGCACCGCAACGAAGAGCACGCGCCCACGCCGCATCCGAAGATCATGCGTTTCATTGCCCGGCCGGGGCCGACCGAGTTCGGTGCCGACGAGCTGCGCCGGCTCGAACAGACGATCTACCGGCTGGAGAGCAACGAAATCAAAACCGCGCTGCGCCGGCTCGTGCGCGAATACACGCCGCATCTGGACTGAGACGCTCGCGCGGCGGACGCGGACGGAGGGAAGATCGAGTCGGGGCGCTTGCCAGCGAATGCGGTGAGCGGGCGAACGTGTTGCAGACGCCAAGGGGCACCGCTTTGCCCCGATTTTACCTCTTGCCGAATGCTGATCGCCAACTGCTGATCACTGAAGGCCAATCGCTTCAAACTACCGTTCTTCCTCCGCCCAGCGCGCGACGATCGGCCAGAAAGCACACCACGTCACGAGCACGGCCGGATTCTGGAAAACGAAGTCGATGCGCGCGTGCACCACGGTCAGCACACAACCGGCGACAAGCATCAGGCAAAGCGGATGGTCGACCGCCCGCTGGCGCACCAGCGTCAGCAGCCAGTAGCCTTGGCAGAAAATCAGCAGCAGCATGGGCAGCGCGCCGAGTTCGAGCGGAATCTCGATCCAGTCGTTGTGCACATGTTCCCAATACTGGTTCGTCTGCTGGCCGGGCCCGTAGATGACCGGATAGCGCTCCTGGTAGGGCGGAAATAAATACCGGAAGCCGCTCGCGCCGGTGCCGGCGAGCCAGTAATCCCGATACATCTCGCCCGCGGCGGTCGTCGCCACCCGCCGGACCTCGATGGTGGAATCGCGATCCTCGATGAAGTCGTCCATCCGCTTCCAAGCCTTGTCCGCGGACAGGGCCTCGAGGCCAAGACCGACAAATGCGGCGAAGGCCAGCACCAGCACGGCCACGATGGCCGGTTTGCGCGGCAGCGAGGGATGCCGGAATTGGTGAAACAGAAACAACCCCAACGCCAGCGGCAGAAGCAGGACAAGGATCAGGATCGAACCGCGGGAAAACGTGATGACCACGCCGATGGACACCACGCAGGCAAAAAACGCGAAGAGGCCGGCGGGATTCGATTTCTCCATCCGGCGCAGTCCGCGGAAATAGAACCAAGCGGCGAGCCCGATGCTGAGTGCGAGCATCAGGTTCAGATACGCCCCGGCATGATTGCGATAGATGAAGCCGGAGAAGAACGACGAGGACGGCGTGGTGATGAATCCGTAGATTTTTTTGGTGCCGGCCAGTCGTTGCAACAACCCGCAGCCGGTGAAAACGAAGGCGTTGGCCGCCAGTGCCGTCAGCAGAAACTGCAGCGTCCGCCGGCGCGTGAAGCCGATCCAGATCGTGCAGCCCACCAGCCAGGCCGAGGCGTAGATCGTCAGGTGCCGCCAGGGATTGCCGCGCTGGAAGGGAGCGCTGACGCTCGTCGGCAGCCACTTCACCGGCGAGTTCGAACTCAACCACCAGGATTTGCCGTCGGTCTGGTAGGTCCATGCCGGGTTGCAGGCCTGGATCGTCACGTAGACCAGCAGCGCGAGTCCGGCCCAGAAGATCGGGAAACGGAGGAGCTTCGGCCACGAGAGCAGCCGGAAATCCGGCCCCTGGGTATACTCGCCGGTATAGGTGCGCGGCAGGAGTGCGACGACCAGACCCGCGACGGCCAGGCCGAGGCTGATGAAATGGGCCCACGACTCGGAGCCGCCGATGGCCCAGGGCAGGAAGATCAGGTGCCCGCCGACGATCCACAACAGGGCCGACTCGAGCGGGTGCAGCAGGAGTCGCTGCGGCTTGGCGCGGAAGCGGTCGAGCGGGGAAGGTTGAGCGAAGGACGCCACGCGCGGCAGCATGACGACTGCGCGCGGCGCGGGAAGACGAAATCGCGCGCACCGTGCATGCTCCGCTCAGCGCAGTCCAAGCCGGACCGGATCGGAGTAAAACCACTGATGCACGCTGATGGACGCTGATGACGGATTACATGACATGACGGAGTGAACCATGAACCTGCGCACGGAAACATCTCCGCATGGCGTTCTTTGTTTAAGGGCGGCTCCAGGCTTTCGCTTTCACTTCGGATTCCGGCGCATCGCCCCGAATATTCTTTCCTGTTTCCATCGCTGGTCTCCCGCATGGCCTCCGAGTCCAGGCGTGGCGTTCGATCATGAGCGTCGATCAGCGTGCATCAGTGGTTTCCTGGCCTTGGTGGTTTCCCGGTCTTCCTCTTTTCCCCGTCGTCTTTCACTCGCTTCCTCGACGAAGCGCAGCGTCTCCGGCCCGCGGATGCGCCGGTCGGTCACGCCGACCGGTAATGATCCGCCACGCGATGCCGGCGGGCGCAGAGGCCGAAGGCCAGCGCGGCCGCGAACGCGAACGCGGCGAAGAAGAACATCTGGAACGCCGTCACGCCGAAGCCCGTCGACGCGATGACCTGCGTCACCGCGGTGTTCTTCACGCCGGCGTTGACGACCAGCACCCAGAGGTTGCCGACCGTCACGGACAGATTCCAGAAACTCATCAACGCGCCCTTCATCGCCTGCGGCGCCTGGCTGTAGGCGAACTCCAGGCCCGTGGCCGACACGAGCACCTCGCCGAGCGTGAGCAGCGCGTAGGGCAGCACCTGCCACGTGATCGTGAACGCATGCCCGCCGTCGAGCACCACCTGCATGCCGCCGACGACCACCCACGAGAGCCCGGCGAAGGCGATGCCGAGCGTCATGCGCCGCAGGGCCGTCATCTCCCAGCCGAAGCGTTTCAACGCGGGAAACAGCACGAGATTGTTGAGCGGGATCAGCAGCATCACGAGCAGCGGGTTCAACGCCTGCATCTGCGAGGACTGGAACCACGCCGGCTTCGTCATCGCGTCGGCCTGCAGCACCCAGGTCGACGCCTTCTGGTCGAAGAGCGACCAGAACGGCGTGACCAGCGCGAAGAGCACGAGCACGCGCAGCACGGAGCGGACGCCCTCGACGGCTTCCTCGGGATGGCGGCCGCGCGCGCCGTCGAGCTGCAGCGCCACACCCGCGCCGCCGAACGCGATCACCGCCACGAGCGCGGAGCACGCGCTCACGACGAAGCCGAAGCTCGGGATCATCGCCAGCGCGGCGAGCGCGGCCACGCCGCCCGCGGCGGCGAGCGCGAGTCCCGGCCGGCCGGAGGCGAGCGCCGTGCGCGACACGTTGAGAAACGAGTGCGGATTGGGCGGCGCGGGCGGCACCAGCACGTAGCGACGCCGGCCGATCCAGAGGACGAGCGTCGAGATCGCCATCAGCACGCCCGGCACGCCGAACGCGATCGCGGGCCCGAGGCTGCGCAGGAAGATCGGCATCAGCAGCGAGGCGAAGAACGAACCGAAGTTGATGATCCAGTAAAACGCGTCGAACACGACCCGCGCCCGGTGCTTGTTGGTCTGGTCGAACTGGTCGCCGACGAAGGCCGACACGCACGGCTTGATGCCGCCGGAGCCGAGCGCGATCAACGCGAGCCCGGTGTAGAAACCGGCGCGGTTGTCCACGAACAGCGCGAGGCAGAACTGGCCGGCGCAGTAGACGAGGCTCAGCCAGAAGATCGTGCGGTATTTGCCGAGGAAGCGGTCGGCGAGCCAGCCGCCGAGCAGCGGGAAGAAATACACGCCGATGACAAAAGTGTGAAACACCTCCTTGGCCGCGCCAGGCCGGTCGGCCTCCGGCAGGTGCTGGAGCAGCGACGACACGAGGAACACCGTGAGGATGTTGCGCATGCCGTAGAAGCTGAAGCGCTCGCAACCTTCGTTGCCGATGATGAACGAAATCTGGCGCGGGATGGGTGTCCGGTCGGGCATCACGAAAAGCTGACGGGAGAACCGGCCCGACGAAAAGCGCAAAGCGCGGACCACGGCGGCGCCGGCGAAAATACGTTCGCGCGAAGACCGCAAACCGCGCAGGCACGCCGGGCGCCGCTTACGCTCGGAGAGCCGACCGCTGAATGCTGAGAGCTGATCGCTGAATGCTTACAGCTTTCCGCTTAAAGCTTACCGCTGAATGCTTACAGCTTACCGCTGATTGCTGAAAGCTGCCCGCTGAAATCGTCCTCATGCCAGCACCGCGGGATCGGCTTCGAAGCGGTCGAGCGCGGCCCGCGCGGCGGCTTCCTCGGCCTGCTTCTTCGACGAGCCGCGGCCGTGGCCGAGCAGGCGGTCGTGCAGGTGCACCGCGACCTCGTAGTCGCGCGCATGGTCCTCGCCCTCGATCCGGACCACCTCGTAGCGCAGGGCGTTGTTGCCATGCACGGGCTGGATCAGCTCCTGCAGGCGTCCCTTGGGATTCTCGATCGTTTCGGTGCCGGCGAGCCGCGCGGTGAGATCGCCGTAGAGTGCGAGCACGACGCGGCGCGCGGTGGCGAAATCGCTGTCGACGAAGATCGCGCCGACGATGGCCTCGAACGCATCCTCGAGCGCGCCGGGCCGGGAGCGCCCGCCGGACATCTCCTCGCTTGTGCCGAGCCGCAGGGCGGTGTCGATCTCCAGATCGCGGGCGAGCGCGGCGAGAAACGCGCCCTTGGACAACGTCGAGCGCCGCTTGCTCAGCAGGCCTTCGCGGTCGCCGGGATAGAGCCGGAAAAGCGCCTCGGTGAGGATCAGCTGCAGCACGGCGTCGCCGAGGAACTCGAGCCGCTGGTTGCTTTCGGCCGCGTCGGGATGCTCCGGCAGATACGAGGTGTGCGTGAGCGCGAGCACGAGCAGCGCGGGATCGCGAAACGCGTAGCCGAGGCGGACCTGGAGCTGGGCCGGCGACGCGCTCATGAGCTGGCGCTGGAGTAGCGCCGGAGTCCGCGGTGAAACACGAACACGGCCGCGCCGAACCATGCGGCGGCGGCGACGACGAGCCCGAGCGTCCACACCGGCTCGAAGCCGTGCAGGAGGATGCGCGCGGGGACGTTGCTCACCACGACGACGGGCAGGAGCCAGACGAAGAGGAAGCTCACGAATCCCTTGAAGGCCTCGCGCGGCAGGCGGGAGAATTCCGAAAGCGTGAAGTAGCTGCCCTCGATGCCCTGGGCGTTGGTGATCCAGAAGCCGAGCGACATCGCGATGGCGAGGATGCTGTAGTGGATGACGAGCCCGCAGAGGATCGTGACCGCGTAGAGCGCGAGGTCGACGAAGCCCGGGTGCAGGTGCTTCGCGTGCGCCGCATAGGCGATGACGCCGATCGCGACGAGCGAGTTGACGAGGCTGTCGGGGTCGAGCTTCCGCGTGCTGGCCATGAACATGACGTTGCCCGGCTGGGCGAGGAAGAAGTCGAAGGCGCCGCTGCGGATGTTGCGCGCCATCTCGAACAGACTGCTCCAGAAGAAGCCCATCAGGAAACGCTGGATCAGCATCGAGGTGCCCACGAGCAGGAGCATCTCGTATTTGTCCCAGCCCGCGACGCTCTGGGTGTGGTCGTAGATGACGGACACCATGAGGACATTCACGCCCATCCAGAACAGCTCGACCGTCGACCACAGGAAGAAGTCGAAGCGGAACATCATCATCCGCACGAGCGAGTAGCGCGCGGTCGAGAGCCAGATTTTGAAATAATGCGACACGGACGAAAGGAGGATGAGGAAGGAGGAAAGACGGGAGAAGCGAAAAGCTCGCCGCTTTTTCATCCGCCGACCGCGGTGTGGCGGCGGAGACCGCGGGTCCAGAGGATCCGGTTGAGCGCGAGCAGCACGATCACCCAGCACAGCTCGATGCCGAGGCCGCGGACGGCGTGGAGCGGGTCGTTGAGCCGGCCGGTGAAGATCGCCGCCGGGAAATACATCTGGTAATAGAATGGCAGATACTCGGCGATCCGCAGCACCCACGCGGGCAGGAGATCGAGCGGGAAGATCTGGCCGCCGAGCACCGACTCGATCGCCATCGAGAGGATGACGAAGCCCTGGATCTCGAGAAACCAGAACGTCAGCATCCCGAAGCAGTAGGCGATGCTGAACTGGATCAGCGCGGAAAGGCAGACGGCCGGCAGCCCGAGCGCGAGCCGCCACCACTCGTGCGGGAAGACAAGGTAGTCCTTGAGGAAGGGCAGGGCGAAAAGAAGCGGAACGAGGATGAGCGAGCCGGACACCAGTCGCGCAGCGGCGTAGATGCTGAACCGATAGGCGAAGTAGTTGATCGGTTTCAGCAGGAACTGGTTGATCAGGCCGTTGCGGATTTCCTCGCTGATCTGGTAGTCCTCGTTGAAGGCGCCGATGAAGAACTGGAGCACAATCAGCATCACGAAATACGTGATCGTCTGGCCGAGGCCGAAGCCGCCGATGTCGGGCGTCGCGGCGTAGGCCGCGCCCCAGAGGATGAACACGACGGCGAGGTGGAAGAGCGAAAAAAAGCCGCGGATCGCGAAATTCCAGCGGTAGACGAGATTGCTCTGCAGCCCGACGAAGAACGAATGGCGGTATTTGATCAGCGAAGAGAGCATGGAAGGCACACCACGAAACACACGAAGCCCACGAAATAAAGCTTCCGCCGCAAAGAGCGGCGCGACAGAAGCGCCGGCGATACGCCGGCGCGGAGATCGGAGTTGGAAGATGGGAGATCGGCCAAGCCCGGAGCTCAGAGCTTACCGCTTACTGCTCATTGCCGAAAGCCGATCACTAAATGCTGACCGCTGAATGCTGAGAGCTTACGGCTTACCGCTTAAAGCTTATCGCTGATTGCGGCCCACGAACACACGAACGACACGGAAACATCCGAACCGATTTAACCGCAAGGAGCGTAAAGAGCGCAGAACGCTGCGAGCCGGTAGCGGCGAACTGTTTGTTCGAAGCTGTCGGCGGTCAGCCTTCAGCTCCATACGGTTTACCGTTTCTCGCCACTTGCCGACCACTGAGAATTGATCGCGAAAAGCTGATGGCTTATCGCTTCTTTGCCGAACGCTGAGCGCTTACCGCTGAAAGCCTAAAGCTTATTGCTTATCGCTGAAAACTGATCGCCGACAGCTCAACGCATCAACTTTTCAGCGCGAAGCGCTCGATCACTTCCTTCGCGAGATTGCGATAGGCGGTGGCGCCGGGGTTCAGCGGGTCGTAGGCGAAGATCGTCTTGCCGAAGCTCGGAGCCTCGCTGAGCCGCACCGTGCGTGGGATGACCGTGGTGAAGATTTTCTCGGGCAGATGCTTTTTCACTTCCTCGACGACCTGGCGCGAGAGGTTCGTGCGCATGTCGAACATCGTCATCACCACGCCGCCGAGCTGGAGCTGGTCGTTGACGTGGGCGTCGCGGAGGCGGTCCACGTTGCGCAGGATCTGCCCGAGGCCTTCGAGGGCCATGTATTCGCACTGGAGCGCGATGAGGAGAAAATCGGCGGCGGCCAGGCTGTTCATCGAGAGCATGCCGAGGGCGGGCGGGCAGTCGATGATGATGGCGCGATAGGTGCCGGCGGCGCGGATCGGCTCGAGGACGGCGCGGAGGCGGGCGAGATAGTTTTCGGTTTGCGCGAGCTCGATCTCCGCGGCGGCGAGATCCTCCTCGCTCGGAATCAACGACAGATGCGCGATGGCGGTGGGCACGATCATCTCGGTCGCGGTGCCTTCGCCGTGGAGCGGACCGTAAAGGCTTTTGCCGGTCTGCTTCTCGATGCCGATCGCGCTGGTGGCGTTGGCCTGCGGGTCGAGATCGATGAGGAGCGTGGGGATTTTCTTGTCGGCCAGCGCGGCGGCGAGATTGACCGCGGTGGTGGTTTTGCCGACGCCGCCCTTTTGGTTGGCGATGGTGAAGACAGTGGTGGCCATGTGCGGTGAATGGCTATGGGCGAAAGCGGCGGGGCCGCAAGCGCCGTGTCGCGCGGCGGCGGCGCGGTTTTCGCGTTGTCAACCGGCGCCGCGCGGCGGACACAGATGCCGCGCGGCCGGGCCGGCTGCGTTTGCCTTTCACCCCATGTTCACACCGCCTGCCGTCCTGCGTCTCTGGTTCCTCGTCGTCGCCGTCTGCGCGACCCTGCACGCCGCTGCGCCGGATCTGGCCCACGAAGCCTGGCCGGCGCAGTGGATCGCGGCGGCCGGCGCGCCGGCGACAGATTACGGAGTCTATCATTTTCGAAAACATCTCACGCTCGCGGAGCGGCCGGCGACGTTCCTCGTGCACGTGTCGGCCGACAATCGCTACCGACTCTTCGTCAATGGCACGTCCGTCGCCGTCGGTCCGGCGCGCGGCGATCTCCTCCACTGGCGCTACGAGACGCTCGATCTCGCGCCGCACCTGCGCGCCGGCGACAACGTGCTCGCGGCCGTGGTCTGGAACGCGGGCGAGGGCCGGCCGATGGCGCAGATGAGCCGCCGGACGGGTTTCATCCTTCAAGGTGCGGGCGAGGCGGAGCAAAACGCGAACACCGGCGCGGGCTGGCGCGCGCTCCACAACCCAGCGTATGCACCGCTGCCGCCGGATCTCGGGAAACTGAAGACGTATATCGTCGTCGGTCCCGGCGACGACGTCGACGGCGCGAAACATCCCTGGGGTTGGGAGACGCCCGGTTTCGACGATCGCGGCTGGCCGGCGGCGCTCGCGCTCGAGCCCGGCCAGCCGCACGGAACCGGCACGGATGTCGGCTGGTGGCTCGTGCCGCGGACGATCCCGCTGCCGGAGGAGACGCCGCAGCGCTTCGCGGCGGTGCGGCGCAGCACGGGCCCGACGCCCGGCGCGGGCTTTCTCGCGGGACGGGAGCCGCTCACGATCCCCGCGCGGACCACGGCGACGCTGCTGCTCGACCAGGGCGTCGAGACGACGGCGTATCCGCAGCTGGTCGTCAGCGGCGGCCGGGGCGGCGTCGTGACGCTCGCCTATGCCGAGGCGCTGGTGGACGCGGCGGGCGCAAAGGGCAACCGCGACGACATCGCCGGCCGCACGCTGATCGGGACGGAGGACCGTTTCCGTCCGGACGGCGGCGCGCTCCGCCGGTTCGCCCCGCTCTGGTATCGGGCGTATCGTTACGTCGAACTGACGGTGACGACGGCGGACGAGCCGCTGACGATCGACGAGATCGCCGGGATGTTCACCGCGTATCCGTTTCAGGAACGCGGGGCGTTTGCCTGCGACGACGCGGAGGTGGAGGAAATCTGGCGCACCGGCTGGCGCACGGCGCGGCTGTGCGCGTTCGAGACCTACATGGATTGCCCGTATTACGAGCAGCTCCAATACGTCGGCGACACGCGCATCCAGGCGCTGGTGTCCCTGTATGTCGCCGGCGACGACCGGCTGATGCGCAACGCAATCGAACTCTACGACAACTCGCGGATCGCCGCGGGCCTGACGCAGAGCCGCTATCCGAGTGCGGCGCCGCAGATCATCAACACGTTTTCCCTCTTCTGGATCGACCTGGTGCACGACTACTGGATGCACCGCGACGACGACGCGTTCGTGCGCGACCGGCTGCGCGGCGTCGCGTCCGTGCTCGACTGGTTCGAGCGGCACATCGATGCGCGGACGGGGATGCTCGGGCCGCTGCCGTATTGGAGCTTTGTCGATTGGCCGGAGGAGTGGCCGTGGGACGAGGCGCGGCGGACGGGCGGCGAACCGCCCGGTGTGCACGACGGCGGCTCGTCGATCGTCACGCTGCAACTGGCGGTCACGCTGCGGCACGCGGCGGAACTCTTCGCCGCCCATGACCGCGGAGCGGAGGCAGTCCACGCCCGCGAACTGGCGGACCGGCTGGTCGCGGCGACCACCGCGCGCTGCTGGGATGAAAAGCGGCGGCTCGTGGCCGACACGCCGGAGAGAACATCCTTCAGCCAGCACGCGAACGTCCTGGCCGTGCTCGCCGGGGCGTTTGCGCCGGCGCGGGCCGCGGAACTCATCGTGCGCGTGACGAACGACGCGCGCCTGACGCAGTGCACGCCGTATTTCCGGTTTTATCTGCTGCGCGCGCTGAAGGCGGCGGGCGAGGGCGACCGCTACGTGTCCGAACTCGGACTCTGGCGCGCGATGCTGGCGCGGGGTTTGACGACGTTTGCGGAACGACCGGACCCGACGCGCAGCGACTGTCATGCCTGGAGCGCGTCACCGACCTGCGAGTTGCTGGCCACCGTCTGCGGGATCGAGCCGGGCTCGCCGGGATTCAGGACGGTGCGGATCGAGCCGCATCTGGGGACGTTGCACCAGGTCGCGGGCACGGTGCCGCATCCGGCCGGACTGATCCGGGTGGAGTTGCGACGCGCGGGGACGGGCCTGCGCGGGACGGTGACGCTGCCCGCCGGCGTGACGGGGGAGTTCCGCTGGGGCGGACGCTCCCTGCCGCTGCATGCGGGCGAGCAAATCGTGGAGCTTTGACGCAGTCTCCGAAAACGATTCGTCCCGCCTGCGGGCGGGACGAAAAAATTGGAGGCGCGGGCCGGAATTGAACCGGCGCATAGAGGTTTTGCAGACCTCGGCCTTACCACTTGGCTACCGCGCCTTGCTGCCGTTGATCGTGCCGGCTCCGGAAGGAGAAAGGCACGATCCGCGACGTGAGAGGAGCCTACTACGGGGGCTAAAAAGTCAACGGCAAGAAAAATGGTGCGGAGCTGTCACACGGGCGGAGTCCGCCGATTTGTCGTGCCAGCGATCGGGGTCTGAAAAACGCGGCCGTCAAAACGCCGCCCGGACCGCTGCGAACGCGGCTGAGCTTGTGCTCAGCTGGAGATAGCTCCCGGAGCGCCGACAGGGAACGGATTGGCCGTGTCGCGAAGTTGATAATCCGTCAGGACCGAAAAACGAAACGTTGATCCCGCGCCGGGCACGCTTTCGACCGAGATGGTCCCGCCCATCAGCTCGCAGAGCCGCTTGGAAATCAGCAGGCCGAGGCCGGTGCCCTCGCGCCGCCGGCGGGCCGAGGCGTCGACCTGCACGAACGGCTGGAAGAGCTGGGCGAGTTTTTCTTCCGGAATCCCGACGCCGGTGTCGCTGACGGCGAAAAACAGCCGGGCCACGCGGCGCGGTCCCTCGTGGGTCGGCTCGCTGCGGGCGCAGGTCAGATGCAGCTTGATCCCGCCGCGTTCGGTGAACTTGAGCGCGTTGCCGACCAGGTTGACTAGGATCTGCCGCACGCGACCCTCGTCGCCATTGACCTGCGCGGGCACGCTGGCGTCGACCTGCACCTCGAGCGTCAGCGAGGCGGCGCGGGCCTGGTCGGCGAAAAACGCCTGAACCTCCTCGAGGCAGTGGCGCGGGGAAAACGGCGCGTGGTCGATGTCGACCTTGCCGGCCTCGATCTTCGAGAGATCGAGGATGTCGCCGATGAGCTTTTCGAGCGCGAGACCGCTGGAATGGATCATCGCCACGTGGTCCTGCTGCGCGGGCGTGAGCGGGGTGTCGCCCAGCAGCCGCGCGAAGCCGACGACGCCGTTGATCGGCGTGCGGATTTCGTGGCTGACCATGGCGAGAAATTCGCTCTTGGCCCGGTCGGCCCCCTCCGCGGCCTCCTTGGCCCGCACGAGCGCGGCCTCGGCCTCGCGTCGCGCGGTCACGTCGTGTCCGACCGCCTGATACTCGAGCGTCTCGCCCGCGGCGTCCTTGATCGCACGCTGGGTCCATTGCAGCCAGATCCGCCGGCCGTCGGGCAAAACGAGGTCGCGCTCGAAGGCGATGAGGTCGTCGTGCGCGATGGCCGGAGGATCGAGCAGGGGAAACGCCTGTCCGAGGAATTCGCCGCGTTTGCGCCCCCAGGCGCGGGCATAGGCGCTGTTGACGAACGTGAGCCGGCCGTCGGGCCGGTAGCGGCAGATGAGATCGACCTGATCCTCCACGATGCCGCGATAACTGGCTTCGACGTTCTGCAGCGTGCGGGCGAGCCGCTCGATCTTGCGGGCCACGCCGATGATCTCGTCGTGATCGTGGTCGTCGGCCGCCTCGGAGCCGGGCACCGCGGCGGCAGTGTCGTGCAGCGAGCGGACGCGCTGCAGCAGGCTGCGATCCCAGACATAGCCGGTCAGGACGAGCAGCACGCAGCCGACGATCGTCAGCGAGATGATCCAGTAGCTGTCGCCGAGCTTTTCGCGCAGGTCGTCCTGCGCGACGATGGCGAGCAACGCGGCCACCAGGCTGAGCGTCAGCGAGAGGATCAGGATGGTTTTGCGATGCATGACGGCCGGCGTCGCAACCAAGGCAGCAGCCGCGGGTGAAGTCTAATCAAAACGCCCCGCGGCGCGCCGTCACCGCGCGAAAAACGGATTATGCTGCTTCTCCTGCGCCAGCGTGGTCAGCGGGCCGTGTCCGCAGGCCAGCACGGTGTCGCGCGGCAGGGTGAACAGCTGCGTCCGGTTGTTCTCGAGCTGGTCTTTATAGTGCTCCTCGCTGCCGCCCATCGAGCTGGCGAACAGCGAGTCGCCGACGATCGCGAGCGGCCAGCTCAGACCGGTGACGAAATAGGTCGTCTGCCCGGGCGAATGGCCGGGGGTGGCGAGAGGCTTGATCGCGAGCGAGCCGAGATGGAAATAGACGTTTTTATCGAACGTATGGAGAGGCGTGTCGCCAGGCGGCGCGGGCTCCCGCTCGCTCAGCCAGACCTCGGCGCCGGTGGCGGCGAGTTTCGCGAGATCGGCGACATGATCCTCGTGCGTGTGGGTCAGGAAAAGATAACGCA
>Ga0222421_100297_pt1 | contig 21342 bp, 14 predicted proteins | sample 3A1ome_2_FD_182473 | JGI IMG/M metagenome (GOLD analysis project Ga0222421, IMG submission 182473) | Enriched microbial communities from leaf-cutter ant dump, University of Wisconsin, Madison, United States - 3A150A (version 2) | ecosystem: Environmental > Terrestrial > Nest > Insects nest > Nest... | reverse complement strand
CTCCAGATTATTAGTCAGCATGCGCGACCGCGGAAACTAGCCCGGGAAATCGGGCGCCGGATCAGCGAAAGGCCCGCGGTGAGCCCCCGGGACATAACTAGGGGCATCACCCTAATTTCCTATTGACGATGCCTCAAGATTTTCGTTTAGTCCGCTCACTTCGGCCATGAGTTCGCTTCACGCCCATCGTTGTTCGCGCTTATTTGCACCGGGGCGGATCGTGGCGCTGACCGTGGCTCTTCTAGCGGGGTTGCTGGCGAACGCGGTGCAGGCACAGACCCAAGTCTGGTTCGACACCAACGGCACCACGAGCGGCACCGGCAACACATCGGTGACGTGGGGCACGAATTCGGGTTCGTATTGGAGTTCAAATTCCAACGGCACCGCCACGCCCACGATGTGGAACAGCGCCGGCGGCGGCTCCACCTCGATCAAGATCGCGAATTTCTCGGCCGGCAGCAACGGCACCGGTTCCTACACGGTCACCGTCAGCGGCACGATCGACTACGTCGGCGGACTCACCTTCGAGGAAGGCACGGTCACGCTCGCGGGCACGGGTTCGCTGAATCTGCGGCAGAACGCCAACATCACGGTCAACGCCACGTCGGCCACGATTCTCAGCAACATCACCGGCTCCTACGGCATCACCAAGCTCGGTTCCGGCACGCTCACGCTCACCGGCAGCAAGACCTACACGGGAGCGACCAACATCGGCACCTCGGGCGGCGCGAGCGGCGGCACGCTCGCGCTCGGCGGATCCAACGTCCTCCCCTCCACCGCCGTCAACATCTACGCTGGCACCCTCAGCCTCGGGAGCAACAGCGACACCATCGGCGCCCTGACGCTCGGCGGCGGCGCGAGCGGCACCACGGCCGCCGTCACCGGCTCCGGCACGCTGACGCTCGGCGGCAACGTGACGTTCGACGCCACCAACAATCCCAACGGCGCCACGATCAGCGCGAATCTCGCCCTCGGCGCCAACCGCACCTTCACGATCGGCGACAGTTCCGCCGCCGCCGCGGATCTCACGGTCTCCGGCGTCATCTCCAACGGCTCCGGCACCCGCGCCCTCACCAAGTCCGGCGCGGGCACGCTGCTGCTGTCCGGCGCCAACACCTACACGGGCGCCACCACCATCAGCCAGGGCACGATCGCCGTCGGCGCCAACGCCCCCAGCGGTTCCGCCGGCGCGCTCGGCAACGCCACCTCCGCCATCGTCGTCAACAACGCCAGCACCGGTTCCGCCAACACCGGCCTCACCATCGCCACCTCCGGCGTCACGATCAACCGCGCCATCAACGTCGCCAACAACGGCACCGGCACCGTCACCCTCGGCGGCGACTCGTCGCTGACGTCCGGCACCGGCGCGTTCACCGGCAACGTCACCCTCAACCGCAGCGTCACCCTGCAGGCCGCCGGCACGTCCAACGTCACCTTCGGCACCGGCGTCATCAGCGGCGCCGGCGGTATCACGAAAACGGGCACGGGCACTGTCACCCTGACCTCCGTCAACACCTTCACCGGCGGCGTCACCGTCGGCAACGGCACGCTCGTCGGCACGTCCACGGGCGACACGACCGGTCTCGGCGGCTTCAAGGCCTTCGGCAACTACAGCGGCGTGACGAGCCCCACCGACGTCATCACGGTCAATTCCGGCGCCACGCTGTCCGTCCAGGGCCAGCAGCTCGCGGGCGCCGGCAACGCCAGCACGAACTCCTATCTCAATCTCGTCCTCAACGGCACCGGCTACAACGGCCTCGGCGCGCTGCGCAGCACCGGCGGCAACAGCACCTGGACCGGCAACACCCTCCTCAAGTCCGACGCCACGATCACCAACGCCGCGGCCAGCGGCGACAACGACCTGCTCTTCCTCGGCGCCTACGCCCACAACACCGCGTCCAACGTCGCCCTCAACGGCCACACCCTCACGCTCAACGGCACCGGCGACGTCTACATCACCAGCAAGGTCGGCGCCGTCGGCGGCGACACCGGCTCGGTCGTGATCAACGGCGGCACCGACGCCACCACCGTCTACTACGGCGGCTACGCCAACACCTACACGGGCGCCACCACCGTGAACCGCGGCCGCCTCGAGCTGCAGATCGACCCGACCAACCCGAACAATTCCGCGATCCTCGGCAACCTCACCATCGGCTCCGGTTCCGGCTCCACCACCGCCACCGTCACGGACTACTACGGCGAGCAGATCGCCGACACGTCCACCGTCACGATCAACAAGGACGGCACGCTCGACCTTTCCTCCCACGCCGTCCTCGAGACGATCGGCACGCTCGTGCTCAACGGCGGCACCGTCACCACCGGCACGGGCGAGCTCCACATCGCCAGCGGCGGCGGCGCCGTCGACGTCAACACCGCCGGCACCTCGACCATCTCCGGCAAGTTCCGCTTCCAAGGCACCAACGGCGTCTTCGACGTCGACACCGCCAGCACCCTGATGCTCTCCGCCAATCTCTTCGGCACGAACATCGAGAAGACCGGCGCGGGCACGATGATCATGACGTTCGACAACAAGTCGAACGGCTACACCGGCACCACCACGGTCTCCCAGGGCACGCTTAACATCCGCAACAGCGGCGCGCTCGGCTCGCTCAGCGCCGGCACCACCGTCACCTCCGGCGCCACCCTCCAGCTCGAAAACACCTCGGGCAACGTCCAGGTCGGCTCCGAGCTCCTCACGCTCTCCGGCACCGGCTACAACAACCAGGGCGCCCTCGACAGCAAGAGCGGCGCCGACAACCGCTGGGCCGGCGCGATCACCCTCGCCGACAGCGCCACGATCAAGACCGACGCCGGCAATTTCACCATCAACGGCAGCGTCAGCGGCACCGCCGCCACCTCGACCACGCAGACGCTCACCGTCGGCGGCGCGGGCAACACCGAGATCCACGGCCCGATCGACGACGGCGTCAACGGCGGCGTCCTCGGCCTCTCGAAGGTCGACAGCGGCACCCTCACGCTCAGCGGCGTGGATACGTTCACCGGTGCGATCAACGTCGGCGCCGGCACCGTCCAGGTCACCGCCAACAACGTCCTCGGCGCCACCACCAACGCCGTCAACGTCAGCTCCGGCGCCACCTTCGGCGTCAGCGGCGGCAACAGCTACACCAACACCATCGGCGCGATCACCGGCAGCGGCACCGTCAGCATCGCCGCCAGCACGAACCTCGTGGTCAACAACACCGCGGCCGACACCTTCGACGGCAAGCTCAGCGGCAGCGGCCTCTTCAAGAAGACCGGCTCCGGCACCCTCACCTTCTCCAGCACGAGCAACACCAGCGCCTTCAACTTCAACGGCACCGTCCAGCTCGACGCCGGCACGATGGAGTTCCAGGGCGGCACGGTCGCGAATCGCCTCAGCATCAACACGCTCAAGCTCAACGGCGGCACGATCTACCTCAACGCCGCGACGATCAACGTCACCACGCTGAACATCACGGCCGACACCATCCTCGACTTCGGCACCGGCGGCGCCTCGATCCTCAACGCCGCCAACATCTACATCGCCGCTGGCGTCACGCTCACGATCAAGAACTGGAGCGGCGAATCCGACTTCCTCTTCGCCAACTCCATCTTCAGCCAGAACGACGGCTCCGGCACGGTCGCCGGCTACAACCAGATCGGCCAGATCCCGGAGAACCAGATCCACTTCGAGGGCACGAACTCGGCCGACGGCAGCTACACGACCTGGATCAATTACAATTATCTCGGTTACACGAACTACGAGATCCGCCCGATTCCCGAGCCCTCGACCTACGGCGCCCTCCTGCTCGGCGGCTGCCTCGGCCTGTTCGGCTGGCTGCGCCTGAAGCGCCGCGCCGGCTCCAAGAATCCGAAAGCCTGATACCGCCGGCCCGCACCGCAGTCGTCAGGAAAACGCAGCCGAAGGGCGGCTCCGGGCGCAGGCATTCCGATCCCGCATCCGCCCGCGCCGTGCCCGGCGTGTCTCGCCGCCGGCGCGCCCCTCCCGGCCAGGCCGCCTTTCGGGACGAATGAACGGGATTTGAGGCCAACGCGTCCCGGTGAAACGCGGCCGCGTTCCGCTCCGGCAATCAGGCGTGGCCCGCCGCCCGCCAGCGCGCGAGCGCCTCGCCCGTGAGCGATCCGGCCGCCTGCAGGAGTTCCGCCACGCCGCCGGCGAAGACGATGTCGCCGCCGGCGCTCCCGCCGCCCGGCCCCAGGTCGATGACCCAGTCCGCGAGGTTGATCACGTCGAGATTGTGCTCGATCACGATCACGGTGTTGCCCGCGTCGCGCAGCTTGAAGAGCAGGTCCATCAGCCTCTGGATGTCGACCCAGTGCAGGCCCGTCGTCGGCTCGTCGAGCACGTAGAGCGTGCGGCCCTGCTGGCGTTTGCTGAGCTCCAGCGAGAGCTTGAGCCGCTGCGCCTCGCCGCCGGAAAGCGTCGTCGCCGACTGCCCGAGCGTGAGGTAGCCGAGGCCGACGGCGTCGAGCGTCGCGAGCTTGTCGATCACGCGCGGGATGTTCCGGAAAAGCGTGATCGCCTCGCGCACGGTGAGCTCGAGGACGTCCGCGATCGACTTCCCGTGAAACAGCACCTCGAGCGTCTCGCGGTTGAAGCGCCGCCCGCCGCAGCTCGGGCACGGCGCATACGCGTCGGGCATGAACTGCATGTCGAGCTTGATCACGCCGTCGCCCTGGCAGCGTTCGCAGCGTCCGCCGCGGACGTTGAAGGAAAACCGGCTCGCCTTGTAGCCGCGCACCTTCGCGAGCGGCAATTGCGCGAAGAGATCGCGCAGGAGGTCGAGCAGTCCGACGAAGGTCGCCGGATTCGAGCGCGGGCTGCGGCCGATCGGCTCCTGGTCGACCTGCACGAGCTTCTCGAAGAAATCCAGGTTCTCGATGTGCCGGTGCCGGCCCGGGATCGTCTTCGCGCCGTTGAGCTTCCGCGCCGCGGCCGCGGCGAGCACGTCGTTCACCAGCGTGCTTTTGCCCGAGCCGCTGACGCCCGTCACGCAGGTGAGGAGGCCGACGGGGAAGCGCGCGTCGATGCCGCGCAGATTGTTGGCCCGCGCCTCGCGCACCGTGAGCCAGGCGTCGTCGGGCGCCTTCGTTTTCACGTCCTTCAGCACGCCGAGCCTGCGCGCCAGATACGGCCCGGTGCGCGAGACCTTCGCCGAAAGCTGCATGCAGGCCGCGGGCGTGCCCTGGAAGAGCAGTTCGCCGCCCTCGACGCCCGCCTCGGGGCCGAGTTCGATGATCTCGTCGGCCAGCCGCATGGTGTCCTCGTCGTGCTCGACCACGAGCACGGTGTTGCCGCGGTTGCGCAGCGCCACGAGCGTGTCGAGGAGCTTCTGATTGTCGTGCGGATGCAGCCCGATGCTCGGCTCGTCGAGCACGTAGATCACGCCGATGAGCCCCATGCCGAGCTGCGTGGCCAGCCGCACGCGCTGCGCCTCGCCGCCGGAGAGCGTCGCGTAGTCGCGGTCGAGCGTCAGATACGACAGGCCGGTTTCGAGGAGGAAATGCAGCCGCTGCTCGATGCCTTCCACCACCTCGCGCACCGCGTCGTCGGCGCCGCGCGCGGCCGCCACCGCGCGCGCGAACGCATGTGCCGCGCCGATGTCGAGCGCCATGAACTCGGCGAAGCCCAACTCGGAAATCGGGATCCGAAGTTCGGAATCCGGGGCAGGCGAACGTGCGGACTCCGGCGGTCGGGCCCCGGGCGGTTCGGCACCGGCGGCATTTCCCGGCTCCGATCTGCGATCTCCGATCTTTGCAGACGGCGGCACCGCCGCCGCTTTGAGCCGCACCGCGCCGCTGCGGGCGTTCAGGCGCGTGCCGTGGCATTCGGGACACTCGCCGCTGACCATGAAGGTCATCAGGCGCGCGCGGAATCCCTCGCTGTCCGTCGAGCGGAAGCTTTCCTCGAGATCGGCGATGACGCCGTCGAAGGGCATCGTCCGCGGCTCGCGCATGCGGCGCAGCTTGAAGGCGAACTGCCGCGTGCCCGCGCCGTGGAGGATCGCGTCGCGCGTCTCCTCCGGCAGCTTCCGCCACGGCGTGTCGGCGTCGAAGGGCAGCTGCTCGGCGAGCTGCTTCAGCAGGGCGTTATGCTTGATGATGAGATTTTTTCCGCCGATCCGCCAGGGCTTCAGCGCGCCTTCGCGCACGGATTTCTCCGGATCGGGCACGACCAGCTCCGGCACGAAGCGCAGCTTGCGGCCGAGGCCGCCGCAGGTCGGGCACGCGCCCTCGGTGTGGTTGAAGGAGAAATGCCGCGGCGTCAGCTTTTCGAATACGTCGCCGCAGCTCTCGCAGGCGAGCGACTGGCTGAGCGGCAGCTCGCGCCAGGGCGCGTCGGCGGTCTTTTGCGCGAGCACGATCGCACGGTCGCGGCCTTCGCGGAACGCGAGCTCGAGCGAGTCCGCGAGCCGGCTGCGCTGGTCGGCGGCGGCCACGAGCCGGTCGACCACGACCTCGACCGCGACCGGCTGCGCGCCGGACGGGATGAGCCTGGGCTCGTCGAGGTTCTTGATCTCGCCGTCGAGCCGCACGCGCTGGAAGCCGCGCTGGCGCAGCCGCGGCAGCTCCTCGCGCAGCACGCTCGGCTTCGCCTGCATGAACGGCGCCAGCAGCACCACGCGTTCGCCCGCGCACTGCGTGAGGATGCGCTGGACGTTGTCGTCGAGCGAACGCTGCACGATGCGGCCGCCGTCCTTGGGACAATGCTGCTCGCCGCACAGCGCCCAGAGCAGCCGCGCGTAGTCCGCGATCTCCGTGGCCGTCGCGATGGTGCTGCGCGGCCCGCCCGCGCCCGTGCGCTGCTCGATCGCGAGCACCGGCGAGAGACCGTGGATGAAATCGACGTCCGGCCGCTTCAGCTGGTCGAGCACCTGCCGCGCCTGCGTCGACAGGCTCTCCATGTATTTGCGGTAGCCCTCGGCGTAGATCGTGTCGAAGGCGAGCGACGATTTCCCCGAGCCGCTCGGTCCGGTGATGACCACGAGCTTCCCGCGCGGAATCCGCAGCTCGAGGTTCTTGAGATTGTGCTCCCGGGCGCCTTTGACGTGGATGTGGGTGGCAGGCTGCATGGACGAACGCGCAGCTTACGCGAAACGGCGCGGGCGCAAAGCGCGAGGACAATCTCCCGGCTCCGCCGGCGGGAATTAGCCGCCCTGCCTGCCGGCATTCGCGTCCCTTGAAAGGAGTTTCCTTCGTTCGACGCATCGCGGGACCGCTCCGGCGATCTTCGTTTCTACTCTCTGATCGCTCGCGTCTTGTCGTGGAATTTTTTCCAACTCCCGCATTCGTCTCCCATTCCACGCGTGCCGCCCGGCGGCTGCCATCCCCCGCTCGCCGTATCCGAACCATGGGCTGCCATCGCGTCCTCCCATTTTGGTTCTTGAACCGCACTTTCCGGAGGGCCCTTGTGTCGGGCCATAAGGATAGCCCCTTATCGTCCGGTTCCTACCCCACCTCTCCGGACGGTCCAGCTCCTACCCTATGATGAAAGCATACGTGTCCTCCCGCGTCTCCGCCCGCCTCGCACACGTCGGCGGCTGGCTCGCCCTTGCCGCCGTGCTCGCCGGTCCTCCCGCCCTGCCGGCCGTGCAATTCTCCCACGGGGAATTGACCGGCAGCTTCGACTCCACCTTCTCCATCGGCGCGCTCTACCGGCTCGGCGATCCGTCGCCCGAACTTTACGGCACGACCAACACCTTCAACGGCGTCGCCGGCCAGCAGAACTCCGTCAACGCCGACGACGGCAACCTCAACTTCGGCAAGGGCTGGGTCTCCACCCTCTTCAAGGGCTCGCACGACCTCGAGCTGCGTTACGGCAACTTCGGCGCCTTCGCCCGCGCGTATTATTTCTCGGACGTGAAATCGGGCGACACCCTGCGCACGAAACTCTCGCCCGATGGCGAGGCCCACGCCGTCCGCGGCATCCAGCTGCTCGACGCCTACGTGCTCGCGAAATTCGACCTCGCCGGCGACCGGCCCGTCGACCTCCGCATCGGCCGCCAGGTGCTGAGCCTCGGCGAGAGCACGTTCCTCCCCAACGGCATCAACGTCGTCAACCCCGTCGATCTCTCGAAGCTCCGCAACCCGGGCGCCGAGCTCAAGGAGGCGCTCCTGCCCGTCGCGATGATCAAGGCCTCCATCGGCCTCGCGCCCAACCTCACCGTGGAGCCGTTCTGGCTGCTCGAGTGGCGGCAGAACGAGCTCGAGCCCGCCGGCTCGTATTTTTCCACCAACGACATCGCCAGCCGCGGCGGCCGCAAGGTCATGCTCGGCTTCGGCAGCCTGCCCGACACCGGCACGCTCGGCGCCATCGCCCGCAATGACGACCGCACGCCCGACGCCCTCAACCAATACGGCGTCGCCGTCCATCTCCTGGCGCCCGCGCTCAACGACACCGACTTCGGCTTCTACTACGCAAAGTTCAACAGCCGCTCGCCGGTGATCAGCGCCCTCACGCCCACGGCCCCGATCAGCGCGGCCTACGTGCAGGCGACAGCCTCGAGCCTCGCCCAGTCGAACCTCGCGCCCGCCATGATCGCCAACGGCGTGCCGCCCGCCATGATCCCCACCGTGCTCTCCGGTCTGCTCGGCAACGCCTTCGCGGGCACGTCCGCCGCCGCGCTGCCGCCCGGATTGCAGCCGTTCGCCGCGTTCTATCCATCCGCCCAGACGATCGTCGCCAGCGCCGGCAAGCTCGGCCTGCTCAATGCCGCGGCGACCGCCCGCTACTTCGTCGAATACCCCGAGGACATCGACCTGCTCGGCGCGAGTTTCAACACCTCCATCGGCAACACCGGCATCTCCTGGCAGGGCGAGGTTTCCTACAAGCACGGCGTCCCGCTCCAGGTCGACGACGTCGAGCTGCTCTTCTCCGCGCTCTCCACCCTCAACCCCGCCTTCAAGAACAACCAGCTCGGCGACTACCTCGGCCGCTACGGCACCGAGATCTCCGGCTACCGCCGCCACGACGTCTGGAGCGCGCAGACGACCTTCACCAAGGTCTTCGGCCGCCTGCTCGGCGCCGAGCAGTTCAACCTCGTCGGCGAGGTCGGCGGCATCTGGGCCGATCTGCCGCCGAAGGGCACGCTGCGCTACGACGGCCCCGGCACCGCCACCGCGGGCGACGCCACCGAGATGGCCCTCACCGGCAACGGCGCCTACGCCGCCGAACCCGCCAGCGCCTTCGCCGACGACTTCTCCTGGGGCTACCAGGTCCTCGGCAAGCTAGACTACAACAACCTCTTCGCCGGCGTGAACGTGTCTCCAAGCATCGGATTCACGCACGACGTCTCCGGCAACACCCCGCTGCCGCTCGGCAACTATGTCCGCGGCCGCAAGAGCGTCACCCTCGCCGCCGAGTTCGTCTTCCAGAACTCCTGGGTCTTCGAGCTGCGCTACGTGAACTACTTCGGCGCCGGCCGCTACAATCTGCTCTCCGACCGCGACTTCGTCGCCACCACCCTCCGCTACTCCTTCTAACCGCCGCCTCTGTTCCAACGTCATGAAACGCTCCCTTCTTTTCCCGCTGCTCTGCCTCGCCTCGGCCGCGTCGCTGTCCGCCGCGATCAGCCCGGCCGACGCCGACCGCCTCGGCCGCGACCTCACGCCGCTCGGCGCCGAGCAGGCCGGCAACGCCGACGGCTCCATCCCCGCCTGGACGGGCGGCCTCGTCACGCCGCCCGCCGGCTACAAGGTCGGCGATCACCACCCGGATCCGTTCGCCGGCGACCAGCCGCTCTACACCGTCACCGCCGCCAACCTCGCCCAGTATCAGGACCGGCTCACCGCCGGCCACGTCGCGCTGTTGCGTGCGTATCCGGATTACAAGCTCGTCGTCTACCCGTCGCACCGCAGCGCCTCCAACCCGCGGCGCGTCTACGACGCCACGAAGAAATACGCCCCGACCGCCCGGCTCGTCGCCGGCGGCAACGGCATCGAGGGCGCGCTCATCGGCGTGCCGTTCCCCATCCCGCAGAACGGCGCCGAGGTGATCTGGAACCACCTCACCCGCTACCGCGGCCTCTCCGCCACGCGCCACATCGCCCAGGCCGCCCCGCAGTCGGGCGGCAGCTACACACTCGTGCAGTTCGAGGACGAGTTTCTCTTCAACTACGCCCGCGAGGACATCCCCGAAAACGAGCTGATGAAGGAGGTCTTCGGCGACAACGTCCTCGTCTACTTCAAGCAGGCCGTCGTCGCCCCGCCGCGCCTCGCCGGCACCATCCTGCTCACGCAGGAGACGCTCGACCAGGTGAAGGAGAAGCGCCGCGCCTGGGTCTACAACGCCGGCCGCCGCCGCGTCACCCGCGCCCCCGACGTCGCCTACGACAATCCCGGCACCGCCGCCGACGGCCAGCGCACGACCGACCAGTTCGACATGTTCAACGGCGCGCCCGACCGCTACGACTGGCAGCTCGTCGGCAAGAAGGAGATGATCGTCCCCTACAACGCCTACCGCCTCCACAGCGACCAGGTGAAGTATGCCGACATCCTCAAGCCGAAGCACATCAACCAGGATCTCGCCCGCTACGAGCTCCACCGCGTCTGGGTCCTCGAGGCCACGCTCAAGCCGGGCACGAGCCATCTGTATCCGCGCCGCACCTTCTACATCGACGAGGACAGCTGGCAGGTGCTCGTCGCCGACCAATACGACAGCCGCGGCCAGCTCTGGCGCGTCTCCGAGGCGCACTGTATCAATTACTACGATGCGCAGACCTTCTGGAGCACGCTCGAGGTCCACACCGACCTGCAGGACGGGCGCTACCTCGCCGTCGGCCTGGACAACGAAACCAGGATGTATGAGTTCAACGTGAAACGGACGCCGGCCGACTACACGCCCGACTCCCTGCGCCGCGAGGGCGTGCGGTGAGGTGAACGGATCCTTCCGCGCTGCCGCCGCACCGCGGACTTCCGTCCCTCCCGAAGCCCGCGCCACGCCGGCGGCCGGGCTCCGCTCCGGCCGCCGTTTTCCGTCCCGATGATGTCCCTTCTTCGCTTTCTTCCCCTGCTCGCCGCCACGGCGTTCGCGGGCTTCGGCGCGGCCGTCGCCGCCGTGCCCGCGCTCCTGCTCGACGGCGCGACCGCCGGTTCCGCGGTCATCGCCGTCGGCGAGCGCGGCGTCATCCTGCGCTCCGCCGATTCCGGCCGCACGTGGGAACCCGTCGCCTCGCCCGCCGACGCCACGCTCACCGGCCTCGCCTTCGCCGCCGACGGCCGGCACGGCTGGGCCGTCGGGCACGACGCGCTGATCCTCGCCACGACCGACGGCGGCCTCACCTGGAACCGCCAATGGCAGGGTCCCGATCTCGAGGCGTCGTTTCTCGACGTCTGCGCGCTCGACGCGCACCACGTCATCGCTGTCGGCGCCTACGGCCTCTTCGCCGAGACGCAGGACGGCGGGCGCACATGGGCGACCCGCAAGGTGCTCGCCGACGACATGCACCTCAACCGCCTCAGCCGCGGCCCGGCCGGCACGCTGTATCTGGCCGGCGAACACGGCACGCTGCTCCGCTCCCGCGACGCCGGCGCCACCTGGACGCCGATCGACGCGCCCTACGACGGCTCGTTCTACGGCATCCTGCCGCTCGGCGGGCGCGCGCTGCTCGCCCACGGCCTGCGCGGCCGCGTGTATCGCTCGGACGACGACGGCGATCACTGGACCTCCGTCCCGCTCGACCAGCCCGCGCTCCTCGCCACCGCCCTCCGGACCGGGACCGGCGCGGTGATCCTCGCCGGCCAGTCGCGCGCCTTTTTCGTCAGCCGCGACGCCGGCCGGCATTTCGCGCCGTGGGCGACCGGCTTCACCGCCGCCGTGGCCGAACTCGTATCCGCCCCCGACGGCACCGTCATCGCGCTCGGCGAGGCTGGCGCCACGCGGCTCGAGGCGGCCCGGTCCTTTTCCGGCCCGGCCGCAGCCGTCGCGCCGCCGCGACCGGACTAGCCCGCCTTTCCCGTGACCCAGCTCATCGATCGTTTCTCCGCCTGGATCTTCCGTCATCGCGGCATGCTCGTCGGCGTCTTCGCCGCGCTCACGGCCGTGATGGGCTGGTTCGCCACGCAGCTCCACGTCGACGCGAGCTTCAACAAATCCCTGCCGCTCGATCACCCTTACATCCGCACGTTCACGCAGTATCAGTCCGAGTTCGGCGGCGCCAACCGCGTCATGATCGCGCTCATGGCGAAGGACGGCGACATCTTCACCCCGGAGTTCTTCGCCCAGCTGCGCCGGGTCACCGACGAGGTCGCGTTCCTGCCCGCCGTCGAGCGCGCACAGGTGCAGTCGCTCTTCACGCCCAACGTCCGCTACATCGAGGTCGTCGAGGACGGCTTCTCCGGCGGCAACGTCGTGCCCGCCGACTTCACGCCCACGCCGGAAAACTTCGCCCGCGTCCGCGAGAACATCGTCAAGTCCGGCAAGCTCGGCCAGCTCGTCGCCAACGATTTCACCGGCGCGATCGTCAGCGCCCAGCTCTTCGAGACCGATCCGCAAACCGGACGGAAGACCGACTACGCGCGCGTGTCCGACGCGCTCGAATCCATCCGCAGCCGCGTGGAGCGCGAGAGCGGCGGCGCGATCGGCGTCCACATCATCGGCTTCGCCCAGGTCATCGGCAGCGTGAGCGCCGGCGCCCGCGGCGTGCTGCTCTTCTTCGGCGTGTCCGTGCTCGTCACCAGCCTGCTCGTCTGGAACTACGCCGGCCGCTGGAAACTCGCCGCCGCGCCGGTGCTGTGCTCTCTCGTCGCCGTCGTCTGGCAGCTCGGCGCGATCACCGCGCTCGGCTACGGCATCGACACGTTCTCGATCCTCGTGCCGTTCCTCGTCTTCGCCATCGGCGTCAGCCACGGCGTCCAGAAGATCAGCATGTTTCGCAACGAGATGTTCAAGGGCGTCGACGGACCGACCGCCGCGCGCGCCGCGTTCCGCCAGCTGATCGTGCCGGGCGTCGTCGCGCTGCTGACCGACACCGTCGGCTTCATCACCATGCTCGTGATCAAGATCGCGACGATCCGCGAGCTCGCCATCATCGCGAGCCTCGGCGTGAGCGTGATCATCGTCACGAACTTCTTCCTGCTGCCGATCCTGCTGTCCTACCTGCGGCTCCCGCCCGCCTACGGCGCCTGGGTCGCCGCCCGCCGCGCCGCCGGCCACCGCAGCTGGGAGCGGCTGGTCCGCGAGATGAAGCCGCGACCGTCGCTCGTCATCGTGCTGTTCAGCCTCGGCCTCGGCGTCTGGGGTTTCTGGATGGCGAAACGCGTCCACATCGGCGACACCGAGGCGGGCGTGCCCGAGCTGCGCCAGAACTCCCGCTACAACCGCGACACGCGGCTCATCACCTCCAAGTTCAGCATCGGCGTCGATCTCCTCTCCGTCATCGTCGAAACCGTCCCCAACGGCTGCGTCGATCACGAGGTCGTCACGCTCATGGACCAGTTCGAGGGTCATCTGCGCACCGTGCCGGGCGTGCAGTCCGTGATCTCGCTCAGCTCCGCCGCGAAGACGATCAACGCCGGCTACAGCGAGGGTTCGCTCAAGTGGCGCATCCTGCCGCGCAATCCGCAGACGCTCGCCCAGGCCGTCTCGCCGATCGAGACCGCCACGGGCCTGCTCAACAGCGACGGCAGCGTCATGCCCGTCCTCATCTTCCTGACCGATCACAAGGCGGAGACGCTCCGCGGCGTCACCGACGCCGTGAAGGCGTTTGCCGCCGCCCATCCGTCGCCGAAGGCGGCTTTCCGCCTCGCCAGCGGCAACGCGGGCGTGATGGCGGCGACGAACGAGGTCGTCCACGCCGCCGAGATGCCGATCCTGCTCTGGGTCTTCGGCGCGGTCACGGCGCTCTGCCTGTTCACCTTCCGCTCGGTGCGCGCCACGCTCTGCATCGTCGTGCCGCTCGTCGTCACGAGCTATCTCGCCTACGCGCTGATGGTCGCGCTCGGCATCGGTCTGAAGACGTCCACGCTGCCGATCGTCGCGCTCGGCATCGGCATCGGCGTCGATTACGTCATCTACCTCTTCGCCCGCCTGCAATCCGGCCTGCGGCAGGGCGAGTATTTCGAGGAGGCGATGTTCGCGGCGTTCAAGGACACCGGCTCCGCCGTCGTCTTCACCGGCCTCACGCTCGCGATCGGCGTGAGCACGTGGATCTTCTCCGACCTGAAGTTTCAGGCCGACATGGGCGTGCTGCTCACGTTCATGTTTCTGGTCAACATGGTCGGCGCCATCATCCTGCTGCCCGCGATGGCGCGCTGGTTCTGGCGCCACCACACGGGCCGGACGCACGCCCCGTTTCCGGGGCCGGAAAATGCCGGCGGACGCCCGCCCACGACGGGCTCGGCTTCCGGCACGTCGTGAAGGAAACGATCTTCACCACGCCGCTCGACGCGTTGGAGGCGGAGCCGCGCCGTCACCGCGCCTTCGGTGCGCGCGGAAGATTTTCCGCCGGGAGCACGAAGCGCCACGGTTTCGCCGCCCATTCCGGACCCGCATAGTCGACGCCGATCCGGGGCGTGACCTGCACCCGCGGCCTCATCACGCGCACGCCGCGATCCTCGATCCAGAGTCCGCTCGCCGGCGCCGCCGGTTGCGCGTTCAACCGCCGGTCGATCCCGAGCGCCTTCGTCACGCGCCCCGGACCGCGCGCCCCCTCGACGCCGCGGATCAGCACCGCCGCGGGCCGGTCGCGCGGACCGACCACGAGGTTGAGCATCTCGTGGATGCCGTAACAAAGATACACATACCAGACGCCGCCGGGTTCATACATCACCGCCGTCCGCGCCGTCCGGCCCGCGCGCGCATGGCAGGCGAGGTCGTGCTCGCCGTCGTAGGCCTCCGTCTCGGTGATCATGCGCGCCTCGATGCGCCCGCCGGCATGGCGGCGGACGAGAAATTTTCCCAGCAGGGCCCGGGCGTGCGCCGGCGCCGTCCGGGACGCCCATTCTGTCGTTTCCATGATCCGCGTCATGCGCCTGTATTCGAGCCAACCGATCCGTGAACGCAACGCCCGCCTCTCCCTCCGCCCGGCGCAAGGCCGATCTCCGGCTCAGCCTGCGCAACTGCGTGCTCGAGGGTTTCGTCGCGATGCCGATCGTGACGATGGCGCTGCCGGTCAACGTCTACCTCACCGCGCTCGTGACGAAGGGCTGGCCGTTGTCCAAGCCGGCGATCGGCTGGCTGACGGCGATGCCGTTCGTCGCGAACTTCCTCCAGATCTTCCTCGTGCCGGCGCTCCAGCGCTGGCGTCCGCCGAAGCACGTCTGCCTCGCGAGCGAGTCGCTGCACGTCGTCACGTGGGCGACGCTCATCCCGCTGCTGGAGTTCCTCCCGCGACACGATCCGGCGGTCGCGGGGCCGGCGCTGATCGGCTGGTTCCTCGTGTCGAGCGTCTTCAGCGCGCTCAACGGCGTGATGTGGAACTCCTGGATCGAGGAATGGATCCCCGCGCGCCTGCGAGGCAAGTTCTTCGGACGGCGCAACCGGCTGCTGCAGCTCTCCGTGCTGCTCTTTCTCATGACGAGCGGCTGGGTGCTCGCGCAGTGGGATTACAGCGTGCGCGCGTTTCAGGGTGTAATCGCCGGCGCACTCGTGCTGCGGCTGTTCTCGCTGCGCTGGCAATGGCTCAGTCCGACGCGCCCGCACCGGCCGCAGGTCGCGCCGTTGCAGCCGCTGCGCGACCAGATCGCCGTGCTGCGCCGCTCGCGGTCGCTGCTGTGGTTCGTGGCGTTCGGCGCCGTGTGGTCCTTCGCCGCCAACTGCTTCGGGCCGTTCTACCAGGTGTTCATGTTCGAGCAGTTGAATTTCTCGGCGTTCGACGTCGGCCTGCTGTCCACGGTCTCGGCGCTCGGCGGCGCGCTGGCGCTGCCGGCCTGGGGCCGCCTGCTCGACCGCTACGGCAACCGCCCGGTCATGGCCGTTTCCCTCGGGGTCTGGCAGCTGGTCAACCTCGGCTGGTGCTTTCTCACGCCGCACAGCAGCGTGATGGTCTACGCGATCTGGGCGCTCGGCGGCATGACCAGCATGGGGGCCATCGCCAGCGCCGGCTTCGTGCTCGGCCAGTTCACCATCCTGCTGCGGCTGATCCCGCCCGAGGCCAAGAGCCTCGCCATCGGCTTCAACCTCGCCGTCACATCGCTCGCCGCCGCCGTCGCGCCCGTGCTCGGCGGCGAAATCCTCGCCCGGGCGATGGCGCGCTGGCCCGACGCGCTGGCGGTCTATCACGTCTGCTTCGCCGTCCAGCCGGTCATCGCGCTCGCCGGGGCCGTGCTGTTGCTCAAGGTCCGCGAGCCGCGGGCCAGCTCGCTCACGATGGTTCTCGGCGCCATGCGCAACATCCGCACGCTGAGCGGCGTCCTCGGGCTCGATTCCCTCGTCAACTACGTGTTCTACCGCCCGCCCCGCCGCACCGAGTAAGGCCGGGGGCCGCCCCGGCGCCCCCGCCCGTCATCCGTCGCTGCGACCGTGCGCGCTGCGAGAGCGCGCTGCGCTCACACCGGCGGGGTATCGATGCACTGGCCGACAATCGCCACCGGATTGATCTTCCCATCCGGACCGGGCCGCGCCTGCGCGACCTCCGTCGAACAATAGATGCAGCCGTCGGTCGCTCCGGCGCACTCGACCCCCGAGATGCACGGCTCCCCGCATTTTCCGCCCGACGCGGCCATGATCGGCGTCGGTGCGACGATCGTCGTGACCACCGGCGCATACGCGCCCGTCTGGCGCCGCTGCCGTCCGGTGCGACGCGAAGGCGGCACCGCCCGCCGACGTTTCGTCGGCACCTCTTCGACGAGAGCCGTCTTGAACAACCGATCGAGCGCGCGTTCGACATCGCCGATCGTGAGCGCCGTCCCCACCTCGCGGCGTGCCACCGTCAGGACTTCGGCCGCCGATCGGTGGCCATTGCACGCCCGCCAGATTGCGGCCGAAACCGTATTCAATCGGTGAATCTTCAACGAGCGCTCGTCATAAATCACAACTTCTTTGCCGACGGGTTGCGCAATCAGCTTCTCGGACCGCGCTTGAGGATGGATGGGCGTTAGGGTGTGCATCGGGCATCTCTCGTGGCAGACACCGTTTGCGAATGCAACTCCTCAGCTCCGTCCCGGCGATTTTTCACCCCGTGACCGCAAATCCATCGCGTCATCTCCGCTGCTTTTTCGCGTGCCCGGCCGCCATGGCGCCGCCCGCATCCGCGAGTGCAAGCAACCGCGTGGCGACGCTTCCGGCCTCGCCACGCGTCCCCTTCACCGCCCGCGCCTGCCGCAGCGCCAGCGGAATGAAGCGCATCGCGAGCGCCGGGTTGCGCCGCACCGAAACCGTGTTGCCCAGCAATTCCAGCACGGCTTCCGCGGGCGTCAGCGTCCTCCAGCGTCCGCGCCCCGTCTTCGTGAAGCGAACGGCCGCCACCAAACCGACCGGCACCGCCGGACTCGCCCAGTCGCGGGCCCGCTCCGGCGCCAATAGCCGGGCCGGTCGGCCCTCGCTTGCCCGCAGCGACAGGAGCTTCGGATACGCGCGCACCCGCCCGCGGGCATCCACGACCGCATATTCGTCCGACAGGTATTCCGCCCCGGCCTCGACCAGCGCATGCACCAGCGTGCTCTTGCCCGCGAGTGTGCGCCCCGGGATCAGGATCGCCCGCCCCCGCCACGCCACACAACCGGCATGCACAAACGCATGCCGCCGCGCGAAGGCCGCCACCAGCAGATGGATGTGCTGGTCGAACGCTTCGAGAATCTGCTCCAGATCCACCGTGCGTTCCACCCGCCGGATGCTCAGGTAGAGCAGATGAAACCCGCGCAATCCCGGCCGGCTCGACGGCGCCGCCCGGCGGGCCGAGATCAGCACGTCGACGATCTTTCGCCCCGGATCGTTCCGCGACCCCGGCGGCAACCGCTCCCGGATTCGCTCCAGCAGTTCGGGATCGTTCGAACGCACGCCGAAGCGCGCCCCGAAGCACTCGAAACTAAACCAGACGCTCCAGCCAAGCCGGTCCAGCTTGGCCAGGCAGGGCGTCTGCCGCGGCTCCGTCGGACAACCGGCTTCGCCCGGCATCGTCGGACGCTCGCACGGCGCGCCTTCGTCGGACAAAATCGGCGTGGATTTGGACTCGTGAAGCGATCTCATGACCGCACGATGTGAAATCCCCGCCGATGCGAGGCGACTCAAAAAATCCACTCCCGGCCACAGATCGCGCCGCACCCGCCGCCCCCGCGCTGCCGCGCACGCTCGCGCAGCTCTGCGCGTTCGTCCGCTCCGCGCTCCACGGCACGCTGCCCGACCGAGCCGCGCTGCCTCAGACCGAAACCGCTTGGAGCACATTCGGCCACGAAGTCGCGCGCCAGCGCCTCGGGCCCTTCTTGCTGGCCCGCCTGCCGCCCGCCGCGGCGCAGCTGGTGCCTCCCGCCATCGTCGCGAGGTTCGCGCGGAGTCGCGACGTCTATGCCGCTCACGCCACCCGGCAGCTCGCGGAGCTGGATCGTGCGCTCGATTTCCTGGCCGCGGCCGGCGTCTCCGGCCGATGCCTGAAAGGTCCGTTGCTCTCGTCGTGGCTCTACGGCTCGCCCGGCCTGCGTCACGCCTCCGATCTCGACCTGCTCGTGCACGAGTCCGACGTCGGCGCTGCCGACGCCGCCCTGCGCCGCGCCGGCTGCCGGCGCATCCGGCCGGGTTTCGCACTTTCGCCCCGCCAGGACCGCGAATACCGCCGCGCCCACTACGAATTCTCCTACACCGCACCGGGCAGCGGCCTCGAAATCGAACTCGCTTGGCGCCTCGAAGAATTCACGCCGGCCGCGTGGACGCGCCCCGCGGCGTCCGTCCACTGCCACGGGCGCGACTACCCCGTGCCGCCCGCCGATCTGCTCGCGGCCTACCTGTGCACGCATGGCGCCCGCCACGGCTGGTGCCGCTTGTTCTGGCTGCTCGACGTGGCGCTGCTGTTTCGCCGCGAGGACGTGGATTGGGCCGCCGCACTGGCCCTCGCGCGCACCCACGGCGCCGACGCACCGGCGCTGCAGGCGGCCCAGCTCGCCGCTTCGCTTTTCGCGGTCGACCCTCCCGCCGTGCTCCAGCCGGCGAATCCCACCGAGGCACGCCGCACGGCCTCCCTCGCGCGGGAAGCGCTCCGGCAGCTTTCCCTCCGTCCCATCGAGGAAACCACCACGCGCGAATGGATGCGCCAGCTCGTCTACCGACTCCGCCTCGCCCGCGACTGGCCGCGGCGGCGCGAGCTGCTGCGCCCGCATCTGTTGTCGCTCGCCACGTGGGAAACCGTGAGCCTGCCGGATCGCTGGTTTGCGATTTATTACCTGCTGACTCCTCCGCTCTGGATCGTCCGCCGCCTTCGCCTGGCGTGGCGCAGACTCTTCCCGCAGCCACCGCCGCAGAACCCATGAACCGCCCGCTCCATTTCTACACGCTCACCGGCAATCTCCTCGCCGAGCGCACGCTCGAATTTCCGACGTGGGCGCCGGGGCGCACGCAGCGCGCCGTGCGCGAGTCGTTCCAGGTCGGCGGCAAGGGCATCAACGTCGCGAAGATGCTCGCGCGGCTCGGCGCGCCGCACACCGCGCTCTGCTTCACCGGCGGCGCGCCCGGCGCCGAATGCGAGGCCTGGCTGCGCGACCGCGGATTCGCGTTTCACGCGTTTCCGACCGATGCGCCCACGCGCACCGGCACGGTCGTCCGCGGCGCGGCGCAGGCGGAGACGACTTTCCTCGGCTGCGACGCGCTCCCGTCGGCCTCCGCCGTGCAGGCCTGCGCCGATTTCCTCGACGCGCAGCCCGACGGCCGGCTCCTCGCCGTCTGCGGCAGCCTGCCGGGCTGGACAACCGACGCCTTCGCGCCGCTGCGCGCCGCGCTTGCCCGCTGGTCGCGGCGCGGTCCGCTCGCGGCCGACACCTACGGTCCGCCGCTCGCCTGGTTCGCCGCCCAGCCGGTCGCGTTGATCAAGATCAATGCCGACGAATTCGCCGCCTTCGCAGGCCGCGCCGCCGGCGACATGGACCGCGCCCTCGGCGAAGCGCGCGGACGTTTCCCCGTGCAACGCTGGATCGTCACCGACGGTCCCGGCGACGTCTGGTTCTGCGAGGCGGACGCGGCGCCGGCGCGCCTCTCGCCGCCGCCGGTCGTCGAAGTGTCCGCGACCGGTTCCGGCGACGTGCTTTTCGCCTGCGTGCTTGATGCGCTTTTCCGACGCGGCCTGCCGCTCCGGGATGCGGTGGCGACCGCGCTTCCGTTCGCTTCCGCCAACGCCGCGCACCCCGGAATCGCCGAGTTTCCGCTACCCGCTTGATGCTTCCGCACGGCCCGACAATTTCTGCGCACCGACACCAAATTAAGCCTTGCGTTCACCTCTGCCAAACCGCTTTATCAGCGGTTTATTTTTATGAAAGCCACTATCAAGACCCAAGGACAGCAGTTCACTGTCACCGAGGGCGACATCCTGATCGTCAACCGCTATCCGAATACGGAAGCCGGTGCGACCGTTGAGATTAAAGACGTCCTCGCGGCGGGCGAAGGCGCTGATTTCAAGGTGGGCACCCCCATCCTCGCGGGCGCGTCGGTCTCGGCCAAGATCCTCGAGAACAAGCGCGGGGACAAGGTCATCGTTTTCAAGAAAAAGAAGCGCAAGGGCATGGAGCGCAAACGCGGCCATCGCCAGGAGCTTTCCGTCATCAAGATCGAAACCATCAACGCTTAAAGGAGACTCCGCGTCATGGCGCATAAAACAGGTCAGGGAACATCCAGCAACGGTCGCTCGAGTCACTCGAAGCGTCTCGGGATCAAACGTTTTGGCGGTCAGAAAGTGCTGGCGGGCACGATCATCATCCGTCAGCGCGGCACCAAGCTGCACGCCGGCAAGAACGTCGGCACCGGTCGCGATTGGACCCTCTTCGCCGAGAAAGACGGCGTCGTGAAGTTCGACAAGGCCCACCGCAGCGTCGAGATCGTCACGAGCTGAGCGAGCCTCGCCTCCCATTTACGAACGCCGGACATTTTCGTCCGGCGTTTTTTTGTGCCCGGATTCCGCGGTGAACCGGTTCCGGTGGCGCCGTCGTGATGACGACGCCACCGGCAAAGTGATCAATCCGGATCCGGGCCGGGATTACTTCAGGGGCGCGCTGAAGTGCAGGTTCGCGGTGGCGTCGGACTGGCGGACCTGGAGGAGCAGGTCGAGCGCGGCCGGCAGCGCCGCGTTGGCCGGCGCCTTCAACGTATACGCGAAGGTCAACGGCTGCACCGGCGCCTCCGTCCAGGTCCACTCGAGCAGGTCGGTGTCGCCGGGCTGCGGCGCCGTCGCGGCCGCCGCGCCCGATCCGCCACGGTAACTCCAGCCCGCG
>Ga0222421_100295_pt1 | contig 21431 bp, 19 predicted proteins | sample 3A1ome_2_FD_182473 | JGI IMG/M metagenome (GOLD analysis project Ga0222421, IMG submission 182473) | Enriched microbial communities from leaf-cutter ant dump, University of Wisconsin, Madison, United States - 3A150A (version 2) | ecosystem: Environmental > Terrestrial > Nest > Insects nest > Nest... | reverse complement strand
AAGCTGGAGGTGACCGGCAGGCCCAGCGCGCGGGCGGCGGTGACGGCCGAGGAGCCGAGCGGACCCTCGGTCACGACGTGGACGAGATCCGGGGGCGCGGCGCGCCAGCGCCGGCGGAGCGCGCCGGCCGCGGGCAGACCGAGCCGCAGGAGCGGGTAGCCGGGGATCGGCATGCCGGGGAGGGCGATTTCGGCATAGTCGGGGTGGCTCGCGGCCGGGAGCAGGTCGGGCCGGCGCGGCCGGTAGACCGTCACGGAATGGCCCCGGCGGCCGAGCTCGCGGGCGATGTGACCGAACGTCATGGCCACGCCGTTGACCTCGGGCGGGAAGGTTTCGGTGACGATCGCGAGTTTCACGAGAAAGTGCTGGATGCGCTGAGAGAAGAGAGAACTGAGTTTTCGCGGTCAGATTGCCTGTCGCCGGTGCCGGGAATGTGGCGAATGGGTTACGAACAGGTTAAAACGCCTCCGGCCAAAATTTGCGCACTTTCGGGATTGCACCATGGCCGGCGGTTTCTACGGTCGCCCTTTTTCCGCCGAATGCAGTCGCACGGTCCCAAGCGGGTCTACACTCCCCACTCTCTCGAGTTTTGGTTCGATCGATTGTCCGACGACTGGGCCGGGGCTTTCAGCGACACCCAGCTGGAGGAGGGGCGCCGGATCTACCGCGACGGCGAAGTCCGGGAACTGGAGCTGACGAACAAGGATGCGATCATCCACCGCCGCGTGGAAAAGAAGGACGAGTATGCGGTGGTCGAGTGGGGGGCCGACGGCCTGTCCGTGCGCTCGTCCACCACCGATCGCGAACTGGCGCACGCCCTCGCCGTGGCCGGACTCCACGAAATCGAGGAATTGGTGGCCGACGAGATCTCGCCGCTGCCGGGCGATGTGATTCCGGAAGCCGGCGGCGCCCCGGGCAACGGTCACCGTCCTGCCGGCTCGACCAATGGAACCGGAGGCGCCGCGAAATCCCCCCTGCTCGACGGCCCTTCGCGGCAGCTGCTGCTGGTGTTCAAGACGAAGTCGGCCGGACTGACGTTCCAGGCGTTATGGGCCGAGGCGGATGGCAAGACGCGGAATCCCGCGCTCGGCGTGGCGTCGCACGCCAACGGCAACGGCCACGTGACCTCCGGCGAGCGCGCGAAGCTCATCGGTCTGGCCGCCTACGCGCGGAAGGCGCATTTCCACTATCATCAGGAAACGGGACTCTATCTCATGGAGTCGCTGGTCGAAATTCCGAATTTCCTGCGGACGGTGCTGCCGGCCTGGAAAAAGATCTTCGCGGTCGAGCTCGACGACAAGGCGGCGAACCTGCTCAAGGGCACGCGCGCCGTCGAGATCGAGGCCGTGGCCCAGCGGGCGCCGTCGGCGGCCGGCTCGTCCGCTTCCGGCAGCGACGTCGCCGGCCTGGACCTGCGCTGGATCTTCCGCGCCGGCGAACGGTTGCTGACGGACACCGAGGTGAGCGCGCTCCTGAAGAAAGGCGGGGCGCCGGTCCTGCTGCCCAGCCTCGGCATCGTGGCGCTCTCCGGGGAGAAGTGGGAGTCGTTCCGGGCCTGGCGCGACAACGTCTCGGAAACGCATGCCGACGGCACGCTCTCGCCCTATCTGGTGTTTTCGCTCTTCAACGACGCCCGGGTGAAGCTCACGCTTTCGCCGGAGATCGACGCGTGGCGCCAGAGCGTGCTCGCGCCGCCCGCGGAGCCGCCGGCGCTGCCGGAAATCCTCCGGCCCTACCAGCGCCGCGGCGTGGAGTGGATGGCGCATCTCTGCGACGTCGGCTGCCATGGCCTGCTCGCGGACGAGATGGGCCTGGGCAAGACGCTGCAGGTCATCACGCTGCTGGCGACGCGTCCGGTCGGAAACCGGCCGAGCCTGATCGTGTGCCCGGCGAGCGTCGTGCCGGTGTGGCGCGAGGAGATCGCGAAGTTTTATCCGGGGCTCGTTGTCGACGTGCTCAAGAGCGGCCACGATTTCACGTCGCGCTCCGACGCGGTCGTCTGGCTCGCGAGCTACACGCAGCTGCGCAAGCACCGCGAGTTGCTCCCGGCGCACACGTTCGGCTACGCGGTGCTCGACGAAGGGCAGTTCATCAAGAATCCCGACGCGAAGATCACGCAGACCTGCTTCGCGGTCCGGTCGCAGCATCGCATCGTGCTGACGGGCACGCCGCTGGAAAACCGCCAGCTGGACCTGTGGAGCATCTTCCGTTTCCTGCTGCCGGGCCTGCTCGGCTCGCGCTCGACCTTCGAGTCGGCGCTGCTGGCGGACCGGACGGGCACGCTCGAGCGCCTGCGGGCGCAGCTGGCGCCCTTCATCCTCCGCCGCACGAAGAAGGAAGTCGCGCAGGAACTCCCGCCGAAGGTCGAGATGGACCTGCTCTGCCCGCTGACGGACGTGCAGCGCGCCGAATACGCGCGCATCTGCTCCGAAGGCCTCGACCGCCTCGGCGACGACGTCGGCGCGGCGATGCGGGAGAAGTCCTTCGGCTTCCTCGCGCTGCTCACCCGGCTGCGCCAGACCTGCTGCGATCCCGACATGCTGCCCTGGCTCAAGGCGCCGCTGAGCGACTCGGGCAAGATCACGCTGCTGATCGAGAAGCTCGCCGAAGTCGTGAGCAGCGGCCACAAGGTCGTGATCTTCTCGCAGTTCGTGATGCTGCTCGACCGCGTGCGCGAGGCGCTGATCCAGACTTTCCCGGAGCTGCCGCGCTACGAGCTGACGGGCATGACGCTCGACCGGCTGAAGCCCGTGCAGCAGTTCCAGACCGCGCCGGGTGCGGCGGCCATGCTCGTGTCGCTCAAGGCGGCCGGCACCGGCATCACGCTGCACGCGGCGGACTACGTTTTCCTGCTCGACCCGTGGTGGAATCCGGCGGTCGAGGCTCAGGCGGTCGACCGCGTGCATCGCATCGGGCAGACGAACACGGTGTTCGTCTACCGGATGGTCACGGCCGGCACGATCGAGGAACGCATCCAGGCGTTGAAGGCCGACAAGAAGGATCTCTTCGACAAACTGATCGGCGGGCTCGGCGGCGACTTCGACCTGAGCCAGCACTTCAGCTCGCTCCGCGGCCTCGTGCAGCTCACGACGCAGGTGGAGCAGGAGCAGCCGCTGGCATAGCTCGCGCGCGGCGACGCGCGCGGACGAAACAACACGGGAAACGCCTCCGCGCGGGCGCGGCGGAAACGTGTTCGCATCTGCCTGCGGGCGTGTGCTGCGCAGCGCGAAGCGGAAAACGGGACCGGGCTGCGCCGTGAGCCGAACCGTTGTTCGCATCCGCGCATCCGCGCCCGGCGCTGCGCCGCGGGATGGACTGCGTGAATTCGTGGTGTGCGGGCTTGTTTCAGGCCCGGCGGGCGCTACGGTATCCGCCAGCCGTGGAGCCGCCGACCGAACTCATCGCCAAACCCGCCGTCATTCTGCTCGATCTGAACGTGACCTCGCGCGAGGCGGCGCTCCGGGCCCTGCACGCTCCGCTGTCCCGGACGCCTGGCGTGCTCGATGCGGAGCGTTTCCTGCGGGATCTGCAGGAGCGGGTGTGGCTTTCGAGCGTGTGCATCGCGCCCGAGGTGGCGCTGCCGCATGCGCGCACGCTGTCGGTCGAGCGCATCGTCCTGGGCGTGGCGCGGCTGGCGGTGCCGGGCGTGGCGTTCGACGGCGAGCATCCCCACGTGCGGCTGATGTTCATGATCGGGACGCCGAAGCAGTCCGTGGAGGATTACCTCCGCGTGGTGGCGTCGATTTCGCGGCTGTTGAAGACGGACGGGGTGCACGCGGCGCTGCTGGCGGCGCCGGACGAGGCGGCGTTTCGCGCCATCCTGAGCCGCGGCGCCACCGCATGAACGTGGTGCCCACGCTGCCGCGGCCGTTGCTGGAACGGCTGCTCCGGCTCCTGCGCTGGCGTGTCTGGATCCAGGAGAAACTCCAGCCGACGGAGTGGCAGATCACGCTCCTGTGGGCCGCGCTCGCGGGCTTCCTCGGCGCGATGGTGTCGCTGCTGTTCACCGTCCTCACCGAGGGCATCCATAAATTCCTTACCGGTTACGATTCGGGCGTGGTCGAGACGATGCGGATGCTGCCGTGGTGGGCGCGGATCCTCGTGCCGGCGGCGGGCGGGCTGCTGGCGGGGCTGACGCTGCTGCTCGGCAAGCGCATTACGCGCGGCGAGAGCTCGACCGACTACATGGAGGCGATCGTGATCGGCAGCGGCCAGCTGCCGGTGCGCCCGAGCCTGGTGAAGAGCACCGCGGCGCTCTTCTCGATCGGCTCCGGCGGCTCGATCGGCCGCGAAGGCCCGATGGTGCAGCTGGCGGCCGTGATCGCGTCGATGGTCGGGCGCTGGCGGAAATTCTCCCCGCCGCAGCTGCGGCTGCTGGTGGCCTGCGGCGCCTCGGCGGGCATCGCGTCCGCGTATAACGCGCCGATCGCGGGCTCGTTCTTCGTCGCGGAGATCATCCTCGGCACGATCGCGATGGAGAGCCTCGGCCCCCTCGTCGTCTCTGCGGTCGTGGCGGCGCTGACGGTGCGGGTGCTGACGGATGCGCAGCAGCTCTACCGCGTGCCGGCGTTCCAGCTGAACTCGCCGTGGGAAATGCTGCCCTACGTGGTGCTCGGCCTGATCGCGGGCACGATGGCGCCGTGGTTCCTGCGCTCGCTGCGGAAGGCGGAGCGCTGGTTCGTGGCGACCTCGCTGCCGCTGGTCGCGCGGCTGGTGCTCGGCGGCATCATCGTCGGCAACATCGCGATCTTCGTGCCCGAGGTCTGCGGCAACGGCTACTCCGTCGTCGTCGGCATCCTCAACGGCCGCGTCGCGTGGGAGCTGCTGCTCCTGATCCTCGCGGCGAAGTGGCTGGCGACGGCGTCGTCCTTCGGCTCGGGCGCACCGGGCGGCGTGTTCACGCCGACGCTCTTCATGGGCGCGAGCGTGGGGTATCTCTTCGGCACGGCGGTGCACACGGTGTGGCCGGGCGGGGCGGTCGATCCGCAGGCGTTCGCGCTCGTCGGCATGGGCGCGTTCCTCTCCGCGGCGACGTATGCGCCGGTGATGGCCGTCATCCTGCTGTTCGAGATGACGCTGAGCTACGACATCATCCTGCCGCTGATGCTGTGCGCGGTGATCGGCTACTACACGGCGAAGGGCCTGGAGGGACAGTCGCTCTACAGCCAGGCGCTGAAGCGCAAGGCGGCCGAGGTGCCGGCGCCGGTGCTGCCGACGGGCTGCGCGCGGGACCTCATGAAGAGCAATCCCCCGGTGGTGGCGGCGACGGCGCCGTTTGCCGAGATCGCGCGGATGTTCCTCGGCGTCCGGGTGAACAACATCTACGTGATCGGCCCGGACCGGCGCTTCCTCGGCGCGGTCTCGCTCCACGACATCAAGCCCTATCTCGGCGATCCCGATCTCGCCGGCCTCGTGATCGCGAGCGACATCGTGCGCGACGATTTCCCGCACATCGGCCCCGAGGAATCGTTGCAGGACACGCTCGGCGCCTTTCTCGGCCGCAACATCGAGCGCTTGCCGATCGTCGATCCGGACGACGGCAAACTCCTCGGCAGTCTCGCCAAGAACGATCTGCTGCTGGCGCTCATCGAGACGACGAAGTCGACGAAAACCTGAGCCCGCGTCGCGGCGGGGCGGAGCGGCCGCCGGTTGGCCGGTGGGTGGCCCGGCGAGGCGGCTGCGGGGCGCAGCGAAGGCGACCCGCCCGTCCGCGGGCAACGAAGGCGCGCGCCGTCCCGTTCGTCACGGTTTCGTAACCCGGGAACGGGAAAAAGGCGGCCCTTTTGCCCGGTTGTAACATGGCCGCCACGGATTCGTAACATTCGGGGGGCAGGCTGGGGGAGGTTCAACTTCAACCTCCAACCCACAAACGCCTACACCCATGCTACTGAACAAATCGAAATGGCTCGCGCTGCTCGGCGGCGCGTTTCTCCTCGCCGGCTCCGCGCTGGCCCAGGACAGCGGCCCCCTCATCGACCTGCTGGTCAAGAAGGGCATCGTCAACGATCAGGAGGCCGAGGAACTGCGCGCCGATCTGGTCAAGGACTTCGCGTCCAACTCTTCCGCCGGCAAGCTCAACCTCAGCTCCTCGCTGACCGAATTCCGCATCTCCGGCGACGTCCGCGTCCGCTACGAACTGCGCAGCGGCCAGGACAACGCGACCGGCGACAACATCGACCGCGGTCGCTGGCGCTACCGTCTGCGTCCGCTCTTCACCGGCAATCTCGGCAGCCAGTGGTTCTACGGCTTCCGCTTCGAGAACAGCAACGGCAGCCGCTCGTCCAACGTCACCATGGGCGGCGACGGCGGTCCGTGGGGCAAGAGCGACGACGGTCTCTACGTCGGCCAGGTCTATGTCGGCTTCCGGCCGAATTCCGACTGGACGCTCTACGCCGGCCGCATGCCGAATCCGTTCGTCACCACCTCGCTCGTCTGGGACGGCGACATCAATCCCGAAGGCTTCGCGGAGAAGTTCACGCACGAGGCGGGCAAGGTCACCTACTTCGCCAACCTCGGCCAGTTCCTCTACGATTCGGCCAACCCGCAGAACGGCCTCTCGCCCGCCACGAATCGCCAGGACCAATACATGCTCGGCTGGCAGGGCGGCGTGAAGGTGAAGATCGACGAGAAGAACAGCTTCCAGATCGCGCCGACGCTGTATCACTACGTCAACAACGAGCCGACCTCGAAGAACTTCGCGGGCGCGTTCACCGCGTCCAACGCCACCGCGATCAACAACCTCACGGTCGTCGACGTGCCGGTCGAGTTCAACACCGTGCTGCCCAACGGCGCCGCGGGCCGCATCTTCGGCGATCTCGCCTACAACATCGACGGCGAGGATCGCGCCGCCAAATACGGCCGCGCGGATCTCGACAGCGAAGTCTGGGCCTGGCAGCTCGGCGCCCAATACGGCAAGGCCAAGCTCAAGGGCGAGTGGGACGCCAAGGTCTTCTACCAGCAGACCGACCTCTTCTCGCTCGATGCGAACCTCGTCGACTCCGACCTCTTCGACAGCCGCGTCAACACCGAGGGCTTCGTCGCCGGCGTCAACTATCAGCTGAGCGACGCGGTGACCTTCACCGTCACCTACGCCAACGGCAAGACCAAGAACAAGTCCGCCATCTCGCCCGGCGCCGGCGACATCGGCATCTCCACGTTGAAGGGCTTCAGCCTCCTCCAGCTCGATATCGTCGCCAAGTTCTAACGTCTCCCCCAATCTGCCCGGCGCGGTCGCCCCGCGCCCGCGCCGGGCAAACCTTCCTCCCATCATGAATAAAACGTTCCTGTTCCTCGCCGCCGCCCTCGCGGCGACTTCGCTCGCCCGCGCCGACAAGCTCGTCATCAAGGGTTCCGACACGCTCGGCGCCAAGCTCGTCCCGCAGCTCGCCGAGGCCTACAAGGCCGCCAATCCCGGCGTCTCCTTCGAGATCGCCGCCGAAGGTTCCACCACCGGCATCGCCGCCATCATCGACGGCACGGCCCAGATCGGCATGTCCTCCCGCCGCGCCAAGCCCACCGAGCTCTCCGCCGCCCAGGCGAAGGGCGTGAGCATGAAGCCCACGATCGTCGCCTACGACGGCATCGCGGTCATCGTCAACGCCAACAACCCGATCGGCACGCTCACGAAGCGCCAGGTCGAGCAGATCTTCGCCGGCGACATCACCGACTGGTCCGCGGTCGGCGGCACGCCCGGCAAGATCTCGGTCTACACGCGCAACACCTCCTCCGGCACCTATTCCGACTTCAAGGACCTCGCGATGAAGAAGCGCGACTACGCCTCGTCCTCGCAGAAGATGGCCGGCAACGAGCAGATCGCGTCCGAGGTCGGCAAGAATCCCAACGGCATCGGCTACGTGGGCCTCGCCTACGACAACGCGCCCGGCACCAAGGTCGCCTCGATCGAGGGCGCCACGCCGAGCAAGGAGTCCGTGCTCGCGAAGAAGTATCCCTACGCCCGCCCGACGTTCTACTACACGAACGGCGAGCCCGTCGGCGAAGCGGCCAAGTTCGTCGAGTTCACGCTCAGCGACGAAGGCCAGAAGATCGCCTCGCAGGTCGGCTTCGTGCCGGTCCGCTGAACCCGGACCGTCCACACGTTTCCCGTCCGGACGCAAGGCCCGCTTGACGCCGGTTGAGCGGGCCTTCGTCCTAACTGTCTCCCATGTCCTCCCCGAGCACCACCGATGCCCCGGCCGGCTTCGCGATCCAGCGCCGGCGGCTGCGCCTTCTCGGCCTCACGCTCGACGACACGATCCGCGCCTTCTTCGGCGGCAACGCCCTCGTCGCGGTCGTCGTGCTCGCGTTGATCACCGTGTTCCTCTTCCGCGAGGGCTACGGTTTCTTCGGGGAAAACTACCAGAATCTCCGCGTCTACCGGCAGGCGGGCCTGGAATACGTCGACTACATCCGCAGCGAGGAGGCCGACCACACGGCGCTCACGCGCTACCTGTCGGACCTGCGGCTGCGCACGCTCACGCACTACACGCAGCACGAGCATCTGTCGGTCGCCGCGGCCAACGCCCGGCTCGCGGACTTCGACACCTTCGCCGGCAATTTCGGCGACGCGGTCGAGCCGGTCCGCGGCTTCGCCTCCGACCTCACCGAGGTCGCCACCGCGATCAAGACGAAGTTCACCGTCTCCCAGGATCAGGCCGAGGAGCGCCGCCAGCTCCTCGCCGAGGGCAAGCGGGCCGAGGCGGATGCGGTGAAGATCGACCAGGTCGATTTCGGCGCCGAGCTCCAGCCGCTGCTCGGCACGCTGCCGGCGTTCAAGCAGCTCAACCGCGAGTTCATGCACGCCCTGCAGGTCGCGCTCGACGGCGCGCCCGCGATGCCGACGCCGGAGCTCACCGCCCGGCTCGAGCGTTTCAATCATCTCGCCCGCGTCTACCTCGGCGGGCTCCCGCAGACGGAGCACGCGCTTGAGTCGTGGGATTGGAGGAAACCGGTGCCGTTCTGGCATGCGTTCACCACGTTCATCTTCGGCACCGAGTGGATGACGGCGAGTTTCTGGCAGGATTGGTATGGCGTGGTGCCGCTGTTCGTCGGGTCGCTCATGGTCTCGGTGGTCGCCCTCGCGATCGCCGTCCCGCTCGGCGTCGGCGCGGCCATCTACGTCAACCAGCTCGCCTCGTCGACCGAACAGCGGCTGATCAAGCCCTGCATCGAGTTCATCTCGGCGTTTCCCTCGGTCGTGCTCGGTTTCTTCGGCATCGTCTTCCTCGGCGAGCGGCTCCGCGCGCTGTCGCAGGTCGCGTGGCTGTCGTGGGTGCCGGGTTTCCCGATCGCCGAGCGGCTCAACGTCCTCACCGCCGGCTGCCTGCTCGCGCTCATCGCGGTGCCGACGATCTTCACGCTGGCCGAGGACGCGCTCAACAACGTCCCGCGCGCGATGCGCGAGGCGTCGTTCGCCCTCGGGGCGACGCGGCTCCAGACCATCGTCCGCATCACCGTGCCCGCGGGGCTCTCCGGCATCGTCTCCGCCGTCCTCCTCGGCTTCGGCCGCGTGATCGGCGAGACGATGGTCGTGCTGCTCTGCGCCGGCAACCGCATCGCGATCCCGGATTTCTCCGAGGGCCTCGCGGTCTTCACGCAGCCGGTGCACACGATGACCGGCATCATCGCGCAGGAGATGGGCGAGGTCGTGCGCGGCAGCATCCATTACCGGGCGCTGTTCGTCGTCGGCCTCGTCCTCTTCTTCCTCGCCTTGCTGATCAACTACGTCGCGCAGAAAATCGTGACCCGCTACCGGATCTCGATCGGCTGACCGCCCCGCCATGACCGACGCCGCCAATCCCTACGCCCACCGCCCGAGCGCCGCCCGCACCGCGGAGAAATCCCTGCTGTGGATCTTCCGGCTCGCGACCTACGCCGTGCTGCTCTCCGGCGCCGCGGTCTTTTTCAACATCGTCGCGAAGGGCTCGTCGACCGTCTTCCGGACGTCGCCGCCGTTCGTGAACACCGAGTTTCTCCTCGGTGCGCCGGAGTCGCTCTACGTCTTCGACTACAAGGGCGCGCATCACGAGATGGGCGACCGCGAGTTCCGCGCGTTCAAGGCCGCCGAGCAGGTGGCCGACATCCCCGCGGAGAGCTACGTCTACTCCGCCGGCGGCATCTTCCCGTGCATCGTGGGCACGTTGCTCCTCGTCGGCGGCTCGATGACGATCGCGCTGCTCCTCGGCGTCTGCGCCGCGATCTACCTCAACGAATACGCGAAGGAGAGCGCGCGCATCCGCTTCATCCGGCTCGCGATCGTCAACCTCGCCGGCGTGCCGTCGATCGTCTTCGGCCTGTTCGGCTTCGGCATGTTCGTGATCTTCTTCGGGTGGAACGTCTCGCTGCTCTCCGGCTGGTTCACGCTCGCCTTCATGGTGCTGCCGATCGTCATCACCGCCAGCGAGGAGGCGCTGAAGGCCGTGCCGAAGGGGTTCCGCGAGGGCTCGCTCGCGCTCGGCGCCACGAAGTGGCAGACGATCCGGAAAAATGTGCTGCCCTACGCGATGCCCGGCATCCTCACCTCGTCGATCCTCGGCATCGCCCGCGTCGCCGGCGAGACGGCGCCGATCATGTTCACCGCCGCCTACGTCGTCCGCGACAAGCTGCCCTGGGAGGTCGCGAAATGGAGCGACTTCTTCTTCCAGGGCGTGATGGCGCTGCCGTATCACATCTACGTCGTCAGCTCGAAGATTCCCCAGAACGAGTATACCGAGCGCGTGCAATACGGCACCGCCTTCGTCTTCATGCTGCTGGTCGCGGTCATCGCCGCCGGCTCGATCCTTCTCCGCAACAAGCTCCGCAATCGCTATAAATGGTGAAAACCATGACGACCATGGAACCCGCTTTGCCTCCGCACCACGCCGCCCCCGCCACCCAGGCCCTCGCCGTCCCGGACGCCCCCGCCGTGCCGCCCGGAGTCGTGGCCCCCACGATCATCGACGTGGACCGGCTCGATTTCCACTACGGCGCGCACCACGCGCTGCACCAGATCACGCTGAAGATTCCCGACCGGAAGGTCACCGCGTTCATCGGCCCGTCCGGCTGCGGCAAGTCGACCCTGCTGCGCTGCTTCAACCGCATGAACGACCTGATCGACGCCACCCGCGTGAGCGGCGGCTCGATCCGCATCCGCGGCGTGGATATCAACTCGCCCGACGTCGACGTGATCGAGCTGCGCAAGCGCGTGGGCATGGTCTTCCAGAAGTCGAATCCGTTCCCCAAGTCGATTTACGACAACATCGCCTACGGGCTCCGGCTCCACGGCATCAAGGACAAGGCGAAGCTCGACGAGATCGTCGAGAAGTCGCTGCGCGGCGCCGCGCTCTGGGACGAGGTCAAGGACCGGCTGCAGCTCAGCGGCCTCGGCCTCTCCGGCGGCCAGCAGCAGCGGCTCTGCATCGCCCGCGCCATCGCGGTCGAGCCCGAGGTCATCCTCATGGACGAGCCCTGCTCCGCGCTCGACCCGATCGCCACGGCCAAGGTCGAGGAGCTGATCCAGGAGCTGCGCGAGCGCTACACGATCGTGATCGTCACCCACAACATGCAGCAGGCCGCGCGCTGCTCGGACTACACGGCGTTCTTCTACCTCGGAAAGCTCATCGAGTTCAGCGACACGCGCACGCTCTTCATGAACCCGGCCAACGCCCAGACCGAGGCCTACGTCTCCGGCCGTTTCGGCTGAGCCCGCGGGCGCCCGCCGAACTCCGATCCCCGAATTCCGAACTCCGACCATGACCCACTTCACCGAAGAAATGAGCAAGCTGAAGGAAACCCTCCTCGCCATGGCGAGCCATGCGGAATCGTCCGTCGCCCGCTCCATGCGCGCGCTCGTCGAGCGCGACGACGCCCTCGCCCAGCAGGTCATCGACGACGACAACATCCTCGACCAGTTCGAGATCGAGGTCGACGACATCGCCATCCATCTCCTCGCCAAGGCCCCGCTCGCCACCGAGCTCCGCCTGATCACGGTCGCGATGAAGATCTCCCAGAACCTCGAGCGCGTGGGCGACGAGGCCGTCTCGATCGCGCGCCGCTCGCTCGATCTCAGCCGCGAGCCGCAGCTCAAGCCCTACGTCGACCTGCCGCGCATGGCCACGATGTCGCTCGAGATGCTGCGCGACGCGATCACCGCCTTCGTCGAGCGCCAGCCCGACCGGGCCCGCACCGTCATCCCGCGCGACCAGGAGGTCGACGACCTCAACCGCCAGCTCTACCGCGAGCTTTCCAGCTTCATGATCGAGCGCCCGTCCAACATCTCCCGCTGCCTCGCCCTCATGGCGGTGTCGAAGCGGCTGGAGCGGATCGCCGATCACGCCACCAACGTGGCCGAGGAGGTCGTCTATCTCTACGAGGCGCGCGACATCCGGCACACCGCCCCCAAGCAGAATGAAACCGAAAATCCTGATCGTTGACGATGAACCCGACGCACTCGAGGTGCTCGGGTTCAAACTGCGGGAGGCCGGGTTCGCCCTGACCTTCGCCACCGACGGGAGCAAGGCGCTCGCCGCCGTCCGGGCCGAGCGGCCCGACCTGATCGTGCTCGACCTCATGCTGCCGGAGATCGACGGCCTCGAGGTCTGCAAGATCCTGCGCCGCGATCCGGCCACGGTCTCGATCCCGATCCTCATGCTCACGGCCAAGGTGGCCGAGATGGACCGCGTGCTCGGCCTCGAGCTCGGCGCCGACGACTACGTCACCAAGCCCTACAGCCCGCGCGAACTGGTGTTGCGGATACGCAAGCTGCTCAAGCGCACGCAGGGGACCGACGAGGCCGGCGAGCACTTCCGGCTCGGCGTGCTCGAGATCGACGTCCCGCGCCACACCGCGCTGATCGACAACAAGCCCGTGGCGCTCACCGCCACCGAGTTCAACCTCCTCGCCCTCCTCGCCAAGCGCCGCGGCCGCGTGCAGACGCGCGAGCGGCTCCTGCAGGACGTGTGGGGCTACGAGACCGCGATCGACACGCGCACGGTCGACACGCACATGCGCCGCCTGCGCGAGAAGGTCGGCCCCGCCGCCGATTATCTCGAGACGATCCGCGGCGTCGGCTACCGCTTCAAGGCGGAGGCATGAACCGCGCCCGGAATTCCTCCCGCCCGGAGAACCCGGTCTTCGGCCGCCGGCCTTTCCCGGCCGCGCGCCGCGCCGGTTCCGACGCCTCCCGTTCCGTCCCGTGATCACGCTCGTCGTCTTCCTGCTGGTCGCCCTCGCCGCCGCCGTCGTCCTTTGGCTGCGCGCCTGCGGCCGGCTGCGCCGCCTCCGCGAGCGCCAGGCGCGGGAAGTCGCCGACCTGCGCGCCGCGCACGAGGCGGCGCTGCGGCATCACGTCCAGCGCCAGCAGGCGCTGCTCGACAGCATGATCGAGGGGATCGTCGTCCTCGATCCGCAGAACCACGTGATTCTCGCCAACCGCGCCGCCGGGCATTTCTTCGGGTTTGCGCAGCCCGTGACCGGCCGCGCGCTGCTCGAGGCCGTGCGGCATTACGAGGTCGCGGCGCTGGTCGCGCGGCTCGCCGCCGAACCGGCCGTGCTCGGCTACGAGCTCCGGCTCGAGGAGTCGCCGCCCCGTTTCCTGCAGATCAACGCCGTGGCCCTGCACGCGCCCGACGGTGCGCCCGCCGGCGCGGTGCTCGTGTTTCACGATCTCACGCGCGTGCGCGAGCTCGAGGGCGTGCGCCAGGAGTTCGTGGCCAACGTCAGCCACGAGCTGCGCACCCCGCTTTCGCTGATCAAGGGCGCGACGGAGACGCTGATCGACGGCGCCAAGAACGACTCGGTCGCGCTCGACAAGCTCCTCGCGATCATCGAGCGCCACGCCGACCGGCTCACGCTGCTGATCGACGATCTGCTCCTGCTGGCGAAGCTCGATTCCGGCCGCGTCGCGCTGAATCTCCAGCCGGTCCCGCTGCGCGCGGCCGTGCAGGAGGCGATGGACGATCTCGCCCCGCGCGCCGCCGGCCGCGAGATGAAGCTGGAAAACCTGCTGCCCGCCGGCCTGCTCGTGCAGGTCGACCCCGACCGCCTGCGCCAGGTGCTCTCCAATCTCATCGACAACGCGATCAAATACGGCCGCCTGTCCGGCCGCGTCGCCGTCTCCGCCCGCCCGCTCGACAACGGCCGGATCGAAGTCTGCGTGAAGGACGACGGTCCCGGCATCCCGGCCGACGCCCGCGCGCGCGTCTTCGAACGTTTTTACCGGGCCGACAAGGCGCGCTCGCGCGAACAGGGCGGCACCGGCCTCGGTCTGGCGATCGTGAAACACGTCGTGCAGGCGCATGGCGGCGAAGTCCGGGTCGAGAGCGAACCGGGCGAGGGCGCCGCGTTCTTCTTCACGCTGGCGAAGGCGTGAGCGTTTCTCACGCCGGCCTGACGGCGCGGCCTCGGTCGTGAAGTGCCTCCGGAGATCCGGGCGAAAAAGGATTCCGGCGCGAAGCGGGCCGACGGTGCGCCGGGCGCGTGTTTTATCCCCGTCCCATCAGCGGGTCGCGGACGGCGGCGCCCGCGCTTTCGTTTACGCGCCGAGGGCGTGGAGCAGTTTGACGAGCGCCCAGCCGAGCGCGCCGGTAAGCGGCAGGGTGAGCACCCAGGCCCAGACGATGCGGCCGACGAGGCCCCATTTCACGGCGCTGAAGCGCTTCGTGGCCCCGACGCCCATGATCGAGGTGGCGATGACGTGCGTCGTGGAGACGGGCACGCCGATGGTCGAGGCGCCGTGGATGACGATGGCCGCGACCGTCTCGGCCGCGAAGCCGTGCACGGGCTGCAGTTTCACCATCTTGTGGCCCATCGTGCGGATGATCCGCCAGCCGCCGGCCGCGGTGCCCGCGGCCATGGTGAGCGCGCAGGTGAGCATGACCCACCTCGGCACCACGAATTCCGGCGTGCGCAGGAACGTCGCCCACGCCGGCAGATGGTCGAACGCCCCGGAACTCGTGCCGGTGAACAACGCGAGCGCGATGATGCCCATCGTCTTCTGCGCGTCGTTGGAGCCGTGGCTGTAGCCCATGAAACCCGCGCTCACGAGCTGGGCCTTGCCGAAGATCCGGCTGACCAGCCGGGGCGTCGCCCGGCGCAGGATCACGGTGAGCATCCACATCAACAGCGCGCCGCCGATGAAACCGAGCAGCGGCGAGGAGATCATCGGCAGCACGATCTTCGGCCACAGGCCGGCGTGCGCGCCGTGCGCATCGATCACGGACCATTTCAACACGCTCCAGTTGCCCTGGGCCGTGCCGATGGCGGCGCCGCAGAGACCGCCCACGAGCGCGTGGCTGGAGCTCGACGGCAGGCCGAGCCACCAGGTGAACAGGCCCCAGACGATCGCGCTCAACAGCGCGGCCAGCACCGTGGCCATGGTGACGTAATTCGTGTCGACGAGACCCTTGCCGATCGTGGACGCGACGGCCGTGCCCATGAGCGCGCCGAGCAGATTCCAGCCGGCGGCCCAGACGATGGCCTGGCGGGGCGTGAGGACCTTGGTCGAGACGACGGTCGCGATCGCGTTGGCCGTGTCGTGGAAGCCGTTGATGTATTCGAAGACCAGCGCGGCCAGCAGAACGAGCAGGAACAGCGTCATGGAAGAAGAGCCGGCGGTTCAGGAAAGCCGGAAAAGGGAATCCCGGCGGAGGCAGCCCGCCGATACCGTGCCGATGAAGTGCCCAGCCACGGTCAGGCGTGTTTCAGGACGATCTGGAAGACGATGTTGCCGACATTGCGGCAGCGATCGACAGCCTGCTCCACCATCTCGTAAAGTTCCTGCAGGATCATGAGCTCCTTCGCGTCGTAGGGGCCCTGGTAAAGTTCCTTGAGCAGTCCGAGCATGACCTTGTCGGCCTCGCCCTCGGCGTATTGCAGCCGCTCGTTGGCCTCGCGGATCTTTTCCACGTCCGCACCGCCGCGCAGCGCCTTGACCATGAAAACCACGGCGTCGGCCGCGACGATGAGCAGCTCCGCCTGCCGCTGGAACGCCGTGTGCGGCACGCGTCCGGGATAGATCGAGAGGCGCTCGACGATCTTTTCGATCGACTTCGGGATGCGATAAAGGGCGAACGACAACGCCTCGATGTCCTCGCGCTCGAGCGGCGTCACGAACGTGCGGCTCAACTCCTCGGTCATCTGGTGCCGGATGCGCTTCTCCTTGCGCCGCGTCTGCACGAATTCGTCGAGATTGCTCGGCGGGCCGCCCGCGCGCAGCGCCTGCAGGTAGTGGGTCAGCAGGTTGATGCTGTTGCGCGCCTCATCCGCCCCGGCCTCGAGCAGGTCGAAGAACTTATCCTCCTTGCCGAACAGTTTCTTGAGCGAAAACATGCCCGGCCTGAGTAACGCCGGACGCCGGGATTGCGAAACAATTCTCCGGAGCCCGGGAGCGGAAAACGCCCGAAAACCCGGGATTTTGCCCGTCTCGGCGGGCAAAAAAAACGCCTCCGGCGCCGCGGCGGAAGCAATGCATCCGGATGCGGGAGCAGGCTTTTTCCGCTCAGGCTTTTCCGCGCAGGATCGACCAGAGCCGGCCGATCCGTTCGTAGACGGCCGCCGTGCTGCGGCCGAGCGCCTCGGTGTCCCACGTGTAGTCCATCAACCGGAACTCCGGATTGCTCTTCGCCTGAAAGTCGGACGGGCAGGGCACCGGGTTCAATCCGGTCTTGCGCATCAACGCCGTCGCCCGCGGCAGATGCCAGGCGGAGGTGACGAGCGCAAAACGCTCCCGTCCGACGACCGGCGCCAGCTCCCGCGCCTCCTCCTCGGTGTCTCGCGGCAGGTCGAGCCGGATGATGCGCCCCGGGGCGACGCCCAGCGAGACGGCGGCCGCCGCGAGGATGGCGGCGTGGCTGGGATTGTCGCCCGTGCCTCGGCCGCTCACGACCAGCCGCGCATCCGGCAGCGCGCCGAGGAGGCGCACGCCCTCCATGAGCCGAGCCCGGGCGGAATCGCTGAGTTTGTTGATCGCGGAAAGTCCGGCCATGTCGGCATGACCGCCGCCGAGCACGACCACGTAACGGCAGCCGGCGAGTGGCGCCGGGGCCGGCGCGCCGGCTGCGAACTCCGGAATCGGGGGATAAACCGCTTCGAGCGGACGCAGCAGCCAGGTGCCGACGGCCTTGTTGCTGAAGGCGAGGAGCAGGCCGATGCCGAGGGCGATCAAACCGCGGCCGAGCCGGGCGCGCCGCGCGGAGCGGGCGAGAAACCATCCTGCGATCAGCAGGAGGAGGCAGAACGGCAACGGCATGAACCAGAACGCGACGCTCTTTTTCAGCCAGAAGAAAAACATGTCGTCCGCGTGGAGAAAAAATGGGGCGGCCAACGGGATTTGAACCCGCGACCCCAAGATCCACAATCTTGTGCTCTAACCAACTGAGCTATGGCCGCCGTGATGGACCGCGGAAATTCGCGGGTGTGATGCGGCCTGTCAATCCCTTCTTCCCGTCGCGCGAAAGGATCGTGCCGCCGGTGCCGATCGCCGGTAAGCCTTGCCTGGCGGTGGACGGCACCGCACATGGTGCGGTCGAGCGAACCGGTCGGATGCGATGTCCCGATCCGGCTTGCTTCGATGAACGAGAGCATCCGCGCCGTGCGGCGCCGGAAAGGCTGACCACGGATGCGCGGAAAAGCCGGATTCCGGCAGCCGGGCGGAGCGGAAAGTGCGACGGCTCCGCCGCGACTGCGGATCGCGACGAACTCAGTTGGACGGCTGCTGGGCCGGAGCCGGCTGGGCGGCCGCCGGAGTCTCGGCGGCGGGCGTCGCGGCGTGCGACTTCTTCGTGTGCTTCTTGGCGCGATGCTTGGTGTGCGCCTTCTTCGCCTTGGCTTTGGCCGGAGCGGCCTTGGCGTCCGGCTGCGCCGTGGCGGCGGCATCGGCGGGCTGGGCGGCGGGCGCGGCGGCGGCGGGTTCCGTCGGCCGTGTGGGCGCGAAACGGATCGGATCCGTGTCGGCCGGCAGGGCGGCGGGCAGGAAGGCGAGAGCGAGCGTGGCGAGGCAAAGAGAACGTTTCATGAGTTGTCGGAAGTAGGGATGAGCCTGCCTGGGCGGCGGCGGCAATCCGTTTCTGCGCAGCGGAGCGCAGGGCCGATCAGGGAGGGATGTCGGGGACACGGTCGCGCCGCCGGAGTTTCGGCAAAAAAAGACGGCGGCCGTTGCGGGCCGCCGTCGGGTTTCGTGGAAACCGGTGTGGAGGGCTTCCTAGCTGAGAGTCGAAACGTAGGCGGAGGGTGCGCCGAGCATTGCCTCGGAGGTCAGCGGCTTGCTGTCCTCCATCGCGAAGAGGTGCAACAGTGCCCAGACGGTGCCGCCGGCCAGGACCAGGCCGATGAAGAACAGGATCGTGCAGAAGGCTTTGTCCCAGCGCAGGTGCATGAAGTAGAAGATGACGAAGAGGAACTTCACGACCGAGAGGACGACGAGGGCCGTGACGATCAGCGCCTTCGGGAAGGGCAGGCCGATGGCGACGATCTCGACGCCGGTGATGACGGCGAGGAGCATCGCGATCTGCACATACGTCCAGAATTTGCTCTCCTCGGCGTGCGGATCGCCGAGAGGCGCGGGGGAGGCGGAGGCTTGGCTCATTGGGATTCGGAGATCGAAGTTCGGAGGACGGGCGGAGCGGCGGCTCAGAGGTATTCGAGCAGGTAGACGGCCGTGAAGATCACGATCCAGACGATGTCGACGAAGTGCCAGTAGAGGCCCATCGATTCGACATCGACCGCCTGCTTCTCTGTCACGCGGCCGGTGAAGGAGTAGAAATACATCGACGTGAGCCAGATCACGCCGATGAGGACGTGGAGGCCGTGCGTGCCGGTCAGGGTGTAGAAGGTCGTCCCGAGGATGCTGTTTGTGATCGTCAGGTGCTTCTCGTGCACGAAGTGATTGAACTCATACACCTGGCAGCCGAGGAAGATGAGGCCGAAGAAGATCGTGGTCAGGAGCGAGAAACGCATGCTCTTGACGTTGCCCTTCTGGATCGCGTTGACCGCGAGCGCCATCATCAGCGACGACATCAGGAGGATGAAGGTCGAGAAGGAGGTGAGCGGGACGTTGAAGATCTCGACGGGCGACGGATTGCCGGGCGGCGGGTGCAGGCGGTAGATCAGGTGCGTCGAGATCAGCGCGCCGAAGAACATGCAGTCCGAGGCGAGAAACGCCCACATGAGGAGCTTCTTGTTCGGGATGCCCGTCGCGGTCGTCGCGTCGTGGTGATGATCGAGGGTGCCGGTGGCGGCGTTGCTCATGGTATTCGAAGTTCGGAGATCGGAGTGCGGGCGGACGGCGCGGATCAGTGGTGCGCGCGACCGTCGTCGACCGGTTTGCCGTCCGGGCCGAGGTGGAGGTGATAGCCGTCCGCGCCCTCGAGCGACCAGAGGTAGACGCCGGCGAGGAAGACGACCAGGCCGACGAGCGACCACGGCAGGTCGTGGAAGCAGGTGCCGAGGCCGCCGATGAGCGCTCCGATGCTGGCGACGAGCGGGTAGATGGACTGGTGCGGCATGTGGATGCCGCCGTGGGCTTCGTCGGCTTTCACATGCTCGGCCTTTTCCCGTGCGATCTCGGCCGAGTGGCGCTTCTCATACCAGAAGCCGTCGCGGGCGTGGACGGTCGGGATGGCGGAGAAGTTGTATTCCGGCGGCGGGAGGGAATCGACGGCCCACTCGAGCGTGCGTCCGTCCCACGGATCCTGGGAGACCTTTTCGCCCTTGAAATAGGTGTAGAGGACGACGGCGAAATAGACGGCGATGCCGATGCCGAGGATGAAGGCGCCGACGGTCGCGATGAAGTTGGCGGTGTTCCAGCCCATGTTGCCGTCGTAGGTGAACGTGCGGCGGGGCATGCCGTTGAGCCCGAGGAAGTGCATCGGGAAGAACGTGACGTTGAAACCGATGAAGATGACCCAGAACGAGAGCTTGCCCCAGAACTCGGAAACCTTGCGGCCGAAGATGAGCGGGAACCAGTAGTGGATGCCGGCGAGCAGCGCGAAGATCGAGCCGCCGATCAGCACGTAGTGGAAATGCGCGATGACGAAATACGAATCCTGCTGCTGGGCGTCGGCGGGCGCGGCCGAGTGCATGACGCCGGAGAAGCCGCCGATCATGAACATCCAGATGAAGCCAAGGGCGAACATCATCGGCGTGCGCATGCGGAGCTGGCCGCCCCAGATGGTGCCGATCCAGTTGAAGATCTTGACGCCGGTCGGGACGGCGATGGCCATCGTCGCGAGCGAGAAGGCGGCCGTGGCGACGGTGCCGAGGCCGGTGGTGAACATGTGATGGCTCCACACCGCGAAGCCGAGGAAGCCGATGCACGCGCCGGAGAAGACCACGATCGGATAGCCGAAGAGCGGCTTGCGCGAGAACGTCGGCAGGATCTCCGACACGATGCCCATCGCGGGCAGGATGAGGATGTAGACTTCGGGATGGCCGAAGACCCAGAAGAGATGCTGCCAGAGGATCGGCATGCCGCCGTTGGAGACCTCGAAGAAGTTGGTGCCGAACTGGCGGTCCATCATGAGCTCGACCAGCGCGATCGTGATGGCCGGGAAGGAGAGGATGATGAGGAAGGACGTGACGAGCGTCATCCACGTGAAGACCGGCAGGCGCATCATCGTCATGCCCGGCGCGCGCAGGTTGATGATCGTGACGATGAAGTTCAGCGCGGCGGCGATGGAGGCGACGCCGAGGAGCTGCAGACCCATGACCCAGAAGTCGACCGAGTGCTGCGGCGTGAAGGTCTTCGAAGTGAGCGGCGCGTAGCCGAACCAGCCGGCGTTGGGCGCGCCGTCCTTCAGGAACCAGCCGATGTTGATGACGATCGCGCCGGCGACGAACGTCCACAGGGAGAACGCGTTCAACCGCGGGAAGGCGACGTCGCGCGCGCCGATCTGCAGCGGCATGATGATGTTGAAGAAGGCCGAACTGAGCGGCATGACGGCGAGGAAGATCATCGTCGTGCCGTGCATCGTGAACATCGTGTTGTATTGCTGCGCGGTCAGCACGGTGTTGTTGGGCACCGCGAGCTGCAGGCGGATCAGCAGCGCCTCGAAGCCGCCCACGAGGAAGAAGACGACGGCGAACAGTCCGTAGAGGAAGCCGATCTTCTTGTGGTCGACGGTCGTCAGCCAGCTGATGAGGCCGGTCTTGGCGGTCGGGCGCCAGAAGACGAGCGGCTTGGCCGCCGGCTTCGGCTGACCGGTGAGGAAGGAAGATTTAACCGTGGCGTCCATGAGGGAAGGAAGGAGGAGGAAAATGGAAGGGTCGGATGCGGCTTACTTCAGGCTGTGGAGGTAGGCGACGAGCGCCTCGACGTCCTGCGGGGCGAGCTGGATGTGGTTGGCCACGTAGCCGTTCACATACATCTTGTTGCCGGGTTTGACCTCGTCCGGATGGGCGATCCAGCGGCCGAGCTGGTCGGGCGTGTTCTCGAGCAGGCCGGCGGCGATCGTGGTGCGGGC
>Ga0222421_100293_pt1 | contig 21611 bp, 20 predicted proteins | sample 3A1ome_2_FD_182473 | JGI IMG/M metagenome (GOLD analysis project Ga0222421, IMG submission 182473) | Enriched microbial communities from leaf-cutter ant dump, University of Wisconsin, Madison, United States - 3A150A (version 2) | ecosystem: Environmental > Terrestrial > Nest > Insects nest > Nest... | reverse complement strand
CGCCGCGTTCGCCCTGCCACGTGTCGTCGATGTTCACATACGACCAGCCGTGATCGGCCAGGCCGGAGGAAACGAGGACGCGGGCCGAGCGGAGGACCTTGTCGGCGTCGACCGTGTGGGCCCAGGAGTTCCAGCTGTTCCAGCCGAGCGGGGGCGTGAGCGCGATCCTGTCGCCGATCACGATGCGGAAACGCTTCTCGGCCGCGCCGAGGGCGTTCTTCGCACGGAGGACGACGGGATACTCGCCGCGCTGCGCGACGCGGCCGGTGATGCGGCCGGTGGCGGCGTCGAGAGCGAGGCCGGCCGGCAGGCCGTCGGCGGCGTAGGCCATCGGACGCTCGCCGGTGACCGGGATCGTGTAGAGAAACGGCGAGCCGGGCCGCGCACCGAAGAGCGTCGGGCCGTTGATGCGCGGCGTGGCGGGCGGCGGCGGCGTGAGGATCTCGGCGTGGTCGGAGGCCATGGCGGGAGGCATTGACACCAGCGTCAGGCCGGCGGCGAGCGCCGCGGCCAGACGTCGAAGCGAAGAAGAAATGACAGGCATGAGCGGTGGGGGACAAGCGTCGCGGCCGGGCCGGCGTTTCGCGCGAAATAGTCGAAACGTCCTGATCCGGTCGTCGGGCGGGTGGAGTCTACCCTGAGGAAAGAATTGCGACAATGGTCGGGAAAGCCGATTGATGGTCAAAGTGTGAAAGAGCCGACGCCAACCCTGACACCCTTCGAACGCGCGTTTGCCGCCCGGCGCGACGACGGCTTCGCGCAGCTCGGCGCCGGCGTGCTGGCACTGGGCTGCGAGACGCGCACGGTGCCGGCGGATTATCGCTGGGACGGGATGAAGCGCGGCGACGATCCGGCGCACCCGCATGGTGTGTTTCAGGCGACGCTGGACGGCTGGGGTGCCTTCGAGCGCGGCGGACGGCGCTGGACGGTGGGGCCGGGGCAGGCGTTCTTCGCGGTGCTGCCGTCGCGGCACGTCTACTTCCTGCCGCCGGAGAGCGGCCGTTGGAGTTTTTTCTGGTTCAACACCGGACATCCGTGGGTCGTGCAGCGGCTGGCGGCGCTGGCGAAGGCGCATCCGCCGGTGCTGGCGCTGGGCGCGGAGTCGCGGCTGTGGGGACTGAGCCGGTCGTTCTTCGAGCGCGTCTGCCAGCGGCGCTTCGAGGACGCGTTTGCCGAGGAAGGGGCGTTGATCGAGTGGATGCTGGAATTCGAACGGCACCTGCACGAGCAGGCGCATCCGCGCGGCGCGCGGGCGGCGATGCTCGACGAACTGCGCGCCTACACGCTGCAGAACCTGCGCCGGTCGTTCGGGATCGAGGAGTTCGCGCGGCGGCAAGGACGCTCGCGGAGTCATTTCAGCCACGTTTTCAAGGAGGCGACCGGGCTCGCGCCGGCGACGCATGTGCTCGACGTGCGGCTGGCGGAGGCGCGGCGGCTGCTGCGCGCGTCGGAGGCGCCGCTGAAGGAGATCGCGGCGGCGACGGGCTTCGCGGACGCCAATCATTTCTGCAAGGCCTTCCGCCGGCAGTATCACCAAAGTCCCGGCGCGTATCGCCGGCATGTGAGCTGACGGCGGCAATCGCGTTCGCAGTGGAAGACGGATCCCGTGCGCGGAAGCGTAGCGTGCGCGGTGGATGCGACTGCGAATGCCGCGCGGTCGGAGCGCGGCGCCCGGAAGGAAATCAGGGGCCGAACAGCCGGAGAAAATTCCGCTCCACTTGCGCGGCGAGTGCGTCGACGGCGACGCCGCGCCAGCGCGCGAGTCCGGCGTAGGCGGCCGCGAGATTGGCCGGATGATTCACGGGCGAGCCGTCGGACGCGGGCGGAAGCGTGTGCGTCGCGTCGTCGCGCGGCAGCGGCATCGCGGGGGCGTCGGTCTCGACGAGGAGCCGGTCGGCGGGGATCGCCGCGTAGACGGGTTGCAGGCGCGCGGCCCGGCGGGGATCGAGAAAGGATCCGTTGAAGGAGAAATACGCGCCGAGATCGGCGAAACGCTTCACGCTTCCGGCCGGGCCGGCATAGGCGTGCAGCAGAAAACCGCGGGCCGGCCGGGGAGCGCCGGCGAGCGCGGCGGCGAGCGGATCGCAGGCGTCGAGGCAGTGGATCGTGGCGGCGCGGTCGCGTTCCGCGGCGAGGGCGAACTGCCAGAGGAACACCTCGCGTTGCTCGTCGAGCGGGGCACGGCGCAGGCCGGCGAGCCGCGGATCGCCGGGCCGCGCGCGATCGAGCATCCAGCGATCGAGCCCGATCTCTCCGACGCCGGCGTGCGGATGCGCGTCGAGCGCCGCAACCAGCCGTTCCCGCCAGGCGGGCGTGCGGTTGCCGGCGTCCCACGGATGCAGGCCGAAGCTGGGGATCAGGCGGACGGAATCAGCGGACTGCTGCGGTCGGTCGGCGGGCGGGGCGGAAAGCGGCGCAGCGCAGAGCGCGGCGACGTCGGGCCAGTCGGCCTCGTCGGTGCCGTTGACGACCGCGCGGCGGACGCCCGTCGCGGCGAGATCGGCGAGCACGCGGTCGCGATGCGGCGCGAGCCAGGCGCCGTGGAGGTGGTTATGCGCGTCGTAGAGGTTCATGGACGCGGATGCCGCGCGGGGCGAAGCGATCGGCGGCGCGGCGGTTTCATGCGCGACATGCGGCTTTCAACGATGATCCTCGGCGAAGCGCCGGATCGCGGTCCGGACGGCGGCGAGGCCGTTGCGCCGGGTCGGGGAGAGATTGCGCGCCAGGTCGAGCGCGGCCAGCGGGTCGGTGTCGCTGGCGGCGATCTCGGCGGGCGGGGCGCCGTCGTAGAAGTCGCAGAGCAGCTGCACGAGCCCCCGGACGAGCGGTGAATCGGCGTCGGCGCGGAAATGACAGAGGCCCTCGCGCAACTCGGCGACGAGCCAGACGGCGGAGATGCAGCCGCGGACGCGGCGGTCGTCGGTGCGCTCTGCGGCCGGCAGCGGCGGGATGCGGCGCGCGCGGTCGACGACGGCGGCGAGCCGCTCCTGCGGATCGTCGACCAGGGCCAGACCCTCGACCAGCGACTGCTGTTTCTCGGCTAAACTCATGGAAATACGACCCTGCGAAACTGCGGGCTAAAATCCAACCCAACTTTGCCGTTATAGGGTGCAACAGCTGATCTCATCATGATCGATGCCGCGCCCATTCCTCTGCAGGGTTTCACGCTCCCGACGGATTTTCCGTGGCGGGTGCGGTTCATCGCGGCGGTCGACGAACACCTGCGACGGCTGCGGGCGACGGGGCATTTCGTGCCGGCGCGGTTCTTCGGCTACTATTTCCGCGGCAACGTCCCGATGGCGGTGAGCGGCAACTGGACGGTGACCCTCGAGTCGCATCCGCCGATCTCGCAGCTGCCGGAAGTGATCGATTACGTGACGCAGGGGCAGTTCAGCATCGCGAGCGTCGGCCGCGACCGGCTGCCGGACTATGTCCTGATCCACGATCGGCGCGACGGAGCCTGCTGGCTGATGCCGCTGGACGCCGGCCTGCGCTTCGTCGAGGCGGTCGAGCCGGTGATCGAACTGGCGGACAACGGCATCGACGACTGGAAGAATTCCACGCTGCTCTGAGCCGGTCTCCGGCGTCGCCTTCGCCCTGCGCGCAAAAAAGCCGGCGCGCGGGATGGGTGCGTCCCGCGTGCCAGCGCACGCGATCGCGCTTTCGTTTCCTGCCTGCGGTTTGATCGCACCGGTCCGTCGACCGAGTCCGGCGCGCACCGAACGCATCACAGCGACAACGTGAGGATCTCGGTCAGCTCGTCGGGCTGCAGCGGCAGCGGATTGGCCTTCATGCTGTTGGCGCGGCCGGCGGCGTCGACGAGCGCGGGGAAATGCGCGGGCGTGACGCCGCAGGCGGCGAGGCCGGGTATCCCGAGTTCGGAGACGAGATCGCGGACGAAGCGGATGCCGTTGTAGGCGGAGGCGTGGGGCGAGCCGGTGAGGAAACGTGCGACGCTGGCGTAGCGCTGGAGCACGTCGCCGGCCGGCGCGCGCTCGTTGGCGGCGCGGAAGTTGACCTCCATGACCTGCGGCAGCAGCGCCGCGCAGACCGCACCGTGCGGGGCGTCGAACGCGCCGCCGATCGGTCCGGCGAAACCGTGGACGGCGCCGAGTCCGGCGTTGGCGAGCGCGAGCCCGCCGCAGAGGCTGGCAAAGGCCATGTCGAGCCGCGCGGCGGCGTCGCGGCCGTCGTGAAACGCGCGGCGCAGCGCGGTGCCGGCGCGACGCAGGCCCTCGGCGCAAAGCGCATCGGTGAGCGGCTGGGCCCGGCACGACACATAGGGCTCGATCAGCTGCGTCAGAGCGTCGAGCCCGGTGCTGGCGGTGAGCGCGGGCGGCAGGTCCATCGTCAGGTCGGGATCGACGATGGCCAGTCGCGGCAGCATGAGCGGGCTGCGCAGGCTGACCTTCACGCGATGCGCGCGCGAGGCGAGGACGGCGTTGCGCGTCACCTCGGCGCCGGTGCCGGCGGTCGTCGGGATCGCGATGCAGGGAGCGGCGGCATGCGCGAGCGGCTGCGCGCGGCCGACGATCTCGAGATAATCGAGAGGATCGCCCGGATTCGTGAGCAGGGCGGACACGGCCTTGGCTGCGTCGAGCACGCTGCCGCCGCCGAAACCGATGACAATGTCGCAACCGGCGTCGCGGGCGCGGGCGGTCGCGGCGACGATGTCGTCGGTCGTCGGCTCGTGCGCGATCGCGTGGGCGGTGACGGAGAGCTTTTCGGCCGCCAGTCCCTCAAGCAACCGCGCGGCGCGCGCCGGATCGCGTCCGGTCACGACGAAGGCGTGCCGCCCGAAGGCGCGTGCGGCGGGCGCGGCTTCGCGGAGCGTGCCGGAGCCGAAGACGATGCGGTGGGCGAGGCGAATTCGAAGCGCATGCGCGGCGGGTGGCGGAGGATCAGAGCGTGGCGGGGAAGACCGCGGACAGCTTTGTCGCCGTGCGCGGCTCGGCCATCAACGGTGCGACGGTATCGCGCCAGGCGGCGTAGTGTGGCGTCTCGCGATGCGCGGCCTGGTCGGCGGGCGCGCGATAGATTTCGACGAGGATGAAGCGCGTCGGAGCGTCGGCGTGCTGGACCACGTCGAAGCGCAGGCAGCCCGGCTCGCGCAGTGTCGCTCGGGCGTTGGCGAGCGTGGCGGTCTTGAAGGCCTCGATGCCGTCGGGAACGACGCGAACGTGGACGTGGACGATGTGCATGGGGTGAGCGGGGCGGCGCGACGCCTCCCATCCGAACCCTCCGTTCCCGCCAACGCAAACGACAAACCATCATCCGCAGCCAACGCCGTGCCGGACAATCGCTCCGCCGCGAATCCGGCTGTCGGTCGCGGGCTGACTTCGTCGCGGATCATGCCGCCCAAGGGCATGATTCTCCGCGTGCACCGTCCGCGTTTTCGTTTGCCGCGTTCGCGGCTCGTTTGTGCGGCGCGTGCCTTAAGGACGATGGCAGGTCCGATGTCATGCCGTGGAGGTTGAGATCATGCCATGGAAAGCGTCATTTAATAAATGACGCTTTCTGCGGGGGCGAAATCGATGATCCGGCGGTGCAGGGGGAAGCGGCTGACGACGATGACGGCAGGATGGCGCAGGAGCAGGCGGGACAGGGCTTCGTGCATCCAAGGTTGGGATGCGGCGCGAGGGACGAGGCGCGGAAGCTCGGTGCGGCGGAGGCGTCCGGCGTCACGCCGCGACGAGCGACGGGAGCGGCACGTCGAGGGTGGCGGCGATGGCGCGGAGGAGTTCCGCTTCGGCGACGAGGATCCGCCCATCCGCACCGACGACCTCCGCCGCGGCGACGAGGGTGCGCTGCTTGATCGGCAGGCTCGCGGTGGCGAGCTTGTCGAGGGCGGCGTCGAGCGCGGCGGGCGAGGCGTCGGCCTCGGGGAGAAACGCGAGCGCGGGCGCGATCAGCTTGAGCTGGGCGGCGCCGGCGGCGAAGGCGGCGTGGGCGTCGAGGTCGACGTTGCTCGCGGCGTGGGCGAGGGCGGAGAGGACGACGGCGATCTCGGAGACGACGGCGTTGAAGGAGTAGATCTGCACGACTGCGGCCGACGGGGCGCGGCCGAGGGCGAGCGAGCGTGTGAGGAGTTTTTGCAGCGCGAACTCGAAGGTGCTCACGCGGCCGTCGGCGTGGACGAGTTCGTCGAGCGTGTCGAGGAACGGCGCGAGCGCGGAGGGCGGCAGCTGGCGGAGGGCGGGCAGCGCGAGCTGGACGAGCGGGAGCCGGTGCGCGGGCGTGAGCGTGAGGACGAGCGGGTCGAATTCGTCGACGAGCCGGCGGGCGTCGGCGCCGGCGCGGGCGGCGACGATCTCGCGCTGCCTCCGGCGGAGATCGGGTGTGCCGGCGTCGAGCAGCAAGGCGTAGAGCAGGGCGGCCGCCTCGGACGGCGTGCGGGTGGCGGCGCGCAGCCGCGCGGGCGTGGCGTCGAGCAGCAGCTGGGCGTTGGCCACCGCGTCGGCCGGGATCGTGCCGGCGGCGGCGAGAAACGAGGTCCCGCTTGCGCCGGCCGGTGGCGCGTTTTTCGGCGGCGGAGGCGCCGGCCGGACGGCGCCCGGCGCGAAGCCGGCGGTCTGGAACGATTCGCGGGCGATGTCGACGACCTCGGGCGGCGCGAAGAATTTCCCGTCGAACCGCGGGTCGAGGGCGCGGATCCGCTCGTCGAGCGGCGGATGCGTGGCCCACAGGCCGGTGAAGCCGGAGCGGAAGCTCTGCGCGAAGAAGAAGTGGCCGATCGCGGCGGCCTTGCTCGTCTGCAACGACGAACCGAGCGCGTAGCCGCCGATCTTCTTCAGGGCGCCGGTGAGGCCGCCGGGATTGCGGGTGAACTGCACGCCCGAGGCGTCGGCGAGAAACTCGCGCTGCCGCGACACGGCCGCCTGGATCAGCCGGCCGAAGAAGTAGCCGACGTAGCCGATGATGAGCAGCGCGAGGCCGGCGAGCGCGATGACGACGACGATACCGCCGCCGTTCTTGCCGTTGCGCGAGGAGCTGAAACGCGCGCCGCGGAGCGACCAGAGCACGCCGCGGCCGGCGAGGCCGAGGACAAGGATGCCGAAAACGACGGCGGTGATGCGGAGGTTGAGCCGCATGTCGCCGTTGAGGATGTGGCTGAACTCGTGGGCGACGACGCCCTGCAGTTCGTCGCGGGTGAGCTTCTCCATCGTGCCGCGCGTGACGGCGACGACGGCGTCGCTCGTGGTGAGGCCGGCCGCGAAGGCGTTGATGGCGGGCTCGTCGGGCAGGAGGTAGACGGCGGGCATCGGCACGCCCGAGGCGATGGCCATCTCCTCGACGACATTGAGGAGCCGCCGCTCGGCGAGATCGGTGGTGTGCGGATCGATGCGCCGGCCGCCGACGCTGGCGGCGACGGCGGAGCCGCCGGCGGAAAACTGGCTCCATTTGGCGAGCGAGGCGAGGCCGACGATCGCGAGCGTGCCGGCTGCCACGCCGGCGAACAGGCCCGGCTGCCAGAGCGCCGGTGCGGCCGCGACGTAGCGGTCGTCGTCGGAGTAACGGCGTTCGTCGCGCTCGCCGCCGAGGAAACCCTGAATCAGCAGCGCGGCGCCATAGGTGGCGGCGATGGTGCCGAGGACGGCGAGGACGAAGAGCGCGACGAGTCGCGACGTGCGTTTCCGGGCGCGGGCCTGGGCTTCGAAGAAATCCATGGACGGTCAGCGCCGGCGCGGGCCGTCCGGCGCGGCGCGCGGGCTCATTTCACGAACTGCAGCGTCAACGGATAATGGTAGGCGCCGCCCTCGGACGCCTTGATCGCGGCGATGATCGCGAGGACCAGCGAGGCGAGGCCGAGGAGGGCGAGCAACGGTCCGCCGATCGCGATCAGCAGGAGCGGAAGGCAGCAGAGCCCGTAGAGGAGCACCGAGAGGTGGAAGTTCAGCGCCTCGCGGGCGTTGGCGGTCACGTAGTCGGACTCGCCCCGCATCGCGAAGTAGACGATCAGCGGCAGCACGAGGCCGGTGCCGAGGAGCGCCGACACATGGCAGAGGATGCTCCAGATCTTGTCGCTGCCGCGCGGCGCCGGCGGCACGGGGGTGGGCGGGTTGTCCATGGGCGGGGAGGCGCGGCCTCAGGTGAACTGGACCTTGGGGGCGTTGCGCTCGGCGGCGTCCTCGATCTTGAACAGCTCGGCGGGCAGGAAGCCGAAGATCCCGGCGAAGATCACGCTGGGGAACGTCTCCCGCGCCGTATTGTAAGTCTGGACACTGTCGTTGTAGGCCTGGCGGGCGAAGGCGACCTTGTTCTCGGTCGATGTCAGCTCCTCGGTGAGCGCGAGCATGTTCTGGTTGGCCTTGAGGTCCGGATACTGCTCGGACACGACCAGCAGGCGAGAGAGCGCGCCGCCCAGCCCGGCCTCGGCGGCCGCGAGGTTCTTCACCGCGCCGCCGTCGGCGGGATTGGCGGCGGCGGCCTGGGCGGCGCCGGCGGCGATGTTGCGGGCCTTGATGACGGCCTCGAGCGTCTCGCGCTCGTGCTTGAGATAGCCCTTGGCGGTCTCGACCAGATTCGGGATCAGGTCGTAGCGGCGTTTGAGCTGGACGTCGATCTGCGCGAAGGCGTTCTTGAAACGGTTGCGGAGCGCGACGAGGGAGTTGTAGATGCCGACGACCCAGAGGCCGAGGATCACGACGAAGGCGGCGAGGACGCCGAGGACGATAAGCGCGGTGGTCATGGTGAATGGTGAAACTGCCGGGAAAGGAACGCGGCCCAGTCTGGTCCGCCGGCGGCCGGGCGCGAGCCGGAACTCGCTACAACGCGGTTGATTGTTTCCGCGGCGCATCGCAAGTTACGCCGCTCGCATGCGTATCCGCACCCTCTTCGCCCTCGTCCTTGCCGCCGCGGTCGCGGCGCGCGCGCAGGAGGCGCTCAATCCCCCGTCGCCGTTCGTGGCGCTGCCGGCGGCGTCGTCGCCCGGCGGATCGATGGTGACGCTGGCGGCCGCGCAGCGGGCGCAGGAGCTCGGCTTTCCCTCGGCGGCGGCGGAGCTTTACGCGCAGCTGCTCGCGGAGCCCGGCGGCGACCGCGCCGCGGCCGCGCTCGGGCTCGTCACGGCGCTGCTGGACGACGGCCGCACGGCGGAGGCGCGGCAGGCGCTCGATGCGCAGGTCGGCCTGCGCGACTCGGCCTGGCACCTGCGCGCGGGACTTGTGGCGATCCAGCAGCGGCAGACGCCCGCGGCCAGGACCGAGGCGGCGGCGGTCCGCGAAGCCGACCTGGGCGCGGGCGATCGCGGCTGGTGGTTCTACCTGCAGGGCCTGATTGCGGACGCCGACGGCGACGGCGCGAAGGCGAAGGACTATTTCGGCCAGGCGGAGGCGGCCGCGACCTCGGCGCCGGCGCGGGCGCGCTTCCTCCTGAAGCGCGAGCAGGCGCGGCTGCGCACCGGCCCGGCGAGCGAGGCGGACGCGGAGCGGCAGAAGAAGAATCTCGAACAGTATCAGGGGCGCAAAGTCGGTTACGACATCGCCCGCACCTACGCCGTGACGCTCGATGCGCTCGGCCGGAAGAACGAGGCCGTCTCCATCCTGCAACGCCAGCTCGTCGGCCTGCCGCCCGAGGAGCGCGCCGAGCTCGACGAGATGCGCCTGCTGCTCGGGCTGATCGCCGGCGCGGAGACCGGCGCGGGCCGCAACGCCCTCGAGCAGCTGCTCGACCACGGCGAGGACCGCGACAAGCAGCGGATCGCGCTGCAGCTGCTCGCCCGCGCCTCGACGCGCGACCCGCAGCGGGCCGGCTTCCGCAAGCGGCTCGACGAACTCATCGCCGCGGCGCCGGCGCATCCGATCCTCGAGGACTTGCTGCTCTTCCGCGCCCAGGTGGCGCTGCAGACCAAGACCCTCGACGGGTATTCGCAGGCCGAGGACGACGCGCGCGCGCTGCTGGCGAAGTTTCCCGGCTCGCCGCTCAAGCCGCACGCGTTCGGCGTGCTGACGCAGTCGGCCTGGGAGCAGCGCCGCTACCGGACGGCCGCCGACAACGCCGCCAAGGCGCGCGCCGAGCTGGCGGGCGGTCCGGAGCACGCGGCGCTCGGCGTCCTGGTGGCCGAGGCGTGGTTCCGCGCCCGCGACTTCCGCGCGGCGGCCGACGCCTATGCGGCGGCCGTGCGCGAGGTGCCGGCGGGCGTGACGCCGGGGGAGTTGATGTTCCAGCGCGTGGAAGCGGAGATCGAGGCAGACTCGCCGGCCGGCGCGGCCCGCGTGCTCGACGAGCTGGCGCGCGACCCCGGCTTCGATCCGGTCAACCGCTGGCAGGCGGAATGGAATCTCGCGCGGACGCTGCAGGCCCGCGGTCAGACCGCCGACGCCTATGCGCGGGTGAAGGCGCTGCTCGCGGCGGAGCGCGCCGGCGGCGGCGCGGCGGCGCTGCCCGTCGAGCTGCGCGCGCGGATGGCCTGGCTGCAGGCACGGCTGGCGTGGGAGGTCGGCCGGCCGGAGGAGACGCTGACGATCGTCGACGGCCTGGCGGCGGCGCTGGCGGGCGCGACGCCGGCGCTGCGCAGCGACATCGCCAGCGCGGGCGAGCTGCTGCGCGCGGAGGCGAACTTCGCGCTGGACCGCGAGGCGGCGGCGCTGGACGGGTTGAAGAAGCTGCGCGCGGACTTCCCGCGGACGGACGCGGGCGTGTATTCCTACTTCGTCGAGGCGGACCATTACGCCAGGCAGGACAAGACGGTCGAGGCGCAGCAGCTGCTCACGAAGGTGGCGGACGATTTTCCGGAGAGCCCGTATGCGCCATATGCGCTGTTCCAGGCGGCGCTGCAGGCGGAGCGGCGCGGGCAGGACTCGAATTTCATCGAGGCGAACAAGCTGATCGAGGCGCTCGTCAACAAATACCCGGACAACCCGCTCGTCTTCGCGGCGCGGCTGCGGCAGGGCGACCTGCTGCGCAAGCTGAACCAGTATCCGCAGGCGCAGCGCGCCTACGAGGACCTGGTCAACAAGTATCCGCAACGCGAGGACGTCGCCCTCGCGCAGCTCGCGCTGGCCGAGTGCCACAACGCGCAGTCGACAAGCGAGCCCGCGCACGCGGAGAGCGCGCTGGTGCTGTTCGAGCACGTGCGCGACCGGATCGACGCGCCGCTCGACGCGCGCGTCGAGGCGGGCTACAACCTCGGCCGGCTGCAGGCGCGCCTCGGCCGGCCGGCGAAGGCGGAGGCGGTCTGGTGGCGGGATGTCGTGACGGCGTTCCTGCTGGACGAGGCGGTCGCGCCGCAGCTCGGGCAGAAGGGCCGCTATTGGATGACGCGCACGCTGCTCGAACTCGGCGCGCTCTACGAGCAGCAGGAGAAGCTCGAGCAGGCGAAGGAGGCGTGGCTGCTGATCCTGAGGACGAAGCTGCCGGGCGAGTCGCTGGCCCGGGCGCGGCTGGCGCGCTTCGGCCTGCCGGAGGCGAAACCGTGAGCGGCCGGGCGCGGAACCGGGCACTTCCGGCGCGCCGCGTTTTCCATTTATTCGTGAACCGTCCTGTGAATTAGTGGTTTTCCGATCATGTCTGTTTTCGACTTCAGTCTTTTCGCCAAGGGCGGCCCGATGATGTGGGTGCTGCTCGGGCTCGGCCTGTTCGCGCTGATGCTGTTCGTGGAGCGGACGCTGTATCTGCACCGCGGCCAGATCCGGTCCACGGCCTTCCTCGGCGGCATCAAGAACATCCTCGCCAAGCGGCGCATCGTCGAGGCGCTCACGGTCTGCGAGGAGACGCCCGGGCCCGTGGCCGCGGTGGTGAAGGCCGCGCTCATGCATGCGGACGACGATGCGGACACGATGCGGTTTCACGTGCAGGAGGCGGCGGTCGTCGAACTGCCGGCGCTCGAGCGCCGGCTCGGCAGCCTCGCGGCGATCGCGCAGGTGGCGCCGCTCGTCGGCCTGCTCGGCACCGTGCTCGGGATGGTGACGACGTTCCTCGCATTCGAGAAGGACTACATGTCGGCGACTGCGCTGGCGCACGGCATGTGGCAGGCGCTGCTTGCCACGGCGGGCAGCCTGATGCTCGCGATCCCGGCGCACCTGGCGCATCATTTCCTCAGCGGCCGCGTCCGCGCCATCGTGCGCGACGTGGAATGGGCGGGCAACGAGATCATGAAATACCTGCTCACCGAGTATCGGGGCGCGGGGCCGGCCAGCGGCGGACCGGCGGAGGAGCGGAGCGCATCCGGCGTCGTAAAATCATGATTACGCGACCGCTCGACCTGGCTTCGAAACTGTCGCCGCCGCCGCGGAGCTTCGACGGGCTGTTTTTCGTCAACGCGGGCCTGCTCGTGGTGTTTTTCGCGCTGTTCGGGTCGCGTTTCGTGCTGGCGCCGGGCCTGGGGGTGGATTTCCGCCTGCCCGAGATGCCGGGTGCGCTCGCGGGGGCGGCGACGACCGACCGCGTGATCAGCGTGCTGCCGTCGGGGCAGATCTTCGCCGACGGACTGCTCAACATGGCGCAGCTGCGCGAGTGGCTGAAAGTCGAGGCGAAGAAATCGAAACAGCCGTCGCTGCTCGTGCGGGCGGGTGCCGGCGTGCCGGTGTCGCAGCTCGCGGACATCGTGAGCGCGGCCCGCGAGGCCGGGTTCGTGCGCGTGGTGCTCGGGGCCGAGGAGCGCGCGGCGGGCGGCGCGGGCGGAACTCGTTGACGTGAAACTTCCGGAAAGAGGCTGGCGCAGCTGGGGCCTGTCGGCGGCGATCGCCGTGCCGGTGCTCGTGCTGGTGCTGGTGTTGTTCCGCGCTCCGGCGACGCATCCGCAAACGGCCGCTCCGGCGAAACCGGCACCGGTCGGGCTCGCCCGGCTGGGCGAGGACGGGGCGGGCAGCCTGCTCAAGGAGGAGGCGACGTTTGGCGATCCGACGCCGCTGTTCCTGCCCACGCCGTGGAATGCGACGGAGAACGCCCTGCCCGCGGAGGCGCGGCGCGAGCCGGGCCGGGCCTTTCCGAATTACGAGCCGAAGCTGCGTTTCGCGGAAGCCGAGCTGGATCTGCATCTTCCTGCAGTCGTGCGAATTCCGGATGTGCCGGCCGACGCGTTCCTGTCGGACAAGCCGGGGCGGCCGTTTCTCGGCTTCGGCCAGACGGACCGCCGCGTGAAGGCGCTGGCGGCGCGGGGCGCGTTCGTCGAGATCACGGCGGCGGGCGACGGGGCGCGACTGCTGGCGGAGGCGCTGCTGGAGGCGAAACCGCCGGGCGAGGGGAGCTGGCAGCCGCTGGAATTCCTCGTGGCGATCGATGCGGGCGGAATTGTTCGACCGCCGGTCTTGACTGAGAGTTCAAGAGTCGCTGAGGTGGATGACTATTTCGAGAGTTACCTCCGGACGGGCCTCCGGATCGGGTCGCGCCTTCGCCCCGGTTTTTATCGCATCTGCATCGGCCCTTAGTTTTTGAAGGAAAGAGCATGTTTTCTGTTGACGGTTATTTTCGCGGCCTGCACGTTCTTCGCTCTTTTTCGTTTTTTGATCCCTCCCTCGGTCTGCCCAGATAGCTCAGTTGGCAGAGCACGTCCTTGGTAAGGACGAGGTCGCCGGTTCGAATCCGGTTCTGGGCTCCAGGGTCAAACGTCGCGCGACTTCCGCGACGTTAAAATAGAGGTCAAAACTTCACATCTAACTCAAACGTCTCCCAACTCCCATGGCTAAAGGCACATTCGAACGCACGAAACCGCACGTCAACGTCGGCACGATCGGCCACGTCGATCACGGTAAAACCACGCTGACCACGGCGATCCTCGCCTGCCAGGCTCGCAAGGGTCTGGCCGAGGTGAAGACTTACGCCGACATCGCAAAGGGCGGCACCGTGCGCGACGCTTCGAAGATCGTCACGATCTCCGTCGCCCACGTGGAATATCAGACCGAGAAGCGTCACTACGCTCACGTCGACTGCCCCGGCCACGCCGACTTCGTCAAGAACATGATCACGGGCGCGGCCCAGATGGACGGCGCGATCCTCGTCGTCTCCGCCGCCGACGGTCCGATGCCGCAGACCCGCGAGCACATCCTTCTCGCCCGCCAGGTCGGCGTGCCGAAGATCGTGGTGTTCCTCAACAAGGTCGACCTCATCGACGACCCCGAGCTGCTCGACCTCGTCGAGATGGAAATCCGCGAGCTCCTCTCCAAGTATCAGTTCCCGGGTGACACCGCCACGATCGTCCGTGGTTCCGCCACCGCCGCGCTCGAGGGCAAGCCCGAGGGCGAGAAGGCGATCGCCGAGCTGATGGCCGCCATCGACACCGACATCCCGGAGCCGCAGCGCGAGAACGACAAGCCCTTCCTGATGTCCGTCGAGGACGTCTTCTCGATCACCGGCCGCGGCACCGTCGCCACCGGTCGTATCGAGCGCGGCGTCGTCAAGGTGAATGACACGGTCGAGATCGTCGGCCTGAAGGACACCGTGACCTCCGTCGTGACCGGCATCGAGATGTTCCGCAAGCTGCTCGACAGCGGCCAAGCGGGCGACAACGTCGGCATCCTCCTGCGCGGCATCGAAAAGGACGGCATCGAGCGCGGTCAGGTCCTCGCGGCTCCGAAGTCCATCACCCCGCACAAGAAGGCCAAGGCCGAGATCTACGTCCTCTCGAAGGACGAGGGTGGCCGCCACACGCCGTTCTTCAACGGTTATCGCCCCCAGTTCTACTTCCGCACGACGGACGTGACGGGCGTCGTCAATCTGCCCAAGGGCGTCGAGATGATCATGCCCGGTGACAACATCACCGTCGACATCGAGCTGATCTCCCCGATCGCCATGGAGAAGACCCAGAAGTTCGCCATCCGCGAAGGCGGCCGCACCATCGGTGCCGGTCGTATCACGGAGATCGTCGAGTAAGTCTCGCTCCATTCAATTCCGACCTCGCCGAGGCCTCGTTTCGGGGCCTCGGCTGCGTCGTCTAAGCAAGTCTTTCCCACAGGCGTGTAGCTCAATTGGTAGAGTAGCGGTCTCCAAAACCGTTGGTTGGGGGTTCGATTCCCTCCGCGCCTGCCAAATTTACCGATCATGAAAAACCCGTTCCGGTCCGTGCGCATTTTCGCCATCGAAATCGCCGATGAGCTCAAGAAGGCCTCGTGGCCGACCATGCCCGAGCTGCGCGATTCGACCATCGTGGTCGTCGCGGCCGCGGTCATCCTCGGTGTTTTCACCAGCATCAGCGACTTCTCGCTCTACCAGTTCGTGGATCTCTTCACGAAGATGGTCAGCTAACGCCCGCCGCCACATGCCCGCTCCAACGACCGCGCCCGCCGGCGCCCAGTGGTTCGCCCTTCACACGCTCTCCGGCCAGGAGAACAAGGTGAAGAACTACATCGAAAAGTTCAAAAAGGCCGAGGAACTCGACGACGCCATCTTCGAGGTCCTGCTGCCGACGGAGGTCGTTTCGGAAGTCAAGAACGGCAAGAAGAGCACGAAGACCCGCAAGCTTTACCCGGGCTACGTCTTCATCCAGATGCGTCTCTACGGTGAGGACGGAAAGGTCATCAACAAGCCGTGGTATTTCGTGAAGGAAGTCGCCGGCGTCATCGGCTTCGTGGGCGGCGATCGTCCCGCGGCGCTGAAGCAGTCCGATGTCGACGAGATCCACGCCCGCATCGAGGCGGCCAACGGCAAGGAAGTGCCGAAGGTCCAGTATACCGTGGGCGAAGAGGTCAAGATCACCGACGGCGCCTTCGCCAGCCTGACCGGCCGGATCGACGAGATCGATCCCGAACGCGGCAAGCTCAAGATCTCCGTCTCCATCTTCGGCCGGTTCACCCCGGTCGAGCTCGAATACTGGCAGGTCCAGCGCAGCTCCGAGTAATCCCTCCCTTTTAGAGTTTGGATTTTGGATTTTCGATTCCGGCACGCCTCTAGCCCTCGCGAAGTCCCCCAAATCCAAAATCGTAAATCCAAAATCGAAAATCCCTCCGTATGGCCAAGAAAATCCAAGGCTACATCCGCCTCCAACTTCCCGCCGGTGCCGCGAATCCCGCGCCCCCGGTCGGTCCTGCGCTCGGTGCCCAGGGCGTCAACATCATGGCGTTCTGCAAGGACTTCAACGCCCGCACCAAGGATCAGAACGGCATGATCCTGCCGGTCGTGATCACGGTCTACACCGACAAGAGCTTCACCTTCATCCTCAAGTCGCCCCCGGCGTCGGTCCTCCTCAAGAAGGCCGCCAACATCGCCTCCGGCTCGGCCAAGCCCAACCAGGACAAGGTCGGCAAGGTCACGAAGAAGCAGTGCGCCGAGATCTGGAAGATCAAGAAGGCCGACATGAATGCCAAGGACGAAGCCGCCGGCATCAAGATCATCGCCGGCACCGCCCGCAACATGGGCATCGACGTCATCGACTGATCATTTTTAGCGGGAGCCGGCCCACGCCGCGATTCATCGCGACGGTGGGTCGTTTTCCGTCCCAACCCAACTCACCGCGGGAGTCCGCAAGACGTTCGCACCGCAAGGAGTCATCAATGGCAAAAAAGCACAGCAAACGCTACAACAGCGCCATCAAGGTCGCTGATCTCACCAAGGATTATCCTCTGGCCGAAGCCGTGGAAGTCCTCTCGAAGTTCCCGAAGACCAAGTTCGATGAGACCATCGAGCTGTCGTTCCGCCTCGGCGTGGACGCCACGTCCGGCGAACAAAACGTCCGCGGCACCACGCCGTTGCCCAACGGCTCCGGCAAGAAGGTCCGCGTCATCGTCTTCACCGACGACGCCGACAAGGCGATCGCTGCCGGCGCGGACACCGCCGGTCTCGACGACCTCATGGCCAAGATCAACGGCGGATGGCTCGACTTCGACGTCGCCATCGCGACGACCGAGGCCATGAAGAAGGTCCGCACGCTCGCCCGCGTCCTCGGCCCCAAGGGCCTGATGCCGAACCCGAAGTCCGGCACCGTGACCGACGACATCCCCGCCGGCATCAAGGCCGTCAAGGCCGGCCGCGTGGAGTTCAAGATGGACAAGACCGCCAACATCGGCGTCGGCGTCGGCAAGCGTTCCTTCACGAACGCCCAGATCCTCGAGAACGTGCAGTCCGTCGTGGAGGCCGTGGGCAAGGCCAAGCCCGCCACGTTCAAGGGCGGCCAGTTCATCAAAGGCATCACCCTCTCGTCGAGCATGAGCCCGGCGGTGAAGATCGCCTCCACCGAATTCAGCAAATACTAAGGAGTCACGACCATGAGAGCCGAAAAAAATTACCTGATCGCCGAGGTCGAGACGCACCTGAAGAAGTCCGACTACGTCATCCTCGCCAACTTCACCAAGCTGACTGTCGCCGAGACGGCTGACCTCCGGGGCAAGCTCGCCGCGGAGAGCGCCGAGTTCCACGTCGTCAAGAACAGCTCCCTGCGCGTCGCCGCCAAGGCCCTCGGCCTGCCGGAATTCGACAGCGCGCTCATCGGACAGACCGCCATCGTCGTCGGTGGCAAGAACTCCGCGGGCGTCGCCAAGGTCCTGAAGAAGTTCTTCACGGACAAGCAGAAGCTCGAAGTGAAGGTCGGCGTGATCGACAAGAAGATCGTCTCCGCGGGCGACCTGGCGAAGATCGCCGATCTGCCTCCGTTCGACGCCCTGCGCGCGCAGTTCCTCGGCCTGCTCACCAGCAACGCCGCGGCCTTCGTCCGCCTCCTCGACGCCAAGGTCAAGAAGGACCAGCCCGCCACGGCTTCCGCCGAGCCCGCTGCTCCCGCCGCCTGAGCGCCTTTTCAACCCAACTCTTTACCATCCATTTTTCCCCCGGCGCGAGCCGGGGGAAGCGAGGCAGGCTAGGGGATACGTCTCTTAAACGCGTTTCATTCCCGAAACCGCTAGTCCGCCCAAAGGAACCCAGATCATGAGCAACATCACCAAAGACCAAGTCATCGAGTGGCTCTCCGCGCAGCCCGTCATCGAGCTCGCCGCCCTCGTCAAGGATCTCGAAGGCAAGTGGGGCGTGTCCGCCGCCGCCGCCGTCGCCGCCGCTCCCGCGGGTGGCGCCGCCGCCGGTGCCGCTCCGGCCGCCGAGGCCCAGACCGAGTTCACCGTCGTCCTCAAGGAAGCCGGCGCGAACAAGATCGGCGTCATCAAGGAAGTCCGCGCCATCACCGGCCTCGGCCTCAAGGAAGCCAAGGACCTCGTCGAAGGCGCTCCGAAGCCGGTCAAGGAGAACGTCGCGAAGGCCGAGGCCGAGGAGCTCAAGAAGAAGCTCGAGGCTGCCGGCGCCAAGGTCGAACTCAAGTAAGACCGCTTTTGGCGTTCTTTCCCGCACAACTTCCGATTTCTTCGGGACAGGCCGCGCTCCGGCGCGGCCTGTCCTTTGCCTTTTCCTCAATTGTTCTTTCGTTGGTTTTGCGCCCCGTCCGCTGAAGGCGGCGCTTTGTCTCTTTTCGTCTAACCCTCTCCGGGAACTCTCATGGCCGACCGCACTCATTCCGAACGCATCAACTTCGGCAAACTCCGCGAAGTCCTGCAGCCGCCGAATCTCATCGAGATTCAGATCACCTCCTATCTCGATTTCCTGCAAAAGGGCATTCCCGAGAAGCAGCGCAAGCCGCAGGGCTTGGAGGCGGTGTTCCGCGAGGTGTTCCCGATCCTCTCCTACGACGAGCGCCTGACGCTCGAATACGTTTCCTACGTCCTGGGCGATCCCAAGAACACGGAGATCGAGTGTCTGCGCGAGGGCATCACGTATTCGGTGCCCCTCTACGTGAAGCTGCGGCTCCGCGAGGAAGACTTCATCAAGGACGAGGAGATCTACATGGGTGAGATCCCGATGGTGACCGAGCGCGGCTCGTTCATCATCAACGGCGCCGAGCGCGTCGTCGTCTCCCAGCTGCACCGCTCCCCCGGCATCGCGTTCGAAGTGACGCCGCATCCGAACGGCAAGCCGCTCCACTCCTTCCGCATCATCCCCGACCGCGGCACCTGGCTCGAGGTCCAGTTCGACAACAACGACCTCCTCTACGTCTATCTCGACCGCCGCCGCCGCCGCCGGAAATTCCTCATCACGACGCTCCTGCGCTCCATCGGCTACTCGAGCGACATCGACATCCTGAATCTCTTCTACGAGATCAAGGACCTCAAGGTCGCCAAGGCCCTCGACATGGAGAACGTCTCCACGCTCGTCCTCGTCGAGGACGCGATCGACGCCCAGAAGGGCGTCGTCCTCGCCCGCGCGTTCGAGCCGCTCACGAAGGCGATCGTCCGCACGTTCGAGAAGCACGAGATCACCACGCTGCGCGTCATCGACACCGCGGCCGACGAGGGCGCGATCATCCGCGCGCTCAAGAAGGATCCGACTCGCAACGAAGAGGAAGCCCTCAAGGAAATCTACAAGCGCCTCCGCCCCGGCGAGCCGCCGACCACCGCCAACGCCAAGGCCCTCCTCAAGCGCCTCTTCTTCGATCCGAAGCGCTACGATCTCGGCCGCGTCGGCCGCTACAAGGTCAACCAGAAGCTCGGTCTCAAGGTCGACCTCGAGCAGCGCATCCTCGAGTCCGGCGACGTCGTCGCCGCGACGAAGTATCTCGTCCGCCTGAAGCGCGGCGAGGGCGTCGTCGACGACATCGATCACCTCGGTTCCCGCCGCGTCCGCACCGTCGGCGAATTGCTCGCCAACCAGTGCCGCGTCGGCCTCAGCCGCACGGAGCGCCTCGTCCGCGAGCGCATGACGATGTATGACCAGAGCGTCGACTCGATCACGCCCCAGAAGCTGATCAACCCGAAGGCCTTGACGACCGTCATCCGCGACTTCTTCGCGCGCAGCCAGCTGTCGCAGTTCATGGACCAGATCAACCCGCTCGCCGAGGTCACGCACAAGCGCCGCCTCTCCGCGCTCGGGCCGGGCGGTCTCAATCGCGAGCGCGCCGGCTTCGAAGTCCGCGACGTCCATCCGTCGCACTACGGCCGCATCTGCCCGATCGAAACGCCTGAAGGTCCGAACATCGGCCTCATCAACTCCCTCTCGACCTACGCCCGCGTCAACGAATTCGGCTTCATCGAGACGCCGTATCGCGTCGCGAAGGAAGGCCGCGTCACCGACAAGATCGACTATCTCACTGCCGACCAGGAAGAGGGCAAGGTCATCGCCCAGGCCAATTCCGAACTCGACGACAAGGGTCACTTTGTCGGCAAGGTCACCGTCCGAAAGGACGGCGAGTTCCTCGAAGTCCCCGCGACCGACGTCAACCTGATGGACGTCTCGCCGAAGCAGGTCATCTCGATCGCCGCCGGCATGATCCCGTTCCTCGAGCACGACGATGCCAATCGCGCGCTCATGGGTGCGAACATGCAGCGCCAGGGCGTGCCGCTCCTCCAGGCCGAGGCGCCGTTCGTCGGCACCGGTATCGAGGAGCGCGTCGCGCGCGACTCGAAGATCGTCGCCGTCGCCGATGAGGCCGGCGTGATCGCTTCCGTCGACGCCAAACGCATCGTCATCACCCGCGACGGCGAGATGCCGCGCAACCTGAAGACCGATGCCAAGAACGGCGTCTACGTGCACGAGCTGCGCAAGTTCATGCGCTCGAACGCGGGCACCTGCTTCAACCAGAAGCCGATCGTCAAGCGCGGCCAGAAGGTCAAGGCCGGCCAGGTCATCGCCGACGGTCCCTCGACCGACAGGGGCGAGATGGCGCTCGGCCGCAACGTGCTCGTCGGCTTCATGCCGTGGAACGGTTACAACTTCGAGGACGCGATCCTGATCTCCGAAAAGGTGCTGAAGGAAGACATCTTCACCTCGATCCACATCCAGGAATTCGAGGTCACCGCCCGCGACACCAAGCTCGGGCCCGAGGAAATCACCCGCGACATCCCGAACGTCGGCGAAGAGGCGCTCAAGAACCTCGACCACAACGGCGTCATCCGCATCGGTGCGGAAGTGAAGCCCGGCGACATCCTCGTCGGCAAGATCACCCCGAAGTCCGAGACCGAGCTCGCGCCCGAGGAAAAGCTCCTCCGCGCCATCTTCGGCGAAAAGGCCGCTGATGTGAAGGACACCTCGCTCGTCGTCCCGTCCGGCGCCGCCGGCATCGTGATGGACGTGAAGGTTTCCAGCCGTGTCGACTTCGAGAAGGAGAAGCTCTCTCCCTCCGACCGCCGCCGCCAGGTGAAGCAGATCCAGGAGGAATACAAGACGCAGATGGACAAGCTGCGCGAGGGCCTCACCGAGGCGCTCTCCAACATCCTCCTCGGCGAAAAGATTCCGCTCGACGTCATCAACGGCGAGACCGGCGAGATCATCATCCCGGCCAACCGCAAGATCACGAAGACGCTCCTCCGCAAGCTCGCCGCCGTCTCCAAGCACATCCAGATCGATCCGTCCCCGGTTCGTATCAAGATCATGGAGATCATCGGCTCGTATCAGACGAAGTTCGACGAGCTCGAGACGGACCGCGAACGCAAGATCGGCGGCATCGAATCCGGTGCCGACGCCGGCGACGGCGCGATCAAGCAGGTCAAGGTCTACATCGCCGAGAAGCAGAAGCTCGAAGTCGGCGACAAGATGGCCGGCCGCCACGGCAACAAGGGCGTCGTCGCCAAGATCGTCGCCGAGGAAGACATGCCGTTCCTCCCGGACGGCACGCCGATCCAGATCTGCCTCAACCCGCTGGGCGTGCCTTCGCGCATGAACGTCGGCCAGGTCCTCGAGACTCATCTCGGCTGGGCCTGCTCCAAGCT
>Ga0222421_100292_pt1 | contig 21672 bp, 23 predicted proteins | sample 3A1ome_2_FD_182473 | JGI IMG/M metagenome (GOLD analysis project Ga0222421, IMG submission 182473) | Enriched microbial communities from leaf-cutter ant dump, University of Wisconsin, Madison, United States - 3A150A (version 2) | ecosystem: Environmental > Terrestrial > Nest > Insects nest > Nest... | reverse complement strand
CGGCTCGAGCTCACCGCCACGCGCATCGGCGAGAAATCCGTCTCGGTGCCCACGCTCGAGAAGTTCAAATACCTCCTCGCCACCGGCCGGGTGAACATCACCCAGGGCTCGCGCGGCGCCACCTGCGGCCGCGCCGAGGTCTTCCCGCGGGAAAACAAGGTCGTCCTCACCGAGGATCCCGTCGTCGTCGACCGCGCCACGGACTTCGTCAGCGCCGGCGAGAAGATCACGCTGCTCCGCGGCCAGGAGCGCGTCGAGGTCGAGAAGCCGCGCCTCACCGGCCCGCCGATCCGCGACCTCGGCTTCGACCGCGCCAAGCCCGCCGCGCCGACCGCCGGCAGCCAGAAAACGGATACGAAATGACCGCGACCGCCGCCGTCTCCGAGATCCGCACCGAGGGCCTGGTCCGGACCTTCGGCCCCCGCACCGTCGTCGACGGCGTGAACCTGCACTTCACCGCCGGCGAGGTCGTCGGCCTGCTCGGCCCCAACGGCGCGGGCAAGACGACGACGTTCTACATGATCGTCGGGCTCATCGCCGCCACCGGCGGGCGCGTCACACTCGACGGCGCCGACCTCACCCGCCTGCGCATGCACCAGCGCGCGCGCCACGGCATCGGTTACCTGCCGCAGGAGCCGTCGGTCTTCCGCAAGCTCACCGTCGCGGAAAACATCCTCGCCATCCTCGAGAGCACCGGCGTGCCGCGCCGCGAGCGCGCCGGCCGCGTCCAGGCCCATCTCGAGGAGCTCCACCTCACGCACGTCGCGAAGCAGAAGGCCTACACGCTCTCCGGCGGCGAGCGCCGCCGGCTCGAGATCGCCCGCGCCCTCGTGACGAAACCCAAGTTCCTCCTGATGGACGAGCCGTTCGCCGCGATCGATCCGATCTCGGTCGCGGAGGTGCAGAAGATCATCCTCCAGCTCAAGGCCCGCGGCATCGGCGTCGTCGTCACCGACCACAACGTCCGCGAGACGCTCCGCATCGTCGACCGCGCCTACCTCATCCACCAGGGCAAGGTCCTGACCGAGGGATCCGGCAGCTTCCTCATCCAGGACGAGCAGGCCCGCAAATTCTACCTCGGCGAGGATTTCAATTTGTGAGGAGCCCCAAGCGGTAAGCCGTAAGCTTTAGGCTTCAATCCGGCCCTCATCGCTTCCAAGTTACCGGCCCGGGCTGATCGCTGCGTGCCCGTCACCCAGTGCCTGCTGCCTCTAGCTCAACGCTTCCTCCCCGCGCTTCCCGCTCCGTGCTCGCCGCTTACCGCTTAAAGCTTACAGCTTACCGCTTAAAGCTCATCGCCTCATCCCCATGCAAAAAGCCATCCACGGCATCACCGTCGCGCACTTCTTCGAGACGTATCGCGACAAGCTGAAGCTCGAGGTCGTCACCGGCGAGGGCGGCCTGCACCGGCTCATCCGCGAGGGCAGCATCAACCGTCCTTCGCTCGCGCTCACCGGCTTCTTCAAGTATTTCGCCCACCGCCGCATCCAGGTCCTCGGCGCCGCCGAGATGACGTTCATGAAGGCGATGCCCGAGGCGCAGCAGGAGGAGATTTTCCGCGGCATGGCCAAGCGCGGCATCCCCTGCCTCGTGCTCACGCGCAATTTCAACCCCACGCCCGCCATGCGCGCCGTCGCCGCTTCGATGCGCCTGCCGCTGCTGCGCACGCCGATGATCACGATGAACTTCGTGAACCTCGCCACGCTCTGCATCGACAACGAGTTCGCCCCGAGCGTCATCGAACACGCCACCACCCTCGATATCCGCGGCGTCGGCGTCATGCTGCGCGGCAGCAGCGGCGTCGGCAAAAGCGAGTGCGCCCTCGCCCTCGTCGAGCGCGGCCACTCGCTCGTCGCCGACGATCTCACCGTCATCAAGCTGCTCGACGAGCGCGAGCTCATGGCCTCCAGCCGTCCGCTCAACCGCGGCTACATGGAGTGCCGCGGCATCGGCATCATCAACATCGCCGAGATGTTCGGCATCAAATCCATCCGGCTCGAGAAACGCATCGACCTCGTCGTGTCGCTGCAGGAATGGACGCCCGACGTCGTCGAGGAGCGCACCGGCCTCGAGGAGAACTTCTACGAGATCCTCGGCCTGCGCCTGCCGCACGTCGAACTCTACGTCCGCCCCGGCCGCGATATGGCCCGCATGGTCGAGGTCGCCTCGCTCACCCAATCGCTCAAGAAGATGGGCCACGATCCCGCCAAGGATTTCAACGACCGGCTCATCGCGTTCATGACGCAGGACAATTCGTTCAAGACGACCGCGATCAAGCCCGTCACGCTCAACCTCGGCCGCCATCCCGAGATCTGAGCGTTTCCCGATGACGGGCACGCGGCCGCGCGCATCCGAACTGCCCGCGCCGGCGTTTCCCGTTTTTCAGGATGGCGGTCGACCGGCCCGGCACTACCGTCGGCGCATGTCTTCCGCTTCCGCCCGCGTCGACGGCCGTCGCGTCAACCAGCTCCGGCCCGTCACCTTCGAGGCCAATGTCGCCCCCCATGCCACCGGCTCCGTGCTGGTCGGCTTCGGGGCCACGCGCGTCATCTGCGCCGCCACCATCGAGGCCAACGTGCCGACGTGGATGAAGCAGCAGCGCGTCCCCGGCGGCTGGCTCACCGCGGAGTATTCGATGCTTCCCTACTCGACGCTCGACCGAAAGCCGCGCGAGATCGCCAAGGGCAAGCCCGACGGCCGCAACATCGAGATCCAGCGCCTCATCGGCCGCTCGCTCCGCGCCGTCATCGACCTCCAGAAACTCGGCCAGAACACGCTCTGGATCGATTGCGACGTGCTCCAGGCCGACGGCGGCACCCGCACCGCCTCGATCACCGGCGCCTGGCTCGCCGCCCGGCTCGCGATCCAGAAGCTCCTCGATGCGAAGAAAATCGCGGACAATCCCCTCTCCGACTCGGTCGCCGCGATCAGCGTCGGCATCTGCGGCGGCCAGGCACTGCTCGACCTGAACTACATCGAGGACAAGGACGCCGAGGTCGACTCCAACATCGTCATGACCGGCCGCGGCCAGTTCGTCGAACTGCAGAGTTCCGGCGAGGAGGCGACGTTCTCGCAGGAGCAGTTGCAGAGCATGATCGGCCTCGCGCAGGAAGGCCTGAAGGAGCTCGCCGGCCTGCAGACCGCGTTTCTCACCCGCCAGCTGCTCGGCCGCTGAGCCCGGCGCGGCTGGCCCGCGAACTGCTTCCCCCGTTTTCACTCCCACCCACGCCATGCGCACTCTCCGCCGCTTCCCGATTCGCATCGCCGCCCTGCTGTCCGCCCTGCCGTCGCTCGCCCTCGCCCATCCCGGACATGAGGGCCACGACTTCGGCTGGGATTTTTCCGCCGGCCTCGCGCATCCGTTTTCCGGCTGGGATCACCTGCTCGCGATGATCGCCGTCGGCCTCTGGGCCGCGCAGCTCGGCGGTCGCGCCCGCTGGCTCGTGCCGGCGAGCTTCGTCGGCCTGATGGCGCTCGGCGCCGCGCTCGGCGAGGCCGGCCTCGCCTTCGCGGGCCTCGAGCAGGGCATCGCCGCCTCCGTCCTCGCGCTCGGCCTGCTCGTCGCCGGCGCGGTGCGTTTGCCGGTCGCCGCCGGCATGGCGCTCGTGGGGCTCTTCGCTCTTTTCCACGGTCTCGCCCACGGTGGCGAAATGCCCGCGTCTGCGGCGGGCCTGAATTACGGTTTCGGTTTCATCGCCGCCACCGCGCTGCTGCACGCCGCGGGCCTCGGTGCCGGAGCTCTGGCCGCCCGCCGCTCCACGCTGCTGCCGCGCCTCGCCGGCGGCGCGATCGCCGTCAGCGCGCTGCTGCTGGCGTAAGGCTTCGCCTTCTCGCCTCTGGCTTCGCCGCAGAGCTGCCGTCGAGCAATCGCGGCACTCCCCTTCTTTGCGCCCCGCCCGCTTCCGCGTGTCCGCACCAGCCGGCAGACGTCCGCGCGTGCCGCGATGCGATATTGCTTTGCACCGCCAACCGTCGGCGGTTTTTGTCTGAAGCTAACTTCCATGGCTGCACGTTGTTCCGCCACCCCCGTCTCCGCGCGTTCCTATGTGACCAAGACGGAACTCGCGTTGCACGAGCTGCGGGACCGGATCCTGCGCCTCACGCTCGGGCCCGGCCAGCCGATCGTGATCGACGAGACCGCGCGGCAGCTCGGCATCAGCCCGATCCCGGTGCGCGAGGCGTTGCAAATGCTGGCCGCCGAGGGGCTGATCGAGATCCGGCCCCACATCGGCGTCATCGTCGCGCCCATCACGCGGCGGAGCGTGGTCGAACTTTTCACCCTGCTCGAGGGACTCGAGACGGCGGTCTGCCGCCACGCCGTGGCCGCGGCGACGGCCGACGACCTCGCTGACCTGACGGGATTGCTCGAGCAGCTCGACGCCATCCGCGTCAACCGCGAGGCCGATCGTTGGGCCCGGTTGAACGGCGCGTTTCACCACGCCCTCTCCGCATTCGCCGGCCTGCCGCGCGTGAATGCGGAATTGCAGCGCGCCCTCGATCACTGGGACCGCGTGCGACGGGTGTTTTTCGCCGACGTCCTCTCGCATCGCGCCGCGGAGGCGCAGACCGAGCACTGGCAGATCCTCGACGCGGTGAAGGCGCAGAATCCGGACCGCGTCGAAGCCCTCCTCCGCGCCCACAATCGCGTGGCGCTCGACCATTATCTGAAACTCCTGCCCGAAAGGAGCCGCTGAGTTCCGAATCCGCCGCTCAGACGCGGCGCAACGGCACGCCGAGCCCGGGCAGCACGGGTGCGAAGATCCGGCGGACGGCAGCGATCGTCCCGCGGAGTTGTCCGCCATCCGGCGCGATGATCCGGAGCGCGTGGGCCCGCACTGCCGGCAGCCGGCTGGCGCCGATCCAGACCGGCCCCGCGTGCAGCGTGCGGAGCGCGGCCCAGCGCTCCGGCTCGTCGCCGGCGCCGACGAGCACGCACGTGGCCAGCCACGCGTCGGGCTGGCCCGCGAGCTGCGCGAGTTGCGCGGCGTGATCCGCCGCCAGGTCGAAACGTTCGCGCAGGATCGGGCGGGCGCCTTCCGTCACCGTCAGGCCGAGCGCGAGCCGCCGCCAGGCCCAGCGCTCGCCGCGGGCGATCCGGCCGGGCGCGACGGCGTCGCAGAAAAACAATGACGCGCCCGCGGCAAACGCGATCGACGTCTCCTGCCGATAGTCGCTGCCGGCGTGCGGCACCAGCGGCTCGGGCCACCAGTCGAGCCAGCCGCCGGCCTCGACCGCGAGGCGCTGGCGGCACGCCACGCCGCCGGCGCCGCGGGCGCGGAAGGCGCGCGCGTGCGACGGCGTGGTCACGAGCAGCGCCGCGCCCGCGCGCACCGTCACGTCGAGTTCGAGCCGGTCGCCCTCGAGCATGCCGGCGGTGGGATTGACGATCTGCACCTGCAGCGCCGCGTCGTGCGCATAGGGCTTCGAGAGATGGAACGGCGCGCGGAACGACTGCCGCGCCAGCACGGTGCGGCCGCCGCCATCGGGCGCCGCCTCGAGCAGGAGATGTCCGGAAAACGCGGGCACGTGGTCAGGCCTGCGCCGCATGCGCGAACAACACCTCGCGCTCGATCCACGCGACGACGGCATCGAGGTTGTGCTCGCGTTTCAAGTCGCAGAAGAGGAACGGCCGGGCGCCGCGCTGCGCCTTCGCGTCGCGCTCCATCACGCCGAGATCGGCGCCGACGAGCGGGGCGAGGTCGATTTTGTTGATGATGAGCAGATCGCTGTGCCGGATCGCCGGGCCGCCCTTGCGCGGGATCTTGTCCCCCTCGGCCACGTCGATCACGTAGATGAACGCGTCGACCAGCTCGGGCGAAAACGTGGCCGTGAGATTGTCGCCGCCGCTCTCGACCAGCAGCAGCTGGAGTCCGGGGAAACCCGTCTCGAGCGCGCGGCAGGCCTGCTCGTTCATCGTCGTGTCGTCGCGGATCGCGGTGTGCGGACATCCTCCGGTCTCCACGCCGACGATACGCCCGGCCGGCAGCGCCGCCTGCCGGATGAGAAACTGCGCGTCCTCGGAGCAGTAGATGTCGTTCGTCACGACCGCCATCGAGAGGCGCGCGCGCAGCCTCTGGCAGAGGCGGAGGCAGAGCATGGTCTTGCCCGAGCCGACCGGGCCGCCGATGCCGATGCGGGGGGTTCTTTTCTGCAGCATAAAATGGATACGGAGATCGGGGTCCTTCGGCCGGGAACGCGGTCAGGAGATGAAGAGGCGGCTGTCGGCGGCCTCATGCCGCGCCGCGGCGATGTCGAGCCAGGGATTGAACCAGCCGATGTCCTCCACCGGCGTCGCCAGCGCGGCCGCGATGTGCTCCGGCGCCGCGGCCAGCGCCTCGGTCAGCAGCGCCTGCGAGGCGTTCTGCCCGAGCCGCAGCACCTTCATCGCCGCGGCGAGGATCGACGCGACCCCGGCGTAATACACGCCGCCCAGCACCGCCGCCAGCGGCGCGCCGCACACGCGGCCCTCGAGCGCGGCGGACACGGCCGCGGAAAACGGCCAGCCCTCGTCCGCGGCGCGCCGCACGAACTCCCGCGCCAGCGGCGAGCCCCGGAGATTGGCGGCCAGCTCGGCCCGCTGGCGCCCGATCGCCTCCGACGCGTGGCGCAGCTCGCGCGGCGACTTGAGCGCGGACGAGAGATGCGAGAGCGCCGCGACCGCCGCCCAGTCGGGCCCGGCGAGCGCGCGCCACGCCTGCGCCGCGAGCGGCAGCTCCGCGTGGCGCAGCGCCGGCAGCACGGACAAAAGGACGAACGACCGCAGCGTCGCGCGATCGCGGACGATGCCTTCCTGCACCATGCCCTCCAGGCCGAACGAGTGCGAATATCCGCCGGTCGGATAATACGAATCGCCCGCCTGCAGCAGGCCCACGATCCACGCGGCCGGCGTCGCGTCAATGCCTGTGGCTGGCGCCGAGTTCATGCGTGGGCAGGTTGCCGCGGGCGAAGCGCCCGGGTCGGAAAACCGCGGTCGTCGCCCGATACGGGACCGCGAGCCGCGCCAGCAACTGCCGCACGGACGGTTCGTCGAGCGCGAGCAGGCGCGCCGGCTCCGAGCTGAGTTCGAGATGGAGATTGCCGATGGCCCAGCCGATGCCGGCGGCCGCGGACGGCGCGATCTCGAGCGAAATCTCGAGCACGGCCTCCTCCTGCTGGCGCAGGACATAGCGCGCGGCGGACGTCTGCCAGATCGTGTCGCCGTGCTTCAGCGGCGCATCCAGCTCGAAGCCGAACTCCGCGCCGTCCTCCGCCACGCCGCGCCAAAGGCGCTTCGCCACGGCGGTGCGCTCCGCCCGCAGCGCGATCTCCGGCAGGGACGGATCGGGCGCGGCGACGGGACGGTGGATCAGGTGCAACATGGGGCGACGGCGCGGACCGCGTCAGCAATCGGCGTGCCCGCGCGGTCCGCGATCGCGCGCCCTCACGCGGCGGCGCCGCAACATTTCTTGTATTTCCTGCCGCTGCCGCACGGGCACGGATCGTTGCGGCCGGGCTTCGGTTTCTCGTAGCGCACGGTCTGGCCGGGCTGCGGCAGCTGGCCGGCGTAGACCCACTGGCCCGCTTCGCGCGTGAAGAGCGCCGCCTCGAGGTGCTCGTGCTCCCTGCCCTCGGTGCGGAACTTCGCGGAAAACTCGACGAGTCCCTCGCTGTCGCCCTCGCCGCCTTTTTCGGTGCGGATGATCTTGAGGCCGAGCCATTCGGACTTCTCGGACCAGTTGCGCGCATCGTCCACGGAATAGTCCTTCCGCTGCTCGGCCGACAGCGAGCGCCCCAGATGATCGAAGGCGTGCTTCACGTAGGCCGAGTAGCGCGAGCGCATCAGCGCCTCCGCCGTCGGGGCCGGCGCGCCGGCGATGATCGGTTCGCAACACGTCTCGTAGGAGCGGCCGGAGCCGCAGGGACAATCACTCATGCCGCAGCTTATCCAAGGTCGCGGCGCCGCCTGCAACACCGGAAGCGTCCGGAGAAACCGCGCCGTCCCGCACGAGCAGGACCGGCGCCGGCCGGTCGAGTCCCACTTCGCCCGCGACCGCGATCCGAATGCATCCGGAAAGGCCGTCTCGCGGCAGCCGCTCCATCTGGCATCGCCGCCCAGTGCCGGGCCCAAGCGGCGCAGACATGGCAGACCATCGGCAGTGCAGGACATGGGCGGGAAGCGATCTTGCCGCGGCCAGCCGTCCGAGTGGTCCGGCACTGTTCGGACCGCGGCTTGCCTCGGGCGCCGCGGGGCGTTCCTCTCGCGGCGATGATCGGCGTTTTCGATTCCGGTTTCGGCGGCCTCACCGTGCTCGCCTCGCTGCTGCGGGCGCTGCCACGGCATGACTACGTTTTCCTCGCCGACAGCGCGCGGGCGCCCTACGGAGCGCGCAGCGCCGACGTGATCAACGAATTCACGCTCGAGGCCGTCGAGTGGCTGTTCGACGAAGGCTGCACGCTCGTCGTCCTCGCCTGCAACACCTCCTCGGCGCGCGCGCTGCGCAACATCCAGCAGCTTCACCTCCCCGCGCACCGGCCCGACCGCCGCGTGCTCGGCGTGGTGCGTCCGTCGGTCGAGGCGCTCGCCGGGCTGCCGCCGGGCGCGATCCCCGGCGAGACGCCGCCCTCCGACGTCCATGGCTCCGTCGCCGTGCTCGGCACGGAAAGCACGATCGCCTCCGAATCCTATGCGATCGAGCTCCGCAAACTCGCGCCGCAGCTCCAGCTCATCCAGCAGGCCTGCCCGATGTGGGTGCCGCTGGTCGAAGCCGGCGAACTCTCCGGCCCCGGCGCCGAGTATTTCCTCCGCCAGTCGCTCTCGCCCGTGCTGGCCCGCTCGCCGCAACGCCTCCTCCTCGGCTGCACGCACTATCCGCTGCTGCTCCCCGCGCTCCGTCCGCTGATCCCGGCCGGGATCGAACTCCTCGATCAAGCGCAGATCGTCACCGACCGCCTCGTCGACTGGCTGCGCCGCCACCCCGAACACGAGCGCCGCCTCTCGAAAAACGCCACCCGCCGTTTCGTCACCACCGACGACCCCGCGTGGTTCTCCGCCCGCGGCGAGAGACTTCTCGGTCAGCCCTTTGTCGCCGAGCGCGCCCGGCTGAGGGCGATCGGCACCTGAACCCACGAGGTTTCGCCGCGGCGGACGCCTGCGCCGCGGCCCCGTCCGGCGTCGCTCCCGACGGCCCGGCCTCGTTCTTCACCGCCGGACCTGCGCGATGGCGCGACACGCTCCTCCGACCATCTTCACGTCGGCAGATCCGGGATAACCTTGCGCACGCATTCCTGACAGATGCCGTGGGTGAACTGCACCTCGCTGCGGGCGCTGATGTATTCCTCCACCTGCTGCCAGTAACCGCGGTCATCCCTGATTTTCTTGCACCAGGCGCAGATCGGCAAAAGTCCGGTCAGCTTGTCCACCTCCGCGCGGGCCTCCATCAATTGATGATGCCGGTCCCGCAGATCCGCGACGAGGAGCGAGACAAACAAGGCCACGTTGAAACTGCCGACGACCGCATCGCTGGCGGTGTGCAACACCGACGTGGCCGCCGGCCAGGCGGCAAAATGGAAGATCAGTCCCAGAAGAATCCGCACCAGGTGATGGAGCGCGTGCAAGGTGCTGACCAGGCGCGGCGAAAGCACGCCCCGCCCATAGAAGGACGGCGCCTCGCGGAAGGTATGGGCGGCCATCGCCGAGAGACCGGCCCAGAACAGTCCGTTCGAGACCCCGCGCCACGGTCTCGAAAACTCGCTGTATTGAAAGAAAATCAACAGCCCCAGATGGGCCGCCGCGCAGCCCGCCGCCAACCGCCACGGCGGCGCGAGGCCCGCCGTCGACCGGGCCCCGAACCAGACACTGATGAAGGCGAGCGTGACGGTCCACGTCGCGGTGACCCGCCCGAACGCCGGCGGCAGCCACGGCTGAAACATGAACACGGCATTCGCCAGAACCATCACCCAGCTCGCCATCATCCAGGTCCGGGTCGCGGCATCCCCTCCTTCGTGCGTCCGCCAGTGGAACGTCATCAGCGCCGCGAGCGAAAGACTGACCACCACGTTGACCAGATAAATCAGGAAGACGTTGTCGTGCATCTGCCGGGCAGTCGAAAACCCGGCACGCGCCGCCGCAAATCCAAATCTCGCGATGCGCGGCCGGAAGCACCCGCTCGCTTCTCTCCGCACCCGCGCCCCGGGGACGAGCCAAGCCGTCGACCGAGCCCTCGCCCGCTCAGAACAGAAAATACCGCTGCGCCATCGGCAGGACCCGGGCCGGCTCGCAGGTGAGAAGTTCGCCGTCGGCCTTCACCGTGTAGGTCTCGGGATCGACCTCGATCTTGGGCAGCGCGTCGTTGAGGACCATGTCCTTTTTCCCGATGTGCCGGCAGTTCTTCACGCCCTCGAGCCGGCGCGCGAGTCCGAGCTGGCGCAACGTGCCGTGATCGAGCGCGGCCTGGCTGACGAAGGTGACGTTGGTCGTGTTGAGCGCCTTGCCCGCGGCGCCGAACTGCAGCCGGTAGAACGTGGGCTGCGGCGTGGGGATCGAGGCGTTCGGATCGCCCATGTTGGCCCAGGCGATGAAGCCGCCCTTGAGCACGAGTTCCGGTTTCACGCCGAAGAGCGCGGGCTTGAAAATCACGAGATCGGCGAGCTTGCCGACTTCGAGTGAGCCGACGACATGGCTGATGCCGTGCGCGACCGCGGGGTTGATCGTGTATTTCGCGAGGTAGCGCAGCGCGCGGAAATTGTCGGCCGCGGGATGCGACGGCCCGGCGAGCCGTCCGAACTGCGCCTTCATCTTGTGCGCCGTCTGCCAGGTGCGGATGATGACCTCGCCGATGCGGCCCATCGCCTGCGAGTCGGACGACATCATCGAGATCGCGCCCAGATCGTGCAGCCGGTCCTCGGCCGCGATCGTCTCGGGGCGGATGCGCGACTCGGCGAAGGCGACATCCTCGGGGATCTTCGAGTCGAGGTGATGACAGACCATGAGCATGTCGAGATGCTCGTCGATCGTATTGACGGTGAAAGGACGCGTCGGGTTGGTCGACGACGGGAGGACGTTGGCCTCGCCGCAGACGCGGATGATGTCGGGCGCGTGGCCGCCGCCGGCGCCCTCGGAGTGGAACGTGTGGATCGTGCGGCCCCGGAAGGCGGCGATCGTGTCGTCGACGTAGCCGGATTCGTTGAGCGTGTCGGTGTGGATCGCGACCTGGACGTCGAGTTCGTCGGCCACGCCGAGGCAGACGTCGATCGCGGCGGGCGTGGTGCCCCAGTCCTCGTGCAGCTTCAGGCCGATCGCGCCGGCGAGGACCTGCTCGCGCAGCGGGCCGGGCGTGCCGCAGTTGCCCTTGCCGAGGAAGCCGAGGTTCATCGGATACGCCTCGGCCGCTTCGAGCATGCGATGGAGATTCCACGCGCCGGGCGTGCAGGTCGTGGCGAACGTGCCCGTGGCCGGGCCGGTGCCGCCGCCGAGCATGGTGGTGATGCCGGCGCTGATGGCCTCGTCGATCTGCTGCGGGCAGATGAAATGGATGTGGCTGTCGATCCCGCCCGCCGTGACGATGCAGCCCTCGCCCGCGATCACCTCGGTGGCGGCGCCGACGACCATCGGATTCCTTTTCTTCGTGCGCGGATCGACGAAGACCGAGCCGAGGCCCGACTGGATGCCGGGATTGCCCGCGTGGCCGAGGCCGACGATGAGCCCGTGCTTGATGCCGACGTCGGCCTTGAGGACGCCGAGGACGGGATCGAGGATCAGCGCATTCGTGATGACGAGATCGAGCGACTCGGCGTCGAAGGCGGTCGGCGACTGGCCCATGCCGTCGCGGATGACCTTGCCGCCGCCGAACTTGATCTCGTTGCCGTAGCCGCCGCCCTCGGCGATGAGGTCGCGCTCGACCTGGACGAACAGTTCCGTATCGGCGAGCCGGACACGGTCACCGACGGTGGGACCGAACATCTCGGCGTATTGGCGGCGGGTGAGTTTCAGCGGCATGGGGGGAGAAAAGTAGTGAGTAGTGAGTAGCGGGCAGCGAGTAGAACGGAAACGTATCGTCAGCGTGATGCTCGCTACTCACTACCCGCCACTCGCTACTTCAAAAATCAGAGTTTCCCGTTCACTTTGGCGTTGAGGCCGTAGACCTCGCGGGCACCGGCGAGGACGACGAGTTCCACCGTCTTCGTGTCGCCCGCCTCGAAGCGGACGGCGGTGCCGGCGGGGATGTTGAGCCGGAAGCCGCGGCTGGCCGCGCGATCGAAGCGCAGCGCGGGGTTCGTCTCGAAGAAATGATAGTGCGACCCGACCTGAATCGGCCGGTCGCCGGTGTTGGCGACGGAGAGCGAGAGCGTGGCGAGGCCGAGATTGGCCTCGAGATCGGCGGCCTCGGCCGCGGGGATGATTTCGCCGGGAATCATGATGATATTTCAAACCACAGAGGCACGGAGGACACAGAGAATACCGTCCGGACCCAACTCCGCGCCCTCTGTGCCTCCGTGGTTCATTTGAAAGCTATCGAATGGGATGGTGGACGGTCACGAGTTTCGTGCCGTCGGGAAACGTGGCCTCGACCTGCACCTCGTGGATCATCTCGGGCACGCCTTCCATGACGTCGGTTTTCTTCAGGATCGTGGTGCCAAGGCTCATGAGCTCGGCCACGGAGCGGCCGTCGCGCGCGCCCTCGATGATCTCGTAGGTGATGATCGCGACGGACTCGGGATAGTTGAGCTTGAGGCCGCGGGCCTGCCGCCGTCGGGCGAGGTCGGCGGCGGTGACGATGAGGAGCTTTTCGCGCTCGCGCGGTGTGAGGTGCATGGGGCTGGAGGGAAAGTAGCGAGTAGCGGGTAGTGAGTAGCGAGTAGAAAAACGGTGACGGATCGGTGGCTTGAATGCTCGCTACCCGCTACTCGCTCCTCGCTACTGCAGCGTTCACACCTGCAAGTGCTCCTTCACCACCTCGTCGGTGAGCGACGCGATCGGGCCGGAGACGACGACGGCGCCGCGGTCCATCGCGTAGAAGCGGTCGGCGACATCGCGGCAGAAGTCGACGTATTGCTCGACCAGCAGGATCGCGAGCCGGCCCTCCTGCTTCAGGACCTTGATCGCACCGGTGACCTCCCCGGCGTAGTCGCGCCCGTCGACGCCCTCGTTCTTCAACTTCTTCAACGTGTCGCCGATGTGCTCGATGATCGACGGCTGGATGCCCTCGGTCGGCTCGTCGAGGATGAGGAGCTTCGGATTCGTCAGCAGCGCGCGGCCGATCGCGAGCTGCTGCTGCTGGCCGCCGGAAAGCACGCCGCCCTTGCGGGAAAGCATCTCCTTCAACACGGGAAACAGCGCGAAGACCCGCTCGAGCGCGGCCTTCGCCCCGGCGCCGCGGCGTCCGTGGACGACGAGGCCGACGCGCAGGTTTTCCTCGACGGTGAGGTGCGGGAAGATGTCGCGGCCCTGCGGCACGTTGCCGATGCCGCGGCGCGCGCGCTCGTCGACCGGCAGGCCGTCGATCCGCCGGCCGTCGAAGACGATCGTGCCGGAGCGGACGGGCAGCACGCCGGTGATCGAGCGCAGCGTGGTGGTCTTGCCCACGCCGTTGCGGCCCATGAGCGCGACGACCTCGCCGGGCGAGATCTCGAGATCGACACCGCGGAGGATGCGCGAGCCGCCGATGTAGGTCTCGACCGAGGAAAGCTGGAGGAGCGCACTCATGGTTGAACCACAGAGGCACAGAGTCGGCAGACGACCACACAGGTCCTCTCTGTGTCCTCCGTGCCTCTGTGGTTGAATGAAAGGTTCATCGCGTGCCGTGCTTGCCGCGGCCGAGGTAGACCTCGCGGACCTTGGGGTTGGATTGGACGTCGTCGAACTTGCCCTCGCACAGCACCGTGCCCTGGTGCAGCACGGTGACGCGGCCGTCGCGGGCGATCTGCCGGACGAAGGTCATGTCGTGCTCGACCACGATCAGGCTGTGCCGGCCGGCGAGCGAGAGGAGCAGCTCGCCCGTGCGGTGCGTCTCCTCGTCGGTCATGCCGGCGGCGGGCTCGTCGACGAGCAGCAGCTTCGGTTGCGTCGCGAGCAGCATGCCGATCTCGAGCCATTGCTTCTCGCCGTGCGCGAGCTGGCCGGCCTTCCAGCCGCGCTTGTCCGCGAGCCGGATGAGCGCGAGCAGCTCGTCGAGCCGGTCGCGGTCCGTCGACGACAACCGGTGAAACAGCGACGCGAAGACGCCGCGCGGGCCCTTGAGCGAGAGCACGAGGTTCTCCCACACCGTGTGCTCGGTGTAGACCGAGGGCGTCTGGAACTTCCGCCCGATGCCGAGCCGGTTGATCTCGTATTCGTTGAGCCCCGTGAGGTCGGTGTCCCGGCCGAAGACGATCGTGCCCGTATCCGGCCGGGCGCGACCGGAGATGAGGTCGAAGAACGTCGACTTGCCCGCGCCGTTGGGCCCGATGACGGTGCGCAGCTCGCCCTCGAACAGGTAGAAATGCAGCTTCGAGATGGCCTTGAAGCCATCGTAGGTCTTGGAGACGTCCTCGACGTTGAGAATCGGATGCGGCATGACTCAGGGCTTCGCGTCCGGCGCGGGGCCGGCGGGACGGAGTTTCCTCCAGAGCGGGGCAAGCCGCCGCGGCAGGCTGACGAGCCCGCCGGGCAGGAAGAGGACGACGAGGATGAAGAGCCCGCCGAGGAAGATCAGCCAGAGGTCGGGGAACGCGCGCGTGGCCCAGCTCTTGAGCAGGTTGACGGAGACGGCGCCGAGGATCGGCCCGAAGAGCGTGGCCCGGCCGCCGACCGCGACCCAGACGATCGCCTCGAGGGACTTGTCGGGCGTCATCTCGGACGGGTTGATGATGCCGACCTGCGGGACGTAGAGCGCGCCGCCGACCGCGGCGATGACGGCGGCGAGGACGAAGACGAACAGCTTGTAGTGGGCCGACGCATACCCGCTGAAGAGCGCGCGGTTCTCGCCGTCGCGCACCGCGCGCTGGACGAGGCCGAACTTCGTGCCGCTGAGCCAGCGGCAGCCGAGGAACACGAGCAGGAGCACGACCGCGGTGACGACGTAGAGCGCGCGCTGCGTCGCGGGCTCCTGGAGGTTGTGGCCGAGGATGAACTTGAAATCGGTGAACCCGTTGTTGCCGCCCATCAGGGTGTTGTTGCGGAAGAAAATCAGCGCGCCGGCGTAGGTGAGCGCCTGGGTGAGGATCGAGAAATACACGCCCTTGATCCGCGAGCGGAACGCGAGGAAGCCGAAGACGAGCGCGACGAGTCCCGGCAGGAGCAGCACCATCGCGACCGCGAACGGAAAGCTGGAGAACGGCTCCCAGAACGCCGGCAGCTTCTCCCAGCCGAGGAAGACGAGGAAGTCCGGGATCGGCTGGTGATGTTGCCCGAGGTCGCCGATCATCCGCATCAGATACATGCCGTGCATGTAGCCGCCGAGGGCGAAGAACAGCGCCTGGCCGAGCGAGAGCAGGCCGGTGTAGCCCCAGAGCAGGTCGACCGACATCGCGAGGATCGCGTAGCAGAGATACTTGCCCCAGACGCCGAGGGTGAAGTTGCTGACGAACCCGGCGGCGTTGAGCGCGGGGAACACCCCGATCAGGAACGCCGCGATGACGGCGATCGCGATCGTCTCGGTGCGGGGGGAAGAGGCGGCGGGGCTCATGCGCGGTCAGTCGAGGCTGCGGCTGCGCGTGACGAAGAGGCCCGCGGGACGCCATTGCAGGAAAAGGATGATGCCGCAGAGCACGAGGATCTTGCCGAAGACGGCGGAATCCTGCGCGAGATTCTGCAGGAAGCCGCCGACGAACGGCACCGACGCGAGCGCGCTCGCGGCCGCGGGCGAATACTGCTGGATGAACTGGTCGAGCGAGCCGATGCCGAGGCCGCTGATGACCGTGCCGACGAGGTTGCCCACGCCGCCCACGACCACGACCATGAAGCTGTCGACGATGTAGCTCTGGCCGAGCGACGGGCCGACGTTGCCGATCTGGCTGAGAAACGCGCCCGCGAGGCCGGCGAGCCCGCTGCCGAGGCCGAACGTGAGCATGTTCACCCGCGTCGTGCGCACGCCCATGCACGAGGCCATCGTGCGGTTCTGCATCACGGCGCGGATGAGCAGGCCGAGCGGCGTCTTCGTCAGGACGAGCCAGACGCCGAGGACGATCAGCGCCGCGAAGCCGATCACGAACACCCGGTTCCAGCCGAAGAGGATGTCGTCGTAGGTCCAGTTGCCGCTGAGATAGACGGGGCTGCCGACCTGGACGTTGTTCGCGCCGAACGTGAGCCGGAGCAGCTGCTGCAGCACGAGCGACACGCCCCAGGTGGCGAGCAGACTCTCGAGCGGCCGGCGGTAGAGGAACTGGATGATGCCCCGCTCGAGCAGGATGCCGGCGGCGGCCGCGGCGAGGAAGCTGAGCGGGAGCGCGAAGAGGAAATAGCTCTGGTAAAACCAGCCGCCCGCGCCGAGCCCGGGCAGCGCGATCGAGAAGCCGAAGGGCGACAGCGCGAGACCGGAGCCGAAGACGTTCTGGACGACATAGGTCGTGTAGGCGCCGATCGCGATCATCTCGCCGTGCGCCATGTTGATCACGCCCATGAGCCCGAAGGTGATCGCGAGGCCGAGCGCCACGATGAGCAGGATGCTGCCGAGGCTGAGGCTGCGGAACAAGGTGCCGAAGAAATCGACCTTGGCGCGGTGGTCCTCGACGGCGCGCAGCGCGGCCCTGGCGGCGGCGGCCAGCTCCGGCTTCCGCCGCTCCGTCGCGTCCTTCAGGGCGCGCTTGATGAAATCCGTGCTGGAGAGCGTGTGGACGGCCTTGAGTTCGCGCAGCGCCTCGAGCCGGACGCCGTCGCCTGGGTCGTTCAACCCGATCAGAGCGCAGGCCTCGCGGAGGATGACGCGGACCTTTTCGTCGGGCTCGATCGCGAGCCGCTTCTTCAACGCGGGCAGGGAATCGGCGTTCTGCGCCTGGCCGATCGTCTGGATGGCCTGGATACGTTTCGCCGGGCTGGGCGCGGCGAGGTCGATCAGGTCGAGCACGCTCTTCATCACGCGGCGGAGATTGGCGTTGTGCTCGACGGCGACGAGATCGGCGCCGACGAGGCGCAGCGGCCGGCCGGCGGCGTCGAGCAGCGGCGCGCCGGTGTCGACGCGCGTCGCGGCCTGCGCGCCGTCGGCGTCCTCCCTGCCGGCCAGCTGGACGGGGGTCTTCGCGCCGTCGGGCGCGGTATAGACGAAGAGCGCGTCCTGCCGCCAGGCGACGAGCAGGGTCGCGATGGCCTCGTCGCCATCGCCGGCGAGCGAGCCGATGAGGGCGTTTTTCGTCGGGATGTCGTCGGCCAGGATGGCCTTGACCAGCACCTGTCGCGCGGTGTCGGCGGCCAGCAGCGGGGCGCCGAGCAGGAGTGCGATGAACGCGACGAGGCGCGGCAGGCGGACGAAGGGGATCATCACGAGGGAAAGGATGCTGGACTCGTGCCAAGAAAGCGGGGCGGGCCCGAAGGAACCCGCCCCGCGGTGAGTCAGGGATGCAGACGGTCCGGAGGCGCCGGGCTTATTTGAATTTCCCCTTGAGCCAGGGCTCGCCGTAGACGTTGTCGAATTCCTTGAGGATCTTGAACTGGCCGTCGGCCTTGGTCTCGCCGATGAAGACGTTCTTCGTGAGGTGCATGTTCGGCTGGGTCTTCACCGTGCCGCCGGGACCGTCGAAGGTGAGGCCCGACTTCCACGCAGCGCGGACCGCGTCGACATCGAAGGTGCCGGCCTTCTCGACCGCGGCCTTCCAGAGATAGACGCCGACGTAGCTGAGCACCATCGGGGAGTCGACCACGCGGCCGTCCTTCACGATGCCGGGCGTGCTGGTGGTCGCGAGCCACTTCTTGAAGGCGGCGACGAACTTCTTGTTCGCGGGCGTGTTGATCGACTGGAAGTAGGTCCAGCAACCGAGCTGGCCGACGAGCTTGTCGGCGGGCAGGCCGCGGAATTCGTCCTCGGCGATGGAGAACGACACGACCGGGCAGCTGTCGGCGGTCAGGCCGGCGGCCGCGTATTCCTTGAAGAACGGCACGTTGGTGTCGCCGTTGAGCGTGCTGACGACGGCCGCGCCGCCGCCGGCCGCGAACTGTTTGATCTCGGCAACGATCTGCTGGTAGTCGGTGTGGCCGAAGGGCGTGTATTTGCCGGCGGAGATGATCTTGCCGGAGTCGTCCTTGCGGAAGCCGCCGCCGATGTTCTCGAGCGGCACGCCCTTGCTGAGCAGATACTCGAGGAGGACGAGATTGGTCGTCTGCGGATAGACGTAGTCCGAGCCGAGCAGGTAGAACTTCTTGTAGCCCTGCGCGAGGAGGTAGTCGATCGCCGGCGTGGCCTGCTGGTTCACGGCCTCGGCGGTGTAGGCGACGTTCTGACTCTCCTCCTCACCCTCGTATTGGACGGGATAGAACAGGAGGCCGTTGTTCTTCTCGTAGACGGGAAGGACGGATTTGCGGCTGACGGACGTCCAGCAGCCGAAGGTCACGGCGACTTTGTCCTGCTCGAGGAGCTGTTTCGCCTTTTCGGCGAAGAGCGGCCAGTTCGACGCGCCGTCGACGATGACGGGCTCGATCTTCTTGCCGAGCACGCCGCCCTGGGCGTTGATCTCGTCGAAGGTGAACAGCAGGATGTCGCGCAGCGACGTCTCGCTGATCGCCATCGTGCCGGAGAGGGAGTGAAGAACGCCGACTTTGACGGTTTCCTCCGCGCGAGCGGAGCCGGAGAGGGCGCTGAGCGCGAGAGCGCCGGCGCCGAGCAATGTGCCGAATTTTCTGATCATGTGGTGTGGGGAGACAAGCGCACGGCGGGGCAGGCGGAAGCAGCGGCTTCAACCCTCCCGCCGAAAAGGGTGGTGGCCGGGAAAACGCGCCCGTGGCGGGCCGCGGGAAGAGCCGGCGGCGACAGGGCCGCCGGCGTGCGAACAAACGCGTCGCGCCGGATCGGGCGCGACGCGGGGGCATCAGAACTTGAAGACGCCCTGAAGAGCGTAGAACGAACCCTTGGAACCGAGCTGCACCGCGCTGGCATCGCTGTCGGCGTAGGTGATTTCGGCGCGGACGCTGAAGTGATCGTTGATCGTATAGGTCGGCGCGACGGTGTATTGGGCGCCGCCGGTGTCGAAATTGCCGCTGATGCGACCGGTGACCGCGAACGGCTTCGCCACCGTGTAGGTCGCGAAGAGGGACCACCAGTCGGCTTTGACGACACCGTCGTCCTTCAGCGAATATTCGCCGGCGATCGACAGGCTGTCGCTCACCGCATAGCTGGCCCAGAAATCGTAGACGCTCTGCGTGGGACCTCCGTCCACTTCCTCGATGCCGACGCCGCCGAAGACCGTCAGCTTCGGGATGGCGGTGTAGGTGGCCGCGATCTCATAGCCCAAGGCGTTGCCGAAATCGCCGTCGCCGCCGAAGAAGTGCGCGCCATCCATATACAACGAGTCGAGCACCGCGGCGCCGAACGTGAAGCCCTGGCCGGTGTAGTCGACCTTCGCGCCGGTGTGATAGCCGGGGATCGGATTCCACGCGTTGCCGTAGGTGATCGTGGTCATGTTGATCGGATCCCACGCCTCGTAGCCGAGGTAGCTCAGGAACTTGCCCGCCGTCACGGCGACCGGACCGGTCGTATACGTGACATAGCCGTCGAGCAGACCGGCCTCGCTGTCGCCGGAGGTGGATTCGGGGACGTAGAAGACGCTGGCCTTGCCCGACACGGGACCATACGTGGCCGTGATGGCCGTCTTGACGGCATCGAAGTTCGTATTGCCGGAGTCGAAGAGCGTATCCTTGTTATCTCCCACCTTGGGATCGGTGATCGCACCGGTCGCGACGGCGTAGCCGCTGACGGAGAGGTGTTCATCGATCTTGACGTCGGCCGACGCAGTAGCCGCGAGGGTGAGCAGCGAAGCGGCCCAACCGGCCAGCTTGGAGGTATGCTTGGTCATTGGCGTGTGTTTCATGGTGTTTGTAGCGCAGGGTCTCACTCGCCCGCCAACGCAGCGGGAACGGTGAAACCCCGCCGTTAATAGCAGTTCGCTTGCCAGCTTGGGATCGCAGGCCGACTTGCGTGTCATACACCCTTCCCGCTCCGGTCCTTCCGACGCACCGAACGGCGGGGCGTCCGCCCGCCCGGCACTGACACCGGCGGCCGATGGCACGGCGCCCAGCCCGGCACGCTCCTTCCTCCAAACCCAGATAATGGATACAGAATACGATCGGCGACGGCCGCGCCCGCAGCCGGCCGGAACGGGCGGGACACGCGATCGATCATCGGCGCCGCGCGCTGCGTCGGCGCCTTCCGCGGCGACCGGCCGGCGATCGCGCCGATCGAAACGCGACCGGCTACGCCTTCTTCTCGGGCTCCTTCGGCGGGCCGAAGTGGCCCCGCTCCGCCGCGTGCACGAATCCCTCGGTCACCGTCTTCAATTCCTCCCAGCGGCGGCGGATGTTCTTCGCCTCGTCCTTCGTGATGATGTTGTCCGCGGACGAGGTCGCGATCGTCGCGAGCATGTCGGCGAATTCCTGCACGATGTCGTTGGTGAGAGGGATGAGCGGGCCCGCGTGCGGCAGCGTGCCGGGATTGCGGATGAAGAAACCGCCCGCGCGCTCGCAGACCCACTGGGCGATGTGCGCGTCGCCGGTGATGCGGATGAGCTGGCCGACGCGCTCGAGCGGACTGCCGGTGCCGCTGCCGCTTTCGCCGGCCGGCGGCTCCGCCCATTTGTAGATGAGCGAAAGCGACAGGCCCATGTCGGCCGCGATCTGCTTCGCGCTGGTGCGCTTCAAAACCTCCTTCATCACCTCGTGCGAGTCCATGTTCCCGGCAGCCTGCGAAGTCGGCGCATCCTTGGCAAGCAGCGGTGCGCCGGGAGCCGCCCGCCGGCCGCGCGAGTAGCTCCGGCGCGGCCACCATAAGCGGGCGGCATGCGATCGCGCGGCGTTTTATCGAAAGGGAGGATGCCATTATAAGTGCTTCCAGGCCGGAATTCTGCACTATATGGTTCAATCCTATGAATGCCTTCGATGCCTATGCGGTCTGTTTCGGCGCCGGGGTGTTGTTCACGGCCGTCAGCGCGATCGGCGCGCACGTCTTCGGCGGCCATGGCGACGCGGCGCACTGGGATGTGACGCACGCCCACGCCGAGGCCGGTTTCGGCGCGGACAACATGCCGGGCTTCTCGCCGATCAGTCCGACGACCGTGGCTTCGTTCCTCGCGGCGTTCGGCGGCTTCGGCATGATCCTGACGCAGCTCGAGCGCACGCGCAGCCCGTGGGTCAGCGTGCCGCTGTCCATGCTGGGCGGCTTCGCCGTGGCGGCGGGCGTGTTCTGGCTTTTCAGCACCGTCTTCCGCAAGACCCAGGGTTCGAGCGAGGGACGCGTCGCCGATCTCGTGGGCCGGAGCGCCACGGTGATCACGCCCATCGCCGCGGGCGCCGTCGGCGAGATCGCCTACGTGCAGGGCGGCTCGCGCTATTCGGCCCCGGCCCGCGCCGAGGGCGACGCCGCCGTCGCCAGCGGCGCCACCGTGAAGATCACCCGCGTGGTCGGCACGCAATTCTACGTTTCCCTGAACTGATCCGTTTTCAACTTTCCTTATTTTTCTCCCATGACACCCCTGCCCTTCGCTGAACTCGCCGGTTTCGGCCTCACCGCGCTCGCGGTC
>Ga0222421_100289_pt1 | contig 21746 bp, 14 predicted proteins | sample 3A1ome_2_FD_182473 | JGI IMG/M metagenome (GOLD analysis project Ga0222421, IMG submission 182473) | Enriched microbial communities from leaf-cutter ant dump, University of Wisconsin, Madison, United States - 3A150A (version 2) | ecosystem: Environmental > Terrestrial > Nest > Insects nest > Nest... | reverse complement strand
CGGGCGATTGTCAAACCGCGCGGCCGGCGGCCGGCGTCGCGAGACTGGTCCGACGCGCGGCGCGGGCGCGGCGGCTCAGCTCATGTGGCGCTCGTAGGTCGCCTCGAATTCCTCGACAAAGCCGGCGAAGAGCCGCGCCCGCTCGTCCTCGCCCGCCGCGGCGTAGTGGCTGGCGAGATTGCGGCAGGTCCGGCAGAGGACCTCGCGGACCGGCGTGGGCATGAGGTCGGAAGCCTTCGGCAGCACGTGGCGCGCGCGCAGCAGGGCGAACACCTCGTCGGGATCGAGAAACAGGCCGTGGTCGAATGGATCGATGAAGAACGGCGGTCCGTCCGTGTGGCAGCCGACGATGAAGTGGCCGGGCAGCCCGACCGGCTCCAGCTCGAGCCCGAGGCGGCCGGCGACGAGCAGGTAGACGATGGAGAGGGAGATCGGGATGCCTTGGCGGCGCTGCAGGACGTGGTCGATCAGGCTGTTCCGCGGATCGGTATAGTGGTCGATGTTGCCGTGGAAACCCCACTCGTGAAACAGCACGCGGTTGAGGATGCGGCATTGCTCGCGGGTCGTCGCGGGCGGCGTGATGAGCTCGCGGCAGCGGGCGGCGATCGCATCGAGCCCGGTGCAGCAGGCTGCGACGTCGAGCTCCGGCGAGACGGTCCGGCTGAGCAGGAGGATGCCGGTCTCGAGTTCGTAGTTCAGCGACTGGATGAAACCGCGGAATTCCGTCGCCGGATCGGTGAACGCGAGTTCGCGGATGAACCACGCGGCATGCCGCGCGAGGATGCGGTTGGGACCGTGCGCGGCCTCCTGCAACAGCCGCGATGCGGCCGGCCCGAGCCGGGCGAAATGGGCCAGCAGCGCCTTGCGCACCGCGGGGCTGCGATCGTCGAGCAAGCTCAACAGCGCATCCCGTCCGGCGGCGTCTGGCTTCTCGGATTCCACGGCGGGAAACGAAGGAGCTTTGTCCGCGCCCGCAACTCGGAAACGCCCGCCGCGGAGCGAAAGTCCGCCGCGGGCGGGGCGGTGTCGGGCCGGCTTCCGGCTTTGGCCTGGCTTGGATCGCCGTCGCGCCGGAGCCCGAGGGAACGTTTTCCCCTCGCGGGTGGCGGCGCGGCGCGCAGGTCCGCCGGCTCAGCCGGCCGCGGGCGGCGTGCGGGCGCCGAACAGCGCGGTGCCGACGCGCACGACCGTGCTGCCCGCGGCGATCGCCTCGGCGAGGTCGCCGCTCATGCCCATCGACAGCGTGCGGAGCGGCAGGCCGAAGCGCGCGGCCGATTCGTCGCGCAGCGTGCGCAGGGTCGTGAACGTGCGCGTGGCGAAGTCGCGGGTTTCCTCCGGCGTGGCGCCGAGCGGCGCGAGGGTCATGAGGCCGTCGACTCGCAGCGCGCGGCAGCCGAGCGCGTGCTCGAGCAGGCGCGGCGCGTCCTCGAGATCGGCGCCGAACTTGGCGGGGTCGCGGCCGGCGTTGATCTGGAGGAGGACGGGCAGGACCTTGCCGAGTTCGGCCGCGGCGCGGTCGAGCTGGGTGAGCAGTTTCGTGCCGTCGACGCTCTGGATGCGGTCGAAGTGCTGCGCGGCGAGCCGGGCTTTGTTGGATTGCAGATGGCCGATGAGTTCCCACGCGATCGCGGCGGGACACTGGGCGCGCTTCTCGACGCCCTCCTGGACGCGATTCTCGCCGACGGCGCGGAGCCCGAAGCGGGCGGCGTGCGCGGCGGCGGCGGCGGGGTGGTTTTTCGTCACCGCCAGCAATTCCACTTCGCCCGGAGCGCGGCCGCTGCGCATGCATGCCGCGGCGATTTGCTCCCGCACTAGCGACGCCCGGGTAAGAAATTCTTCATAGGTCTGGAACATAAGGAGGTCGCTTATGGATTGCCCTGAAATAAGGGAGCGTTATGGTGGCGGTCAGATTTCGGGTTAACCATGCAAATTGAAAACTTCAAAATCTTTGCCGACCTGGTCGAGACAAAGAGCTTCTCCAAATCCGCCAAGCTGAACGGCATCACCCAGTCCGCGGTGAGCCAGCAGGCACGGGCGATGGAGCGTCATTTCAAGACCCTGCTGATCGACCGGAGCCAGAAGCAGTTTCAACTGACGCGCGAGGGGCAGCGGGTTTACGATTCGGCGAAGGAAATCCTGCACACCTACGACAAGCTCCTGAGCGAGCTGCAGGAGTTGAAGAAGGTCATCAGCGGCACGATCCGGATCTCCACCATCTACTCGATCGGCCTCCACGAGCTGCCGCCCTACATCAAGAAGTTCCTGCATGATTATCCCTCGGTCAACGTGCGCGTGGAATACCGCCGTTCGAACCTGGTCTACGAGGACATTCTCCACAACTCCGTCGATTTCGGCCTCGTGGCCTTCCCCGTGAAGCAGCGCCAGATCGAGATGCTGCCGTTCCGCAACGACCAACTCGTGCTCATCACCCACCCGACGCACCCGCTGGCGAAGGTGTCCGACATCGAGCTGAAGCAGCTCACCGGCCAGCGTTTCATCGGCTTCGATCCCGACATCCCGACCCGCAAGGCCGTCGACCAGATCTTCCGCGACAACAAGCTCGAGATCGAGCCGGTGATGGAGTTCGACAACATCGAGACGGTGAAGCGCGCGGTCGAGATCGACCACGGCGTGGCCATCGTCCCGCAGGCCACCGTGCAGCAGGAGGTCAAGCAGGGCACCCTCGTGGCGCTCCATTTCAAGGGCAAGGACTTCACCCGCCCGCTCGCCATCCTGCACCGCAAGGGCCGCGTGCTCACGCCGGCCATGAAGAAATTCATCGAGATCCTCGGCCTGGAAATGCACGAGGCGCCGGCGGAAGCGGCGCGCTGAGCGCCGCGGCGGACCGCGGAAGGCGGACCGCGAAGGACAACGGGAAGGTTTCCGGCCCGCCTGCCGGCTGCGCGCGCCGCATCACTGCGGCTGGAGGAACGTGCCGATGAGCGGCAGCGGCCGGCCCCGGCCCTGGATGGCGTTGCGGATGCCGATCGCCATCAGCACGAACAGACCCAGCGAAAACAGCCACGCAAGCCCGCTGAGCGAATACGGCAGCAGGCGCTCGACGATGCCCACGATGACCCACGCGAGAAAAAGCGTGACGCCCTGATACGCGTGAAACCGCGCGAACGCGGAATCCTTCGCCCCCAGCAGCGGGACGAGAAACAGGATCCAGAGATAGGCGACGACGGCGTGGGCCCTGTGCTTCTCGACGTCCGCGGCTTCGAACACGATTTCGGGCGAATTCATGCCGGAAACCCTGCCAGCCGGCGCGGCCGTTTCCGAGCGGAAACGCGCATCCGTGCGGCGGGCGGGTCGCCGGCGGCTGCGGAGGCTGTCAGGCGCCCGCGAGGGCGCGGCGGAGATTGTCGCAGACGATGGCGGCGGCGATGCCGGCGTTGAGCGACTCGGCGCCGCCGTGACGCGGGATCGTCACCGTGCGCGTGACGCGCGCCTTGACCGCCGGCGAGAGGCCGCGGCCTTCGCTGCCGATCACGATCACGGCGTCGCGCAGCGGCGGCAGCGCGTGCACGTCGTCGCCGGCGAGATCGCAGCCGAGGACGGGCGCGCGCGTCTTCGCGAGCGCGGCGGCGAGATCGGCGGTGTGCGCCGGCACGCGCGCGAACGAACCCATGCTGGCGTTGATCACCTTCTGGTGAAACAGGTCCGCGCAGTCGGGCGAGAGCACCACGCGGTCGAGCGCGAACCAGTCCGCGATGCGCAGGAGCGTGCCGACGTTGCCGGCGTCCTGCACGCCGTCGAGCGCGAGCGTGAGCCCGCGGTCGAGCGCGCCGGCCGGCAGCGGCTCGCGCCGGAGCGGACCGACGGCGAGCAGCGTCGAGGGCGTGGGGAAATGGCTGATACGCGCCATCTCGTCGGGCGTGACCGGGATCCACGCCGGCGCGGGGCCGGCGGCCGGAGCGCCGCGCAGCTCCGCGCGGGCGCCGGGCGCGGCGTAGACCGCCTCGAAGGCGAGGCCCGTGGCGAGCAGTTCGGCGACGACCTTTTCGCCCTCGACCACGAACCGGCCGAGTTCCTCGCGGTGTTTCTTCTCGCGCAGCGAGCGCAGACGCTGGATCTCGGCCTTGGTGAGCATGCGCGAGCTTGAGCGCCGCCGCGCGCCGGGCGCAAGCCGGGCCGCGGCCGGCGGAATCGCGCGGCCGCGCGGCTGCCGCCTTGCGGCGGGGGCGGGGAGCCGTTCATCGTCCGCGCATGGCAACTCGGCTGAACTGGGGCATCATCGCAACCGGCGGCATCGCCCGCGCCTTCGCGCGCGGCGTGGCCCACTCGCAGCAGGGGCGGCTCGCCGCGGTGGCCAGCCGCACGGCGGCCGGCGCGCAGGCCTTCGCCGCGGAGTTCGGCATCCCGCGCGCGCACGGCAGCTACGAGGCGCTGCTGGCGGATCCGGACGTGACCGCCGTCTACATCGCGACGCCGCACGCGCAGCACGTGGAATGGGTCGAGCGGGCCGCCGCGGCCGGCAAGCACGTGCTCTGCGAAAAACCGCTCGGGCTGACGCGGGCCGAGGCCGTGCGCGCGGTGGAGGCGGCGCGCCGGCACGGCGTGCTCCTGATGGAGGCGTTCATGTATCGCTGCCATCCGCAGACGGCGAAGATCCTCGAGATCGTGCGCAGCGGCGTGCTCGGCGAGGTGCGGCTCGTGCAGGCGGCGTTCGGCTTCGCGAATCCGTTCGACGCCGCGAACCGCTTCTGGAACCGGGAGCTCGGGGGCGGCGGCATCCTCGACGTCGGCTGCTATCCCGTGTCGTTCGCCCGGCTGATCGCGGGCGCGATCGACGGCGCCCCGTTCGCCGATCCGGTGCGGGTCTCCGGCGCGGTCGAGCGGCATCCGGCCGCCGGCGTGGACACGTGTGCGGCGGCCACGCTGCATTTCGCCAACGGCCTGATCGCCCAGGTCTCGACCAGCATCGCGCTGATGCAGGAAAACGTCGCGCGCATCTACGGCACGAAGGCTTGGCTGCTCGTGCCCGAGCCGTGGGTGCCGGTGCGCGAGAGCGGCGCGACGGAGCTGCGGCTTTTCCGCGGCGCCGACAAGGAGCCGGAGATCATCCGGCTCGAGACGGACCGCTGGCTGTATTCGCTCGAGGCGGACGCCTTCGCGGCCGCGCTGGCCGCGGGCCGGCGCGAGGTGCCGGCGATGAGTCCGGACGACACGCTGGGCAACATGGCCGTGCTCGACGCCTGGGCCGGGGTCGCGCCGTAAAGCCCCGGCCAAAACCGGCGGGTTTTGGCCAAAATCCGCCGAGCGCCCGCCGTCCGAATCCGGCATCATGGGTGCATGATGCCCCCAAGTTGCCCCGACGGCGGCCTGAGCGCGCAGGGCGGTCCCCTCCATCCCCGCGGAGCCGCGCTGCTGACCGATCCGCTGCTGAACAAAGGCACCGCCTTTTCCGAGCGCGAGCGCGACGAGCTCGGACTGCGCGGCCTGCTGCCGCCGCGCGTCTTCTCGCTCGAGGAGCAGGCGGCCCGCGTGATGGGCAACTTCCGCCGCAAGAGCGATCCGCTCGAGAAGTATATTTTCCTCACGACGCTCCAGAACCGCAACGAGACGCTCTTCTACAAGGTCGTGCACGACCACCTCGAGGAGATGATCCCGATCATCTACACGCCGACCGTCGGGCAGGCGTGCCTCGAGTTCGGCGCGATCTTCCGCCGGCCGCGCGGGCTGTATCTCAGCATCCGCGACCGCGGGCATCTCGGCGAGATCATCAGCCACTGGCCGCACACCGACGTGCGCATGATCGTCGTGACCGACGGCGAACGCATCCTCGGGCTCGGCGACCTCGGCGCGCTCGGCATGGGCATCCCCATCGGCAAGCTCTCGCTCTACACCGCCTGCGCCGGCGTGCATCCGAGCTACACGCTGCCGGTCACGCTCGATGTCGGCTGCGACAACGCCGCGCTGCGCGCCGATCCGTTCTACATCGGCCTCGACCAGCCGCGCGTGCGCGGCGCCGAGTATGATACGTTCATCGAGGAGTTCGTGACGGCGGTCGCCCGGGCCTTCCCGCAGGCGCTCCTGCAGTGGGAGGATTTCGGCAACACCAACGCCTTCCACCTGCTCCAGCGCTACCGCGAGCGGCTGTGCAGCTTCAACGACGACATCCAGGGCACGGCCGCCGTCGCGCTCGCGGGCCTGCTCGCGAGCCTGCGGATCACGGGCGCCGGGCTGCGCGACCAGAAACTGCTCTTTCTCGGCGCGGGCGAGGCGGGCACGGGCATCGCCGATCTCTTCGTCGCCGCCGCGCGCGACGCCGGCCTTTCCGAGGCGGAGGCGCGCGCGCGTTGCTGGTTCGTGGATTCGTCGGGCCTCGTCGTCCGCAGCCGGCTCCCGAAGCTGGCCGCGCACAAGGTCGCCTACGCGCACGATCATGCCTTCGTGGCGACGCTCGCGGAGGCGGTTGACGCACTCAAACCCACGGCGCTGATCGGCGTCTCCGGCTCGGCCGGCGCCTTCACGCAGCCGGTCGTCGAGCGGATGAGCACGCTCAATCCGCGGCCGGTGATCTTCGCCTTGTCGAATCCGACCTCGAAGGCCGAGTGCACCGCGGCGCAGGCCTACGCGTGGAGCGCCGGCCGCGCGGTCTTTGCGAGCGGCAGCCCCAGCGCGCCCGTCGTCCTCGACGGACGCACGCACGTGCCGGGCCAGGGCAACAACGTCTACATTTTCCCCGGCGTCGGCCTCGGCGCCCTCGCCGCGGCGGCGTCGCAGGTCACGGACGGGATGTTCCTGACCGCGGCGCGCACGCTGGCCGGGCTTGTCTCGGCGGACGATCTCGCGCTGGGCCGGGTGTATCCTTCGCTCACGAAGATCCGCGAGGTCTCGCTCGCGATCGCGACCGCCGTGGCCGGCGAGGCGCACCGCGCGGGGCTCGCGCGGCGCCCGGCGCCGGCGTCGCTCGCCGACGACATCCGCGCGCGGATGTTCGACCCGGTGTATCGCGATTACGTCTGACGCGGGCCGCCGGGGCGGCCTGCGCGGCGGCCGGTCATTCCGCCGTCGCGACCGCGACCCAGCCGCCGCCGGGCGCGAGCCCGACCGTCACGCGCCGCGTCGCGTCGAGCGCGATCTCGCGATGTTGGAAATCACGGCCGTCGCGGTCGGCGTTGGGGCCGTCGCGCCAGACGGAGAGCGAGGTCGCGCCGGCGGGCAGGAAATCCAGGTCGAGCGTGAGCGTGCGCGGCTGGGAGTTGTTGAGCGCGGCGATGAACCACCGCGCGCCGGAGCGGCGGGCGAGCGCGACCTTCACGCCGACCTCGGCCTCGAGCACGCGCGTCTCGTCCCAGACCGTCGGCACCTGATCGAGGAAGATCATCGTCGCCGGCTCCGCGCGATAGGCCGACGGCGAGTCGGCGAGCATCTGCAGCGGGCTTTCGAACACGACGTAGAGCGCGAGCTGGTGGCAGCGCGTGCCCTGGCTCATCGGTCGGCGGTTGCGGCTGCGGAATTGATCCTTCTGCGCGTTGTCCATCGCGCCGGGCGTGTAGTCCATCGGACCGGCGACCTGGCGGATGAACGGTAGCGTGGTGTCGTGCTCGGGCGTGATGAGGTCGCTCCACTTGCAGTTCTCGAGGCCCTTCACGCCTTCGAACGTGAGCACGTTGGGATACGTGCGCTGGAGTCCCGCGGGCTTGTGCGCGCCGTGGTAGTCGAGCAGCAGTTTCCGCTTCGCGCCCTCGGCGGAGAGTTTCCAATAGAAATCCACGGCCGGCTGGTCGTCGCGCTGGAAGAAATCGACCTTCAGGCCGGCGACGCCCCAGCGCTCCGCGAGCGGCAGGAAGTCGTCGAATTGCTTCTTCAACGTGCTCCACGACGCCCAGAGGATCACGCCCACGCCCCGGGCCTTGCCGTAGGCGACGAGCGCCGGCACGTCGATGTCGGCCGCCGGCTTCATGAGGTCGCCGAGCACATACCAGCCTTCGTCGAGGATCACGTGCTGCAGGCGGTGCTGCGCGGCGAAGTCGATGTAGTGCCGGTAAAGCGCCTGGCTGACGCCGCCGCGGAAATCGGTGTCCCAGACGTTGAAGTCGTGCCACCAGTCCCACTGCACCTTGCCGGGCTTGATCCACGAGGTGTCGGCGACGCGCGAGGGATCGGCGAGCTGGTAGGAGAGCGTGTTGGTGAGCAGTTCGGCGTCGGTCGCGGCGATCGCGACGAAGCGCCACGGGAAGGCGCGCGTGCCGGACGTCACGGCGAGGTTTGGCCCGCGTTCGCGGACGACGATGTCGCGGTCCGAGGTTTCCTCCTCGCGGGTCGGCAGCGCGGGCCACGCGCCATCGAGCGAGCGGGACTCGGCGCCGACGCGCAGCCACTGGCCGGGATAATTTTCCAACGCCGTCTCGGAAAACAGCAGCGCGGGTCCGCCGGGCGTGCGCACCAGCAGCGGCAGCGAGGCGAGCGCGGCCGGCGCGAGCTGCGACAGCGGCTGCGTCGTGTAATGCACCTCGGTGTGCGAATAGAAATCCTGCTCCGCGCCGAAGTAGACCGTCGGATCGCCGGCAAACGTGCTCCGGCTTTTCTCGCCCGCGACGGTGACGGTGCCGCCGAGCCGCGTGGCGAAGCGGTAGGCGAGGCCATTGTCGTAAAGGCGCACGACGAGCGAGAAGCCGGTGCCGAAATCGAGCGTCGCCTCCTGGAAATGATCGCGGATGCGCGCCGCCTTCGTCGGCACGGTCGGCGTCACGATTTCGTCGCCGGTGCGCGTGGCCACGTGCGCGGGCGCGCCGCCGGCGAGCGCCCGGCCGTCGGCGAGCGCGAGGCCGATCTCCTGGCGCAGCAGCGGGCGCCCGGAGCGATCGGCGAGCTCGAGCGCGAGCGCGGGCGAGGTGACGACCTCGACCCGCCAGCGCCCGTCGGGCGAGGCGAGCGACACGGGATCGGCGCGGAGCGGGGCGAGCAGCGCCGTCGCCGCGAGGGCGCACGACGCGACGAGACGAAACGACAGGAAGCGTGGGGTCATCATGGGGAGGGGAAGGACTCGGCCAGCCCGACGTCGGACGGCCCGAAACGTCGCAGAAAATCTTCGTCCGCGCCCGAGTCGATCCGCGTTTTACTGGGCCGTAACACGGCGCCTCTTTCGTTTTTGACGTTTCTGAAAACGTTGCCGCACGGTCGGCGCCTGACCGCGAGCCTGCCCCCCGGCTCGGGCCGGCCGCGCCTGTGTCGCGGAGTGCGATCCGGCCGGACAGTGTTAGGGAAGGTGCTGCCGCGAGCCGGCGGACTCGGAGCCGGCGCGGGCGGGATGCGTTGCTGTCCGGCGCGCAAGGGATGGCTTCGCGTGGATACGGCGGCGGTTTTTCGGCGCACGAAAGGGAAACGCGGTGGCGCTCTTGACGTCGCCATGGCGGCCCCGCAGAAGAAGGCATGAACTCCGTTGTGCTGCCCCGCACGACGCCCACACTTCAAGCCGTCGCGCGAAGAGCGGGGGTTTCCGTGTCCACCGCGTCCCGCTGTCTGAGCGGGGCGGCGAAGGTCGCGAAATCCACGCAGCTGCGCGTCTTCGCCGCCGCCACCGAGACCGGCTACCAGCACAACACGCTCGTCGGCCAGGTCATGCGGGCCACGCGCCGCGGCGTGGCGCTGAACCATCTCGGGACCCTGGCTTTCGTGACGCCGGTGGCGGATTCGCACGAATGGCGCGCGACGCCCACGCTCTGCCGGAACTGGGAGGCGGCGCGCGAGCGCGCGGACTCGTTCGGCTTCAAGATCACCGAGTTCACGCTGAGCTCCCGCGGCATGACCGGGCGGCGCCTCGGCGAGATTCTCACCGCGCGCGGCATCTCCGGCGTCCTCCTCGCGGCGTTTCCGATGGAGCCGCACGAGGTCTCGCTGCCGTGGGACGATTTCGCCTACGTCCAGGTGGGGCATCGCATCGTGTCGCCGCGGCTCGACTGCGTCGTGAGCGATCACACGGAGGCGGTGGTCATGGCGGCGCGGACGATCGCGGGCAGCGGCCGGCGCCGCATCGGCCTCGCGATCGAGAAGTATCAGGACGAGATCACGGGCGGACGCTGGTCCCTCGGCTACGCCGGACTGCGCGCGGCGCTGCCCGCGCTCGCCGAAATCCCGCCGCTGCTGCCCGGGCAGATGAATGCGGATCTCTTCCTGAAATGGGTCGACGAGCACGAGGTCGACTGCGTCCTGACGCTGTCCACGTTTCGCAACGAGCCCAACCCCATGGAGGACTGGCTGGCCGCCCGCGGGCGGTCCGTGCCGCGCGACGTCGGCCTCGTCTCGCTCGACGTGACTTCGGTGCACGCGGACTGGAGCGGAGTGGAGCAGCATTCGGACGAGATCGGCCGGGCCGCGGTCGATCTGTTGTTCTCGAAGCTGCAGGCCGGAGAGCGCGGCATCCCGCGGCTTCCGCGCACCCTGCAGGTCCACGGGCACTGGCGCGACGGCCGGACCCTGCTGAAGACCGCGGCCGAGACCTGCGCGGTCTAGCCGTCGCGGCGGTCCGCGCACCCGGGTGCGGCGAGTGGCGGCGTATGCAATAAAATGTGACGGCGGCGACGGACCGGCGCCCCGCGGCCTTCCGGCCACGCCCGCTTCGTCCCGTGCCGCCGTCTCGCAGGGGGAAAACGACCCCGGCTCGGGCCGGTCCGCAACGTTTGCAACGCAGCGGCGTCGCGTCGGCGGGGCGTTTCGCCGAAATCCGTGGTCGCAGGCTGCGATCGGAGACACCCCAGGACCGACTCGTTTCCCCGTCATCCCTTCGCGCGCAGCCTTTGGCCGAAAACAACGACAAGACCCCTCAGACCCCATCCTGACAGCAACCCCCTCCTGCCTCAGTGATCCTCCTCGAAACCGCGGATTCGCGGCTGCGGCGGGACGCGGGGCAGATCCCCACGAAAACCGTTTCACAACGGCGTGTCCCCAATCCGTCAATCTCTCCCGTATCCCAAACATGAAGACTACCCCCAGGCTTTCACGGCGAGCCGCCCTGCTGGCCACCTTGCTTACACCCTGCGCCTATCTCCCGGCCCAGACGACCGCGGCGACCGGCGCTCCCGCAGCCACCCCGTCCGCCCAAGAGGAAGAAGTCATCGTCCTGTCTCCGTTCGAAGTCAGCTCGTCCACGGGCAACAACGGATACAACGCCGAGACCACGCTCGCCGGCAACCGCCTCAACACCCAGCTCCGCGACATCGGCAGCGCCGTCTCCGTCGTCACGACGGAATTCCTGCGGGACACCGGTGCGACCAACAACACATCGCTGCTCCAATACACCATCGGCACCGAGGTCGGCGGCGTGCGGGGCAACTTCGGCGGCTTCGGCAACGCGGCGCAGCTCAACGAGGACACGCTCCGCCCGAACGACAACACCCGCATCCGCGGTCTGGCGGCGGCGGACAACACCCGCGATTTCTTCCGCACCGACGTCCCGTGGGATTCCTACAATGTCGATCGCGTCGACCTCCAGCGCGGTGCCAACTCGATTCTTTTCGGCCAGGGCAGCCCCGCCGGCATCATCAACACCGGCCTGAAGACGGCCAACTTCCGCAACGCCGGCACGGCCGAGTTCCGGGTCGGCAGCTACGGCAGCGTGCGCGGCACGCTGGACGTCAATCGGGTGCTGCTGCCCGGCGAGCTCGGCCTGCGGATTTCGATGCTGCAGGATGACGAGAGGTTTCAGCAGAAACCCGCGTTTTCCAACGACCAGCGCCTTTACGCGGCCCTGCGTTTCGAGCCGAAGGCCTTGAACCGCGACGGCGTGCACACCTCGATCAAGGCCAACTTCGAAGCCGGCCGGATCAACAGCAACAATCCCCGCACGCTCCCGCCGTCCGATGCGATCACGCCGTGGTTCTCGGACTTGAACCAGGCCACCTACAATCAGTTCCAGGCGTTCGACCATCTGTCGGGCCGGCCGAATCACGGCCAGTTCCGCGTGAAACTCGCCTCCACCGGAGCGAACAATCCCGACTATGAACCCTGGCTCGGCACGTTCGCGTTTCCGTCCGGCCGCGCCGGCCCGACCGTGTTCACGTCGGGCGGGGCGCAGACCATGATGGTGACCGACGTCATCGGCGCCTTCGTGAAAGGCGGCCTCGCGGCGAACGGTTCCAACGACGCCCTCATCGACGCCATGCCGGACAACGGCTGGGTCTCGCTCCAGGGCACCGCGCAGTGGGCGATCAATGCCGGCGCGCCGTATTCCAAGGCCGGCCTGTGGAAGAACAGCGCGATGACCGACGCCTCGGCCTTCGACTTCTACGACAAGCTCATCGACGGCGACACCAAGCGCGAGTGGCAGAAGTTCAACGTCGCCAACCTGAGCGTCTCGCAGACCTACCTCCACAATCAGCTCGGCCTCTCGCTCGATTACTCCCGCGAGAACTACAACAACGGCCAGAAGGCCGTGCTCCCGGGCGACGTGCGCCTCCAGGTCGATCCCATGGCGGTCTACGGCGACGGTTCGCCCGATGCCGGACTGGGCACCGGCGAACCCTATTCGGACGGCACCAGGAACCCGAATGTGGGCCGGGCCTTCGTCTCCTCCAACAACGCCTGGAGCAACCGGTCGCTGGATTCGGATCGCGAGACCATCCGCGCCACCGGCTTCGCGCAGCACGACTTCAGCGAGAAGAACAACAGCTGGCTCATGCGCTTCCTCGGTTCCCACACGCTCACCGGCCTGCTCGGCCGCGAAGAGGTGAAGACCGACGCCCGCACCTGGCAGCGTTACGGCATCTTCGACGATGCCTACTACACCCTCTCGGATCACGCGGACTATCGCTTCAACGGCGGCCTCACGCCGGTCCAGGTCATTTACCTGGGCGATTCGCTCCTCGGACGCTCGCTCTCCGGCGCCAACCTGCCGTCGATCAGCGGCAACACCACGATCACCAGCGGCTCGATCAGCTACTTCAACCCCACGTGGAACTCCAGCATCAACCCCGGCGACGCGTGGCAGAACGGTTTCTACCTGCCGGGCGATCCGAACCGCAACTCGACCCAGTCGGAGAACCCGGCGAACTATGTCGGCTGGACCTCCGCCCCGCTCAACATCGTCGATGCCGAGACCTCGGCCGCGAACCGCGACCGGCTCACCACGCGCGCCACGCTGAACAAGGCCGTGACCAAGTCGCAGGCCGTCGTCTGGCAGGGCAAGTGGCTCGATCGCTCGCTCGTCAGCATCTTCGGCTGGCGCAAGGACACGGCCGTGTCGCGGGTCTTCGACATGTCGCCCAATGATTTCCCGGTCACGCACGACCGCGGCGCGATGGATTTCAGCCCCGGCTACTACCGGCTCCCGGACGTCGGCCAGAGCGTCGATGTCGAGTCCCGTTCCTACAGCCTCGTGGCGCACCTCACCGAGCTGCCGTTTGTCAGCAAGCTGACGTCCGGCCTGCCGTTCAACGTCAGCCTGTATTACAACCGCTCGACCAACTTCAAGCCGGACGCCAGCCGCGTCGACATCTACGGCGAGGCGCTGCCCGCGCCCGCCGGCAAGACGATCGACAAGGGCATCCGCATCGAGACGAAGGACGGCCGCTATTCGCTGCGCGTGAATCGCTACGTCACGAGCAACACCAACGCGACCAGCACCCAGATCAACGCCGCCTCGATCGGCAACTGGATGCAGCTCACGCAGAACTACGCGAACGTTTTCCAATACAACATCATCAACGGCTACGATGCCACCGCGCCGGGCAACACGGGCCGCGACACGGACATCATCAATGATGGCAATCCGTATAACGCGATGCGCTTCAACTTCCATTACTTCGCCGCCGGCCGCGCGCTCCAGCCCGGGGACATCGTTTCCGGGGATAATTTCTGGGTCGTGTCGCCGACCACGGAGAAGACGATCCTCGACAACACCCGCGCCTTCCAGCGCGCCGTCGATCCGCGCTTCTGGTCCGCCTGGCGCATCAACACCTTCGGCGACTTCGGCCCGTCCACGAGCGAGGCGACCTACAGCGTCCCGACCGGTTTCGCCATCACCGAGGACAACGTCTCCACGGGTTGGGAAATCGAGCTGGCCGCGCAGCCGACCGACAACTGGCGCATCATGGTCAACGCGAGCAAGTCCGATGCGCGCCGCACCAACATCGGCAATGCCAACATGCGCGAATTCATGAACCTCGTCGCCGACGCGCTGGCCGTTCCCAACGGCGTGTCCAAGCTCCACCACTACTGGGGCACCGAGGACGTCGTGACCGCCGGCAAGAACTGGTTCGACGGCGAAGGCCTGGTCGCCGCGCCCGGCAGCGAGTGGCGCCTCGCCCAGCTGGTCGAGGACACCACCGTGCCCGAGCTCCGCGAGTGGCGCGTCAACCTCATCACCAACTACGATTTCACCAAGGGCATGCTGAAGGGCGTGCAGGTCGGCGGCGGCATGCGCTACCAGAGCAGCGTCATCCTCGGCTTCCCGCCGACGGGCAATCCGGATGACCCGACCACCATCGAGTATGATCTGGAGCATCCCTTCCGCGGGCCCTCCGAGACCAACTTCGACTTCTGGGTGGGCTACACCCGCAAGCTCTCGGAAAAGCTGACCTGGCACATCCAGCTCAACGTCAAGGACGCCTTCAAGACCAAGAGCCTGATCCCGATCAGCTATCAGCCGGACGGCACGGCGGCCGCCTACCGCATCGCTCCGGTGCAGACGTTCACGCTGACGAATACCTTCACCTTCTGATCGCTCGATCCCGGACCGGGCGGCCGCGCCCGGTCCGAGGCTCGGGATGCGATCCCGAGACGCGTCGCCCGCCGTCCGCGGCCGGCGACCGGGACCAAGCGGTGCACGGCGATGACGCTCACATCGTGGAGCCGTCGGGCAGTGCACCGCTGCGACTTTATCAACCCATCCATCGGCTCATCTCCGTGGCCTCCGCCTCCGATCCGCATGCCGCGCAACGCGGCGCCTTCCTTCGCGAACCCCCGTCCGACCGTCCCGGCCGGGACGCCGCCGCGGACGGACCCTCCCCGCAGGAGTTCGAAGCGGCGATTTTCGACATGGACGGCGTGCTCACCCGGACCGCGGCCGTCCACTCGCTGGCCTGGAAGCGGATGTTCGACGACTTTCTCCGCGCCCGCGCCGAGAGCCGGGGGGAGCCGTTCCGGGAGTTCACCCACGCGCAGGACTACCTCGCGTATGTCGACGGCCGGCCCCGCGACCAGGGCGTGGAGGCGTTCCTGCGCTCGCGGGGGATCGCGCTGCCCCCGGGTTCGCCGGAGGATCCGCCGGAGCGCGAGACGATCCACGGCCTGGGCAACCGGAAGAACGCGCACTTCAACCGGATCATCGCGCGCGAGGGCGTGGCCCTCTACGACTCCACCGTCGACCTGATCCGCGACCTGCGCGGGCGGGGGATCCGGACGGGCCTGGCCACCTCGAGCCGGAACTCCGCGGTGATCCTCGGAAAAACCGGCACCGCGCGCCTCTTCGACACCGTGGTGGACGGTCTTGTATCCGAAAAACTCCGACTCAGGGGCAAGCCGGAGCCGGACATCTTCGCCGCCGCGGCCGGCAACCTCGGCGTCCCGTGCGCGCGCGCGATCGTGATCGAGGACGCGGTTTCCGGCGTCCAGGCCGGCGCCCGCGGAGGATTCGGGCTCGTCATCGGCGTCGCCCGGGAAAACAACATCCGCGAACTCCAGGAAAACGGAGCCGACCTCGTGGTCCGGGATCTCGCCGAAATCCATGCCGGCGACATCGACCGGCTGGTGCGCGCCAAGCGGGCGGGCACCCGGGGCCGCGCCCCGTTTCCCGAAAAAAACGCCCCATGATCACGAAACCCCGTTTGAACTTCTGGCAGCTCTGGAACATGAGCTTCGGCTACGTCGGCATCCAGTTCGGCTTCGCGCTGCAGAATGCCAATGTCAGCCGCATCTTTGAGACCCTGGGCGCGCGCGTGGACGAGATCCCGATCCTCTGGATCGCCGGCCCCGTGTCGGGCCTGCTGGTGCAGCCGGTCGTCGGCTACCTGAGCGACAAGACGTGGAACCGCCTCGGCCGCCGGAAGCCCTATTTCCTGGTCGGCGCCATCCTCGCCTCGCTGGCCCTGCTGGTGATGCCCAATTCCCCCGCGCTCTGGTTCGCCGCCGGCATGCTCTGGATCATGGACGCCTCCATCAACGTCACGATGGAGCCGATGCGGGCCTTCGTGGGCGACATGCTGCCGGACGAGCAGCGCACCACCGGGTTCGCGGTGCAGACGTTCTTCATCGGCGCCAGCTCGGTCATCGGTTCGCTGATGCCGTATCTGCTGACGAATGGGTTTCACGTCGCCAACACCGCGCCCGACGGGCAGCTGCCCGCGTCGGTGAAGTGGTCCTTCTATTGCGGCGGCGTGGTGTATCTCCTCGCCGTGCTCTGGACCATTTTCACGACGAAGGAGTATTCGCCCGAGGAGCAGCAGGCGTTCCACGCGCACACCGCCGACGCCGCCGCGCCCGACGAGACCGGCCTCACGCTCGATGCGCGGAAATACCATGTCACCGGCGCGCTCCTCATCGCGGGTGGACTGATCGTCAGCGGCGTCATCCGCTGGTTCGCCTGGGACAAGGCGCTTTATATCCTTTCCTTCGGCGCCTGTTTCTACGGCGCGCTGCAGGTCGTCGCCGCGCGGCGCTACCAGGCGGGGAAGAAGCGCGGTCTGGTGGAGCTCGTCCACGACGTGAACAACATGCCCGGGCCGATGCGGCAGCTCGCGCTGGCGCAGATGTTCACCTGGTTCGCGCTCTTCGCCTTCTTCATCTATTCCACGGCCGCGGTCACGAGTTTCCATTTCGGCAGCAGCGATCCGAAGAGCGAGGCCTACAATCTCGGCGCCAACTGGGTCGGCGTGCTCATGGCCGTCTACAACGGCGTGGCGGCGCTCGTCGCGTTCCTGCTGCCCGTGCTGGCCCGCCGCACGAGCCGCGTGACCACGCACATCGTCTGCCTGGTCATCGGCGGACTCGGCCTGGGCTCGATGCATCTCTTCAAGACGCCCGGGCTGCTGATCGTCTCCATGGCCGGCCTCGGCATCGCCTGGGCCAGCCTGCTCACGATGCCCTACGCGATCCTCAGCAGCGTCGTGCCCTTCCGGAAGATGGGCGTCTACATGGGCATGTTCAATTTCTTCATCGTCATCCCGCAGATCCTCGCGGCCGCCCTGCTCGGACTGCTGGTCCGCACGCTCTTCCACGGCCGCGCGATCGACGCGATCCTGCTGGGCGGCTGTTCCATGATCGTCGCCGCCGCGCTCATGCTGCGGGTCCGGGACGAGCGGAAAGAGCTCCAGGGAAAATGAAAAAACTTTGGTCCATCAGCACCAGTGAACATGCCGGCGACAAGGAAAGTCTCATGCGTCGCGGCAACGTCTATCAGATCGCGAACGGCTACATGGGCTATCGCGGCACGCTCGACGAATTCGGCCCCGACGAGGCGGTGGGAATCACCCTCGCCGGCCTCTTCGACCGCGTCGGCTCCGCCTGGCGGGAGCCCGTCAACGCCCCCAACGGCGGCTACACGCGCGTGGCGCTCGACGGCGCCGAGCTCTCCGCCCTCGGCGGCGGCGTCCGCCGGCACCGCCAGACCCTGCACTTCACCAACGCCGTGTTCGAGCGCGAGACGACCTTCGGCCGCCGCGGGAAAACCCTCACGATCGCCTCCTCGCGCTTCCTGAGCGCGGCGGTGCCGAACCTCGGCGTGATCGCGTTCAGCCTCACCTGCGACCGGGCGGCCCGGGTCGCGATCCGCACGGGCATCGACCACAACGTGTGGGATCTGAACGGCCCGCATCTGCCGCACCTCACGGCGGAGAAGCGGGACGCGGTGCTGCTGGTCCACGGCCGCACCGGCGAGACGGCGAAGCGGGTGGCGGTGGCCGAGTTCGCCGCGCCGGAGTTTGGCGCGGAAGCCCACGAGACGGCGGACCACCGCAATCTCCGCGCGATCGACCTGCGCGTCGAGCCGGGGAAGACGTATCGCTTCGTCAAATATTTCGCGGTGTGCACCGACCACGATCCGGCCGGCGAGCCGCCGCCGGAGGCCGCGATCGCGACGGTCCGCCGGGCGGCCGCGCTCGGTTACGACGCCTGCCTGGCGGCGCACTCGGCCGAGTGGACGCGGAAGTGGGAGCGCTGCGACGTCCGGATCGAGGGCGACGACGAGGCGCAGCACGCCCTGCGCTACAGCATCCTCCAGCTGCTCATGGTCGCGCCTGTGCCGGGCAGCGCCAACTCCATCCCGGCGCGCGCGCTGTCGGGCCAGGTCTACAAAGGCGCCATCTTCTGGGACACGGAGATGTTCATGTTCCCGTTCTTCCTCCACAGCTATCCGGAGAAGGCGCTCGAGCTGATGCGCTACCGGATCCGGACCCTCGACGGGGCCCGGCGGAAGGCGCGGACGGAGGGGCCCGGCTACCGCGGCGCCTTCTACGCCTGGGAGAGCCAGGACACGGGCGACGACGCCTGCTCGTATTGCAACATTGGAGACCCGTTCACCGGCCGCGACCTGCGCACGCATTTCCGGGACAAGCAGGTTCACATCAGCGGCGACGTCGCGATCGCGCTGTGGACGTATTGCCGGCTGACCGGCGACGACGCGCTGCTGCTGGAGGGCGGCGCGGAGGTGATCCTGGAGTGCGCCCGCTTCTATTATTCCTACCTCTATTACAAGCAGGACAAGGGGCGCTACGAGATCCTCGATGTGATCGGGCCCGACGAGTATCACGAGCGCGTCAACAACAACGCCTTCACCAACCGGGTCGCGCAGGAGACCTTCGCGATCGCCGGCGCCGTGGTGGCGCACCTCCGGCGGCGGCATCCCGAGGCGCTGCGCGCGCTCGTGCGGAAACTCCGCATCGGGCGCGAGCTGCCCGCGTTCGCCGTGGCGGCGGAGCGGCTGTATGTGCCCGCGCCGGACGCGAAGACGGGCGTGATCGAGCAGTTCGACGGCTACTTCCAGCTGCAGGACACCACCGTCGAGGCCCTCAAGCGCCGGATGATCCATCCCAACGAATACCTCGGCGCCGCCCAGGGGCTCGCGGTGCCGACCAAGATCATCAAGCAGGCCGACGTCGTGATGATGCTGAACCTGTTCAAGACCCGCTATTCCGCCCGGATCAAGCGCGCGAACTGGGAGTATTACGAACCGCGCACCGAGCACGGCTCCAGCCTCAGCGCCTGCGCCTACGCCATGGTCGCGACCGAATTCGGCCACCTCGATTTCGCCTACAAGTATTTCCTGAGGACGGCGAAGATCGACCTCGAGGCCAAATACAAGGTCTACGTCGGCACCGTCTTCATGGGCGGCTCCCATCCCGCGGCCAACGGCGGCGCGTGGATGACGGCCGTGTTCGGCTTCGGCGGCGTCCACGTCGACGAGCATCGGATCTCCCTCCGTCCGCGGCTCTATCCGCGCTGGCGGAGCCTGCGGTTCAACCTCGCCTACCAGGGCGACCGCTTTCGTATCACGATCACGAAGACGACGGTGACGATCGCGGCCGACGCCGCTAACCGCCGCGGGCACGCCGTGCGGGTCGCGGGCCGCGCGGTAAAGTGTCGCCCCGGGACCACGGTCACCGCCAAATACCCGCCGGCCCCGCGCTGACCGCCCCGGTCGCGCGAGACCGGCGCCCGCAGCCTCAAACCCCCCGTCTCCCCATGAATCCTTCCCCGTGCCTCGGTTTTCCCCGCGTGTTCCGTTCCTGTCCCGTCCGCCTCGCGGCGGTGCTGCTCGGCGCCGGCCTGGCCGGGCCGGGCCGCGTCATCGCCGCTCCCGGTGCCGACCTGCCGTGGACGACCTACGAGGCCGAGGCCATGACGGGCACCGGCACCGTGCTGGGCCCCGCCTATGAGCCGTATCGGGTGGAAACCGAAGCCTCCGGGCAGAAATGCGTGCGGCTCGCCGCCGCCGGCGAGTTTGTCGAGTTCACCGCGGCGGCCAAGGCCGGCGCCCTCGTCCTCCGCTACAGCCTGCCCGACGCGCCGCAGGGCGGCGGCGTCGACGGCGCGCTCGACCTCCTGATCAACGGGAAAACGGTCCGGACGCTGGCGCTCACGTCCCGCTACACGCATCTCTACGGAGCGTATCCGTTTTCCAACGATCCGAGCCAGGGAAAGCCGAGGAATTTCTACGACGAGCTCCGCGTCCGGGACCTGGCGGTCGCGCCGGGCGACGTGATCCGCCTGCGGCGGACGGCCGCGGATGCGCCTGCCTGCATCGTCGACCTCGTCGATCTGGAGGACGTCCCGCCGCCGCTCGCCGCGCCGGCGGGCGCGCTTTCCGTCCTCGATTTCGGCGCCGGCGGCCGGGGGACGACCGACGACACCGAGGCCCTGCGCGCCTGCCTCGCCGCGGCGCGCCGGCAGGGTCGGACCGTCTGGGTGCCCGCCGGCGACTACCGGCTGACCGGCGACATCCTCCTGGCCTCCGGCGATTCGATCCGGGGCGCGGGGCTGTGGCACACGACCTTCGTCGGGGACGAGGATCTCTATGGCCGGGCGGACCGCCGCGTGCGGTTCAAGCTCGCGGGCCGCCGTATCCATCTGGCGGATTTCGCCATCGTGGGGAAATTGAACTACCGCGACGACCACGAGCCCAACGACGGCATCGTGGGCGCGGGTTGCGCCGAATCCTCGGTCTCGCGCGTCTGGGTCGAGCACACCAAGGTCGGCGCGTGGATCTACAACGGCGCGAGCCTGCTCATCGACGGCTGCCGGTTCCGCAATCTGCTCGCCGACGGCGTTAATCTCTGCGTCGGCACCCGCGGGACCGTCGTCCAAAACTGCACCGCCCGCGGCACGGGCGACGATTGCTTCGCGATCTGGCCGGCGCCTTCCGACCAGGGATTCGTGGAGCAGGTCCGGCCGGGCGACAACGTCATCCGCCGCTGCACGGGCCAGCTGACCTTTCTCGCAAACGGCGCGGCGGTCTACGGCGGGGAGAGCAATCGGGTCGAGGACTGTCTGTTCACCGACATCTCCACCGGGTGCGGCATCCTGATCAGCTCGACGTTTCCCACCTCCGACGAGGCGCGGAAGATCGACAACAACTTCAGCGGCACGACGGTCGTCCGCGATTGCGCCCTGATCCGCTGCGGCGGATACGACCACAGCTGGACGTGGCGCGGCTCCTTCCAGATCTGCATGGATCGCCGCAGCATCGCCGGGCTCGCGGTCAGCCGCGTCACCATCCGCGACAGTTTTTCCGACGGCCTCACCGTCGTCGGTCCCGGCAGCCGGAAAGGCGAGGGCACGCTGTCGGACGCCCGGCTCGAGCAGGTGCGCATCGACCGCGTCGGCCTTGGCCATCCCTCCGCGCAGGGACTGTGGATTCGTGAGGATGCCGTCGGCAGTCTGACGTTGAGCGATTCCGAGATCGCCGGGGTGCGCAACGACTCTTCGAGCTTCACCGTCCGCACGGTGCGTCCGTAGCCGAAAAAGTCCGGACACGCTGAAAGCTCATCGTCGCCGTCGGGCGCGGCGTCACGGCGCGAAGCGGCGCGGGGCGGATGCGACCTTCGCCGTCAGCTCGACGCCCCAGAGCATCGGGTGCTCCTGCGCCGCGGGGTTCGCGTCGGGCGCGAGGAGGCGAAAGACGTCCTCCGCGCGCAGGCTGCACTGGAGCCGGCGCTGGCGTTTCGCGTCGATCTTCGGATTCAGGACGATGACCGCTTCCGAATACGGCGGCCGGCTCTTGCGTTTCCGCGCGGCCTCGCGCGCCAGCTCCGGCGGTGTGGAGCGGTCCTTGATGACGGCGTCGAGTTTCTCGAGGTCGGCGCGCGTGA
>Ga0222421_100287_pt1 | contig 21833 bp, 15 predicted proteins | sample 3A1ome_2_FD_182473 | JGI IMG/M metagenome (GOLD analysis project Ga0222421, IMG submission 182473) | Enriched microbial communities from leaf-cutter ant dump, University of Wisconsin, Madison, United States - 3A150A (version 2) | ecosystem: Environmental > Terrestrial > Nest > Insects nest > Nest... | reverse complement strand
GGATGCGGCGACCGGCAGCGGCAGTTCGAGCGTGAAGCACGAGCCCCGGCCCACCGTGCTCCGCACCGAGACGCCGCCGTGCATGGCCTCGGCCAGCCGGCGCACGATCGCGAGGCCGAGGCCGGTGCCCTGGGTCCGGCGCGCCTGCGCCAGATCGCCGCGGGTGAAGGGATCGAAGATCGTCGCGAGCCGCTCCGCGGCGATGCCCGGTCCCGTATCCTCCACCTCGATGCACAACCGGCCCGCCGGGGCGGCGACGCGCACCGCGACGCGCCCGCTCTCGGTGAACTTGACCGCGTTGCCCACGAGATTGATCAGGATCTGCTGCAGCCGGTCGATGTCGCCCATCCAGCGCGGCGGCACATCCGGGGCGACCTGCAGGTCCAGCTGCAGGCCCTTGTGCCGCGCGACCACGCCGAGCAGCCGCCACACGTGGTCGAGGGCGTCGGCCAGCGCGAACGGCTCGACCGCGAGCTCCAGTTTCCCCGCCTCGATGCGCGAGAGGTCGAGCAGGTCGTTGACGAGCCGCAAAAGCGCTTCGCCCGCATCGTGGATGGTGACCGCGGCCGAGCGCACCGTCTCCGGCGCGTCGGCGTTCCGCCACAGTTCGGAGAGGCCGAGGATGGCGTGCAGCGGCGTGCGCAGGTCGTGGCTCACCTGGGCGAGAAACGTGGATTTCGCGGCGTTGGCGGTCCGGGCCTCGCGGGCGCTGCGATCCGCGTCGCGGCGGGCGATCTCCGTCGCCTCGACCGCCCGCTGGCGCTCCGTGATGTCGCGCAGGACGCACAACCGGTGGCCGCTGTTCCTCATGATCGTGACGCGGATGTCCCACCAGACATCGGCATCGGCGACCGTCTGCTCCGCGCCCGGCCGCTCGAGCGCGGCCACCAGTGCGGGCCGGGCGGACAACCGGTGCGAGAGCGGCTCCTCCCCGGTGGGTTCGCCGAGGCCGAACTGCGCCTGCGCGGCGGGATTGGCGAGCACGAGGCAGCCGCGATGGTCCAACACCAGCACCGGATCCACCATGTGATCGAACAGCGTCTGCGCCGCGACCGGCAGGACCCGCAGCAGCTTCAGGCGCCACAGGCCCCAGGCCACGAGCAGGCCGGAGACGGCGAAGCCCACCGGCGTGTGGTCCATGCGCCCCCACGCGCCCAGCCGCAGCAGGTAGAGCGCGCTCGTCAGCCACGGCATCAGGATCGCGAGGAACAACACGAGCCCCTGCCGCCGCAGCACGCCGGTGTGCGCCAGCGCATACCGCAGAAACATCGCCGCGCTCAACGCCATCGCGCCGTAGCAGTAGACCACGTTGGCCCAGAAAAGCGGGCCGCGCGCATACCAGCCGTGCACATAGCCGTCGACCGCGATCAACCCCGTGGCCGGCCAGAGCATGCGGTGCCAGGCGTTGGTGAACGCGGCCAGCACGATGAAGACCGCCCACGCGTCGACCAGCCCGCGCCACGGCTGCGGCGGATTGGCGCCGCCGCGCGTATAGGAATAGGTGAAACGCCACGCCGCCAGCGGCGCCAGCTCGATGCCGAGATACGAGATCTGCGACCAGAGCACCTTCGCCGCGAGCGGCAGGGCGCAATACTCCAGCACCGTCAGCGCCGACCACCACGCCGCCGCGATCAGCATGAGCAACAGCCACACCGCGCCGGGCCGCGACCGATGCGGCCACACCTGGAAAGCCGTGGCCCCGGCGGCGATCGCCGCCAGCAAGGGCAGCCAGGCATGCGGAGTTGACTGCCAGTGGGCCGAAGGCATGGAACCTTGCAGGTTAGCGCCGCGGGGCGGCTTGGCCAGCCCGACCTCGTGCGGACGAAACCGCGACGCGATTGCGTCGGAGCTCATCGCCGGCGGGTCCCGCCGATGCCGGCGAAACCGGCCGCAGGCATGGCGCGGTGGAGGTGACTCGAACACCCGACCGGCGGTTTAGAAAACCGCTGCTCTATCCAGCTGAGCTACCACCGCGTGTCATTGGGCCACAATACGATACGACAGAAAAGCCCCATTCGAAAAAAGCGAGTTATCACCCGATTTTGTCACCGTGGCATTTGCACAAGGTGACAACGACGAATTCGCGACAACTCGCCTTCCAAAACGTGGGGCCAAACCTGTATCGGTTGCAGTCAACAGGCGGCTACTATGCGTTGCTAAAAAGGGCAGACAAACAATTTCGCCGCTCCCTGCGGACCAAGGACCGGAAGCTCGCCGAGCGCCGCCTGGCCGAGCTCCGGGAGGGCGGTCGGCAACCTCACGACGGGCGACGAGGCCCGAGTGACGTTCGACGACCTCGCCCGCCGCTGGCTCAAACTAAGCCGGCCGGCCATGAAGCCCAAGGCGTGGCTTCGAAAGGAAGGCTGCGTCAGAGCCGTGCTGCCCTATTTCGCAGGCACCCTTGCGCGCAACGTCACCGCCGCGCAGTGCGAACGCTGGATGACGGACCGCGGCGCGAAGATGTCGGCCAGCACCTTCGTCCAGGAACTCAGTGCGATCAAAGGAATCTTCGAATACGGCATGGAGCACGGCATCACGCTCCAGAACCCCGCACGCAGCATCAAACGGCGCAAAGTCGTTCAGGCCCCGATCACCATCCCCACCCGCGAGCAGTTCCGGAAGCTGGTCGAAGCGATCCGGGAATCCGATGGCCGGCCATTCAGCCAGGTGCTCGCCAAACCCGGCGCGGACCTCGTCGAGCTTCTGGCGTATTCCGGCTGCCGCCTGCACGAGGCGACCTCAATCCGCTGGAGCGAGGTGAATTTCGAGAAGAACGTCGTGACCATCACCGGCGGCGAGATCGGCACCAAAAACCGGGAATTTCGCACGCTGCCGATGACGTCCGCCCTCAGAGACCTCCTCGCGCGGCTCAAAGACGAACAGCAGCCGCAGCCGTCCGACCACGTTGCCTTAATCGACAGCGCCAAGAAGAGCCTAGCAACCTCCTGCCGGCGCCTCGCCTACCCGCAGTTCACCCACCACGACTTCCGACACTTCTTCGCCACGACCTGCATCGAAGCCGGCGCGACATCCCAACCGTGAGCCGATGGCTCGGCCACAAAGACGGCGGCGCGCTAGCAATGCGCGTCTATGGGCACCTACGGCACGAACACAGCTCCCTCATGGCTGAACTCGTAACCTTTTAGCGGATGTTCAATCTTTCGCATCGCATCAGACAATCCGATGCACTAGCGAAAAGCCATGACGCGACGAGATATACTCACGAAAATTGATCTCGGCTCCTCTGTAGCGGAGTTCGACAAAAACCTTCAAGACTACTTCGTCGAGACTCATGTTTTTCAACAAATAGTGACCGAAAAAGGAGACATCATTTCGGGAGACAAAGGGACCGGAAAAACAGCCCTGTATCGGATTCTCCAAGATAGATATCGCGGATTCCCAAGCCTCGAATCGGTGGAGCTGATCCCCGCTTTCAATCCCACCGGTGAATCAATTTTCAAGATACTAGCATCGGAGCCCGCTCGCTCAGAAGGATACTATCAGATCATCTGGAAAAGCTACATAATAGCGTTGGTAGGTAATGCATACCTTTCGTTCTTCGAGGCATCCTCAACAGCAACACTCCGCGAACTCGACTCAATGTTGCGACGCGCAGGGCTCCGGACGATCGACTACGCTCCAGCTACTGTATTCGGATCCGTCGCTCGGGCGATTTCGCGCGCCATTAAACCGAAATCCATAGAAACCGCCATTGAGATGCCCCCTAATGGCATTCCAGTCATCACCCCGAAAGTGACATTTAATGACGAATCCGCTGCACCAACAGAAGCAATCGACTTCAGATCAGCGTTCACCGTAGTAAAGAAAGTGCTCAATGAAGTTGGACTTAGAATCTGGATACTTTTCGACAGGCTAGACGAAGCCTTTGCGGGATTTCCAGAGCATGAAGTTCCCGCTCTCCGAGCAATCCTAAGAACCTTCCTCGACCTACAGGAATTTCCGGAAATTGGCGTAAAACTATTTCTACGGAACGATTTATTTAGACGTGTGACTTCGGGCGGATTCGTCAATTTAACACATATAAACGCCAGACGAATTCCGATCATTTGGCAGGAGGCGGATCTTAAGCAACTTATATCAACAAGACTAGAGAAAAATGCATTCCTACGCACATTAGCAGGCAAGGACGCAGACTTATTCTATTTTCTCTTCCCCCCGCAGGTTGATCAAGGCGAACGCAAAGCCGCTACATGGGATTGGGTGCTCTCGCGCATTCGCGACGGAAACGGCGTCCACCCACCACGCAACCTGATCGACCTCTGCACAAAGATCATCGCCTTTGAAATAAAACGCCAAGAACGATTACCTGAAAATTGGGATACGGCTGCCGCACTGCTCACACCAGAGTCAATCAAGGCGGGACTTCAACAGCTTTCCGACGCTCGCGTTAACGACACGCTACTCGCTGAAGCTGGGCCAGAAGCTAACATAATCGAGCAATTCCGCGACGGAAAAGCAGAACACAATTTTGAGTCTATTCAGCAGCTACTCAATACGGATTACGAAACCACAAAGCGAAAAATCGGATTTATGACCGATATCGGTTTCCTCGAAAAATTCGGAGAAAACTATAAAGTGCCAATTTTGTATCGTGACGGGTTGAGTATTACACAAGGAAAGGCCTTTTGATTCGTCCATTAATTCCAAACGTAAAATATCAATCATATGAAAATTTGTTTATTTATACACAACAGAAATGCCCGCCAGTCATCTTCTGAACAAGCCGCAATAGTCTCGCGTAGCCGATAAGCCCAGTGCGGGCCTAAAATCACTTTGAGATCTTCCATATTGTCGCCACCTAGCGCAGAGGCGAGTTGACCTACGCGTGCGCGCCAAACCCTAGCGCCCACAGAACGCCACGCGAAGACTCTGGTGCAGGACACCCAAGCGTGTTTCTGCCTACGGTCGAATTCGACACGCCGGCAGCCTTTCCATGAGTGCTTCCGGAGGACTAGTCCGGCTTCGAGATATTTTCCGACGTATTCCGAGATGGCCTCCTTACTTTTCCGCATCGGCAGGACCTCGGCGCGACCGAGGCCGTAACGCGGGAGCACTTTGCGCAGCACAGGCCAAAGCGCCGTCAGCTCAGGCGCAGCGGAGGCCTTGTAACGCGCGCGCAGCTCCCGAAACCGAGCCGTCCGTCCGTTGGTGCGCAGCTCCTGCTGGCAGCCGTCAAACGCCTCCCAATCGAAGGCATCCGGCCGCGTGTCCCAGCTCACCGCAACCAGCACGTGGTAATGCGGCCGACCCTTCGCCTGCGGTTCGAGGACGCAGATAAAGCTGATGATCCATGCACCGTGACGCCGGAGATAGTTGTTCCACCGCCGGGCGAAGAGCTTCGGGTGAAGATTGGCCTCGTCCGTCAGCGTGAAGAAGAGGACATGGTTCCGGCCCCAGTAGGCGACGAACGCCGCCACGTTCTGCCGGAGGTGAAACGCGGCTTTCGCTTCGGCGGAAACGCTCGATTTCCCACACCGGGTAAACCGGTCGTCGGGTGGCTCGCGATGGCCGCAGAAGGCCCCGCTTCGTCAAGCGGTCGATCGTGACCGCGCTCTGTCCGATGGCTTGCGCCGCTTCGTCGCGCGTCAACGCGAGCTTCGGCGGCTGTTGCTTGGAGTTGTCTGGTGTATTCACACCGACACCCTGCCAAGCTGGAACCTAATCAATTACTTCGCTGGTTTTGGCGCGTGAGGTAGTTTCTTGGGCCGCCCCGGAGGCGCGAACCGCTTCCCGATCCGGCCGCACAACTGACGCGTCCGCTTGATGTCGCTGCCGACGACGTTTTGACCAAGGCGGCGCGTGAGAAATTCGTGCAACTGCTCGACGCTGCTCATCCGCTCAACCAGTCGCCAGAAAAGCAGCATCGCAAGATACAGGTCGGTCGCGAGCGTCGACGCATTCCGTCCCGCCAGCATGAAGTAGGCTTCTGACTTCCCCTGAAAATACTGCCCTTGACCTTCGGAGCCCAATCCCGCGGCGTTCGTTTCGATTTCCCGGCCGATCTCCTCCGGGATGAAACTTTGGCCGTCTTCGGGCAGCTTCAGGCCGCTATCGCGCCCGTAAAGTAGATTGGCGATTTCCTGCTCTCCTCTCGCCGCAGCCTCCGGAGTCACCTCGAAGTCGGGAACTTGAGCGCACGCCTTCAGAAGCTGCGTTTCCGCCCCCTTCAGCAATCCGTCGAGAAGGCCGAGTTTTCCCGGATCGCTCAGGTCCAGAGAATTTTTCAGCTCGTAGACTTTGGGAAAAAGCGCCGGGCAAACCTTCTTGCCGCAGCGAATCACCCATTCCGGATAATGGATGCCGTCCGGTAAAGGTTCCCCACACTCCGCTCGCATCACGTCGTGCATCACGCGAAAATCCATCAACTGGAAAGTCGCGCGCCACGCCTCCCGCTCGCGCTGTTGATCAGGTGAATCCGGCGTTACCCCATCGTAGCAAAGCGAACGGCGCCCGGCCTTACGCCGAAACCAGCTGTATTTTCACGCGCTGCCCCAGCGCCTTGGCCGCGCGGTTGAGCGTGCCGAGCGTCACGGAGGTGTTGTCGCTGTCCAGGAGCCGGTTCACGGCGGCGCGGCTCGTGGCCATGCGCGTGGCCATGGTCGATTTCGTAATCCGCTGCTTCTGCATGAGGTCGTGCACCTGCATGACCAGCGCCCGCTTGAGCGCACGGTCGTTCACGTCCTCGAAAACTCCCTCCTCCTTGAGGAAGTCGTCGAAATCGCTCCCGGCATGGATGTTTTTCGTTTTCATTGGGCGTTCAGATAATCGCGTTTCCGTTTCTTGGCTAAGGCAAGATCTTCGGGAGGAGTTTGCCGCGTCTTCTTCACGAAACCGTGAAGCAGGACAATGACCGCCCCCTCGACGAAAAAGAGCGTGCGCGCGATGCGAGTCGGCAGGCCCGTGCGGACTTCAAAAACCTTGTCGTCGAGATGCCGCACCAGCGGCATGCCCAACGGCCAACGGTATTGCACGGTTTTGATGTCCTCACCGATCAGCGTCCTTTCGTCTTTCGGCAGCTCCTTGAGCCATTCCCTCACCGGCTCGCGGCCTGCCTCCGTTCGGAAGAAGATGACGCGAAGCGGGTGAACGAATGACACGGGGAATATGTATCACAAATGATACACCCGTCAAGGGAGGATTGAAATTTGACCGCTCCCGCGCCCAAGTCGCCGAATCGGGAGCATGGCGGACGCCTTGTTGTCACCCCTGTTGTCACCCGACTTCGAAATTTCGGCGTTTCCGGGATGACTCGGGATAATGACCATTTTCCGTTTCTCGCTCGTGCAACGGCTACTTAGCACGTCAGGCGACTCGGGACGAAATGAGCAAAAAACGCCGGTTCAAATTAGAAAACCGCTGCTCTATCCAGCTGAGCTACCACCGCGTAATGACGGCATCACCGCTACGTTCCGCAAAGAAACACGACAAGGGAAAAACCCCTTGACTCGCGTTCGGCAGATTCTACGGTCCGCTCCCTTTCCCGTCTCACGGGGTGGTAGCTCAGCTGGTTAGAGCGTCTGCCTGTCACGCAGAAGGTCGCGGGTTCGAGTCCCGTCCATCCCGCCATTTTGAGGCCCGCAACTCATGTTGCGGGCCTTTTCGTTGATGCAACGTATCGCGGCCAGGCGCTGCGCTTCACCCTCGCCGGATGACGAGGCTTGCGCACACCCGCCCCCGTCGCGCCCGCTCACCCGCGCAGCGAGGCGCTGAGCAGGCCGGCGGCGAAGGCGAGAAACACCACGCCGAGCGCGCGGTCGATCCAGTGCCCCCGCCGCAGGAAGGCGCTTCGCACCCGTTCGCGGGTGAAGACCGCCGACACCAGCGAAAACCACCCCGCCGTCGCCGCCACCATCCACAGGCCGTAGCCGGCCTGCACCAGCTTCGGCGTCCGCGGACTGATCACGGTCACGAAGAGCGCCACGAAGAAGAGCGTCGCCTTCGGGTTGAGCGCGTTGGTCAGGAAACCGGTGGCGAACGCGCCGCGGCGCGAGGGCGTCCCCGCCGCCGGCGGCGCGCCGGCGATGGCGGCGGCGGCGCGCGGCTTCGTCCGCAGCGCCTGCACCCCGAGCCAGGCGAGGTAGGCGGCGCCGGCGTATTTCACGACGTCGAACCAGAGCGCGGAGCCGCGGATGAGCAGGCCGAGTCCAAGGAGCGAATACGCGACGTGCAGCGAGATGCCGGCGCCGACGCCGAGACTCGTCCAGACCGCGGTGCGGCGGCCGTGCGCGAGGCTCTGGCGGAGCACGATCGCGAAATCCGGGCCGGGGCTCGCCACCGCCAGCAGATGCGCGAGCGCGACCTGGGCGAACTCCAGCCCGTAACCGTGCATCGCGTCAGAGCGCGATCGCCTTGAAGCCGGGATCGGCGAGGAGCCGGTCGAGCTGCTTCGAGTCCACGAACGCGCGCACGGCGCGGTTGTCCGGATATTTCTTCGCCGTCTTCTCCAGCAGCGTCCGCGCGTCGTCGGCGCGGCCGAGGAGGGCGAGCACGTAGGCCTGCTGCAGCAGGAGTTCGGGATCCTTGGCGTCCTTTGCCTGGGCGGCCTCGAACGCCTTCAGGGCGGTCTCGTAGGCCTTCTTCGCGCCGGACTTGTCGTTCAGGCGCACCCGCGCCGAGCCGAGGGCGACGGCGAAATTGGGTTCGTCGGGGCACAGGTCGACGGCCTGCGCGAGCAGCGGCTCGGCGCGCGCGAAGTCGCGCAACGACACGGCGAACTGCGCCTCGCTCACGAGATTGGCGGCCTGCTTGCGCTGCAGCGGGGTGGATTCGCGGACGGACGGTTTGCAGCCGGCGACCAGGAGCAGGGCGGCCAGGGAGAACAGGAGCGGGCGTTTCATGAAGGAAGACAGGGGGAACGAAAACGGCGATTTTTTTGCCGATTCGCCGCGCGGGCAAGGCAAAGATGCGGCGGCGCTCACAGGTCGGCCGGCACGGTCGCGATCGCCTCCTCGAGCGTCGTGACGCCGTCCTTCACCTTGAGCAGGCTGTCCTGGTGGAGCGTCTTCATGCCGCCGCGCATCGCGATCTTCTTCAGCTCGGCGGACTCGAGCTCCCGGTTGATCGCGTCGACCAGCTCCTCGTTTGTCACCATCAATTCGTGGATGCCCACGCGGCCCTTGTAGCCGGTGCCGCCGCATTTCGGGCAGCCCTTGGGATTCGCGCGGAAGATCTGCCCGCTCCAGCCGATCGCCTTCTCGAGGATCTCCTGCTCGCGGCCCTGCGCGACGTGCGGGAGCCGGCAGTTCTTGCAGACGCGGCGCATGAGGCGCTGGGCGCAGACGCAGAGCAGCGACGACGAGATCATGAACGGCTCCACGCCCATGTCGGTCAGGCGCGCGATCGTGCTCGGCGCGTCGTTCGTGTGCAGCGTGCTGATGAGCAGATGGCCGGTAAGCGCGGCCTCGACGGCGATGCCGGCCGTCTCCTTGTCGCGGATTTCGCCGACGAGGATGATGTCGGGATCCTGCCGGAGAAACGCGCGCAGCGCCGTGGCGAACGTGAGCCCGATCTGCCGGTGCATCTGCATCTGGTTCAGCCCGGGCAGCGTGTATTCGATCGGGTCCTCCGCGGTGCGGATGACGAGGTCGGGCGTGTTGATCTCGTTGAGCGCGGAGTAGAGCGTCATCGACTTGCCCGAGCCCGTGGGGCCGCAGTGCAGGATCATCCCGTAGGGCTGGCGGATCACGTCGCGATACTTCGCGAGATTTTCCGGCGAGAAGCCGAGCGCGGTGAGCGGCAGCGTGGACTTCTGCTTGTCGAGGATGCGCATGACCACGCCCTCGCCGTGGTTCAGCGGCGCGGTCGACACGCGCAGGTCGAGGTCGAGGCCCTTCTTCGTGTATTGCTTGAAGATGATGCGCCCGTCCTGCGGCAGCCGTCGCTCGGAGATGTCGAGGTTGCACATGATCTTGATGCGCGCCACGAGCGCGGGGCCGACCTTGCGCGGCAGGCGGACCTTCTCGGAGCAGGCGCCATCGACGCGGTAGCGCACGACGATGTCGGTCTCCTGCGGCTCGATGTGGATGTCGCTCGCGCCGGCGAAATACGCGTCCTCGACGATCCGGTTGGCCAGCTGGATGATCGGGCCGGATTCCTCGGTGACCTCCTCGCCCTCCCGGCCGGTGTCGACGATCTCGCCGAACTCCTCGTCGATCCGCTCGACGACGTCGGCGAAGCCCGCCGAGCGCTGCTCGTTGGTCTTCGCGAATTTTTCCCGCAGGTCCTTCTCGCGGGCGAGCAGGCGCACGACCTTGCGGCCGGTCATCTCCTGGATCTTCGCGGGCAGGGAGACCTCGAAGGGATTGACGCAGGCCACGAGCAGCAGGTCGCCGACCTGGCCGACGGGCAGCACGAGGTTTTCCCGGCAGAACTCCAGCGGCACGCGCTCGAACAGCGCGGGCGAGACGCGCACGCGCGCCACGTTGAACGGCGCCAGACCGTGCGCCCGGGCCTTGGCGGCGAGCAGCTGGAACGACGTGATCCGGTAGTCGTCGTGCAGCAGCCTGTCCAGCGCCTCGCCCGTGAGGTCGCCGGGCACCGCCTCGATCGCGTCGCGCTGCGCGGTCGTGATGCGCTTCATCGCCACGAGCTGCGCCACCGTCTGGGCCTGGATCTTCGCGAGCGGCATGATCAGGCAAACGGCTTCGCCAGCGCGGCCGCGGCGGACGCGCGGTCGGCTTCGATCTTCTCGATGAAATCGGCGACGCCGCCGAGCGTGGTCGCGAACCAGAGGATCGGCCCGTCGCATTGCTTTTCCCAATGCGCCCGCACCGCCGGGCTGAGGTAATACGCCGTGGCGATGAAGTGGAAATCCTCCTCGCGGTCGAAGGGCACGGACCAGGTCGCCCAGCAGGCCGCCGGATCGAGCGCGCGCTTCACATCGTCGGGCACGTCGTAGGTGCGCAGGTCGACGAGGCCGACGCCGTCGTTGTCGACGGCGTATTGGATCACATCCTCCTCGCGGAGCACCTTCTGCTGGTAGGCGAGCAGGCCGAGCACGGTCGTCTCGCGGGGCCGGCCCGCCTCCACGAGCTCGAGGAGCCGCTCGCTGGCGACCTCGAGATCCTCGAGCTTGACCAGGTTCGCCTCGACCAGATTCGCGCCGAGGAGCCGGTTCGCGCGCATCAGCAATGAACGGATGTTCGATGCCATGGATTCGCGCGCAGGCTGGCTCAGGCCTTTTTGCGAGGCGACACCTTTTCGCGCGCGCGCCAGGCGGTCACGCGATTTAGCAGTTCTTTTTTCAACTTCCCGACGCCGTCGCCGGTCAGGCAGGAAATCTCCACGACGTCGACGGTCTTGAACCGCCGCCTGAACTTCGCGAGGTGGCCGGCGGCCGCCTCCTGGTCCATCTTGTTCGCGACGACGAGGCGGGGCTTCTTCAGCATCGCCTTGTCGTAGAGCTCGAGCTCGCGCATCAGGTGCTTGTAGTCGTCGCGCGGATCGCGCGCGTCGGTGCCCGCCATGTCGATCATCACGAGCAGCAGCGCGCAGCGCTCGATGTGGCGCAGGAACCGGTGGCCGAGGCCGCGGTTCTCGCTCGCGCCCTCGATCAGGCCGGGGACGTCGGCCAGCAGCAGGCGGCGGTCGCCCGTCTTCTCGTCGGGATACTCGATCACGCCGATCTGCGGATGGAGCGTGGTGAACGGATACGGCGCGGTCTTCGGGTGCGCCTTGGTGATGCGGCCGGTGAGCGAGGATTTGCCGGCGTTGGGGAAGCCCACGAGGCCGACGTCCGCGATGCTCTTGAGCACGAGCCGGTAGGTGCCGCCCTCGCCGGGCTGGCCGGCGTTGGCGCGCTTCGGCGCGCGGTTGGTCGACGACTTGAAATGCGTGTTGCCCCAGCCGCCGTTGCCGCCCTTGCAGAGGACGATGCGCTCGCCGTCGGCGAGGACCTCCGCGACGGCCTTCTCCGTGCCCTCGTCGATCACGACGGTGCCGAGCGGGAGCCGGATGACGCGGTGCTCGCCGTCCTTGCCGTGCTGGTCGGAGCCGAGCCCGTGCTCGCCGCGCTCCGCGCGCCAGTGCGGCTGGAATTTGTAGTCGACGAGATTGTTCGTGTTCACGTCGCCCAGGAGCACGACGTCGCCGCCGCGGCCGCCGTCGCCGCCGTTGGGGCCGCCCCAGGGTTCGTATTTTTCACGGCGGAAGCTGATGCAACCGCGCCCGCCGTCACCGGCCTGAAGTTTTACCACGCACTCGTCGACAAACATGGGCGGGAGGATGCAGAAGCCCGGTGCTTTGCCAAGGGTTTCGGTCCGCGGCCGCGCCGCGCGGCGCCGTCCGGCCGGTCCGCGATCGACGACGCGATCGACCGCGGCTCCGCGCACACGCACGACCGGATGCCGGGCCAGCCGCCATTTCCTGTCGAGAGGCGTGAAAATCGCCGCAGCCGTTGCCTCGGCCTCGGACCGATTCTAACGTATGCGTGCCGGGCGGGTTTGCTCCTACGGTTGGATGACCCGATTTTTCCCGGCACACTTTCCCTCGGATGAAGGCACACCCCACCCCTTGCCCTCACGTGGACCGGACGACGTTTTCCGGCCCGGTCCGGTCATGGACGCCTGATCGGCCCATCGACCGTCGTCGTTGGCGCGCGTTGACCGCCGCCGATGCGACGCCGCCGCGTCCGTCTCCCGGCTCCAGCCCCCGCCATCGCGATGTTTGAGCTTCCTTCCAGTCCAGCCTCCACCGCCGTGCCGGACGGCCCAGAGGAACGCGAGTCCGCCCGGCACGTGACGCTGAAGGACATCGCCCTGAAGGCGGGCGTTCATTTCACCACGGTGTCGCTCGCGCTGCGCGGCCACCCCAGCCTGCTGCCGACGACGCGCGCGCGGATCCTCGAGATCGCCGGGGAGCTCGGCTACCGCCGGGATCCCGTCTTCATGGCGCTGACCTCGCGGCGCGCCAACGCCCAGACGCCCCACAAGGTGTGCCGGATGGCGTTTCTCACCGACGAACCGAGTCAGAACTCCTTCGATCGGGCGTCGCACATGCGTTATTTTTACGACGGCGCGCGGCGGCAGGCGGAGCGGATGGGCTACACGTGCGATCTGATGTTCATCCGCGGCCAGGATTTCACGCCGGACACCCTCGAAGTCCGGCTTCGAAACCAGGGTTACGAAGGAGTCATCATCGGCGCCTTCCATCTCCCGAACACCCGGATCGTCCTCGACTGGGAGCGCTATACGCTCGTGAAGATCGACACGCAGTTCATGGAGCCGGATTTCGCCTTCGTCTCGAACGACCAGATGCACGCCGTCCGGCTCGCCTGGCAACAGCTCCGGCAGCGCGGCTACCGGCGGATCGGCATGGCCGTGGGCCGCTACGACGAGATTGCCACGCGCGATCTTTACTCCGCCGGCTGCCTGATCGAGCAGGCCGGGCTGCCGCCCGAAGACCGCATCCCGCCCCTGCACTTCGACTACGCCGACCGCGTGCAGGAGGCGGACCCGAAACTGCGGGCGTGGGTCCGACAATACCGTCCCCAGGTCGTCGTCAGCAATTGGAGCGAAATCCTGTCGATGGCGGTCGCGACGGGCCTGCGCGTGCCCGAAGAGCTGGCCTGCGCCTGCCTCTGCCTCAGCGATCCCGATCCGCGGGTGGCGGGCGTGATCCAGAATCACCACGCCGTCGGCCGCCGGGCCGCCGAGATGCTGGCGATCGCCGCCAAGTCCGAGCAACGCGGCATCCCGGCGCGGCCCGCCGCCGTCCGCATCGCGGGTCGATGGCAGGACGGCGCCTCCGCCCCGGGCATCCCATGAGCTCGCTCGGTCCCGACCTGCCCGGCCCGGCCCGGCTGCCGACGATGAAGGACATCGCCCGGCTCGCCGGCGTGCATCAATCGACCGTGTCGCTGGCTTTGCGCGACAACCCGGAAATCCCAGCCGCGACGCGGCAGAGGATCCGGGCCATCGCCCAGCAGATCGGCTACCACCCCGATCCGGTGCTCGACGCCTTCAATCTTCACCGCCTGTCGAGCCATCCGCTGCGCTCGGCCCCGGCGATCGCCTATATCAACGACGGAGCGCCCACTCCCGCGGGCGCCGAATCCGCCGCGCGCCGGGCCACCTACGCCGGAGCACGGGACGCGGCGGCCCGGCTCGGTTTCGTGCTCGACCGCTTTTTCGTCGGCTCGGACGGCGTCTCGCCCGCGCGGCTCAACCGCATCCTGCACGCCCGCAACATCGATTGCGTGATCATCGTCTCATTCTCGCGCGCCATCGCCGAACTGCCGCTCCGCTGGGACGGATTGTGCGGCTTGAAGATCGAATCCTTCCACGTCCAGCCGGCGTTCGACGTCATCACGCCCGATCATCAGGAGGCCGCCCGCCTGGCCCTCGCCCACCTGCGGCGCCTTGGTTACCATCGGATCGGGATGGTGCTTACCCGCGACGAGGACGATCGGCTCCGGCAGCTGCCGCGCGCCGGCTACCTCGTGGAACTCCAGGCCGAGACCGCGCCCATCGAACTGCTTTATCTGGATGAAACGAAACCGTCGGACGAGCGGCGAAACCTGGCCGCCTGGATCGCCCGGAACCGCCTCGACGCGGTGATCGCCCCCTCGGATCGGATCCTGACGCCGTTGCGACAGGCCGGAGCCGCCATCCCCGCCGATCTCGGTTTCGCCTGCCTGGACCGGACGGGCTGCGACGACCAGGTGGCGGGGGTCGATGTGAACCACCATCTCATCGGCGCGAACGCGGTGGAGCTGATCGCGATGCGCCGCCGGATCAATCAACGCGGCACGCCCGAGGACACGTCGATCACGTTCGTGCCCGTGTCGTGGCACGACGGCGCCTCCGCGCCTTTCCGCCCGCATCCGCACGCCGTCTCCGCCCACCCTCGCGCCGCTGGAGCCTGACCTTCCCAAGGGAAGATCAGGCTCTCCGCCCGCGACTCGCGGCGACCGGGCGGTTCAGGGAGCGAGGGGAAACGTCATCCGCCGCAAGGTGGCCTCCGCGCTGCCCATCGGCACGAGCTCCACCGTCTCGACGGCGTGGCGGTCCAGATTCAGCATCGCGCCCCGCAGCCGCACGGGGGCACCGTCCCACGGATGGCGCAGGTCGCCCTCGGCGTCCGGCGCGACGGTGAAGACCGGCGCCGCGGGATCGTGCGGCAGCTGCGTGAGCGCGTAGTGCTCCTGCGCGCCCGGCGCCGGCTGCACGATGTAATCGTGAAAGCCCGGCAGCGGATAATCCTTCGTCGACTGCCGGACCGCCGGGATCGCGAGCGCGTAGAACAACGGACCGCGCCGCAGATAGAATTCGCCGTTGCCGGCCGGGACCGGCTGCACATCCGCCCCGAAGTTCACGACGACGGCATCGCCCGGCCGCCAGAGTTTTTCCACGAGGAGCCAGCCGCCGGCGCGGTGCGTCACCGCGCCCGCGCATTCGACCGCGGTTCCGACCGCCCACGACGGCACGCGGACGTGGAGCGTGAAGCTCACCGGCGCGGCCGGATCGACCCGGACCACGATCTGCTGCGAGAACGGATAACGCGTGATCTCGGTCAGCTTCACCGCGATGTCCCTGACCTCCGTCTCCACGATGCAGGGGCCGTGCAGCACCGCCGCCAGGCCGTCGGGCGTCCGCATCCACATGTTGCGGACAAACACCGCGCCGACCTGGGTGAAATTCGGCGCGCAGCAGTTGGCCACGTCCTCATGCGCGGGCGAGAACTTGCAGCGGTTGCCGATCCCGCCGCCGATCCGGGCGAGATTGTCCGTGGCGATGTAGTCGACGCCGGTCCCGTCGGCGAAGCGCGCGCCCTGGACGGAATTGTAGAAGGTCGTCTCGGCCCGGTCCGCGAACCGCGCCCGCCCGCTCTTCTGCGCCGCGCTGAGCAGCGACGTCATCCACTCCTTCTGGCCGCAGCATTCGTAGCCGCCCGTGTCCGGATCCGTGTCCTTCCCTTCGATCAGCTCGTTCGACACCGGTCCGCCGGTCGGGGACACGTGCCGCCAGGCTTTTTCGAACGCCTGCGCGGACGCCGTGCGCAGCACCGGGTCGCCGGTGACATGGGCCGCCCAGAGCGGCGCCCGGAACGCCTCGAAGGTCGTCGCGCCGTGGCCGGCCAGCGGGCGACGCGTATTCAGGAGATTCCTCAGGCTGATGTCCGCCTCCACGCGGTCGGAGTAATTGCGGTAAAGATACACGCCGAAATCCCGGTAGGCCGGGTTGCCCGTGAGATCGTAGAGCCGCTCCACCACGTCCACGAACATCAGATTGTGCCCCATCGTGCCCGGCGCATACGGGTCCTTCACGCCCGGCCCGTAGTGCCGCATCGTCAACTGCACGGCACGCTCCACGGCCTGCAGCACCTCCGGCTTTCCGGTCGCCTCGTAGTAGGCGATCAGACCGCGGAAAAGGCAGGTCTGCGTCCAGAGCTCGCCGTTGTCCTTGTCGCCCGCGGGCCAGCGGAGCCCGGGGCCGTAGACGCCGAGGTAACCGTCGGCGTCCTGGGTTTTCAGGATCTCGGCCACGCGGGCGTCGGCCCCGGCCCGGTGCGCGGGATCCCCCACGAGGAGCGAAAGCATGGTGTAGCCGCTCCGCCAGTTGCCCTCGGTCTCGCCGTTCCACCACATGCCGGCGTCGCCGCCGCCGCTCTGGCCGCCGGCGTCCTGGCGGCGGTCCGGATCGTTGCGATGGGCGCCGAAGATCCCGGAGGCGCAGGTCTTCGCCGCCAGTTCCGGCAGATGGCCCGCAAACCCGTGGTCGAGATCGCGCACCATCTGCTCCCGGATCCAGCCGGCGGGCTTCACCTCGCCGAAACGGAGCAAGCGGAACTGCGGCGGCACGACATAGACCGGAGGCGCCGCGGCGGCCTTCGCCCCCGCTTCGAGTGCGGTCAGATCACTGTTCATCGGGAAAAGAAAAAAGGCGGCGGTCAGGAGGCCGCCCGCAAGCCCCGGCCCATGCAGATGTGCTTTCATCGTAATCTAAATTTCGGATACAACGATTCGTGTCTCGCCGGCACCGGACCGCCCGCGGCCGGGTCGATGGTCTTTTCCACGGCGTCCCGACCGATCCGCGCGATCCCCGGAAAGGAAGCGGTCCCGGCTACCAATTTGCCGGGACCGCTTGTTTCTTACACCCTTTACCCTCGGTCGCGCCCTATACACGACCGCCAGCCGTCTTGGTCTGCGGCTAGAAGGTCAACGTGTTCGTCAGCGACCACGTGGTGAGTTCCGGAATGCGATAGGCGGCGCCCGAACCGTCGGGCTGCGTCGAGATCGGGATCAGCTCCTTCTTCGCGAAGGCGTTCTTCACGTTGAACTGGATCCGCCAGTTGATCTTTTCCGTGAGCTTGTGCTCGTAACCCACCCAGAGATCGATGTTGGACTCGGACGGGCCCATGTAGGGGCTGTTCAGATTGAACGTGCTGTTGCCGTCCGCATCCGTGATCACGGGATAACCGATGACCACCCCGTCCTGCCAGCGATAGCCGCCGCCGATGTTCGCGCCGCGCAGCCAGCCGCGGGTGAAGCGGTAGTTCGTGACGACGTTGAAGTGCCACGGGCGCAGCTCGGGGACGTCGCCGTTCTGCTGCATGAGCAGCAGTTTCCACGAGGAGAGGAAGTTGGCGTTCCACACGCTCCGCATCGTGTCCGTGCTGCCGGCCCACCAGTAGCGGATCAGGCCGGCGTCCGTGTTGTAGACCGCCGTGCGCGCGTTGATCCAGTCCTCGAGCGAGCCGCCGAGGTTGACGCGCCGCGCCGAATCCTTGCTGGCGTTGGCGGTGAGGCTCCAGTTCTTGGTGATCTGGGCCGTGAGCTCATACTCGATGCCGGTGGAGACCGTGTCGCCGGTGACCGTCAGGCCCGTGGGCTGGACGTAGGTCGACAGGCGGTTCTGCCAGGCCGAGTCGCTGCGGTCGATGTGCCAGGCATTGTAGAACTGGTCGGACGGCAGGTTGGCCAGCCAGGCCGTGGTGGCCGCCTGCTTGATGGCATCCGCCTGCTCCGCCGTCTGGCCCGCCCACGGATTCGCGGCGTAGTCCCACTGCCAGCTCGGGCCGTAGTTGTTCTTGTTGATCATCGCGAACTCGTAGCCCCACTGCTCCGTGTAGCCGATGAGGTAGAGCGGCAGCACATTGTCCAGCGACGCGTCCTTCACCTCGGTCCGATACCAGTTGACCTTGAGCGAGAGGCGGTCGTCGAACGCCGACACCAGCACGCCGACTTCGCGCGTCTTGCCCGACGGCGCGCCGATCGACTCGCCGAGGACGTTCACGCGCCCGGCCGCCGGCTGGAAGTTGGACGAACGGTTGTAGAACACGCTCAGATCCATCCCGGCCGGGAGCTGCTGTTTGATGAAGCGCGGCGTGTGCGCCACGATGCTCCAGGTCGTCGAATGGCCCGAGACGACGTTGTCGGGATCCGACGGCAGCACGTAGGTCGGATCCGAGACATTGACGGAATTGTCGGAATTCGTGGGCGCCGTCTTGGCGTAGCTTTTCGCCTCGTCGTTGCGCAGGCCCACCGTCCCGACGATGGTGTTGTCCCAGAAGTAGCCCTGCCACACCGCGGCCTTGGTCGTCACCTTCTCGCGCGTCTTGGTCGCGGCATTATAAAGGCGGTTGATGTCGCCGGTGTCGGAGTTGAGCACGGTGAAGGGCGCCGACGCCCAGCCGATGTAGTTCTCGGGATTCTCCGCCTGCGTCGAGGCGAGCCCCGCGGTCGTCTGGTTGAAATACGACCGGACCGTCGTGTAGGGATCGCTGTAGCTGACGCCGCTGGCGTTCCAGCGCGAGTCCCAGATCTTGACGTTGCTCGACGTCGGCGGCGTCAGCGTGGCCGAGACGTTGGAGAGATTCGCCCCGGAGGCCGAACTGGCGCCCGAGAGCGAGCCGCCGAGATAGCTGATCAGGCGGACCTGCCGGTAGCTGTCGGTCATGTAAGACGAATTCAGATACGTCGAGCCGTAGAGCGAGTCCGTCACCCAGCGGTTCCACGCCCGGGTCTCGTCGTCCTTGCGCTCCGTGGAGTAGAGCCCGGTGAAGACGTGCCGGCCGAGGATCGACGTGAGCAGCGAGGGCTTCATGAAGTCGGTGAAGCGCACGTCCGCGAAGCCGGTCAGGCGGACGTTCTCGCGCTTCGTCGCATACGACTGGTTGCCGTAGCTCGAGCCGATGACGGTGTAGGCGCGGCCGACGTTGGGATTGGCCGTGCCGTCGGTCAGGTTGCTGTTGATGTCGACCTGGATGCTGCCGTCGCCGCCGGACACCTGTCCGTTGTGGTAGCGCTGGCGGTCGTAGACGAACTCGAGGCCCAGGCGGTTGTTGAGGAAGGTCTGGGACAGGGCGGCGTTCACCGCCTCGAATCCCTCCCACTGGGAGGCGTTCGGGCCGTCGAGCAGCTTGTTCCAGAAGTCGAAGATCGACGGGTCCGTGATATACTTGTCCTTGTATTGGCCGAGATCGGCATACTGGAGGTTGGCGTGCGTCGCGTAGGTGGAGTAGCTCGCGATGCCGCCGAGGCGGTTGAACTGGATGCCGCCGATGTCCTGGTCGATCGTGCCGTCGGACTTGCGGCCGAAGCGCGTATCCACTTCCCCGGTGCGCGGCGTGTCATACTCGGAGGAGCCGACGTCGGCGTAGGTCAGATAGATGCCGCCCAGCACGGTGCCGCCGCCGAAGTCGCCCAGCCACGGATTGTAGACCTGGCTCGCCTGCAGGTGCTGGCCGGAATTCAGCGGATCGGCCGTGTCCACCACCCAGGATTTGAACGGGTCGTAGGTCGCCTTGTTGAAGTCCGACGAGAACCACGGCGTGATGTTGTCGCGCGGCGTCAGGCTGCGCGGACGGTTGGCGGTGATGTCGCCATACTCGTAGTTGACGCGGAGGGAGGTGTGGGCCGAACCCTTGTTCAGGAAGGCCGGATCGAAGCGCAGCGCGGCGTAGTAGCGCTTGTCGAGGTTGAAGGCGGGATCCTGCCGGTATTCCGTGTCGTCCCGCATCGCCTCGAACCGGATGGCCAGTTCGTCCTTCCGCAGCACGTGGTTGACGTCCAGCACGCCGCGGTAGCTGCCGTAGCTGCCGTAGCGCGCCTCGATCGTCGTCTTCTCCTTGAAGGACGCGCTGTTGGTCGTCGTGTTGATGATGCCCGCCGGGCTGCCGAGGCCGAAGAGGATGCCGTTCGGGCCGCGCTGCATGTCGACGCGCTCGACGTTGTAGCCGTTCCACGGGATGTCCGTCAGGAAGAAGTCGCGCGTGTTGTCGGCCGCGGCGAGTCCGCGCACGCGCGTGTTGGTCTGCGGCGTGCGCAGGAGGCTGGTCTCGTCCAGCGTCTGTCCGTTGCCCGTGCCGGCAAAGTTGCCGCCGATGCCGCCGACCTCGGTGTTCGTCGTGTAGACGAGCAGCGACTGGTTGTTGGTCGCGCCGGTGTCGCGGAGGAACTCCGCCGTCACGACCGAGATGGCCGAGCCGACGTCGCTGAGTTTCGTGTTGATGCGGGTGCCGGCCAGCGTGCTGGTGGCCCGGTAGCCGTGGGTTTCGTCTTCCGTCACGATGAACGGGGACAGCACGACCGTTTCTTCTTCGGAACCGGCCGCGGCCACGGCCGTGGTCGTCGGCGAAGGCGGTGCGTCCTGTGTCTGGGCGCGCGCCGCCGTCATGACGCAGAACGCGGCGCCGAGGCCGCCGATTCGCATCAAGCTGAGGGTAGTTTTCATACGTTCTTGGTTTTGGGATGAGCGTCGACCGCGTGATGCGGTCCGATCACAGCCGCAGCCGTAGGCCGCCCCCGGCGGACCGTAAAGTGCCCGGCCTTCTCTTCCGTTAGAACAGACACGCCGGCGCCCGCCGCGATGCCAGTCACTCGCGTCACGGATTTTTGGATGCCGCATGACGCGCCGGATGCATAACGATAAATCACCGGCCGCCGCCGCGCCGGCCCGGTCCGCCGCCGGTTTCTAACGTATGTGCCGCGACCGGCTTTCGCGCCGCGCGGGCCGCCCTATGCTCCCGGAAGAATCACCTGCGCCCCCTCCAGGTAACGGACCATCGGATACGGAATGCGGACGATCGCCCCGCCCCCTCCAGGTCGAAGCCCCCGCTTCCGGCATCGGACGCCCCGCCGCCGCTTCCCCACCCCATGCATTCAAATTCCAAGGACACCGTGCTTCGCGCGCTCGCGCACCGGGCCGGCCCCGTCCCCGTCGACTTCGGCGGCACGGCGGTGACCGGCATCCACGTCAGCGTGGTGGCGGCGCTGCGCGCGCGCCTCGGCCTGCCGGGCGGTCCCGTCCGTGTGGTCGAACCGTATCAAATGCTCGGCGAGATCGCGGGCGACCTGATGGATGCCATGGGCATCGACTGCATCGGCGCGCCCGCCCGGTGCACGATGTTCGGGTTTCCGCTCGAGGGTCCGTGGCGGGAGTGGCGCTGTCCGTGGGGGCAGGTTGTCCTCATGCCGGCCGGCTTCGTGACCTCGGTCGAGGAGGGCGACGTTTACGTCCATCCCGAAGGCGACGCGTCGGTCCCGCCCAGCGGCCGGATGCCGGCCTCGGGATATTTCTTCGACGCCGTCATCCGTCAGGAGCCCCTCGACGAGGAGGCGCCGGACCCCGCGGACAACCTCGAGGAGTTCGTCCCGCTGCCCGCGGCGGATGAGACCTACTGGAAGCAGCAGGCGGCGGTCATGCGCACCAGTCCCCGCGCCGTCGTGGCCACGCTCGGCGGGACCGCCTTCGGCGACATCGCCCTGGTGCCCGCCCCGTTCCTGAAGCGGCCGAAGGGCATCCGCGACATCAGCGAGTGGTATATGGCGCTCGCCTCCCGGCGCGACTATGTGCACGCGGTCTTCGCCCGCC
>Ga0222421_100285_pt1 | contig 21937 bp, 17 predicted proteins | sample 3A1ome_2_FD_182473 | JGI IMG/M metagenome (GOLD analysis project Ga0222421, IMG submission 182473) | Enriched microbial communities from leaf-cutter ant dump, University of Wisconsin, Madison, United States - 3A150A (version 2) | ecosystem: Environmental > Terrestrial > Nest > Insects nest > Nest... | reverse complement strand
TGGCGCCCGCAGCGGACCGCGAAATCCTCCCCGCCATCCCGGCCGTTCTTCACCGGGCAGAGCACAGGGCGAAACAAGACACCGACCCGATCCACGCGGAATCGTCCTGTCGCAGCCCGACGACTCACTCCGCCGGCGCCGTTCCCCCGGCGCGGCGTCAACGCTCCCGGACGAACCGCACCGGCACCGGGTCCTGCGCGACGTGGAGCGGATGCTGCGGCCGGATACTCGCGTGGCACGCGAGGCAGAACGTCTTCGCCGGATCGACGAGCGCGACGATGGGTTGCGCCAGTCGAGGAGCCCGCCGTGCTCGCCCCAACCCACGATCACGCGCCCCACCCGCTCCGCCGGGTGCGCGATCCAGCGGTCGTTGCCCGGCTCGACCGGATCGGCCGCCGCCTTCAGGTCCGCCGGGGCCGTCGCGAGACACGCGAGCACGTTCAACATCACGAAAATGCGTGTCGCCCCACGCGCGACGACGCCGAGACAGACATCGACTTCCCGTTCAATTTTCCACCACCTTCGCTGCAGCCACACCCTGCCATCAGCCGTCCCCTCACATTCGTCGATGAACCACCGCCCGTGTCTCGTCGCCCTCCTCGGCCTCTGCCTCGCCCTGCCCATCACCCTCGCGGACACCGCTCCCGCCACCCCGCCGGACGCGGTCGATGCGCTCATCCGCCAGGCCCACGCCCTCGGCGCCACTGATCCGGCCCGCAGCATCGCCGTGGCCCGCGACGCCGTCGCCCAAGCCGTGCAGACGCCCGATCCCATCGACGATCTCCTCGCCGCCGCCCAGCTCGCCGAGTCCCTCCGCTACTCCAGCGATTATGGCAGCGCGGCCAAGGTCCTCGACGCCGCCCTCGCCCGCCCCCCCGGCACCACCGCCGCCGCGCGCCTCGCGCACGCCCAACTCGTCTATGGCACCGGCCAGATCCAGTGGAATCGCGGCAACTACGTCCGGGCCGAGGAAATCTATCTCGAAGTCCAGCGCACCGCCGAGGCCCTCGGCGACCAGCGCCTCCTCGCCCGCGTGCTCAACAGCCGCGGTATCGTCGCCCATCGGCAGAAACTGTTCGAGCAATGCGAACAGTATCACCGCAGCGCCTTCGCGCTCGCCGAGAAAAACGGCGACGCCGAGGTGCAGCTCCAGGTCCGCAACAATCTCGCCACGCTCTTCACCGACCAGCGTCGCTTCGACGAGGCCCGCCCGCTCCTCCTCGAAAACCTCCGCACCCACACCGCGGCCAACAACCGCCGCAGCATGGCGAATGCGCTCATCAACCTCGGCACCCTCGAAAGCGCCGCCGGCGACAACGCCGCCGCCCTGCCGTATTTCGAACGCGCCCTCGCCCTCCGGCTCGAACTCGGCATCCCCCGCCATATCGCCGCCGCCCGCAATTCCGTCGCCCAATCACTCGCCCGCCTCGGCCGCGCCGACGAGGCCATCGCCCAGCTCGAAGCCGCCCGCCCCGTCGTCGAGAAAATCGCCAGCCACGAACTCTTCGTGAACTTCTACCGCACCTTCAGCGAAGCCTGCGCCGCGCGCGGCGACCACCGCGGAGCGCTCGACTACCTGCGCAAGATGCAGGACGAAAACGAACTCTTCTCCAGCGAGCGGACCGCCACCACCATCGCCGAACTCCGCGAACGCTTCGACGCCGAGAAACGCTCCCGCGAAATCGCCGAACTCAACGCCGCCCAGCAGAAGAAGGACGCCGATCTCGCGCTGAAGGACGCCGTCCTCCGTCGCACCCGCCTCGAGCGCTACGGCCTCGCCGCTCTGCTCCTGCTCGGCGCCGTCGCCGCCGCCGCCATCATCGGCCGCCAGCGCGTCCTCGCCCGCGCCGAACGCCGCATCCTCGCGGAAACCCGCCGCGCCCGCGACGCCGCCGAGGAAGCGGCCGCGCTCAAATCCAAACTCCTCGACCTCGCCTCCCACGACCTGAAGGCCCCGCTCGTCGGCGTCATGATGACCGCCGAAAATATCGCCGAGGACGCCGCCGCGCTCCCCGAGGTCGTCGACCAGGCCCGCGCCGTCCGCCAGGAAAGCCAGCGGATGTTCGACCTCGTCCAGAACCTCCTCGACGGCTCCGCGGCCGAGTCCGGTCACCTGCCCCAGGCCCGCACGGCTGTCGACCTCGCCGCGCTCGCCCGCGAAGTCGTCGCCGACTGTTCCTCCCGCGCCGCGCAGAAACAACAGTGCATCGCTCTCGCGACCGACGCGCCGGAGCGCACCCAGCTCGTCGGCGACACCGTGCGGCTCCGCCAGGTCATCCACAACCTCGTCGACAACGCCCTCAAGTTCTCCCCCGCTGGCTCCGCCGTGCACCTCAGTGTCGCCCGCCACGGCGACCACATCCGCCTGGCCGTGCGCGACGAAGGCCCGGGTTTGACCGCCGAGGACCAGAAAAATCTCTTCCAACGCTTCCGCCGCCTCAGCGCCACGCCCACCGGCGGCGAATCCTCCAACGGCCTCGGCCTCGCGCTCACCTACGACCTCGTCGCCCGGCACGACGGCCGCCTCTGGGCCGAGTCGACGCCCGGAGCCGGGGCCACGTTCATCGCCGAGTTTCCGGCCGTGTGACGCGACCGGCGCTGCCGCCACGCCGACAAAAACCCCGGCCCGCGCAGGCGCAGACCGGGGCGAAATCCCAAAGGGCTCGGCGATCAAGCCTTCGCCGCGGCCGCCCGGCGGCGGCGGACGATACCCGCCGCCCCGAGCGCACAGGCACCGAAGATCGCCGCGTAGGTCGACGGCTCCGGCACGGCACTCGCCGTCGCCACGGAAAATCCGGCGGCATCGGCGCCCCCGACGTAGATCGAGTCCGTGGCGCCGCCGACAATCAGGGCTCCTCCCGCGATGTAGTCCGCACCGGCAATGCCGAACGCTGTCTCGCTGTCGAAGATCGCATAGTATTCCACGCCCGCCGAGATCGTCGCACCGGAGAACGTGAAGGTCGTCAGGCCACCGTCGGTCACATAGGAAGAGGAGCTGAAGAGCACCGGCGTCGCATTGTCGTAGCCCACGGAGGTCGGCGTGGTGGATGCCGAAGCCAACCCGGCCGAGGCGCCGAAGATATTCAGCACCCCCGGCGTGCCGAAAGCAGGCGAGGACGCGAATCCCACATCCATGAACGTCACGGAGACGAGGGTCAGCTCGCCCGTGCCGCTCACGGTGAAACTCTGGCCGAGCAAACCGGCCGCGTGCGCGGACGGCAGGCTCAGCGCGGCGAACAAGCCGGTGAGCAAGGCGGAACGGAGGGCGCGGACGCCCGCCGGAAGGATCGAGGAAGAGAAACGAGGAAGCATGGAATAAGACAAGGTGTGAGGGTGAAGCCAGTGCGTTGGCTCCAGGCCCGCGGGCGCCCGGAGTCAGACTCACCTTACGCAGAATCCGTGCACGCGTCCTGTCGTTTTATAACGACAAGGACCGCCGCCGCCACGCACCGCATCCGCCCCGGCACCACGTCCCGCCTCGCCGTCCAGCGCCAAGCCGGCGGCACCGTCCGTCTCGAAGGGCATGACGAGGGCCCCGGCCTCACACCTCCGAGACCAGCCGCATCTTTTTCAACGCTTCCGCCGGCTCAGCACCACGCCGACCGGCGGCGAACCGTCGAGCGGGCTCGGCCTCGCGCTCATCCACGACCTCGTCGCCCGCCACGACGGCCGCCTCTGGGCCGAGTCGATGCCCGGCGCCGGCGCGACCCTCGTCACCGAGTCTCCAGCCGTCTGACCTGGCATGGCGGGCAAAAAAGAACCCGGCCGCGGCCGGGTTCGAAATCAAGCGAAAGAGTCAGGCCTGTTCACACCCGCCGCGCGCGGCGCACCACGAAGGCGCCGCCCAAGGCCAGCATACCGACGATCGCCGCGTAAGTTGAAGGTTCCGGCACCGCCGATGCGGTTACGACCTGAAAACCGGCCGCATCGTAGGATGCTACATAGGAAGTCCTGATATCATTGCCAAAGAGCAGCGCGCCGCCCGCAAACGTGTCGCTGGAGTCTAGTGCGAAGAGCGGCCCCTTGTCGAAGATCGCGTAGTATTCCAAACCGGCGGTCAACGACGCACCCGAAAACGTGAATGTCGTCACACTTCCGACCGTGGAATAGGTCGACGAAGTGAAGAGGATCGGGGTTGCGTTGTCGTAGCCCACGTCCGCATCGGGCGAGCCCGCCGTCGCCAGCCCCGCGTCCTGCCCGAAGACATTCAGCACGAATGCATTTCCCGGAGCCGTCGGGTAGGGAAACGACAGGTCCGTGAACGAAATCGACAGCAGCGACACCGAGCCGCTGCCCGTCACCGTAAAGCTCTGACCGATGGGAGACGCCGCTTCAGCGGTGGATGCCAGCGCAAAAAGGCCAAGCGCGGCACAGCCGGCGCATCGGGCCAGCAGCGCGCGAAATTGAGGGAATCGATTCGAAGTGTGCATGGATGGGAGTGTGAGTGCGGATCGCGCGGCCAGACCTCGCGGCTCCGTTGGCGGAAACCTTAACACACGGCGGGCGTCCGCATCCTGTCGTTTTCCGACGACACGCCGATTGATCCTGCGATCAGACCCCATCGCGGAAAAATCCCGCGCGGCGCGTCGCACCGCGGCCAGGCCGGATCGCTTCACCCGAACCGCACCGGCACCGTGTCCGCCGCAACGTAGAGCGGATGCTTCGGTTGGCCGCTGGCGTTGCGCGCGAGACAAAACGTCTTCGCCGGATCGATCAACGCCACGACCTGCCGGTCGCGTCCGAGATGCGCGCCATGCTCGCCCCAACCCACGATCACGCGCTCGACCCGCTCCGCCCAGTGCGCGATCCACCGGTCGTTCTCCGGGCCGACGGGATCGGCGGCCGCCTTCATGTCCGCCGGATCGGTCGCGCGGAACGCGAATGCGTTCAGCATCACGAAATGCGAGAAGCCCCACGCGGTCGAGAATCCGCGGATACGGCGCAGCGTCGGGTCGAGCTGCTGCTCGTCCGCCGTGCTCGGGTTGAGGCAGATCCACGCGATGCTGCGCTCGCGTTCGTCGGCCGGCGTGAGCAGGTCGTCCCAGCGGTGGATCAGCGAATACCGGTGGCGCCGATCCGGGGAGAACACGCAGGCATTGTTCATCCGAAACGGGCCGGCGGAATGCGCGGTGTGCGGCTCAGCCCAGCGCGGCGAGGAGCCGCTCGATCTCGGCCTTCTTGGCCTGCTGGTCGGCGAGCTGCTTGCGCGCGCCTTCGAGCACGGCCGGCGGCGCCTTGCTGACGAAGGCCTGGTTCGCGAGTCGCGACTCCGTGCCGGCGATGTGCTTCGTCACCGCTTCGAGCTCCTTCGTCAGTCGCGTGCGCTCGGCGGCCGGATCGACCTTCACGCCGGTATCGAGATAGAGCGTGCCGAGGGGCGTCACGATCGCGGGCAGCGCGACCTCGATCTCCGTGCGCGCGATCTCTGCGGCGCCGACGAGACGGACGAGTTTGGCTGAGGCCGCCGCGAGCGCGGTCCAGGCCGGATCGGCGGCGAGCGCGAGGAACTTCACGTCGCGCTTCTGGGCGACGTTCTGGTCGGACTTGAGCTGACGCGCGAAAGTGACGACGCGCTTCAGCGTCTCGACGCGGCCCGAGGCGTCGGCATCGATCGCGATGCCGCGAGCCGCGAGCGTGGCGACGAGGCCGTCGGCCGTCTCGATCCGCGTCTCCTGCACGAAGCGCGTGCCGGGCGCGGCGTAGCCGAGCAACGACCAGAGTTCTTCGGTGATGAAGGGCGCAAAGGGCTCGAACATGAGGAGGAACTCGCGCAGCACGAGGTCCTGCACGGCGAGCGCGTGGTCCTTGGCGGCGGGGTCCTGCACCCGGGACTTGGCGACCTCGACATACCAGTCGCAAAAATCGTTCCAGAAAAACGAATACAGCCGCTGCGTCGCACCGGCGAATTCGAACTCAGCGAAGCCGCGCTCCACCGTGCGCAGCGTGTCGACGAGCGCCGCGAGAATCGCGTGGTCGTCGTCGTCGAGCTTCGATGCGTCGAGGCGCGCGAGAATGGCGGCGAGCGTGGAGTTGTCGGCCATCGCGCCGCTCATCTGGCGGAAGCGGCAGGCGTTCCAGAGCTTGTTGCAGAAGTTCTTGCCGCCCTCGATGCGGTCCTCGTCGAACTTCACGTCCTGGCCGAGCGGCGCGATCTGGAGCAGACCGAAGCGCAGGCCGTCGGCGCCATACTTCGTGATGAGATCGAGCGGGTCGGGCGAGTTGCCGAGGGTCTTCGACATCTTGCGGCCCTGCTTGTCGCGGACGATGCCGTTGAAATAGACGTGCTTGAACGGAATCCGCTGCTCCACCGGCGCGCCGGGCCGCGCGAATTCGAGGCCGGCCATGATCATGCGCGCGACCCAGAAGAAGATGATGTCGGCACCCGTCGCGAGCGTCGTGGTCGGGTAGAACGAGCCGAAGCCGGCCTTGGCCTGCTCCTCGGCGTTGGGCCAGCCGAGCGTGGCGAAGGGCCAGAGCCACGACGACGCCCAGGTGTCGAGCACGTCGTCCTCCTGCGTCCAGTTCTCCGGATCGGCCGGGCCGTCGAGGGAAACGTGGATCTTCTTCGGATCGCGCAGATCGGCCTCGGTGAGCGTCTCGCGGTCGACGCCCTTGGCATACCAGACCGGGATGCGATGGCCCCACCAGAGCTGGCGGCTGATGCACCAGTCCTGGATGTTGTCCAGCCAGTTGAGATACACCTTCGACCAGCGCTCGGGGTGCATCTGAATGAGACCGTCGCGCACGACGGCCTTGGCCTCCTCGACGCGCGGGTAGCGGAGCCACCACTGCTGCATGAGGCGCGGTTCGATCGGCACGCCGGCGCGCTGCGAGTAGCCGACGTTGTTCTCGTAGGCTTTCGCTTCGATCAGGTTGCCGCGCTGCCCGAGGATCTCGGCGGCCTTCTTGCGGGCGGCGAAGCGCTCCATGCCGGCGAGCTCGGGACCGGCGGCGGCGTTCATCGTGCCGTCGGCATTGATCGAATCGATGACCGGCAGGCCGTGGCGCTGGCCGATCTCGAAATCGACCTTGTCGTGCGCGGGCGTGACCTTGAGCGCACCGGCGGCGAAGGCCGGATCGACCGCCTTGTCGGCGATGATCGGGATCTGCACGCGTTCGCCGAGCGGGCGCCAGAGCTTCTGGCCGACGAGATGAGTGTAGCGCGGATCGTCGGGATGCACCGCCACGGCGACGTCGGCCGCGATCGTCTCCGGACGCGTCGTCTCGAGCGTGAGGTGCGTGAGCGGGATCGTGTTGCCGTCGGCATCCTTGGTCGTCGACGGCTCGACAAGCTCGTAGCGCAGACGATAAATGAAACCCTTCGTCGGGCGCATCTCGACCTCCTCGTCGGAGAGCGCGGTGAGCGAGACCGGACACCAGTTGACCATGCGTTTGCCGCGGTAGATGTGGCCCTGGTCGAAGAGCTTCACGAACGCCGTCAGCACGGCGCGCGAGTAGCCCGGGTCCATCGTAAAATGCGTGCGTTCCCAATCGCAGGAACAGCCGAGCTCGCGGAGCTGCTTGAGGATGTGGTCGCCCTTCTCGCCGCGCCAGGCCCAGACGCGCTTCAGGAACTCCTCGCGGCCGAGGTCGCGGCGGCCCTTGCCCTCGGTCTTCTTGAGGTGCTTCTCGACCATCGTCTGCGTGGCGATGCCGGCGTGGTCGGTGCCGGGGATCCAGCAGGCGGCCTTGCCGTCGAGGCGGGCGCGGCGGATGAGGGCGTCCTGCAGGGTGTTGTTGAGCACGTGGCCCATGTGCAGGATGCCGGTGACGTTGGGCGGCGGGATGACGATCGTGTAGGTCTCCTGGCCGGGCGCGGCCTTGCCGGCGAAGCACTGGGCTTCCTGCCAGGCGGCATACCATTTCTGCTCAACGTCGCGGGCTTCGTAGCTCTTGGTGATCTCGGCCATGGGTCGGTTCGGGTCTGGAATCGGGGAGAAAACGGCCCGGCGCGGTCCGAGGCAAGTGGTTAAATCCCCTCGCACGCGGCGCGGTTTTCCTTTCAGTGTCCCGCCTCTCCCTCATGTCCGCACCCGTCCCCTCCTCCGCCGGCGAACTCTCGCGCCTCGGCCCCGGCCTCGCCGCCGGCGACCGGCTCGCCGTGTGCAAGGCCTACTTGCAGGCGGAGACCGCCGCGCTGCGGGCCCGGCACGAGGCCGGCGCGAGCGGCCTCGAGATCGTGCACGCGCGGGCGGCGACGATGGACGCGATGCTGCTGCGGCTGTTCGATCTCGCGGTCGCGGGCTTCACGCAGCGCGAGGGCCGGCTGCCGGCGCCGGTCGCGCTCGTCGCGCTCGGCGGCTACGGCCGCGGCGAGCTGAGCCCGCTCAGCGACATCGACGTGATGTTCCTGTTTCCCGCCAAGGCCAAGCCGCCGGCGCTCAAGCCGCTCCTCGAACATCTCACCAACGAAATCCTCTACCCGCTCTGGGACTGCGGCCTGAAGGTCGGCCACTCCACGCGCACGCTCGACGACGTCTTCGTCGAGGCCCGCAAGGACATCCAGACGCTCACCTCGCTGCTCGAGTCGCGCCCCATCGCCGGCTCCGCCGCGCTCTACGAGACACTCGCGCAGACCTACCGGTCGTTCGCGACGTCCGAGGACCCGAAGGGCTACATCGGCGCGAGGCTTGGCGACCAGGCCGCGCGCCGCGCCAAATACGGCGACACCGTCTTCCTCCAGGAACCGGACCTGAAGAACGGCGTCGGCGGCCTGCGCGACTATCAGAACGCCGTCTGGATGGCGCGCGTGAAGCTCGGCATCTCGCACATCGACGAACTCGCCGCGCAGGCCTACCTGCGCGCCGAGGAGCTGGCCGAGTTCACCCGCGCCTACGACTTCCTGCTGCGCGTCCGCAACGAACTCCATTTCCTCAGCACGCGCGCGACCGACGTGCTCAACCTCGACCTGCAGCCGCGCGTCGCGCTCAACCTCGGCTACACGGAGGAAAACATCCTCGGCCGCGTCGAGCGGTTCATGCAGGACTACTACCGCGCGGCGCAGGCGATCTACCGCATCTCGAAGCTCGTCGAGACGCGCCTCGCCCTCACCATCGGCCGCGACGCGCAGGGCGCCAAGGTCTCGCTGCGCGAGAGCCTGCTCGCGTCGCGCTTCCGCCGCAGCAAGCGCATCGACGGCTTCGTGCTCCGCGGCCGCGAGCTCGCCGCCGAGAAGCCCGACGTCTTCCGCGAGGACCCCGCGCGCCTGATCCGGATCTTCCGCCACTGCCAGCAGCTCGAAGGCACGCTCGATTTCCACCTCACGACGCTCATCCGCGGCTCGCTGCCGCTGCTCACCGAGGAGGTGCGGCAGTCGTCCGCCGCCAACGTCTCCTTCCGTGCCATCCTCGCCGAGGCCGGCGCGGTTTTCCCGACGCTCCGCCTCATGCACGAACTCGGCGTCCTCGGCGCCTTCGTGCCGGAGTTCGACGGACTCACCTGCCTCGTCCAGCACGAGTTCTACCACCGTTACACGGCCGACGTGCACACCCTCGAGGCCATCCGGCAGCTCGACCTGATCTTCTCGGAAGCGGAGCCGATCACGTTGAAATACCGCAAGGCCCTGCACGAGACCTCCGACCCGGCGCTGCTCTATGTCACGCTCCTGCTCCACGACGTCGGCAAGGCCGAGGGCATCCAGGGCCACGCCGAGAGCGGCGCGCGGCTGGCGGAACCGATTCTGACGCGCCTGGGAATTTCCCCCGAAGGCCGGGAACTGGTCGGTTTCGTCATCAAAAATCATCTGGCGATGGCACGATTCTGGCAGAAGCGTGATGTAGATGATCCCCAGACCGCCGCTGCGTTTGCCGACCTCGTTGGAGACCCTGAAAGGCTCCGGCATCTTTACGTGCACACGTTCTGTGACGCCCGCGGCACCGCGGCCAGTCTGTGGAACGGCTACAAGGACACGCTTCACACCAGCCTCTTTCGTGCTACCTTGGAGCGCCTGAGCCTGGGCGAAGCCGTCCACGCCACCTACGAAAAGAAGAAGCAAATGACCCAACAGGAACTCATCGCCCGCAAAACTCCCGGCATCAGCGCGGATGAAATCGTCGCCCACTTCGGCCTGCTGCCGGAGCGCTATTTCATCCAGACCGACGCCGACGAGATTGCGCTGCACATCCAGATGGTGAACCGCCTGTTCAAGTCCATCGCGACCGCCGATTCCGTCGGCAGCCTGAAGCCGGTCATCGAGTGGCAGGACGACATCAACCGCTCGCTCACCGTCGTCAACGTGGTCACGTGGGATCGCGCCGGTCTTTTCTACAAGCTCGCGGGCGCCTTCAGCGTCGCCGGCCTAAGCATCCTCGGCGCCAAGGTCATCTCCCGCTCCGACCACATCGCCATCGACACCTTCTACGTCGTCGAGCCCGGCCGCGGCGTCGTCCAGAGCGCGACCGCCCAGGAGATCTTCGCCCGGACGATCGAGGCCGCGCTCGTGTCGAACAAGGATCTGTATCCGGAAATCGTGACACAGGCGAAGAAGCTCGCCGGCGGCCGCTACACCGCCGCGGCCAACGGCGACGCGATCCACTCCTCCTTCCCCCCGACCGTCGACGTCTATCACGAGCTCGCGATGCAGCGCACGATCGTCGAGATCCAGGCGCGCGACCAGATCGGCCTCCTCTACCGGCTGGCGAAGACGATTTCGGATCACAATTTCGACATCACCTTCGCCCGCATCGGCACCGAGCGCGGCGTCGCGATCGACACCTTCTACATCGAGAGTTCCGAGACCGGACAGCCCATCGACACCGCCCGGCTCGAGACGCTGCGCGAGGCCCTGGCGGACATCATCAAGCCCGCCGCCCTCCCCGCCAGCGTCGGCTGATCGCCGCCGCGCGTCACGACCGGCGCACGACCGCGCCCCGCGCGATGAGGGACGCAGCTGCCGCCGGACGCGGACGCGTTTCGGATTGTTCCCGCGCTTCCGCCGCGCTCCACTCTGCCTCCCGTCATGCCGCCTCTCTCCGACCCGCGCGCCTACCCTGCGCTCTACCGGCTCGCCTCGCTCGCCGGCCGGGCGGAGGATCCCCGCACCGCCCTCGGCCAGGTCCTCGACGAACTGATCGCGACCTTCGGCGCCGACGCCGGCTCGATCGCCCTGCTCAACCCCGGCGCCGGCCGGCTTGAGACCGAAGTGCAGCGCGGCATGCCGGCCGATGAGGTCCAGCTCGGCCTCAAGCTCGGCCACGGCGTCACCGGCTGGTCCGTGCTCAACGCCCGCGCGCTGCTCGTGCCCGACGTCTCCGTCGAATCCCGCTACATCGCCGTGCGGCCCACGGCGCGGTGCGAGATGGCCGCGCCGATGCGCGACGGCGACCTCGTCATCGGCGTCATCGATCTCGAAAGCGATCGCACCGGCGGTTTCTCCCCCGCCGATCTCGAACTGCTGGAGCAGCTCGCCCTCGAGGCGGCCCATGTCGCCCTCCAGCTCTGGCGCACGCGCCACCTGCAGGCCAAGGCCCGCCAGCTCGAGGCGCTGCTCACCACCGGCCAGTCGCTCGTCGGCAAGCTGGAGATGCAGGAGCTGTTCGTCGCGCTCACGCGCGACACGCGGCGCATGATGCAGGCCCGGCTCTCCGCGCTGTTCCTGCACGACGCCGCGCACGCCACCGTGCGCTGCGTCGCGCTCGACACCGCCGGCACCGCCGCCATCCCCGCCGCGGAGATGGCCGTCGCCGCGTGCCTCGTCGGCGGCAGCGTCCAGACGCGGCGGCAGGTGGAGTATGCCGACATCCAGGCGCCCGGTTTCCGCGACCTCGCCGATCTGCCCGCCGATCCCGAGGCGCACTCGGCGCTGTTCACCCCGCTCCTCTACGAGGGCGAGGTGCTTGGCGTGCTCGCGGTGTTCGCCGACCACGTGCACCGGTTCGACGACGACGAGAAACGCGCCTGCGCCTCGCTCGCCGGCCTCGGCACCGTCGCCCTCCAGAACGCCCGGCTCTACGCGCGCGTTTTCCAGAGCGAGGAGATGCTGCGCAAGAACGAGCAGCTCACCACGCTCGGCCTCCTCGCCGCCGAGATCGCCCACGAGATCCGCAATCCCCTCACCGTCCTCAAGCTGCTCATCGGCGGCCTCGGCCTCGACTTCGCGTCCTCCGATCCGCGGCGCACCGATCTGCGCGTCATCAACGAGAAGCTCGACCAGCTCGAGAGCATCGTGCTCCGCGTGCTCAACTTCGCCAAGGCCCCCGCCGCGCTGCATTCGCGCTGGTCCCTCGCCGACATCGTCTCCGACACGCTCGTGCTCGTGCGGCCCAAGCTCGCCCAGTCCCACATCGTGCTGCGCTACGATCCGCCGGCCAAGACGCTCGTGGTCGACGCCCACAAGGGCCAGATCCAGCAGGTCCTGCTCAACCTCATCTTCAACTCCAGCGAGGCCATGGCCAAGGGCGGCCAGCTCACGATCGCGATCGGCCGCGAACTGCGCGCCGGCGCCGCCTTCGCCACCATCGACGTGACCGACAGCGGCACCGGCATCCCGCCGGAACTGGGCGCGCGCGTCTTCGACTCCTTCCTCTCCGGCCGCCCCGGCGGCACCGGCCTCGGCCTCGCCATCGCCAAGCGCATCCTCGACAGCCATCACGGCGACATCGCGCTCGCCGCCACCGGCCCGACGGGCACGACGATGCGCATCGCGCTGCCGCTCGCCAAAGGATGAGCGCCCCCGCGCCGCGTTTTCCTTTTTCCGTCCCCGCCATGCCTCCCGCCGATTCCCGCGCCGACACCCCGTCGCTCCGCACCCGTCAGAAACGGATGCTCGCGCTCGCGATCGGGCTGCTGCTGCTGTGCGCCGTCGCCCTCGTGGCGCTGCCGCTGCACCGCGTGCCGTTCTTCGTGCGCGCCTACCTCGCGGCCTTCGACGCGATCATCGCCGCCGTCCTCTGGGTCGTCGGCCGCCAGAAACTGGCCGGTCGCTGAACGTCCCGGCCCGCGCGATCCCGCAGCGCCAAAGCGCGTGCCGGCGGATCACTCGCCGGCGGGCTTCAGGTTCAAGTCGACCATCAGGTCGGCCGCGATCTTCTCGAGGTCCGCGCGCACGCGGGCGAGATTCGCCGCCGGCGGGACAAGCACCGTGGCCCGCGCCTGGAACAACGTGCCGCCGCCCATCGGCGCGCTGACGCGCTCCGAGGCGAGTTCCTCCACGTTCACCCCATGCGCCGCCAGCACGCCCGAGATGCTGCGCAAAATCCCCGGCCGGTCGTGGCCGACGAGTTCGAGCTGCGCGACAGAGCCCTGCGCCGCCGCCGCCGCGCCCGCCTCGGTGTGCACGATCACCCGCAGTCCGGAACCTTCGAGGCCGGCGAGCGCGCGCACCAGATCGTCGGCGCGCCCGGCCGGCACCTCGACGCGCAGGATGCCGGCGAATTGTCCGCCGAGATGACCCATCCGGCTCTCCAGCCAGTTGCCGCCATGGTCCGCCACCGCGGCGGCGACGAGTTGCACGAGTCCGGGCCGGTCGGCGCCGATGACGGTCATCACGAGGGTTGCGAGCATGAATCCTCCATGGCCGGCCCCGCGCGCCACGGCAATCCCGCAGTGGCGCAGCCCGCCGGACGCACCGGCTCGCCGCGCGTCAGTTGCGCGCCACCGTCGCCGCGCGATTCGCACCGACCTGCACCGCCGGCGCCACCCGGCGCGCGGTGTCCTCGCGGGCATAGATGATCGCGAACACCCGCATCATGTAATTCTCGCGCGTGACATAGACGTTGTCCATGCGCTCGTTGTGGTCGCCCTTGGTCCAGTAGGCGTCGCCGCGCTTCTCCAGGATGCGATGCACCACCATCTGATGCGCCGTCGGATGCTCGTAGGTGATGATGTCGCCCACCTTCAGATCGTCGAAGGCGGCCGGCTCGACCACCAGATACGCCTTCTCGCTGAACATCGGCGTCATGCTTCCGGTCGGCGCCACGGTCAGGACGCGCGCGCCCTTCACCTGCAGCGAAATCGTCATCGCCGCGATCAAGGCGGAATTCGCATCGAGATTCGACGACGGCGCCTGCCGCACCGTCTCGCGCGTCTCGCGGCCGGCCTCCATCGGATACGCCGTCGGAGGCTCCCGCAGGTCGCGCAGCCCGCCCGCGAGCAGCGCCGGCGCAAGCAGCGCCAGCATCAGCGTCCATGTGACAGACCTGCGACAATTCAGAGAAAAATAGGCGACTTCGATCAACCCGATGTGCATGGCGGCCCATATCGGCACGATTTTATCGCGCAGATATTGCCTTGCATCACGCATCCGTTGCCGGCCGATTTTTCGCTTCGCTAAGTGCTACAATGCAGCGATTAGCACAATGCAACCGCGCGGACCGACGCGGCCTCTCATTGCGGTCACAAAAAACGTAACACTTGTTTTACAGGTTGCGCCCGCCCGATCTGAAGCGTCCACCCCAGCAAAGGCCGCAACTCCACCCCAAGGATGTCCGCGGTGTCTGGATACGCCGCCTCCGCGGCGGAGACGGCGCTCACTCCTCGAGTTCGACGTTCCAATACGCCAGATCCAGGAAGTCCTTCCACATCTCGTGCCGCTGGGCGCCGAGCACGAGCGAGATGACGGGCCGCCACTTCGGGCGCACCGGCTTGCGGATGAGCCGCAGGTGCGCCTCGTGCGGGAGCCGGTTGGCCTTTTTCGTGTTACACTTGATGCACGAGCAAACGATGTTCTCCCACGTCGTCTTCCCGCCGTAGTGGCGCGGGATCACATGGTCGAGATTGAGCTGCTCGCGCGGCAGCACCCGCGCGCAATACTGGCAGGTGTTCTTGTCGCGCTCGAAGACGTTGTTGCGCGTCAGCTTCAGCTCCTTGCACGGCAGCTTGTCGAAAAACGTCAGCAGGATCACGCGCGGCAGCCGGATCGCGCGGCTCGGCGTGCGCACGGTCTCGACCTCCTCGATCGGCGGGTTGTGTGTCGAGAAGTCGATCCAGTCCAGCAGGGCAAAGGTGCGGAAATCGTCGGCGTGGTGATGCACCACCTGCGCGTGCCCGCGCGCCAGCAGCGCGAAGGCCCGTCGGGCGCCGATGACATTCACTGCCTGCCAGAGGCGGTTCAAAACCAGCACCGGTTGATCGAGCGCGGCTTCCATACGGGGACATCGCAATAACGACGCCGCCCGCGCACTGTCAAGAAGCGCGGCCCGCCGGCCGCGTCACGTTCCGGTTTCGCCGCCCGCGCGCGCCGGCTCGAGCGCGATGCCCTTCACCTTCACGCCGGCCAGCTTCGCCACGACCGCGTCCGCGTGCTCCGCCGCGACGTCGACCAGCGTGTGCCGCTGGTGGATGTCGATCGCGCCCACGACGGCCGCGGGCAGCCGCGTGACGCCCGCGATCTTGCCGACGACATCCGCCGGCGTGATGAGCTGCTTGCGCCCGACGTTGAGAAACACCGTGGCCATGCCCGGCTCGCGCCCGGTGCGCGCCGGCCGTTCGTATTTGGATTTTGCCGACGGCCGTTCCGCCGCCTCGTCGTCGTCCGCCCGGGGCGCGGTTTCCCGCGCGGCCGGCCCGCCGGCGCCTTCCGCGGGCGCCGCCTCCGTCCGATCCTGCTCCGGCCCCGGCCGCGCCGCCGCGGGCCGCGGCTCCGCCACGCTCTTCGCCCAGCCCGGCGCCGGCTTGACCGCGCGCGCCGGCGCGGCCGAAGCGGCGGGCGCCTTGGCTTCCGCGGACGCCGCTCCGCCGCCGCCCTGCAGCAGGTGGATGAGCGCGGAGCAGATGTCCGTGCTCGCATAACCCTGGTCGAGCAGGCGGTCGATCATGCGGTCGTGCGGGCGGAATTCCTTCGCATCGAGCGTCGCGCGGATTTTTTCGAAAAACACATTCGTCCGCGCCTCCTCGACTTCGTCGAGCGACGGGATCCTGCCGCGGCGGATGTTGAGCTTCGCCCATCGCACCATGCTCTGCAGCTTGTAGATCTCCTGGCCGGACACGAAGGTGAAGGCCTGCCCCGACCGGCCCGCGCGGCCCGTGCGGCCGATGCGATGCGTGTAGTCCTCGGCGTCGTTCGGCAGGTCGAAGTTGAACACGACCTCGAGGTCGTCGACGTCGAGTCCGCGCGCCGCCACGTCCGTCGCGACGAGGAACTCGAAGCCGCGCCGGCGGAACTTCTCCATCACGCGGTCGCGTTGCGCCTGCGAAATGTCGCCGTGCAGCCGGTCCGTCGCGTAGCCGCGCGCGTGCAGGTGCTCGTCGAGATCGTCGACCATGATCTTCGTGCTGCAGAAAATGATGCCGTAGCGGAAATCGTTCACGTCGATCAGCCGCGTGAGCGCCTCGATCTTCGAGCGGCGGTCGACCTCGAAATAGCTCTGCTCCACTTGCGGCGCGTTCCGCGCCACCGCCTCGATCTTGATCCACTCCGGATCGCGCGAGTAGCGGCCGATGAGGTCCTGGATCGCCCGCGGCATCGTCGCCGAGAAAAACAGCAGCTGCCGCGTCGCCGGCACCGCCGAGAGGATCTTCTCGATGTCGTCGCGGAAGCCCATGTCGAGCATCCGGTCCGCCTCGTCGAGGATCACGAGTTTCAACGCGTCCAGCTTCAGCGTCCCGCGCTCCATGTGGTCCATCACGCGGCCCGGCGTGCCGATCACGACCTGCACGCCCGCGGCCAGCGCGCGGAACTGCCGCTCGTAGCTCTGGCCGCCGTAGATCGGCACGCCCGCCACGCCGCGCCTGAAGAACGCCAGCTTGCCCGTCTCCTCCGCCACCTGCACGGCCAGCTCGCGCGTCGGACACAGGATCAGCACCTGCACCGCGCGCACCTTCGGATCGACCTTTTCGATCGCCGGGATCGCGAAGGCCGCCGTCTTGCCCGAGCCGGTCGACGACAGGCCGACCACGTCGCGCCCCGCCAGAATCGCCGGGATCACCGCGCTCTGGATCGGCGCCGCCTCCTCGAATCCCATTTTGTCGACGGCCTTGAGCAGCTCGGGCGACAGGCCGAGTTCGGAGAAGAGACGTTTTTCCATCACCCAACGTGTGCCCGGCTCCGCGAAAAGAAAAGGCCCTAAATCGGATCCGCCGCCGGCCGCGGGGCCGCGGCGCACGTTTTCAGGTCCGTTTCACCGGCCGGTCGTCGCTCCGCCCGAGCCGGGACTTGATGTTTTCTTGATGCCGGCGCGCCCCCGCTTGATTAGCCGGCACCCGCGCGGGCTGCGATACTGGCGGCGTCATGAACACCGATCTTTTCTTCCTCGCGCTCTCGCTCGCGTTCTTTGCCCTCGCCGCCGCCTACGTGCGCTTCTGCGCCGCCGTGCGCTGAGCCGGGCCGCCGCATCGATCCCTTTTCCCGCCATGGAAAACGTTCTCATCGGCCTGATCGCCCTCGCCTGCCTCGTCTACCTCGTGATCGCCGTGCTGCGTCCCGAGAAATTCTGAGCGTCCCACCCTTCATCGCCCGCGCTCGCCCTCCCCGCTTCCTCCTTTTCTCCGCAACGCGCCGCCGCCCCACGCCGCCGCCCTCGCATGAACTCGCCTCAATCCTGGCTCCAATTCGCGCTCTTCGTCGGCGCCCTGCTCCTCGTCACCCAGCCGCTCGGCCTCTATCTCGTGCAGGTGCTCGACCCGCGCGGCCGCACCTGGCTGGACCGGGTGGTTCGGCCGCTCGAGCGGTTCACCTACCGCGTCTGCGGGATCCGGCCCGACGCGGAGCAGTCGTGGACGGGCTACGCGCTGTCGCTGCTCGTCTTCAGCCTGGCCGGGCTGGTCTTCACGTATTTCCTGCTTCGCTACCAGGACCGGCTGCCGCTCAATCCGCAGCACCTCGCCGGGCTCCCGCCGCACCTCGCGTTCAACACCGCCGCGAGCTTCACGACCAACACCAACTGGCAGAGCTACGGCGGCGAGTCGACGATGTCGTATCTCTCGCAGATGGTCGCGCTGACCTTCCACAACTTCACCTCGGCCGCCGCGGGCATCGCCGTCGCCGCCGCGCTCGTCCGCGGCCTCGCCCGCCGCTCCGCGCGGACCGTGGGTAATTTCTGGGTCGATACGGTGCGCGTCACCTACTACCTCTTCGTGCCGCTCTGCGTCGTCTTCGCGTTCTTCCTCGTCTCGCAGGGCGTCGTGCAGACCTTCGCCCCGGCCGCCGCCGCCGCGCCGCTCGACGGCGGCGCGGTGCAGACGATCGCCCGGGGGCCGGTCGCGTCGCAGGTCGCGATCAAGATGCTGGGCACGAACGGCGGCGGCTACTTCAACGCCAACGCCGCGCATCCGTTCGAGAACCCGACGCCGCTCTCGAACTTCCTCCAGATGCTCGCGATCTTCGCGATCCCGAGCGCGCTCACCGTCTGGTTCGGCCGCACGGTGAAGAACCCGCGCCACGGCTGGGCCGTGTGGACGGCGATGGCGGCGCTGTTCGTCGCCGGCACGCTGGTCGCCTGGCGCGCCGAGGCCGCGGGCAACCCGGTCCACCGGCAGCTGGGCGTCGCCGCGACCGACGGCAATCTCGAGGGCAAGGAGGTCCGCTTCGGCGTCTTCAACTCCGCGCTCTTCGCCACGGTCACGACCGACGCCTCGTGCGGCGCGGTGAACGCCATGCACGACTCGTTCACGCCGCTCGGCGGCCTCGTGCCGTTGTTCAACATGGAGACGGGCGAGGTCATCTTCGGCGGCGTCGGCGCCGGGCTCTACGGCATGCTGATCTTCGTGATCCTCGCCGTCTTCATCGCCGGCCTGATGGTCGGCCGCACGCCCGAATATCTCGGCAAGAAGATCGAGGCCTACGACGTGAAGCTCGTGATGCTCGTCCTGATCGTGCTCGCCGCGACGATCCTCGGCGGCACCGCGTGGGCGGCCGTGAGCGCCTGGGGCCGGGCCGGTCTCAACAACGCCGGCCCGCACGGCTTCAGCGAGATCCTCTACGCCTTCAGCTCCGCGGTGGGCAACAACGGTTCCGCCTTCGCCGGCCTCACCGCCAATCCCGCCGACGGCGATCCGCACTACGACACCGCGCTCGGGCTCGCGATGCTCGTCGGCCGCTTCCTCATGATCGTCCCGATCCTCGCCCTCGCCGGCAACCTCGCCGCGAAGAAACCCGTGCCCGCCAGCGCCGGCACCTTCCGCACCGAGGGCCTCACCTTCGTCGTGCTGCTGATCGGCACCGTGCTGCTCGTGGGCGCGCTCACCTTCCTCCCCGCCCTGGCCGTGGGCCCGATCGTGGAGCACTTCCTGATGCACGCCGGCTCGCTGTTCTGAGCCCGCCGCCTCCGCCCCTCTTTTCTCCGCCATCTTCCTTCCGATGAGCACCAAAACCGCCTCCCTTTTCGACCGCACGATCGTGCTGCCCGCGATCGCCGCCTCGTTCCGCAAGCTCGACCCGCGCACGCAGCTCCGCAATCCGGTCATGGCCGTCACGTTCGTGGGCGCGCTGCTGACATTCCAGCAGCTCTTCACCTCGACCGACCCGTTCGGCTACGTCCTGCAGATCGCGCTGTGGCTGCTGTTCACCGTCGTCTTCGCCAACTTCGCCGAGTCCGTCGCCGAGGGCCGCGGCAAGGCCCAGGCGCAGTCGCTGCGCGCCTCGCGCCGGCAGCTCGTCGCGCACCGCCGCGCGAAAGACGGCGCGCTCGAGGCGGTCGACGCCTCCGTCCTGCGCCGGGGCGACGTCGTCGTGGTCCGGGCCGGCGAGCTCATCCCGGGTGACGGCGAGGTCGTCGAGGGCGCGGCGTCCGTCGACGAGTCCGCCATCACCGGCGAATCCGCTCCCGTGATACGCGAGGCCGGCGGCGACCGCAGCGCCGTCACCGGCGGCACCGGCGTCCTGTCGGATGCGCTCGTCGTCCGCATCACCGCGAATCCGGGCGAGGGTTTCCTCGATCACATGATCAGCCTCGTCGAGGGCGCGTCGCGCCGGAAGACGCCCAACGAGATCGCGCTCACGATCTTGCTCTCGGCGCTGACGGTCATCTTCCTCCTCGTCGTCGTCGCCCTGAAGCCGTTCGGCGCCTACTCCGGCGTGGCGTTTTCGATCACGACGTTGATCGCGCTGCTCGTCTGCCTCATCCCGACCACCATCGGCGGCCTGCTCAGCGCCATCGGCATCGCGGGCATGGACCGCCTGCTGCAGCGCAACGTCCTCGCCATGTCCGGCCGCGCGGTCGAGGCCGCGGGCGACATCGACGTGCTGCTCCTCGACAAGACCGGCACCATCACGCTCGGCAACCGCCAGGCCGCCGACTTCGTGCCCGCCCCCGGCGTGCCGCGGGAGCGCCTCGCCGACGCCGCGCAGCTCGCCTCGCTCGCCGACGAGACGCCCGAGGGCCGCAGCATCGTCGTGCTCGCCAAGGAAAAGTTCGGCCTCCGCGGCCGTGACCTCGCCGCGCCGCACGCGACGTTCGTGCCGTTCACCGCGCAGACGCGCATGAGCGGCGTCGACCTCGCCGCCACCGCCGCCGCGCCCGCCCGCTCCATCCGCAAGGGCGCCGCCGCCAATGTCCGCGCCTGGGTCGAATCGCAGCACGGCGCGTTTCCCGCCGCCGTCGCCGAGGCGGTCGAGCACATCGCCCGCCAGGGCGGCACGCCGCTCGTCGTCGCCGAGGGCCGCGACGTGCTCGGCGTCGTTTTCCTCAAGGATGTCGTGAAGGGCGGCATCAAGGAGCGTTTCGCGCAGCTCCGCGCGATGGGCATCCGCACGGTCATGATCACGGGCGACAATCCCCTCACCGCCGCCGCCATCGCCGCCGAGGCGGGCGTGGACGACTTCCTCGCCCAGGCCACGCCCGAGATGAAACTCGCGCGCATCCGCGAGGAGCAGGCCGCCGGCCACCTCGTCGCCATGACGGGCGACGGCACCAACGACGCGCCCGCCCTCGCGCAGGCCGACGTCGGCGTCGCCATGAACACCGGCACCCAGGCCGCCAAGGAGGCCGGCAACATGGTCGACCTCGACAGCAATCCCACGAAGCTGCTCGAGATCGTCGGGATCGGAAAGCAGATGCTGATCACGCGCGGCGCGCTGACGACGTTCTCCATCGCCAACGACGTCGCGAAATACTTCGCCATCATCCCCGCGATGCTCGTGGGCGCGTTTCCCGCGATCGCGCCGCTGAACGTCATGCACCTCGGCTCGCCGCTGAGCGCGATCCTCAGCGCCGTGATCTTCAACGCGCTCGTGATCGTCGCGCTCATCCCGCTCGCGCTGCGCGGCGTGGCCTACCGCCCGATCGGCGCCGCCGCCATGCTCCGGCGCAACCTGGTCATCTACGGCCTCGGCGGACTGATCGTCCCGTTCGTCGGCATCAAGCTGATCGATCTCCTGATCAACGCCGTCCACCTCGTCTGACCCGCCGTCCGCCTCCACTTCCTCGCCATGAAAACCTTCCTCGCCGATCTTCGCACTTCGCTGCTTCTCACGCTCCTCCTCGCCGTGTTGCTCTGCGGCGTCTATCCGCTCGCCGTCTGGGCCGGCGGCCAGGCGTTGTTTCCGTTCCAGGCCGACGGCAGCCTCGTTACCGACGCCGGTGGCGCCGTGCGCGGCTCCGCCTTGATCGGCCAGCCGTTTTCATCCGCGCGCTACTTCCATCCGCGGCCTTCCGCCGCCGGCTCCGGTTACGATGCGTCGAGCTCCTCCGGCACCAACCTCGGGCCGACGTCGAAGAAACTCGTCGTCGCCATCGCGGCCGCCATCGCCGCCTATCGCGCCGAGAACGGACTCGCGCCCGGCGCGCCCGTCCCGGCCGACGCCGCCACCGCCTCCGCCAGCGGCCTCGATCCGCACATCAGCACCGCCAACGCCGCGCTCCAGGCGGCGCGCGTCGCCCGGAGCCGCGCGCTTCCGCTCGAGAAAGTCCAGGCTCTCGTCGTCGCGCACACCGACGCGCGCGACCTCGGGATCTTCGGGGAGCCGGGCGTCAATGTCCTCCTCCTCAACCGCGCCCTCGATGCGCTCCGGTGAGCGCGTGCGGCACTCCCCGTCATGGGCCGGCGCACGGCATCCTCGCTCGGG
>Ga0222421_100283_pt1 | contig 22030 bp, 18 predicted proteins | sample 3A1ome_2_FD_182473 | JGI IMG/M metagenome (GOLD analysis project Ga0222421, IMG submission 182473) | Enriched microbial communities from leaf-cutter ant dump, University of Wisconsin, Madison, United States - 3A150A (version 2) | ecosystem: Environmental > Terrestrial > Nest > Insects nest > Nest... | reverse complement strand
TGCGCCACGGCTTTCCGAATCCGATGTATGTCTCGGTGCCGTGGCTGATCGTGAAACGCGGCAACGCCTTCGTGGGATTGTTCGTCCACCATCCGGGCGCCGTGTTCATGGAGCTGGCGTCGAATTTCGTCTGGGACGCCGGCAACACGAGCGATCGCGACCGCCGCTCCTTTTATCTCGGCGCGCCCGACGGCGAGCCGGATGTCTTTGTCGTCGTCGGTCCGTCGCTCGCGGAGCTGACCCGGAAATTCCAGACGCTGGTCGGCCGCACGCCGCTGCCGCCGCTCTGGGCGCTCGGTTATCATCAAAGCCGCTGGGGCTACGCCGGTCCGCGCGATCTCGCGCGGCTCGATCGCGAACTCTCCCGGCGCCGCATCCCCTGCGACGGGCTCTGGCTCGACATCGACTGCATGGACCGGCTGAAGGTCTTCACCTTTTCGCCGCGCCACTGGAAGACGCCGGAGAAAACGCGGGCCGTGCTCGCCGCGCTGCGGGCCCGCGGGCGGCGCGTGGTGCCGATCCTCGATCCGGGCGTGAAGGTGGAGCCGGGTTATCCCGTCTACGACGAGGGCATCGCCCGCGATGTGTTCTGCCGCAATCCGGCCGGCCGGCCCTACGTCGGCTTCGTCTGGCCGGGGCAGACGCATTTCCCCGACTTCAGCCGGCCGGAGGCGCGCGCGTGGTGGGCGGAGCGGGTCGCCGCCCTGGCGCGCACCGGCGTGGCCGCGGCCTGGATCGACATGAACGATCCGTCGACGGGCGCGGCGGAATGCGACGACATGCGGTTCGACCGCGGGCGGCGGCCGCACGCGTCGTATCATAACGAATACGCGCTCGGCATGGCGGAGGCGACGCGCGCGGGGTTCCTCGCGGCGCGGCCGGACGAGCGGCCGTTTGTCCTCTCGCGCAGCGCCTGCGCATCGTCGTCCCGCCACACCGCGGTCTGGACGGGCGACAACCTGTCCAACTGGCACCACCTGCGCCTGGCGATCCCGGTCTCGCTGGGCCTCGCGTTGTCCGGCCTGCCGTTCTGCGGCCCCGATGTCTGCGGCTTCGGCCTCGATGCGACGCGCGCGCTCGCGATCGCGTGGCACAAGCTGCAGTTCCTTTTTCCGTTTTTTCGCAATCACTGCTGCCTCGGCATGCGCGACCAGGAGCCGTGGGCGTTCGGGCCGGGCGCCGAGCGCATCCTCGCGCACTACCTCCGTCTCCGCTATAAATTCCTGCCGTATCTTTACCAGTTGTTCGTCGCGCAGGAACTCGCCGGGGACGCGATCCTGCGGCCGCTTTTCCACGAGTTTCCGGATTGTGCCGCGCAGCCGCTCGGCGGAATCGCCGACCAGTTCATGGTCGGCGCCGCCCTGCTCCAGGCGCCGGTCGTCGAGGAAAACGCGACCGCCCGCGAGGTCCTGCTTCCGGCCGGGCCCGCGTGGTTCTCGCTGCTCGACGGTCGCTGGCACGAGGGCGGACAGACTTTATCCGTGCGGTGCGGAGAAGCGGAGACGCCGCTCTTCGCGCGCGAGCGATCGCTGCTGCCGCTGCGGCCGGGCCGGCCCGAGACCCAGGATTGCGATCTCCGGGAGATCGAGCTGCACGCGTTCGTGCGGCTGGACCGGCGGGGCCGGGCGTCGTGCGTGTATCATGCCGACGATGGCGTTTCGTTCGGTTATCGACGCGGCGAACGCACGTCGGTCGGTTTCGACCTGCGCGTCGCGCGCGATGGCCGGGTCGGGCTCCGCGCGACTCCGCGCGCGCGCGGCTACGGCCGGCTGCGGGTGAAGCTCGTGCTCTACGGCGACATCGCCCGCGCGACGCTGACGACCCCGTCCGGGGCGCGCGTCCTCGCGCTGACTCCGCTGCGCTGGCGGGCGTCCGGCGGGACGCTCCGCGCCCGGGCCTCGGCGTTTTTCGAAATCTGACGTCCGGCGTTTTCCTTCCCGTTCGCTTTATGGCGCGTGTCGTTCTCCAAGACCTGATCAAGACCTATCCCGACAAGCAGGGCGCCGGCGTCCTCGCGGTCGACCGTGTGACGCTCGAGATCCGCGATCGCGAGTTCATGGTGTTCGTCGGTCCGTCCGGCTGTGGAAAATCCACGACGCTGCGGATGATCGCCGGGCTCGAGGAAATTTCCGGCGGCACGGTCGCGATCGACGACCGCGTCGTGAACGACGTGCCGCCCAAGGATCGCGACATCGCGATGGTGTTTCAAAACTACGCGCTGTATCCGCACATGACGGTGCGCGAGAACCTGGCCTTCGGGCTCAAGCTGCGGAAATTTCCGGCGGCCGAGATCGACGCCCGCGTCCGCGAGGCCGCCGCGATGCTGGGGCTCGAAACGCTGCTCGAGCGCCGGCCGAAGGCGCTTTCGGGCGGCCAGCGGCAGCGCGTCGCCGTCGGCCGCGCGATCGTGCGCAAGCCGAAGGTGTTTCTCTTCGACGAACCGCTCTCCAACCTCGACGCCAAGATGCGCGTCACGATGCGCACCGAGATCGCCAAGCTCCACGCGCGGCTCGGCGCCACGATGATCTACGTGACGCACGACCAGGTCGAGGCGATGACGATGGGCGACCGCATCTGCGTGATGAAGGACGGTCGCATCCAGCAGGTCGCGGCTCCGATCGAGCTCTACCGCCATCCGGCGAATCTTTTTGTCGCCGGCTTCATCGGATCGCCGCCGATGAATTTCTTCCGCGGCGTGCTGCGCCGCGCCGACGGCCGGGTGTCGTTCGTCGAGGACAACGCCAGAGCGGTGCCCGTCACGCTCGTGCTGCCGCCCGACCTGGCGGCGCGGGCCGCGTCGCACGTCGGAGCCCGCGTCGTGCTCGGGATCCGGCCGGAGGACATGCAGGAGGCGGGCGCCGCGCCGGCGCCGGAGTTCGCGTCGGCCGCCGCGGTCGCGATCGAGGTCGTCGAGCCGATGGGCGCCGAGACGTATTTATATCTGAATACGGGCGCGACAAACTTCATCGCGCGCATGCCGCCGTCGGACCGGTTCGAGGCGGGGCAGACCCTCAAGGTCGGATTCAACGCCGCCTGCGCCCATCTCTTCGATCCCGCGACCGAGGCGGCGATCGTCTAGCCTCCCCCGCCGCTCTCTCGCCTTTCCCGCCTTCGCCTCTCCCCATGAAAATGTTCCGCGTTCTCGTCCTCATGCTCGGCCTCGGTTCGCTCGTGGCCACGGCCCAGCCGCTTTACGACCGGCATGTCGTCTTCGACAACAGCCTCCCCGACGGCGGCTACGAATCGAGCAACAGCTTCGTCATCGCGCCGAGCCTGCTCGAGACGCGCGACGGGAAGTTTCCCGTCGACGCGGAGCATGCGGTGAGCCCGCCGAATTCCCTGCGGTTGAAATGGCGTTCGGCGTTTGGCGGCGACTGGCGGATGACGCTGGAGGTCCCGCAGCGTTATGCGCGGCCGTTCAAGTTCGAGGGCGACGCGGTCACGTTCTGGTGCTTTTCGGATTCCGAGATCACCGCGGAGAACTCGCCGCGGCTGTTTTTGGTCGACGCGCAGAAGCAGGGCACGGCCGCCGTCACGCTGGTCGCGGGCGGCCGGCGGATCCCGGCGGGGAAATGGGTGCGGATCACGCTGCCGTTCGCCTCGTTCAAATCGGAACTCTACAACGGCACCGACGAGAACAAATTCGACCCGGGCCAGCTGGTCAGCGTCTCGTTCATGCAGGGCCTCGACGACGACCGGCCGCACACGCTCTACCTCGACGATTTCGAGATCCGCGACGGCTCGCCGGCGGACGTCGCCCCGCCGTCCGCGCCCGCGGAGGTATCCGTGCGCGGTTGGGAGCGGCATTTCGACGTGAGCTGGCGGCAGCCCGCGGCGTCTGGTGATCTGCTCGCGTATCGCATCTACCGCTCGGACGACGGCCGCGATTTCAAACCCATCGGCACGCAGCAGGGCGGCCGCACGCGCTATGTGGATTTCGTCGGCCCGCCGGGCCGCACCGCCTACTACAGGGTCAGCGCGCTCGATGTCGCGGGCAACGAATCGCCGCTCTCGGACGCCGCGCACGCGACCACGCGGCCCTTCAGCGACGAGGAGCTGCTCGATATGGTCGAGGAAGGCTGCTTCCGCTACTACTGGGACGCGGCGCATCCGGTCGCGGGACTCGCGCCCGAGATCCTGCCGGGCGATGCGAACCTGCTCGCGCTCGGCGGCAACGGCTTCGGCGTCATGGCGCTGGTCGTCGCGACCGAGCGGCGGTTCGTGACGCGCGACCAGGCGGTCGGGCGGATGCTGAAGATCGTCCGTTTCCTCGCCAAGGCCGACCGGTTTCACGGCGTCTGGCCGCACTTCATCGACGGCGAGACGGGCAGGGCCGTCGGATTCTTCGGCAAATACGACAACGGCGGCGACCTGGTGGAGACGGCGTTCATGATCCAGGGGCTGCTCGCGGCGCGGCAGTATTTCGACCGCGACACGCGCGACGAACGCGAGCTGCGCGACACGATCACGCGGCTCTGGCGCGAGGTGGAGTGGGACTGGTATCGGAAAACACCGGACGGCGACGTGCTCTACTGGCACTGGTCGCCGGACTACGGTTTCCACATCAGCCATCCGCTGATCGGCTGGAACGAGACGATGATCGTCTACCTGCTCGCGATCGCGTCGCCGACGCATCCGGTGCCGGCGAGCCTCTACTATTCGGGCTGGGCGGGGACGTCGGAGCGCAACGTCGCGTATCGGCGGGGCTGGAGCCGGACGACGGTGGGCGATCACTACACCAACGGCGGAACCTATCACGGCACGAAGCTCGACGTCGGCGTCGGCACGGGCTCGGACCTGTTCTTCACGCATTTCTCGTTCATGGGCTTCGATCCGCGCGGCCTCCGCGACCGCTTCACGAACTACTTCGACAACAACCGGGCCATCGCGCTCATCAACCGGGCCTACTGCGTCGCCAATCCGAATCGCTTTTCCGGATACGGACCCGATTGCTGGGGGCTCTCCGCCGGGGTGAACTCCGGCGGCGGGCGCGCGCAGCCGCGCGACGACAACGGCACGATCAACTGCATGGCCTCGCTCGCGTCGATGCCCTACACGCCCGCGGAATCGATGGCGGCGCTGAAGCATTTCTATCGCGATCTCGGCGCGAAGGTCTGGGGCATCTACGGATTCTACGACGGATTCAACCAGACGCAGAACTGGTTCGATGCCGTCTATATGGCGCTCAACCAGGCGCCGATCACCGTGATGATCGAGAATCACCGCAGCGGACTCGTCTGGAAGAACTTCATGGCCAATCCCGAGATCAGGCCCGCGCTCGACGCCATCGGCTTCGAAACCGACGCCGCCGCGGCGAAACGCTGACGCAGGCGTTTTCTCCCGCTGCGCGGAGCGAGCGCGGCGCGCCGGCGGCGTCACCTGCCTTCGGCGGCCGGCGGTCTTCGCGGCTGCGACGGTCGCCGGCCACGCGCCCGTGCGTGTGGGCTTTCGTGGGCGAACCGATTGTGATCCGCGCCGGGCTCATGCGGTTAATGGGAGTGGAGACGGTCCTCCGGACTGGTTTTGCCTGGGTGTGCGTCCACCAATCCGTCCGGAGGACGGGCCCCCTTCAGGGCGCGGCTTTCCTGTGGAGATTGACCGTCCAGCGGCATGCGCTCGCGGAGAGCGATCCGCGAGTGCGTTCGCCGGTGCGGGGCAGGGATGGTGCGGTTGTTGGTCTCGGCGCTTGTCAACGGCGCGAAGCCGCGCATGGTGGCTGATCCGTTCTTTGACTGCGAACCGCATGCGACTGTCGGCCGAGTTCGATGTCCCTTTTTGGGGGTGTTCCGGATTCTACCCTTGGTTGGAGTGCGCCGCTGCCTGGTCGAGAGTCGGGGGTCTCTCGCTAATCTCCTCTCGAACCAATAATAGGCACTAACGAAGAAATGCCCTTGGCGGCCTAAGGCCGCCTCGTTGGTCCGGCGACACCTGCTAGCCGAGACTAACGTTGACAGCAGGCATAGCGCGCGGCGCCGTCCGCGGACTGCGCGTTGTATCTTCATCTGGGGACTGGCTGGTGATTAAGCGCGTGTGATCGCGTAGCACCGGCGAGATCAATATCACGCTATATCAGGTAGACGCGGTGTGCGAAGGTCAGGGGCACAGGGGTTCAACTCCCCTCACCTCCACCATTTCCCCGCGAGTTGTTTGCAACTCGTGTGGGTCTATTACTGTGTCCGATGTTTTTTCGCTCGCGGAAGTCATTTGTTCATCAGGGACTTGCGATGGATTATCGCCGTCTTTCAAATCCCCTCTACCACCCCATTTTTCGCCTTTGGCAAAGCCTGCCAAAACGTGTCTAAATCCCTGATTAACAGTGGTATTGGAGGAAATCGCTGCATTTTGACCTGCGACAACGTTTGCCGGGTTTTGACGGTCCGAGTCTGATTTGTGTGGGTCTATTACTGTGTAGTCTGTGGGTTTGGAGCCGCTCTGCCACTGTAGCGCACTTACCGCCTCAAAGCTCGGCAGCAACGAGACATCCGTATAAATATTGGCCGTCAAATGGGGGTTGCTGTGCCTCATCAACTCTTGAGCTAAGCGCTGAGGGGCGCCACTGACGGCAAGCTTGGTAGCGAAGGTGTAGCGCAGTGCATGGAAATCGAGTTTCCGCTTGAGACTGTCCATGCGAGCAATCCCGGCCTTTTCCATGTCGCGCCTTATGTGGCGGTCAGGGTGAGGGTGGCGGACAAAGACGAAGTCCCCAGCGCTCGCACTTGGGAGCCTGGTCGCTCGCAGCTCCTTCACCAGTTCGGGGTGAAGCGGCAGGACTGCATCGCGGCGATTTTTGGTTGTGCTGGCGCGGACGCGAATGTGAGGCCTCTCGTGATCCAAGTTTAGGTCTGCCCACACAACTTTCTGGAGTTCTCCGATGCGCAGCCCTGTGAACGCAGCAGCCATGTAAAGCACGCGAAACTTAGGTTTGGCTATGGCCAGCAGCCGATTGAGTTCGTCATTCGTAAACGCTCGCCGCACCTGTTGCTTGCCGCGGACATCTGTGTGCTTAACCGCTTTGAGTGGGTTGATGCTCGCGCGGCCCTGCCTAATCATCCAGTTCACCAGAACATTTACCGAGTTCAGATACTCGTTGAGAGTCTTGGGGCTTAACTTGGTGTGCTTGGAGCGCCATGACACAAAGGAGTCCGCGGTAATGTCGCCGAGATATTTCCAGCCGCATTCATGGGCTAATCGGGAAAGCCTTGTTCTAACCTTTTCGATGTAGGATTGGGTTCGCCCAAGAGCTTTTAGATCTGCGGCGAAATCGTCCTGATGCTTTGGTAGTTCCTGTTGGGCGGCGATGCGTTCAAGCCGCGGCGCTATCAGGCCCGCCTTTTCGCGTTCACGCTCGCGAACGATCTCAGCCAGCGTGCGCTCGGCTACCTGCTTATCTGTGGTGTTTAACGCTACTTCCCTTTCCCTAGCTTCACCCGCTAGGCGGAATCTACCACGGAACAGACGGGCGACTTTAGGCTTCCCGTCTGGTCCACGGCGACGTGGCTTATATACATATGAGACCATAGTTTGATTATATAAAATGAACCCCAGAGCACAACCGTGCTTTATGTGGGTTTGGTAATCAGAATGTCTTTGGTGCTAGCCTCCTTAATTGGCCAATCAGCGCCCCGCCGGGACGCGCTGTGCCTCAAGCGAGGCCAGATAGCGTTTAAGATCGCTCTCAAAAAGCTTCACCGATCCGCCAACTTTGACTGGTTGGGGCAACTCGCCCGCCGCGATCAGCCGATAGATTCCTCTAAGCGAGATGTTGAGACGATGGGCAGCCGCTTTGAGCGATAGTAATTCACTGGGTGTGGTAGTGGTATTCATATACGTTCCCTAGTATATCCGCACCACATTTGGCTTTTTCCGGCGCACTCTGCGGAAAGTTGACACTGGCAGAAATTGGCAACGAAAAAGGCCGAGGTTTCCCTCGGCCTTGGGCTAGCGCTCACTTGCAGCCGATTCTGCCGTCTGGGATCGCTTTGATATCGATCGCGACTTGGATCTGGACCGGAGTAAGCACAATGCCAGTCGAACTCTGACGAAGCTGCACGTGCTTAACTCCGTTAAGCTGTGCAACAACATCTTTGGGGAGCTTCAACGTTCCGCGTTTGGATATAGTGAGGATGGTCATGATGGATGAAGCGACACTTGTCGCCTACATCCATCATCCGTAACCCGTCGTCAGATTTCCCGATATATCCGCGGATCTATCTACTTTTCCTTATCCCAATCAGGTGGGAGCACGGTAACCTGCATCGGTTTCGACGGCAGATTTGAATCTACTCTCTTATTCTTATGCGCTTTTTTAGAGGGGAATATGAATTTATACGCCGACTCTTCATCTGCCGAGTCTGGCCGCGCTTGCGCCAGCAATTCGGAAAGGTCGGCGCGTTCGGGATACAATTCGTCAACCGATACGCGGAAGAGCCTGGCGAGGAAAAGGGCCTCCCAGTCGCCAATCCAGCGCATGCGCCCCTCGATGCCGGCGACAATGCCGCGCGAGATGTCCCAACCGGCCATCTGGCACTTGGCGGCTAGCTCCGGCTGAGACCAGCCTCTGGCAACCCGCAGCTTTTGAACTGCGGGACCGATCACATTCTTGGGTTTTCCGTCCCAGGCCATCGCTAGAAATCTCGGTTTGCATGGCCAGATTACCTGCTTGTTGGGGTGCAGGCGTTCGACTGTTCTAACGTTTCTGCTTGCCTAGGGAGCCCCGGAGGGCACGCTGCCGACGCGTTAGAATATTCTAACGTCTCAAAGGTCGCAACCAGCCCTCGAAAAGCGCACGCCATGAAGCTGCCCAGCCTCTCGATTCTCGCACTGTCTCTCCTCTGTCTCGCCACGACTGCCCAAGCTCAGACCTATCAGGTCTCCTTGACCGGAACCGTATTCCAGGTCGACGGCAGCTACTGGGATCCCTCGGTCGCCCTAGGAACGACCGTGAACATGACCTTCACCTTTGATGCCTCAGCGTTCCCGACAACGTCGGTGTCGACGACTGCCGGCTACACCTTCGAAAGCCTTTCCGCGACGGTGAGCGTGGGCAACTACTCGGCCACGTCGGATTTCCAACAGCTAGCGATCTACGACAATGCGCTCAACGGTGGCACAGAAGTGGACGGTTACTTCATGAACGGGGCGGTTTTGAATCCACTCCAGACCAACATCGATCTGAGAGACCTGTCATTTGACGCAGACTTCATCACGAGTGCGACGTCGCTTCTGAGCAGCACCCAGCAACCGGTTCAGCAATTCGACCTTTCCGCATTTGCGCCGAGCATTCCTGTCCTGGGTATTACCGGCACGTCGAGTATCAGCGAATACAACGCTGTCTGGGCCAATGTCACCAGCTACAGCGTCAGTGCCGTTCCGGAGCCGTCGACCTATGCGCTGATTGCTGGGGCTGTCATGGGAGCGGCAGCACTCGTCGCGCGCCGTCGCAAGGTCTCGCAGGCCTAAATTCTTCAACGGAACTCTCACCATGAAACTGTCCAGATTCGCAGCTCTCTCGCTGGCTATCTTCGGCCTGGCCGCTATTTGCCATGCTCAACTCTACCAAGTCACGTTGACCGGAACGGTCTCGCAGATTACCGGCAGTTACTGGGATTCGTCCGTCGCGCTGGGAACGCCGATGAGCATGTCGTTTACCTTCGATGCCTCCGCCCCCGTTTCTTCTGCCACCGCAACGGAAGGCTACTATAACTTCACAGACCTGTCGGCAACGATTGAAGTCGGCAATTACTGGGCCTCCGTCAGTCGAGATCAGGTTATTGTGCTCAATGATACCAGTGAAGCCTACAACGGCCCGGATGGCTATTCGATGAGCGGATATCTCGATGTCGCCACGCAAACCAACATCGACCTGTATTTCTTAACATTTCGAGCGATCCTGACCAGTCAGTCGACTTCGCTTCTCTCGAATATAGAGCAACCTGTTCAACAGTTCGACATCTCCGAATTTATCAGCCCGAGCTTCGTCGTGCTTGGTTCCTCACATTCCAACGAGACCAACTTTCTCCTGGGCGATGTTACCAGCTACACCGTCAGTGCGGTTCCGGAGCCCTCCACCTACGCGCTGATTGCCGGGGCTGTCATGGGAGCGGCAGCACTGGTCGCGCGCCGCCGCAAACTCGCTCGGGCTTAATCTCACTCAGGAAAGGCTACGTCATGTCGCTTTACCGCACAACGATGGTCGGGCTCAGCGTCCTGCAGAACCTCCAGCAGGCCCAAGCCAACGCAAAGCTCCAAGCCCTCATCAACGGCAAGCAAATCGAAGCCGAGGAAAAGAAGGCTCACGCCGCAATGCGTGATACCCTTTACCAACTTTCGGAGGTGATTCGCTCGGGATCACAGGACGCACAGCGCTTGCCGGCCGCGTTTTACGCCTCGCTTGTTTTCGAGGCATGGTGCGCCGCACAGGAAATCAACAGCGCGTCTTTCGAGAGCTTTCAGGACAAGGACTTCTTCCGCGCCGTTCAGACTCAGGCCAAGGAGATCCAAGCTAGGGCACGGCAAGAACTCCCCGACTGCCAAACAATCGAGCTGCTGGTAGCTGCTCCGGCCAAGCTGGCCATTCTGGCGGCAGGTAAGGCTTGGATGGATGCCAAGGCAGCTATGACCGGGGGAAAGCTGCTCTGGAACGGCTGGCCCGGAGTGCACCACGGCATTATTGCGTGCTTTGTCATCGCTCCCGCCCTGGCCTTCGCCTTTGGCGCCATGAACGGGCGCCCGGGGCTGGACCCGGCCTATCCTCCGCTCTTGGTCATCGGCGCCGTCGGGGCGATCGCAGCGATGTCCTGGCGTCGCCGAAAAGCCGCAGAGCTAAACGCCATCGTCTCCCCGCATGGTGGACTCATTACCTCTCGGGCTCGGTTGATCGAGTTGGACGAGATAATCGCAGGCTACGAAAAGGAGGCTGTGCATCCTTGGATCACCCCCAACAAGGACTGGGGCGTCGTCCTGCGGGCATTTGAGGAGCGCGTCAGGAAGGAGTGCGCACGCCTGGCTATCCCCACGGAGTATGTCCTAGGATAAACTTTTCCCTGCTGGTGCGTGAAAGCCGCTACCCGAAGGCAGCGGCTTTCTGCTGTCTGGACATGGCGGAGCGAGCACTGGGCTTGTCGCGAAGCGATGCCCCACAGGGCACCCGGCGCACAGCGGGAGGTTCCCCGCTCCCGGGAGCGGGGGAAGGGGCGTGAGGGCTAAAGCAACCCCGCTTCTCAAGGGAAGTCGAACCTGTGCGAGCGTTCACAACAGGCACATTCGAACGGGACTCAAGGGCGCGTCCTACCAATGGGATTTCACCGGCACACCCACTAGCTTACGTAGTTCATTTGCTACATGGGGCCATTCTCTCATGATGTTCGCGTAAATGGCATCCGTTAGCGGGGTATTTCCTAGCCAGTACAACTTATCATGCATATACAATTCAGTTGAACACTGACTACATATAAGGCGTTTTTCATAAAACGTACCGTTCCTAAAGTCTTGGACTAAGCTCCCCGGCTCACATGCGACGACCTCATTCTCCCCAGAGCCACTAATGCTTTCCATGCCTATGACTATGCGGCCTTCGATATCTGAGTGACGCTCCGGAATCTTCTGCTGATACTCGAAATAGAGGCGAACTGGCATCTTAGCCCGCAGCGGAAACGCATGCTTAATCGGCCCAAAGTTTTGGTCAACAATCTGTTTATAACAATCAAGGTACTCGCGATAGAATTTTACTAGATATTCAGTGACTAAGCGCCGACTTACGTCGATTCGCTCCGCGATAGCGGGATAATGCCCAGCCAGATTTGCGAGGCTCATTCCGTAATCCGTGGACCACGGACAGTCGATATGCCGATCATCTTCGAGAAAGAGGCCGGTCCGCGTCAGCATCGCCTCGAGATCGCGCATATTAATCGATATAGCCCTTAGTTCCGGCAATTGGCCCGAGGCGATAGTAGTCTCTAGTTTAGCAATGATCCGGGCTCGCTCTTCGTCCGTAATGACATGCCCACGCTTCGCCTTAGAGCGTCCATCTCGTGGCCGCTCATTTCTAATTTTATCCTCGATTAGCTCCTGTTCGTAATGAAGATAAAGCTTTTCTCGAAGAATTAGAAATCGCACCTCTGCTACCGAGATAGGAAATTTTACAATGGACCTAGCTGAGTCAATAAACCGACTAAAAAATCCTCGGTTTCTGTACACCTCTTGAACAAGGATCTCGTCGGCGATCTTTTGGCAGCCCCTTGTTGAGAGCAGTCTTTTTTCGATGAGCTTCTTTACATTGGATATAACCTCATTCTCCACAATCTCCTGTGTTACATTTATCCTGACAAAGCCATTAGCACTCCCGCTGAAATGCAGGCTGCTCGCACCCGATACGTACGCAAGGTTCGAGTGACTAAAAATGTTATCTACCGGAACTATGGCAATGCTCGTCTCGTTGCGTCGTCGGCGGCAAAAACCATACCCACCGACCATATTCTTCTGAACAACATACTCGGCCACTAACCCAAGTTCGCCCTCTCGCCCAGGCACAAGAAGATCCATTAACGCAGGGAAATACCCACCGGCTATTTTGTCGTACTCCGAGAGATACCGCTGCATATTTTGCCACATTGGCTGCAGCAGTTCGCACAGCTGCGTTTCGGGCGCATGCCTTAAGTAAAACGAGAGCGCATCAAGCCGCACACCTGTACGCTCTATTTCCCGAAGCGTATTGATCTCTGCCTGCGGCCAATTCTCAACTTTGTACGCAATTAAGTAGTCGCGAAGGCGTTGGAAATAAAACCTATACTGTCCATTGCTCTTAATGAGCAGATTCTGCGTAAGGAGCGCCGGCGCCAAGGTCTCATTGCCAGAGAGATTAAGAGCCTTGCGCAATGCTCCGTCCGCAACTTGGTCCACATTCGCTCTAAACATTAACTCAGCCGCGCACAGTAGCTGGGTTTCTGCGATTTCAGGATCACCCGTTCGTTTTAGGACAATTGTCCAGTAGCGCTCGAAGAAATCCAATGATGAGAATGTGATGTGACGCCGCCCACACTCCGCGGCAACCACATACATCACGCGCAACATAAATGGATTACGTCGCGCCTCATCGAGGACCCCGTCTTCAAATCCGCCTTTTACCCCAAACACTTTCCTATAGCTTGCGATCGTGAGATTGAACTCCCGATCAGAAAAAAGAGGCAACCGGAATGACGCAACGCCATCCTTGCTCTCCGGACTTGCATAAAGGTAGTCCCGAAAGCCCATATCTGATCCCATCGGGGCATGTATCTTCTCCCATGCCCCAATACGACATGAGAATACGACCTTGACTGACAAGTTTCGGCAACCGCGAAGGAGTGCTAACAGGGCTTGGGCCTTTTGCAGATAGCTCCACTCGTCGACGGCATCTATGACTATTACCAGAGGAGTCCCGGACACTAAGCTGCTTAGTCGTCTGATTAGTTGGACGGGCGGTAGTTCCTCAGAGAAGACCCAGCCAAATTCTTCAGCTATTTTTCCCAATAACCCATCACCAAGCGCCAAACCCGAAAAAAACAACGTAGGCCTCCCGTCAGAGATCCGTTGCGTCACATACTGGCAAAGCGCTGATGTCTTTCCGTCCCCGGATTCTCCCAGAAGTAGAAACCCAGGCGCTTCCGCCTCTTCAAACGCGGTCAAGTGATCAACAAAACTTTCCCGAGGAGTCGTAAGTTCCGGTATAAACTTCTTAGATAGATCGTTAGCCGATCCAGTCAGCGGCTTTAGCCATTGATCGGTCTGCGCCCTACAGAAGAGCATCAAATTCTCCAAAGAATACCCCAAGAAGAATGCTAGTGCCTCCTCCCGGTCTTTATCAGGAAGTGTGACGTGAAAGTCCCCGTGAAGATTGATATCAGCAGAGGACAACTCTTTTTTCGTTATCGTGTCGTATATTCTGTATTTTTCACCGTTAGTCACCACGGCATACGGCGCGATGGGATGAACAAGTCTCGCATATGAAATCGCCTGGTCGCTATCTGCTCCGCTTAATGCGGACTTGGCGGACTTAATCTCGAGTATCAAGAGGTTTCTTTTACCTCGCTTGATCAGTATGTCTGAGCGCGCACGGATACTTCTGGAAGAGATATTGCCTGTGTTTATAGTCACCCGATTTGTCCCAAGTCTGAGCACAAACGAGTCTTCGTAGCTAAGTTCGCTATCTTGAAGTCCTAGGAGTCTTAGGTACTTCAGCACTTTCTTGTTTTTAACTTCCTCCTCATTCATATCTCTTTGTGGCTAATTCGCCTAGCCAATGATAGACGGGATCTTCACAAGCTCAAGAGCATACGATCCGTCATCCCCGGGACTGCTCTCGGTAATGCCCCCGCCCGCTTCATCTCCGGTCACATGAGCCCGATTATCCCAATGTCGAGATCGACGCCCCGCATGACTGGCAGGTGATTCCAGTCGGCCATTGTAGGCCGTAACCGAACCAATGAACCTTCCCCGTATCGGTGGAGTAGACCATTTGCCCCGTAGTCGTGTTGCAGACGAACCGACCCGATTGCTCGACGCTCGCAATTTCATTCTGGAAGACCGCGAAGCGGCTCACTCGACCGTTAGGGGTAATTTTCGCGCAAAAGCTATTCTCGGTAATATATTGCGCCCCAGACAGGTAGGCCTCGCGCCCGGTGTCGAGGAATACGCTGTGGCAGGGTCGATCGCAGCGCGATGCGCTGTGGTTCAAGAGTGCGCCAGAATGGTAGCCGTTGGCAAGAAAGTCCCCAGTAACAAATCCCGACAAAAGGCCACCCGTAGGCAGGCAGCCTGAGCAGATATAACATGAATAGGTCATACTATCTATTACACCAATTCCGGGGCTGTTTTATCGACCAAAACCATTTTTCCAAGTGGGCGCACGGAAGTGATTGATAATAAATAAGCAAGCGAGGCACTATAGCTCGGAAATATTTATGGGGCCAGTCGACAGCCTCATGTCGAATTCTGCTCTTTAGCGCGCCTCCGCGCTCGCTGAGTTACGAAGTCTATCCCTAGTGTAGCGGCCTACTTCATTCGCCACGTATGGAAGACGTCAAAACCAAGGCCACCCTGCACACGCCCGACATTCGCCGGACGATGATGGTAATAGAGAACCGGAAGACCGGGACTCAGCGTCCGTTTACCTTCGAAGACATCGAGGCCCGCGTAAGTGACATCGCAATTCCAGCCGGGGCGCCGGATCAGGTTAAAGACCTGCTCGTGACCGCCAAGAACCTCCTGCTCTACTCGTGGTATTACTACCCGTTCAGCATGTCGGCGTCACTACAAGCAGCGGCAGCCCTAGAACAGGCCTTGAGGCTAAGGCTCAATGCGACTGAGCGCGACACCCTGAGCTTTCTGCTGGGGGAGGCGGTGAAGAAGAAGCTTTTGACGACCGCAGGATTCAAACGGTGGACGCAGTGGAGGGAGGCCTTTGCGCGAATGCATGCCAAGAGTGGAAAGCCGCAAAAGCATAACTTAGCCAAGCTGCTTTCCAAGACACTGCCGCGCTTTCGAAACGCACTGGCACACGGCAATCCATTCGTTGATGACAGTGGATTTCTTCACCTCGACATCGTCTGCGAGGCTATCGAGCAGCTTTACCCCACGAGCGGACAACCGACCTGAGGCACCGCCGCGGCGGGTCTTGCCGGGGAATAGCGATCCTTTCCTACAAAAGCCCCGCCTCCCTGAACGAGTAGAATCCCCTTCCGGTCGGGTCGGCGGCAGGATCGCCAACGATGACGTGGTCAATCAGGGCGATGTCGACTACCTTGCTGGCCTCGCGAAGCTGGCGCGTCAGCGCGATGTCAGCGGTGCTGGGTGCGGGATCTCCGCTGGGGTGATTGTGGGCGGCGATGATCGCCGAAGCAGAGGCCAGGATCGCTCCGCGAAAGACCTCCCGCGGGTGCGCCAGGGCGCTGGTGAGCGTGCCAAGCGAAACCCGAAGGCGACCCAGCGGGTGATTCTTGCGGTTGAGCATGACTACCCAAAAGGCTTCCTGAGTCGGCGTCTCTTCAAAGGCAGACCTAAAATACTCTGCGACGTCCTGCGGACGAGTGAGAGCGGTTTTCTGCCCAGGGTGGACGAGCCGATACGTCAGGGACGCTTCGTAAACGCGCATTCATAATTATCCGCAGCGGGCGCGGATTTTTCCGGCCGTCAATGAGCCACAGTGTTAGGGCACCGATTAACCGTAGCAATCGACTAGGTGTGTAGGATGCCGACGAGATTGCCGCCCGTTTAGCCCGGCGCCGACGACACCCCACGTGTTAGGCTCAACCGCTTCATCCTCGACCGGGGTTGTTGCGAAAGTTGACGCACGGGGATCTGCATCGACAGCAATCTCCCATGCTTCGAGTTCTGCGCTTGGGCCCGAGTTAATAACGGCAGCGGCAGCCGGCTCGACTGGCGGAGTAACCTGGGTCTGTTGGCCAGATGGAATTGTCGCGGGGGCCTCAACGATTGGGCGGGGCATTCGTGCGATTTGCCTTGGTTGCAGCGGCTCAGGGAGGAGGCGCCTACCGCCTTGGGGCATGGAGGCGACTCCGTGGCGTGTCAGCGGTTCCCCTTTCTTAGGAATATCGGAAGCCTCCCGGTAAGCATCGCGCATGAGCTGCGCGTCGAGGAAATCAAGAAGCCTGCCACGCCTGACGCGCATGCAATAATACTGATACCACACATCCACGATCAGGACGGTTAGGAGCCAAAGACATTGAGGGTAATCAGTGAAGGCCCGTGCGGGATAATGCGTGAGATACCAAAAAAAATTCTCTGACAGGAATGAAACGAGGACTAGCGCCAGAAAGATAGCGACAGGCTCAAGGATGTTCTTGGCTACGTCGACCGTGCTGAACGGGCCGAACTTCTTGGTCCAGAGCCTAGCGAGGTGCGGCACGTTGAGCCATGAGACCCCGTCAGAATAGCTGTGCCAATGAACGCCCGCGCGCTGTGCTCTTGTTCTACGATCCCGATCAAAGAGAAGCCCGCCGAGAACTGCGCCAGCAAAGAGCCATCCTTGATTTGGCAAAACAACCCTCATGACAACCGCAGCAGCGATGAGGCCGAAGCAGATCAGAGGAACTGGGAGCGCAACGTAGCGTTCGCCAAGTCGAGTGCGAAAAAAAAGCTCCGCAGGCAGGATAATCCCGCGAGCCACCCAATAGGCCACGACTTTGAGAAACCCTAGAAGCGAGTTGCCGTCTTGGATTCCCTGGACGATGGCTCCGACCGGATCGGACAGGGTGTCATCGGGACGCGAGCGAAGCGCCGAGAAGCTTCCCTTGATGCCCGAAACGTCAGGCGCTTTTACATGGTATACCGGCGGCGTTCTCATGACGTCATGTTTTGGGGAAACACCACCTTGAGGTAATTCGTCCCCGAGGCTGCAAAAACGCGCCCGCCTTGATGAATGATGCCTTCAACGAGCTCATCGTTTTGCGGCCCGCCCGTCGCCAAGATCGTGAATTCGTGCGGGATGACCTGATCCAACAACTCGATGGAGGTCTGCTCCTGCAATTTATACCTGTCATCATCCTCAGCTAGGGAGTAGCTTGATTTTGGCTGCCAGGTGCGGGCAAACAACTCTGTGGCGTATCGGTTGGTAACGATGCAGCCATTGTTGTGGAAAATCTTGGTCGCCAGGTTTCCCAACATGGATTGCGCGATGGCTTCGGCTTTGTTATCTCCCCCAAGCTGAGCGTAATAGTTGGGCAGGTTTTGAGTCAGGAAAACCGTGCAAATCCGTGCACCACGCGCCGTCGAAAGAAACGAGTGCTCGCGAGGCGAAACGAAGTTCTGGGATTCATCGATCCAGAGAAAAGCAGGCAGGGTATTGGCTCGGATAGTTCGGCGTTCGGCGGCGCGCTGCCAAATGAATTTGAACACAACTTGTGCAATCAGTCCGGCGTCGTGGAAGCGCTTAATCGGAAGGTTTAGGACGATGATTTTACCACGGAAAGTATCGTCGAGTGACACGTCAGAAAGCGTGCAAAACTGCTCGCGAAGCATGCCGCGCAAGAACACGTCGACCAACCCGGTAAAGGAGCTAACGACGTTGGCGCGCGTTTCCTCCGGCATGGTCGGAAATTCGTTACGCCAATAGTCACGCGTAACCTTCCAGTCCTCGACGTCGGCATGTGAGAGTTTTTTCTGATCAATAAGACTCTCAATTCGGGCGATGATTTTGTAGCAAAAGGACTCCTCGCTCCACATTAGGTCGGCAAGTTCCTCTCGGCTATGCGCGGCCGTGAGGATGATTGAGGTGATATTTCGGAACGAGATTTCTTCTCCCGCCAGACGCAGCGTCTCCACCGCGTTGGCCGCAATCTTGCGAAGTTCGTTCTGCCAAAACTGTTCGCTGGCACCGCCCGATCGTCCTCTTTCACGTGCGACGATTTCATCGATCGCGATAAACAATTCTACGAGGTTGCGAGTAAGGCCGAGGCCGCCGGCGTCCGACTGGCACTCATAGTTGAGCATGTTGAATCGGAGATTTGAGCCTTCTCCGATGACAATGAGGTCGTCCTGGCGGCCGGTCTCCCTGGCGTATTTTCGCCATACCTCGATCTCGTCGACTTTGACTGTGAGCACGAGGCCGCCGAGCCCAGCGGCAAGGTAGGAGCGTGCCAGCAAAGCGCCGCTTCCGCTGGTTTTCCCGGAGCCTGTTTCTCCGAATATCTGGACGCCCTGGCAGGCGTCTCGAACGGAAAGACTGTCGTGCTCGGAGAACCTAAGAAGAACGTAGTCGAGGATGGGATCAGAGGTTGGGGCTGGCGGTGGCATGAGAAATCGCTCGGGGAAGTTTTGTTGAGGTGCTTCGGAAATTCGGAGGGGCCGTGCGGATAGTTACGTAGCCAGTTTCACGGCTAAGGAGAGACGTCTGAATGCATCATAACCAGGTATATAGGCCCTAAATGCCTTCGTTTTGATGGGCCGAGATCGACGGGTGGCAGAAGCAAACAACACGCCATTGGCTGAAAGTAACTCAAATGCTACGAATCACCGCCAGCACATCGACAGCCGCAGCCCAACACTACTTTGGGGAGTCTCTGTCGCGTGGTGATTACTACATGGAGGGACAGGAAATTGCCGCCACTTGGGGTGGTCGGGGAGCGCACATACTTGGGCTTTCGGGGCGGATCGATCGGGAAGCGTTTTTGAGGCTACTTGAGAACAGGAAGCCTGACGGGATGCGGCTAACACCCCGCACGGTCGCGAACCGTCGACCGGGTTACGACTTCACTTTCGATGTGCCCAAAAGCGTGTCGGTCCTGCACGCCCTATCGAGCGACGAACGCATCGTAGAGGCCATGCGTCGGGCGATTAACGAGACGATGCGTGAGATGGAATCTCAGATGCACACCCGTGTGCGGAAGAATGGAGCGTTTGAGGATCGGAAGACGGGAAACATGGTGTGGGCGGAGTTCATTCACCAGACATCACGCCCAGCTTTGTTGCCGGAGGAAATTGAAGCGCAGTTGCTGGCGTCCGATCCGTGGCTCGAGGGATTTCGTGACCGCAAAGGTAAGCTCGCGCTACCCGATCCGCATTTGCACTGCCACGTTTACGTCGTCAACGCGACCCACGATAGCCAGGAGCACACATGGAAGGCCGGAGAGTTCATGCGCATTAAGCGCGACGCGACGTATTTCCAGGCGGTTTACCACGTTCGACTAGCTCAGGAGCTTCAAAAGCTCGGCTACCTCATCGAACCAACCGCCGACGCATTTGAAATCGCTGGCGTGCCCAGAAGCCTAATCGAGATCTTTTCCCGGCGCGCCCAGGAGGTTGAAGCAGCGGCCAAGGCGCTGGGCATTAGCTCAGCCAGAGCAAAGGCCAGGCTCGGAGCACTAACCCGCCGAGGAAAAGTCTCAGCGCTCGGAATGACGCCGCTTAAAAAACTCTGGCGCAGCTTTCTTTCGGAGCAAGAGGCGCAACGTATCGGTGAAATTGCCAGCGCAGCCCGGAATGCCATTCAAGGCGTGTCCCGAGACAGCGCAGTGGTCGCCAGCAAAAGCATCACACTCGCTCGGCCATGAATTGGAGCGAGTCTCGGAGGTTTCAGAACGGCGCTTACTCGCACGGGCGCTCATGAACGCGGTCGGGAGTGCAAGCGTGGCTTCTGTCCAGCAGGCGCTCGCCGCTAACCGTCAGATTGTGGACGCATACGTTGACGGCGAACGTCGCATCACTCTGCCGGAAATTCTGAGAGAGGAGGCCGAGCTTATGCGTCATGTCCGCGAGGGTCGTGGGCGGGTCGCTCCGCTTAACATGGACGCCTTGCTCGGAGCGTATCAGTTCAAATTCCCATTTCTCAAAGCCGACACGAAGGAGAATGCCCAGCAGCGAAAAGCTGTGATGCATGTGCTGGGCTCGCAGGATTGGATCGTCGGCATTGTTGGGCGTGCTGGGACCGGCAAAACCACCCTTCTTCACGAAATTGCTGCTGGCGTTGAGGCGGCAGGACGTCGGCTGATAGTGTGTGCGCCAACCGCCGAGGCTTCGCGTGGCGTATTGCGTGCGGAAGGCTTTTCTTCTGCCGAGACCATCAAGCGTCTGCTGGTTGACCCCGCTTTGCACGGCCAGCTACGAGGGAATGTTCTGTGGATTGACGAGGCCGGGATGGTCGGCAACCGCGACATGCTCGCGCTCATTCGCTTGGCCAAAGAGCACGGAGCGGCCCGCGTGGTGCTCTCGGGCGATCCATCCCAAATTCGGTCGGTTGTGCGCGGCGATGCTTTCCTTTTCCTTGAAAAGAACGCCGGGCTTCGCGTCGCCCGACTTGAGGAAATCAGGCGCCAGAAGACACCCGAACTCAGGCTGGCCATTGAGGCGATAAGCCGTGGCGAAATCACTCAGGCGTTCTCAATCCTAGAGCGTAGCGGCTCGATCATTGAGGGGGACCCAGAGACCAATTACCGAAAGCTTGCGGAGAGCTACGCGGACAAAATCGAGGAGCGTAGCACCGACCGCCGGTATAAAACCGCGCTCGTGGTCTCGCCTACTCATCGGGAGGGCGAAGAAATCACCGATGCGATCCGGAGTGAACTGCGCAAACGCGATGTTCTGGGTTCCGAGGAACGCACCTTTAAGCGCACGGCCAATCTCTCCTGGACAAAAGAACAGCGCCAGAATGCGGCCAGCTACGAGCCGGGCCTACTCGTGCAATTCAAGGCCCACGCTCCGGGGTTTCGCGCATCGGAGCGCGTGCGCGTTGTGGATGTGAACGCTCGTGAGGAGCAAGTCATGGTGCGAACCAACGCAGGCACTACAACAGAACTCCCCCTAAAGCACGCCTCACGCTTTCAGGTATACGCGGTCAAAGACCTGGCGGTGTCTGCCGGCGACCGCTTGCGGATCACCGAAAATGCCCGAGATGCCTCTGGCCAGCATCGTCTCAACAACGGAGATCTTGTGCGGGTCGCCGGATTCTCCCCGGTCGGGGAAATCAAACTTACCAACGGGAGAACCCTCCCTCGTGACTTTGGACACTACAACCACGGATACGTCATCACCGCCGACGCAGCCCAGTCGAAGACCGTCGATGCCGTCTTTGCGGCAGTTGGGCAGGATTCACTCTCCACGACCGATCTACGGCGCGTCTACGTCATGCTTAGCCGAGCGCGCGAGGAAGCGCGCATTTACACCGAAGACAAAAATGAGTTGAGGGCAGCGGCGCAGAGGGAAACCACCCGGCGGTCAGCAACTGAGCTGATCGGAGAAACCAGGAGCCAAGAAATTCTGCGCACGATCCGCGTGCACACGGCCACCCGGGTGGTGCCCTTGCTGGGGATGTGTCGCACGCGGACAGAGCCATTGCAGATACCTGCGCCGATTACTCAGGCGCAGCCTACGGTTACCCGCGCCCCAATCACGCAAGCGACAGCTACGCCTGTTCAGGCTAGAGCATATTAAATAATAGTGTAGCCACTATAGGCTGGCCTTTCCGCGGGCCCGAGGCAGGCTCGAGGCATGAAGACACTCTCTTTGGATCTGCGGGAAAGGATACTGGCGGCTTACGATGCCA
>Ga0222421_100282_pt1 | contig 22035 bp, 25 predicted proteins | sample 3A1ome_2_FD_182473 | JGI IMG/M metagenome (GOLD analysis project Ga0222421, IMG submission 182473) | Enriched microbial communities from leaf-cutter ant dump, University of Wisconsin, Madison, United States - 3A150A (version 2) | ecosystem: Environmental > Terrestrial > Nest > Insects nest > Nest... | reverse complement strand
GAATCGGCACGAGCCCGGAGAGGTTCATTGTAAGGGCGTCTGAAATGCTCAGCCGTTCGGATGTTACGCTGAATGATCCGGGCTATTCATCGCTGGTAAGCTGCTTTGAATGGCAGTACAGCGATTACGGCGGCCTGGTACCACCGGCCACGCCATCGGTGTTTGCAGTGCCATCGGGGTATTCGTATGTGTCAGAAAACGGCGAAGAATTCTTCCAGGCCAATTCAAGCGTTCCGTGTTCTACTCCTGCAGCTATTGTAGCCAGTGTGACATCGCCGGCGGTTAATCAGCAGGTCACGTTAAGCACCAGCTGCAGCACGGGAAGCCCCAAATGGAGTACCAACGCCACTACCAACAGCATTACGGTGACGGCTACCGCCAGCCCGGTAACCTATTCTGTTACCTGCCAGGGGTCGTCCTGTACCACCAGCGCTTCGGTATCCATTACGGTTACGGGTGTGCCTTCGGGCCCCTGTGCTGTTCTGACCGACGGCCTGACGATGGGCACGTGGACGGTAACCAACCACCCGCTGATTGCCCGGTATTTCCATAACAAGTGGTGGCTGATACAAAGAATCGGCACGAGCCCGGAGAGGTTCATTGTAAGGGCGTCTGAAATGCTCAGCCGTTCGGATGTTACGCTGAATGATCCGGGCTATTCATCGCTGGTAAGCTGCTTTGAATGGCAGTACAGCGATTATGGCGGCCTGGTACCACCGGCTACGCCATCGGTGTTTGCGGTGCCACCGGGGTATTCGTACGTGTCAGAAAACGGTGAAGATTTCTTTCAGCAAAACCAGGGCGCAAGAATGGCAGCCGGGTTTACGGGGAATACGGAATGGACTGAAAGCGGCATCAAGCTGTTCCCTAACCCGGCAGGTGACCGCTTTGATCTACGGGTCAGCTCAATTCAGGCTGTAAAAGATGTGCTATTAAGCATTACGGATATGAAGGGGAGAGTCATTTACTCGGGCAGGGTAGATCTCCGGGCCGGTGAAAATACATACCCGGTGAACAGCTCGTCATTCCCTGATGGTACCTACCTGGTCAGTTTGAACAAGGGGTTGTACAGTAAAAGTACCAAAGTGGTCATCATGCGATAAAACAACAGGCTACTATAAAACAGAATAACAATGAACACAAAACAGATTATATATATTACCCTGTTACTTCTTCAATGGGGGCGGTTATCAGCACAGGAACCGGAAAAGATTTCTGCCAGGAGTACTCCCGCAGATACGCTTAAACCGGGTAAGGGTGGGCCCTTAATGAACTCCACCGCAGAAACGTATATGCAGATCATTGATTACACATGGCATATCCGTGGCGGTCTTTTGGGCATTAACCTGAACGGCTCGGGGAGCCCGGTTCCCGACGGCACGGCGAAAGACCTGTTCAGCTATAAGCTGGAGTATGAAACGGCCGGGCAGTGGAGCGGCAATATCGGGAAGCAGTCGTGGAATCATGTGAACGGCACTACGCCTGTGGGGATAAGGAGCTATACATACACGTATGATACGCAGTCGCGGTTAAAGACAGCCACCTACAGCGGCATCGGCAGCGAGAACTACAGCATTCCGAATATCAATTACAGTAAAAACGGCAATATCACCCAGCTTCAGCGCAATGGGAAAACGGGCGGTTCTTTCGGGCTGATGGATAACCTGAGCTATACGTATTCAGGAAACCGCCTGACATCGGTCAATGATGGGGTGAGCGGCAATAACGAAGTAGACTTTGTGAAGCGGGGTAGCGGAGGGTATACGTATTATGCCAACGGAGCGCTGAAGAGTGACGAAAATGAACAGATCACCAATATCACGTACAATACGTATCTGAACCTACCGGAAGAGATCAATTTAAGTGACGGCCGGTGGATCAGGTACACCTACGATGGAGATGGCGAGCTGATCCGTACGCAATACAGCACAGGTGAATACTGGGAATATGTAGATGGATCGGGCGGCGTTCCGCTTGTTTTTAAAAACGGTCAACCCTACCAGGTCTCCGTTCCTGACGGAAGAGCTATCTTTGAGTCGGGAGTGTGGAAGCTGGAATTTGATTACAAGGATCACCTGGGGAACACGCGGGTGAGTTTTAAGGAGGGCTCATCGGGTGTAGTTCAGACGGCAAGAACGGATTTTGATCCCTGGGGTGTGCGGTTGAATGGTACGGGGATTGTGAATGCGTATCAGAACCGTTGGGAGTTGCAGGGAAAGGAAAAAGAATCTACCTTTAACCTGAACAGGGTAGACTTTGGGGCCAGAGTGTATAATCCGACGATTGGGCGTTGGGACCGAAACGACCCTGCAACTGAGCTGTATTACGGGTATTCGGGGTATAATTATGTACTGAATAATCCTCTTTCGCTGACGGATCCTAACGGTATGTGGGTGAATGATGGAAACCGGGTGACAACGGATATCCCTGAGGAGATTGCAGCGTTTATGGATGGGGTTAGAGGGCAAAAAGGTGGAGATGACGATGACAAGAAGAAGAACAATCTGAATAAAATGCAGTCTTTACCTATTGGTGATATAGGAACTGGTTTAGGTTTTGCTGGTGAGGTTTTCTGGGCGTTGGGAGAAAATAAGAGTGCTGACCTCTATAAGGAGGGTTTCAGAAGGGGTATAGAAGGGAACTATAAACTTACAGGACGAAACTTCTCACTTTTTGGAAACCAACCAATGACTGAAGCGAGTAAGCCGCTAACGAATCTAACAAAAATAGGTAAACTTGGGAAAAATGCGTCTAATGTAGGTACTATGCTTTCTGTTGGATCATTATTGGCTTTTGATATTCCATCGTATAATGAAGGCTCAATAAGTGCATCTAGGTTAGGTTACAGAGTGTTAAGTACAGGAAGTTCGTGGTTAGTAGCTTCGTACGTGAGTGGTCCTTATGGAGCATTATTAGGAGCTGGCCTTACCGGACTAGAAAAGGTTTATGACGGGACAAAACCAACGAGAAAAGAAATAAGGAATAGTTATGATCAATTTAAAAGAACCTTAACGAGCTCATGGCTTAACTTCAAGTAAATATGGAAATTTATAAAATTAAAGCACAAACTCATTATCGTTTTTTGAAGAGCATTTTACTATATATAGTGCTCACAGCAGTAGGGATGCCTATTATTAGCTATTTTAGAAAAGGTTATGTTGACTGGGAGGCATCTATGACCGGAGGATTATGGGGACTTGTTTTACTCGTTACTCCTGCTGTTCTTATGCATTTTAACTATTATTCTACCAACAAAAATATGGTGGTATATTACGAAGAATCGAAAAAGCAATTACGAGTAAGCGACAAAGATCGTGACGTAACTTTTACCATGTCAGATATAGAGTCTGTAAAGGATTTTAAGACCTACCCTAAAGCAGAAAACCGGACCACATGGTTTCCGTGGGATGAATATCATTATTCATTGGTAGAATTGAAAAACGGAGAGAAATTTTACTTTACCAGCCTGATACTTCCTAATCTGGATTTACCCATTGACAAAAGTAAAATAACACTTAAAAAGCGGTTTTATCCGGCTATTTGGTAGGGCCTTTTAAAGAAAGTACCGGATTAATACGGGTTTATTCAATAAAAATGCTCTTCGAAGAGAGCGTTTTTATTGCATAGCTTTAAGCTTGATATTATTAATATAGAATGGAGGGGCTTGTTTTTTAACTGAACGCCGGCCGAATGAAAAGTAAAAAGTATCTTGCAAATGCAGTGCTTAACAAATACAGAAAGATCTTTTAAATGGGCAGTAACTTTGATCCCTGGGGTGTGCGGCTGAACGGTACAGGGACTGTGAATGCGTATCAGAACCGTTGAGAGTTGCAGGAGAAGGGAAGGAGATGACCCTTAACTCCAATAGGGTAGACTTTGGGGCAAGGGTGTATAATCCGACGATTGGGCGTTGGGACCGAAATGACCCTGCGGCTGAGCTGTATTACGGGTATTCGGGGTATAATTATGTACTGAATAATCCTCTTTCGCTGACGGACCCTAACGGTATGTGGGTGAATGAGGGAAACCGGGTGACAACGGAATCCCTGAGGAGATTGCAGCGTTTATGGATGGGGTAAGAAGGCAAAAAAGTGGAGATGACGATGAGAAGAAGAAGAACAATCTGAATAAAATGCAGTCTTTACCTATTGGTGATATAGGAACTGGTTTAGGTTTTGTAGGCGAGGGGTTCTGGGCGTTGGGAGAGTATAAGAGTGTTAGCCTCTATAAGGAGGGCTTCAGAAGAGGGATAGAAGGGAATTATAAACTTACAGGGCGGAATCTCTCACTTTTTGGAAACCAACTCATGACGGAAGCGACAAAACCAGCTAGCAGATTAAATATAGCAGGGCAACTAGGAAAATATGCTTCAGATTTAGGCACTTTACTGTCTTTAGGAGCATTAGCATACGATACGTACCTTTTAAGTACTGACAAACTAAGTACAGCTAGGTTTTCATACAGAGCTGTGGGGACAGGAAGTTCCATAGCAGTAGCATCTTATCTAAGCGGACCATACGGAGCTGTTCTTGGTTTGGGTTTTACGGGGATAGAAAAAACCTATGATGCTACAGCGCCAGCAAGAAAAGAAATAGTAAATAGCTATGAGCAGTTTAAAAGAACTTTGATAAGCTCATGGATAAAGTTTAATTAAGGTTAGTTATGTACAAAGTTGCTTTAAAGGAACATATTCGTTTTGTTATTTCTCTTTTCAGGTATGCTTTTTTGACATTTATTGCTTTTACCATTTTGAGTTATTTTAAATTAGGTTATTTAGATGTAAGGTTGGCAATTTATCTTGGTGTGCAAGCATATTTACTGTTAATTACGCCCAAATTACTGCTGTATTTAAATTACTATCTTACGAATAAGAATATGGTAGTTTACTATGATGAAACTCAGAAGCAGATGCGAGTTACAGACAAGGGGCGTGATATTACGTTTGAGGTGGTAGATGTAAAGACCGTAACAGAATATAAAACCTACCCTAAAGCAGAAAACCGTACTACGTGGATGCCATGGGATGATTACCATTACTCTTTAGTAGAGCTTAAAAACGGGGAGAAGTTTTATTTTACCAGCCTGATACTTCCTAATCTGAATTTACCAATTGATAAAAGTAAAATTACCTTAAAGAAGCGGTTTTATCCTGCTACCTGGTAATCTCCACTCACCCACGACTTCAGTCGTGGGTGAGGAGTATTCTTGTTTATAGCGGTATAGCGGTCTATGAAACTGGGACTCATTCTCCATTGTCTAACGACCTGGCAGAAAGGGGTACGTTAGGGGGAGCCCGGTTCCCGACGGCACGGCGAAAGACCTGTTCAGCTATAAGCTGGAGTATGAAACGGCCGGGCAGTGGGGCGGCAATATCGGGAAGCAGTCGTGGAATCATGTGAACGGCACTACGCCTGTGGGGATAAGGAGCTATACATACACGTATGACGGCCTGGCCCGTCTGAAAACGGCTTCTTATAGTGGCTTGGGAAGCGAGAACTATGGAATTGCCGGCATTAATTACGACCGGAATGGCAATATTACTCAGTTGCAAAGAAACGGTAAAACGGGCGGTTCTTTCGGGTTGATGGATAACCTGAGCTATACGTATTCAGGAAACCGCCTGACATCGGTCAATGATGGGGTGAGCGGCAATAACGAAGTAGACTTTGTGAAGCGGGGTAGCGGAGGGTATACGTATTATGCCAACGGAGCGCTGAAGAGTGACGAAAATGAACAGATCACCAATATCACGTACAATACGTATCTGAACCTACCGGAAGAGATCAATTTAAGTGACGGCCGGTGGATCAGGTACACCTACGATGGAGATGGCGAGCTGATCCGTACGCAATACAGCACAGGTGAATACTGGGAATATGTAGATGGATCGGGCGGCGTTCCGCTTGTTTTTAAAAACGGTCAACCCTACCAGGTCTCCGTTCCTGACGGAAGAGCTATCTTTGAGTCGGGAGTGTGGAAGCTGGAATTTGATTACAAGGATCACCTGGGGAACACGCGGGTGAGTTTTAAGGAGGGCTCATCGGGTGTAGTTCAGACGGCAAGAACGGATTTTGATCCCTGGGGTGTGCGGTTGAATGGTACGGGGATTGTGAATGCGTATCAGAACCGTTGGGAGTTGCAGGGACATGAAAAAGAATCTACCTTTAACTTGAACAGAATCAACTTCGGGGCAAGGGTTTACAATCCGACAATAGGCCGTTTTGACCGCCCTGATAGGTATTCAGAAAAGTACACATCATTATCAACTTATCAATACGCAGCGAATAATCCTCTCCGCTATGTTGATATTAATGGAGATAGTTTATGGATAACCCACAAAGGAAACAATTACCTGTACAATGATGGAAAGCTGTATAATAGTGATGGTTCACCGTTTGAGGGGAAGATGAAGGGTTTCTTAAAGAAAACCTTTAATGCTTTGAATGAAATGAATACTACCGAAGCAGGTTCTACTATGCTGGGGGATTTATCATCATCTACAAATAATTTTTTTATTGTAAAAAGTAATGTAAATGAATTTAGAGAAGATAGAAAAAGTTTAAACGCCTCTTATGCTCAACAAATTAATACAGACGATACTTTTCAGCATCAAAGACCTGCACCAAACGGAGGGGCAGGAGGAACTATCTATTGGAATCCACACGGTGCGAGTGTTTGGACAATGAAAGGTTATCAAAGTAATGCCACTACTAATTTAGGGCATGAATTATTTCATGCTTATGATGCAAATAACGGATTAATGGATGGGAGGATAGAAGACGGGTTGAAAAGAAATGAATGGCAGGCAAGTTACAGAGAAAATTTACTTAGAGGACAACTAAAATTACCCTATAGAGAGTATTATAAGTCTCAAAGTAATAATGGAGTAATTTCTCCTATGGCTCCCAGAATATTAGATGTCAACAATAATCCTATAAGACCCTCTTGGTTACCAAAGTAAATAATTATGAGAAATAGACTGGTTATTTTTTTAGTATTGATGTTTAACATCAGTTGTAGAGTCTACAAGACTGAAAAGATATACTTCTTTTCAGATAGCTCTAAGTTACAGCCCTCTATTATTAAGATTAAAATCCCGAAACAGGGGTTAATCAACAGGCAGGATATTTTCAGTACATCACATATAGATCGTGAGGTTAATTATCTTTATAAAGACTCCTCTTTCTTTTATATAAATACCAATATTCCCACATTGGGTCATATTAGTGAAGACAAGTTTGGTATTAATGAGAAAAACTTATTTTGGCGTAATTTCTCCAACGACAAGATAATTATAGGATACAAAAATATAGAAAGAGGAAGAAAAGGTGAGTTTGATAAAATTATAGAATCAACAGTTAAGAAACTTGTCGATTTATAAGAAGTAAAAATAGTGTATTCGGCTTGAGAACTACCATAGGAGGGTTCGATGGTAACCTAGTAACATATACAACACTTCTCAATTTGGACCGATTAGGATATTGGATTCTAAAAATCAACCCATAAATTTCTCAAAATGAGAACTATATTTTTTTGCCTTACCGCAGTTTTATTCTTAGGTTCTTGCACAAAGAGAATTCAACTTAAAAACTCAGAGGGGTTAGTTTGTACTTTTAAATTTCCTAAAGGGGTAAAGATTACCAAAGTTACTTCTGATGATCCTACTGTGGACTGGCTAGCCGATTTCTCACAAAATAGGAAGGTTTTTATTTCCAATAATGATATTAGTGGTAGCCCACTTAACACTTATAAACTGCAAGAATTTGGAGAAAATATAGTGGTAAAAATTGTTGCCAGTGATTCTTTAACTCTTAAAGGAAAAAATAGCTATGGGAATTGGAAGGAGGTGAAAAAGAATGGTATTGTTTACGGCTATATGAATATTTCAGATGATGAGATTGATAAATTTGAGAAGCTAATTATCCCTGAATGTAGGAATAAGTAATTTCTCCTGAGGCTGTCCGACAATGACTCATCAGGAAATCATAATGCTAATTACAAGCCTATTAAACGGGGAAAACAAACTCCATTTACATTTTAAGAGTTATGAAATATTGGGTTATATTTATGTGCATTGTTCTAGGAGCATGTTCATCAACAAAAACAATTTCCGATTTTGAATCCTTCTCAAAGCAGTTACATAGGAGTCAGAAAAAGCAAAAATGTGGTTTTTACTCTGATTTAACTTATAAATCCAGAAACGAGATTAAAGATAGATTTAGTTTTGTAGATTTCAATTTAAAATTAGACACCGTTTTTATACTGGAGTCATACAACCTCGAATCTGGTAGTTTGTATCAATCTGTTTGGACGAAAAAGAAAAAGGTAGAATATAAAATTCAAAGTGGTCAGGTAGAAATAGTTTCTGACCCTTTCATTACAAGATTATATCCTTTAATTGAAAAATGGGATATTCTTACTATTAAAGAAGAAGAAGAGAAATATGGTAAATTATTAGGTAGCTCCCAAATGATAGGGGCAAGAATAGTTATTGTGAACGGACATTTCCAAATGGATTGTATTAAATTTCAAGAGTTTTTTGACCCTAAAAAAGATTAATTTGAGAGTCATAATTTATAACTCTACGACCGTTGGGAGTTGCAGGGGAAGGAGAAATAGAGTACCTCTAACCTGAACAGGATAGGCTTTGGGCAAGGGTGTATAATCCGACGATTGGGCGTTGGGACCGAAACGACCCTGCAACTGAGCTGTATTATGGGTATTCGGGGTATAATTATGTACTGAATAATCCTCTTTCGCTGACGGACCCTGACGGTATGTGGGTGAATGATGGAAACCGGGTGACAACGGATATCCCTGAGGAGATTGCAGCGTTTATGGATGGGGTTAGAGGGAACGGAGGGGGAGATAAAGATAAGGACAAGAAGAAAACCGGTGGTATTACTACCAGGACAGTGGCATCAGGGATGCCCGCCAATATAGCTTTTGGTATGGGTGTTTACGGAGGTTTACAACAAACGGGGCAATTTTTAGGTAGTTTAACTACAGCTGAGGGTTGGTCTGATTTGGGGCAAGGGTTTGTAAATATGATGCAAATGACAGCGCCAAATGCTCAAGGGACTTTTATGAGAGCTAATATGGGTATGGCTGTGGAGAATTATATAGAGGGTATTCCCGGCATGACTCTGGGAGAAATGGCATACGACATAGGATACGGAAGTGAAAAAGTTGGAGAAGCGGCAGCTATCCGAAATATATCAACGGGAGCTGGAGTTGGAATAGGGAATGTACGTGTACTTTCTAACACTACTTTGCGGGGGACAACGCTTTTCAAAACAGGTAAAAACTTTAGAATTGATCTTGACTTACGTAATGGATTACATTATCACAGGAGAGGGCCGGGAGGCATTGGACGACATCGTCCTTGGCAAACAAAACCGGGAGATAACGGTAATTTTGGAAAACGTTTCTAAATGGATATTTGTATGAAACTTTTTAAAGAAGAACTATTGACAATTTTGGAATCTACTCTAAGTTGGTCGGAAGACTTTGTGAAAGGTAAGAAAGATTATGATTTTGACATTGATACTCTTTTGAATGAACTAGCTTTTAAATATGGTATAAATTTTAGCAGAGGTTCTTTTAAGCTGATTTACAATTTACTTGATTTTTATACAGATGCTATTAAACATGAGTTTATAGATATTCAGGAAGGGTATTCGGTCAAGCAGGCTAGAGATGATATAAAAAAAATTATATTGTTAGTACGGGGTACTGAACAAACCTCACAAATTGAACTTCCAGAGGACTTAAGTATTAGATTAAAGCTTATTTAGACGCTCCCGCAAGATGCCCCATAGAACTAATCACATGATTAATAAACAATTACGCAGAAATTGTAGGGAAAAGCTACCTTCCGGTAGCTGAGCGGTACTACGGATATTCGGGGTATAATTATGTGCTGAATAATCCTCTTTCCTAACGGTATGTGGGTGAATGATGGAAACCGGGTGACAACCGATATCCCTGAGGAGATTGCAGCGTTTATGGATGGGGTTAGAGGGCAAAAAGGTGGAGATGACGATGACAAGAAGAACAATCTGAATAAAATGCAGTCTTTACCAACCCATGACTGATGCTACCAAGCCAATTACGAGGTTAGATAAATTTGCTAAGTTCGGAAAGTTTGCGTCCTCTTTAGGAACTGGTCTATCGGTCATCTCCACGCTAACTGATGTTGTTGCATATAGTGAGGGGTCATTAAGTGGAACTCGTTTAGCTTATCGAAGCGTGGGGACTTTTGGCTCCATTAGCGTCGCCTCATCTTTTGGAGGCCCATATGGAGCATTGGTGAGTGTAGGTTTTACAGGATTAGAAAAAGCTTATGATGCTACAGAGCCTGTAAGAAAAGAAATAGTAAACAGCTACGGGCAGTTCAAAAGAACATTAACAAGTTCATGGGTGAAGTTTAAATAAAAATATGAATACTTACAGAGTTACAATAAATACTCATTTTAGATTTTTGCTAAGTACTTTGCTTTATGTGGTGATTCCTGTAATCATAGGAGTTCCTTTAATTTTGTATCTAAAACGAGGTTCTTTTGATATAGATATAGCATATTCTATTGGGGTTTGGGGAGTATTACTTCTCTTTATCCCCAAACTACTCATTCATTTAAATTACTACTTTGAAAACAAGAATATGGTAGTTTACTATGAAGAAGCCAAGAAGCAACTTAGGGTAGCAGACACAAAGAGAGATGTAACATTTACTATGCAGGACATTACGAAGATAACAGAATACAAAACCTACCCTAAAGCCGAAAATCGAACTACATGGATGCCGTGGGATGATTACCATTACTCTTTAGTAGAACTTAGAAACGGGGAGAAATTTTACTTTACCAGCCTGATACTTCCTAATCTGGATTTACCTATTGACAAAAGTAAAATAACACTTAAAAAGCGGTTTTATCCGGCTATTTGGTAGGGCCTTTTAAAGAAAGTACCGGATTAATACAGGTTTATTCAATAAAAATGCTCTTCGAAGAGAGCGTTTTTATTGCATAGCGTTAAGCTTGACATTATTAATATAGAATGGTGGGGTTTGTTTTTTCAACTGAACGCCGGCGGAATGAAAAGTAAAAAGTATCTTGCAAATGCGGCGCTTAACAAATGCAGAAAGTTCTTTTAAATAGGCAGTAACTTTGATCCCTGGGGTGTGCGGCTGAACGGTACGGGGACTGTGAATGCGTATCAGAACCGTTGGGAGTTGCAGGAGAAGGGAAAGAGATGACCTTTACCTGAACAGGGTAGACTTTGGGGCGAGGACGTATAATCCTACTATTGGGCGTTGGGACCGAAACGACCCTGCAACTGAGCTGTATTACGGGTATTTGGGGTATAATTATGTCCTGAATAATCCTCTTAACGGTATGTGGGTGAATGATGGAAGCCGGGTGACAACCGATATCCCTGAGGAGATTGCAGCGTTTATGGATGGAGTTAGGGGGAACGGAGGGGGAGATAAAGATAAGGACAAGAAGAAAACCGGTGTAACTAAATCTTTTGTAAGCCGAGAATCTATAGCGGAGATGAATGAAGAAATATTACGTTCAGCTCCTAAACTAGAAGCATTAACAGGTTTTTGGGAGAAACTAAATTATTATATTAATGGGAGAAAAGAGGGTAATATTGTATATGACATAGAGGGCAATCCTGTAAAGGTAGATTATACAGTCACCGGTAGCCCTGATTTAATAGGAGGGGTAAAAGGAGCGGCGAGTTTACTTAAATTAGCTGCAGGAGCTGAGAGGGGAAAAGAGTTGTTTAACTTTAGCTCAAAGGCGGCTGAACACATTAAATACAGCCCGATAAAACCCTAACGAATATGTACGAAAAGAGTGATAAACGAAGATTGTATTGGCTTATTGACCAATATTTGTTAGGCAAGATTGATGAACCAACATTTTGCGATGAATTCTATTATTCATACGATTTAGAAATTAGTAATGAAACCCTTTCAGACGTAGAGCAGCAAACCTTTGCAGAATTAAGTAATGTATCCAGTAGGTTCTCCCAGTATGAGGAAGACCATAAATTAGATGCACGAGCTTTTTCTACTGTGCAAGAGTTGAAGCAAAAGATAATAGAAACGAAAAAGAAGTTACAAGAGCAAAGCCCGATTTCTCGTTTAGACAACTAATAAAAATGCATGGGAATGACATAACTAGTATGTCTATAAAAGTCCGGTACTGGGAGCCGGCCTCATTTCAATTAGCATTGCCGTCATTATGATAATTAAGGAGCTAAATAACTAGTGACACTTGGTTTATCAATTACGGAACTGTAAACGTTCTATGGGAAGATAAAAGACCAATCAGTTCTTCCTGATGTTCGATTGTGTGGATCCGAGGTTGGAAAAAGGTTCGAACTCACGCTATATATTTTTAATAGTAATAACCCCTTTCGCTGACGGACCCTAACGGTATGTGGGTGAATGAGGGAAACCGGGTGACAACGGATATCCCAGAGGAGATTGCAGCGTTTATGGATGGGGTTAGCGGAGGGGGAGATAAAGATAAGGACAAGAAGAAAACCGGTGGTATTACTACCAGGACAGTGGCATCAGGGATGCCCGCCAATACCAAACATGACTGTCGGATGCATGGTATGGGGCAGAGAAAGTTGGAGAAGCTATGCTGACAAGAAAGGTAATGCCCGCTTCTAAAGCTAGTTTGAGCCTAAGACGTGGTTTGGGAAATGCGTCAAGAAATACAAATAGGATTTCCTTCGCATTGAAAGGTAAAATGGGTAAACTTCCTTTTTCGATTCCTACTATAATGCCCAGCTTTGGCCGTAGAACATCTGATGTTGGGATAATGTTAAGTAGAAATTAATAACACCAGTTGGTTATTGAACAGGCGTGGGCCAACTACAATATGTGAAGAAATTTAAATAAGATGGAAGAACAATACTTGTTTCAGATAAAAGAGCTTTTAAAGAAGCACTTTGGATATAGAAAGGAAGTCTCTTTAGACTTTACTATTCAATCATTAAACGCTGTTTCTGAAGAAATTGATGCTTTTTTTGATGATTTTGGAGAAACGTTTCATATTGATGGAAAAGAGTACAATTATTATGACTATTTCCCTGAGGATGTTCACCCCGTTTATGTTTTGAAAGACTTGTTCAATCGTATTCTTCACCCATCAAAAACTAAAAAACTACCTATTACAATTGGACATTTAATAAAAGTAGTAGAACAAGGAAAGTGGTTTAAACCCCCAAAGGATTAGTGGATGAAACAGGTTATAAATTCTATTGAGAAGTGATGCGTCAAATGTGCATCTATTATACAGGAATTTACCATACATGGAAAACCCTAACCAGAGCGCTGAATGAAAAAAACAGGAGCGAACCCGCCCCTGTTTTCCAACTATTCTAACACTATAAAATTTAATTATCCTCGTCTTTGATGATCGAATCTTTTTCCGGTCTGAACGTTTTATTTTTCACTTTGCCCAGCTCAGCTACGCTTGAGGAGGTAGCGGAGATCGCGGCATTCGTGATCTTGGCCTGCTGCGCTTTGAGGATACTCCGGTCTGAAACAGTGGCTTTCAGGTCTTCGATCTGCCCCAGGAGCAGCACGTTCGACCGGTCATCTACATTCAGCGCCAGGTTGCGGGCGTTCAGATGAATGGCCGCCTTGCTGTTTTCCGAAACAGAGATATCTGCTTTGGAAACATTTTCAAAACCATACATCTTCAGGATGGCCTCATTTTCAATAGATACCCCGGAAATCCCCGGTGTGCTGATGAATACCAGGGTCTCGCTGTCGTGTTTTTTGAAAGGATCGCGGTAGCTTACCGTCAGCTTCCCGTTGACTACCTGCACGCGGGTATCGTCAATGTTACTTTCTTCGTTAGAATACAGCTTGACAGCCGTGGAATCGGCTCTTACCAGCAGGATCCTGAATTTTTCGCCGATCTCCACCTTGTCAATCGCCGAGCCCGGTCTGATGATCACGTTATGCGGCCGGTTTTCCCAGTTTTCAAATTCGCTACCGAAAGCCTCGTCCTCAAAATCGCGCTCAACGTTTTCGTAAGGGTCACTCTGCGGACAGTCGAGACACTGAATTTCGCCGGTCTCATTCACGATAAACGTGTTTTGACCGGAGTAGTCGTAGTTGAAGCCGGCACGGCTTATATTCCAGGGAAATCCGAAGGCATCGAGGTACCGTTTGGTAAACCGGAAACGTGTACCTTTCGGGATTTCTATCTCCAGCCTTACCGACTGGTCGCGGAAGGGGTCGCCTTCACGGGTAGTAAAGTTATTGTCAAAGGTAAGTGCCGTTCCGTCCTGGACGATAGCGTATTTTATGTTTTCTGCGAACCTTTTCGCGTCGCGGGAGGTAGGCCCGTTGGATTTCGCTATTTTAGTTACATAAACTTTATCCAGGTTGGTGCCCGCCACGGAGAAAGAGGGGCGCACACCGTTCCGGTAGGTCTCGGCGCTCCTGGCGTCAAGGATCAGTACTTCGTCTTTCGGAGGAATAAAAGACTGCTCCGTTTCTATTGTTTCGCGGTTGGCAAAGTTCAGCGAGTATTTGGTGCCGACGGATACGGCCCCGACAATGCCCGTGAACCAGAGCAGCAGGAGGGTCAGCCAGAAGTTCCGGTTGCCGATGGCCTTGCCCACAATCAGCATGGTACCGGCAAAAATAAGGGCCAGGCCGGGAATAAAGATAGTGAAGAAGGCAAATACTCCACCCAACGGGGGGATTTCAGCAACAATGTAGTTGAGCTCCAGGTTGCCGGTGTCAAACCATTGGTAAGAATTCAGCAGGCCGAAGAAAGCCCCCAGGCCTACCAGCGCGCTAAAGGCTATGGATATCCCGGTGAGGATAAGCACAACACCGGCCAGCACTTTGAGCAGCGCCCCGAAAGGGCGTACCAGCTTTCCGAGGAGGGAGAAAAACAGCCCGATCAGCCGGAAAGGGAAAAGGAGGATCTTCGACAGGGCACTCTCGGTTTTAATCGGTTGCTCTCCTTCTTTGATCCGTACAGATTTCTCAATATTCTGAATAGTGACCGGCTGGCCTTCCAGCTGAAGCTTCTGGGTCACCGAACGGGCCAGCGGAGCCAGGATCCACAACAGCAGGTACAGGATGATGCCAATGACCAGGAAAGCCGATACCACAAAGATAATACGAACGATCTTCACGTCCATCCGCAGGAAAGAGGCCAGTCCGGAGGCTACCCCGCCAATCACCTTGTCGTCAGGATTCCGGTAGAGCTTCCGTACCGACGGGTTATCTTCCAGGTCGTACCGTACAGGCATGACCACCCAGCACACCAGATAAACAAGAATCAGACCGGGGCCTACGCCTTCACCGATCAGGCCAAGGGTAAATACCAGGAAGATCATCCGGGCCCAGACCACGTCAAATTTATATTTGTAGGCAATACCGGCCAGCACGCCGCCCAGGGCTTTACGCTTGCCGTCGCGGTAGAGTCCGCTGATCAGCGGAGGCTCAGTCTGGTAGGCCGGTTCTGCCGCTTTGGGTGCCGAATGAAGGTCTTCTTCTTCTTTGACCGCTTCAAAGTCAGATACGGAGCCCATGGAAGCAATGATCCGGTCAACGTCATCGTTCTCAATTATGCCTGTAGCCTGGTGCTTTTCAAAGAATTTCTCGGCTATCCGCGCTTCGATGTCCTGTACAATTTCGTCACAGCTTTCGTAACTTGAAAAGTAGGTTCTCAGCGAGCTCAGATAATGGTTTAGCTTGTGGTAAGCTTCTTCTTCTATGGTAAAGAAGAAGCCCCCGATATTGATCTGTAATGTCTTTTTCATGATTTTATTTTTTGGATTTGGCAATAATAGAGTTGACAGATGATGATAACTCTTCCCAGGTAAGGGATAGCTCGCCCAGGAAAGCACGTCCTTTTTCGGTTAAGATATAATATTTTCGTGGCGGACCGGACGAGGATTCGATCCATTTGTAATCCAGAAGTTCAGCATTTTTCAGACGGGTAAGCAGGGGGTACAGTGTACCCTCCACTACCATGATCCTGGCGGCCAGGAGCTCTTCCAGGATCTCGGAGGCATATACCTCCCCCCTGGAAATGATCTGTAAAATGCAGTATTCCAAAATGCCTTTCCGCATTTGTACCTGTGCATTTTCTAAATTCATAAAGACACTTTATTTAAGTTGGTAAAACGTAAGTAATAGCTTTTTCGCTACAAATATAAACACAGTACTTTGTAATACAAGATACTTGGTGAAATAATTTTTTCAATTCCCGAAATTATCGGGAATTTTGTATTTCGGAGTATTGTTTATCAGGTTCATGGATCCCGTTTCAGAATATATAGCAGTAGCGCTTGCCTCCAGTTTTAAATTTGTAGGCGGACCCGTAGCCGGCATGGCCATGGGCTTATCGCTTTTGGAAACCGCCCTGTGCTCTGCTGCCGGTATGATGCTCACCGTTTTCCTGATCACCTATGGGAGCAACCTGTTGAAAAGATTATCCGCTACCCGTTGGTTTACGAAAATGGCAGCGTTTTTTCATCGTGTAGCCCACTCGCCCCAAATCAGGCGGATCTTCGGGAAAAGAAGCCGCAAGGTATTCAGCCGCACCACGCGCCTGGCGGTTAAGATCAAGAGCAGCCTCGGCCTGTGGGGCGTGGCCCTGCTTACCCCGTTTTTATTCACACCCGTGCTGGGAACTTTCCTGGCCCTTAGCTTCCGGTTCCCCAAGCGGGAGATTCTGGAAAAGATGCTTGTTTGCGGCCTCCTGGCCGGTTTTCTTCAGACCATAGCCATTCATTACCTGAAAGTTTTGTTCTGAATGGCGTACATTCCGCACGTACATATCTTCGCGTATAAATAATTTGCAATTTGCTGTTAAAAAATTGTACTTAAATAGTTTTTAGTTTCTATTATTGTATAAAAAATAGAGAAACCTTATTAAAAATTATTATGCGTAAAATTCTACACTGCAGATTACTGCTGGTGATCTGCCTTTTTTTATCGGGAACAGCATTTACTTACGGGCAAACAGAAGTTACGGGGACTATTGAAGATGCGAAAACAAAGGAGCCCCTGGTGGGAGTGAGTGTTCAGGTGAAAGGAAAAGTAATCGGTACGATCACGGATATTCACGGCAGATTCAGGCTGAGTACCAGTACGCCGCCGCCTTTTGACCTGGTGGTTTCTTCTGTGGGCTATAAGCCGCAGGAAGTGCGGGTAGAGCGATCAGGTACTGACCTGCGTGTTTCGCTGGAAGACCAGAGTATCCTCGGACAGGAGATCGTGGTTTCGGCATCGCGTGTGGCAGAAAGCGAGATGAAGTCGCCGGTGACGGTAGAGAAGATTGATCTGCGGACAATCCGGGAGACTACCGCACCTAACTTTTATGATGCCATGGGCAACATGAAAGGAATTAACCTTACTACACAGGGCCTCCTGTTCAAATCGATCAACATGCGGGGCTTTGGCTCTACAGGTAACCCCAGAGTGGTGCAGATGATTGACGGTATGGACAACATGTCGCCGGCATTGAATTTTGCCGTAGATAATATTGTTGGTATGCCCGAGCTGGATGTGGAGTCGGTAGAAGTACTTCCGGGAGCGGCATCTGCCCTGTATGGCCCCAATGCCATCAACGGTTTGATCCTGATGAACTCCAAGAGCCCTTTCCTGTACCAGGGACTGAGCGCCAATGTACGCGGAGGAATCATGAGTGAAGAAGGCCGCACCAAGCCCAATACGCCGTTTTACGATGCGTCTCTGCGGTATGCCAAGGCTTTTAATGACAAAATAGCTTTTAAAGTGAACCTGTCTTACCTGACTGCCCAGGACTGGCAGGCCCGGAATTTCGCCAACCTGAACGTAGGCGGTGTTGAAAACGGGAAACGCGGCCAGGGAGTTGACCTGGATTATAACGGGCTGAATGTGTACGGTGATGAGGTATCGGCCAACATGCAAACCGTAGCATCGGGACTGGTAGCGGCCGGCCTGCTTTCACAGGGTGCCGCCGCTATGGTACCTAACCAGGTGGTCAGCAGAACGGGCTTTATTGAATCCGATATGGTAGATAATGAAACCCACTCGTTCAAAACCAACCTGGCGCTGCATTACCGGCCTACCGAGAAAATGGAGCTGATCGGGCAATATAACTACGGTTACGGTACCACGCTTTATACCGGAACCGGCCGTTACTCGTTAAAAGACTTCAGCATCAGCCAGGCAAAGCTGGAGCTGAGGGGAGATAATTTTAACCTGCGGGCGTACACCACTATGGAAAATTCGGGTAAATCGGCTTTCCTGGGACTGTCGGCGGTGCAGCTGCTGAATGACGTTAAACCGCATGCCAGCTGGTTCGGAGAGTATGTGGGGGCCTACCTCCAGGCGCTTCAGAGCGGAGCTCCTTCTGACCAGGCGCACCTGGCGGCAAGAAGCTTTGCAGACAAAGGCCTGCCTTCAGGACAGGACCTGAAAAACCGGGCGGAAGAATTCAATAACATTCCTATTGTGAAAGGTGGCGGCGGTTTCCTGGATAAGTCTAACTTAAGGCACCTGGAAGGCCTGTACAATTTCAAAAACCAGATTTCCTTCATGGACCTGATGGTAGGAGCCAATTACCGGGTATATAACCTGCGGTCAGACGGTACCTTGTTCAATGATATGGCGGAAGGGCGTGACGGCAGCATCGCTATTCACGAATACGGTGCCTATATCCAGGCCGGGAAAGGAATGTTTAACGATCATTTCCGCCTGGTAGGATCGCTGCGTTACGATAAGAACGAGAATTTTGACGGACAGTTCTCTCCCCGTTTATCCGGGATCTTCTCGTTCGGAGAGAACAATATACGCCTGTCTTACCAGACCGGTTTCCGGATACCTACCACCCAGAACCAGTACATTAACCTGCAGACACCTCAGGGTACGCTGATCGGCGGCTTGCCTGAATTTGATAAAATCAAGGAGTATAACCTGGCCGGCGGTATCACGAAATATACCCTTGACCAGTTCACCAAGCTGGGACTGAATTATTTTGATGCCGCCACGCAGGCCAGCATCCTTTCCAAGGCTCAGCAGCATGCCACCGCTGTCATTACCCAAACGGTGAACCAGCAGGTTACCGCAGCTGTTAATGCACAGCGCCCGCTGATCGAGCAACAGGTAATAGCAGGCGTAACCGCCCAGGTAACTGCCCAGGTGGCTGCGCAGGTAGATGCGGCTATTGCTGCCGGACAGATCCCTGCATCGCAGAGAGATGTGGTGATCCAGCAGCAGGTGGCCGGCCAGATGGCATCAGACGGTATCCAGAAAACCATCGAGCAGACCATTACCACGCAGATCGCCAACGCTATCCAGAGCAATGTGGCTACCCAGCTTCCGCTGGCTCTCCAGGCTAACCTGGCTACGGTTACCGGACAGCTGGCTCCGGCCTATGGAGTGGCCGCCCTGCCGAAGTACCAGGCCAAAGCGCTGAAGCCGGAAAAGATTACATCGTATGAGATCGGGTACAAGGGCCTGATTGCGAAAAGGCTGTTTATTGATGCCTATTATTATTTCAGCAAATACGAGAACTATATTGGTGGTACGACCATTGTGGTGCCAACGGCCCCTTCTCCGGCAGTACCGGGATTGCCCGTAGAGTCAGGTATCGGTGCCGGTTTGTATAACGGCTTCTCGCGCCCTTCCAATACCGAGAAAGTAATTACGGTTTACGGATGGGCCGCCGCCATGAATTATTCCTTCAATAAAGGATATAATGCCGGTATTAACGTAACCCACAATAAGCTCGACGGTTTTGAGGCATCGCCTGAACAGCAGTATGCAAGCTTTAACTCGCCGGAGTATACCTATAACGCTTCGTTTGGCAAGCGGATCGGAAGCGGTGACAAATTCGGGTTTAATGTGAACCTTCGTCACCAGACCAGGTTCTTGTGGGAAGCAAGCTTTGGTACCCCTACGGATGCCAGCCAGGCATTCTTTACCAATTCACAGGTACCGGCCATCACCAATTTTGATGCCCAGGTGAGCGCCAAGTTGTCTTCTATCAAGTCTATTCTGAAGATAGGGGGTAACAACATCGGTGGTAAGCCGTACTTCCAGGCATTTGGTAGCTCTATGGTGGGAAGCACGTATTACGTGTCGCTCACGTTTGACCAGTTGTTTAACAAATAAGGCTTAAAGGCGCAAGGTGACGCAGATTTCCGGGAATTACCATTGGTATAAATCCCGGAAATCTGCGTCATCGGTGTTTCAGGCCAATTGGAACAGCTGCTTTACAGCATCTGAAATGCGCAGGGGTTTCTGAGTAACGGGATCTACGGCGATCCAGAGAGTACGGGCCCTGACAATGACTTTCCCGTTGAGGCGGATCTCATAACAGCGTTCGCTGCTGACACCACCGGCTGAGCTTACCCAGGTAACCAGCTCTACGCAATCGTGAAGCCGGGCAGGATAGAAGTACTCTATTTCGTGCTTCCGTACCACCCATTTTACCGTATCCCTGATCTCCCGGGGCGCCAGGGAATCCCAGTGGCTGATGGCCACCTCCTGCAGAAACCGGAGGTACACCACGTTGTTAACGTGCTGCATATCATCGAGGTCGGCCTCTGAGATGATCCGGGTTTGGGTGAAAACGGTCTCTTGCATCAGGGTATAAAGCAAAAAGCCTTAACCGTTACCGGCAAGGCTGAAATATATACAAAGGAGTATAATTATTTTAAAGCTTCGGCTACGTTATCCGCAGCAACCATTTCTTCTTTAAAAGTATAAGCTCCTGTTTTATCAGATTTAACGGCTTTGATCACTTTAGCGAAGCTCTTCAAAGCGGATTTGTCCCTTAGGGTCGCAACTACTTTCTTTGCCATGTCTTTCTATTATTTCAGATTATTTGATTTCTTTATGAACGGTAACCTTTCTCAGGACAGGATTATACTTCTTGAGCTCCAGCCTTGCAGTAGTATTCTTACGGTTCTTGGTAGTGATATATCTCGACATTCCAGGTACTCCTGAAGTCTTATGTTCAGTGCATTCCAGTATGACCTGAACTCTGTTTCCTTTCTTTGCCATTCTATTAATTAATTAAATCTATCTTAATCGGGCTGCAAAGATAATATAAAATATTTGATTTAAAAACCTTTAGCTGAATATTTTGATTCTTGCCGGCAAATCCCGCCCGATATACGTATTTGCCTGAAAAAGCGCTTTCTTGCTTAAACTTTGTAAAGGTAATATATGTCTAATAATTGATTTGTACGTTATTCTCAAACCAAGTGATTTTTATGAAAAAGATAGGGGTTTTATTTTTAGTGATGTGGGGTTTCTATGCCTGTAAAACGGCAAAGCCCTATACGCTGCCAGACAGCGAAGCGCTGATCAGTGCCCATAAGCGGGTGGCTGTGCTGCCTTTTAATGTGAAGTTCAGCGAAGAGTACAAAAAGGTAATGCGCGAGGGAAAAACCCCGTGGGAAGAGCAGGAAAGAAGGGCCGGAATTGATCTGCAGAGATCGGCGTTTGAAGATCTGGCCAGGAGAGTCAATAAGAAACGACTGGGTATTACGGTGCAGGACTACCTGACCACTAACCGTACGCTGGAGCAGTCGGGTATCCCGTATTCGCAGCTTATAGGTATGGAGAAAGCACGGATTGCCTCATTACTGGGGGTAGACGCCGTGGTTTTTGGCAGCAGTGCGGTTGAGTTCAGTATGTCGAGAGGCTTCACGGGAAGCAACGGCATCGTTACCCGCCTTGATCTCTTTGATGCCGGCGCAGGGCAGAAAGTCTGGAGCATTTCTGACCGGGAATATATCCGCAGCCGTTTTGACTCGCCGCAGGACCTGGCGCGGCGTACGGTAAGTGACCTGATCGGGGCACTTCCATACAAAAGCGGACCGAAGTAAGAGGCAAGTTAAAAGTTAAAAACTAAAAGTGAAAAGATGTCGATGCCTGAATACAGTTGACCGTATTTGCTTTTATTTAAATACGCTTTCAGTTCAGTTTTTTGTGGTTGCTGGAACTTGATATTTTAAAACAGTCTCATTGATTGGAGC